>ERZ1370068.641-contig-10586_pt1 | contig 42662 bp, 53 predicted proteins | sample MGYA00561227_ERZ1370068 | MGnify/ENA primary metagenome ERZ1370068 (study PRJEB38410, sample SAMEA6850437) | metagenome | study: Metagenomic assessment of the ecological functions of the soil: analysis of the soil microbiota associated with the... | reverse complement strand
TTGTACTTCGTTCAGTTACGTATTGCTCGCTGGCTCCCAAGGCGTCGTGGATCGCGTCGTCGAGCATCAGCGGCGTGATCGTCTCGCCGTTCACCTCGATGCAGTCGCTCTGCGCGCCCTTCGATGCGCTCGAGCAGCGGGCCGTCGCTCGCAAGGCCGCACGCGCATTCGCGCGACTCCGGCCACGCGCACGACGTCGCCGATGTCGTAGCGCAGCAGCGGCATCCACTCGCGGCCGAGCGTCGTCACGAGCACGCGCGCGAGCCGCCCGCTGCCCGGCAGCGGCGCGAGGTCGATGTGGCCGTGGCGCTCGTTCGGGTGCAGCCGGCCGTGCTCGCACTCCATGAACAGCACGCCGGCCTCGGTGGCGCCGTAGAGCTGGTACAGCGGCGCGTCGAGACGCTGCGCCGCGACGTCGCGGCGCATCGCGCGCGTGGTCGTCTCGTAGGTGAGCGTGACGAACTCGGGCGGCGGCAGCGCATGCCGCGCTGCGGCGGCCGCGCGCGCGATGATCGCGAGGTACGCGGGATCGGCCTCGACGCCGCGCGGCGCGAACTCGCCCACTCGCCCGAGCATCCGGTCGCACTCGCCGTCGGTCCAGTGCGTGGGGTCGGCGCTCTCGTTGAAGAACAGCATGCCGTCGATGCTGCGCTCCTCCGCGGTCTGGCTGCCGAAGTGGCACGTGCCCGCGCCGCACGCCGGCGTCGTGAGCACGGCCTCGCGATACTCGCCGGCTTGCATCGAGCGCGCGCGATCCGCGCGTTCAGGCGCATGGCCTCGCGCTCCTGCGGGTCCCACCACGACCACTCCCAGATCACTTGGCAGGCGATCGGCCGTGGTGCCCGACGTCGCAAGCAGCGTCACCTGCTCGCTGCGCATCGCCGGCGTTGCAGATCCTGATGCTCGCGCACGAGCGACTTCGGGAAGCCCGCGCCGCAGCTCGCGCTTGCCGACGGCCGGCACCTGCGCGAGCCAGTCTGCCGACGTCGGCCGGATCGCGCCGGCGGCTGCGGGCCGGTCGCGATACAGCGGCACCTCGGCCACCATCGCGGCGCGTCTCGTCGCCGACTCGCCGCCAATGCGCGGTCGAATAGCTCATCCCTCTTCGGCCGCCAACGTCCGTCTCGAGCGTCGCAGTGCTCACGCGGCAGCGCTGCGAACACGGGAACCGGCTCGCCTCGTGCGAGCATTTTGCCACCGCTGCGGCGATCGCGAGCGCCCGCCGCTCGGCATCGCCGTACGCCTGCGCTTTCGCTCTCAGCTCTCGCGCGCACGCACGGCCGCGAACGAGCGCGCTCTCGCTCCAGCCGTCGGCCTCGCCGTGCGTATCGAGCGCGCACGGCGCGATGCCGAGACACTCGTAGGTCTCCGCCTCGGCGTCGCCGCGCGTCCGTCCCGCGGCCAACGGACCCAGCGCTCGCCGAGCATGATCGCACCGGCGGACATCCCTGCAAATACGACACCGCGGTGCCGCCGCGGCGTGAATGCTCGGCGACGAGTTGCGCGCGCGCAAGACATCCATGCCCGCCTCGACGTCGCCGCCGCCGACGAAACACGAAGTCGCGCGCGCTCGAGCGCGGCGCGCGCGGCGCTCGCCTCACGGCGGCGCTTGCGCGAGCTTCGGCCACATGACGTCCGCGGCGCCGGCGGCCGCGATCAGGCCGCACAGCGCCGTGCCGAACGACTCGTCGTCGCCGCTCGCCGCCGCCGATGTAGAGCGCAGCGGCCTTCGCTTGCGGAGTGAGCTGCACGGCGGCTTCGAGGTAGGGGCCGTGTGCCGGAAATGACGGCTATGCCGAACTTGGCCGGCGATCAGTGTGACGGGCTTTCGCAAACGAGCTCCTTCCTCTTTGCTGTGCGACTCTCAGACATCCCAAGTCAACCGGCGAGCCGGCGCGTCAGCGGACTCGAGCGCGGCCAGCATGTCGGACGACGCCGTCAGCACGTCGCGAGCGGGTCGCCGTGCTTCGCGAGCCACTTGCCTGCCGAGCGGATATTGAAGCGCTCGAGCGTCAAGCGGCCGTTGATCTCCGGCCACGTCGAGCGGCATCGACACCGGCGCACCGGGCAGCGGCCGCACGCTGAACGGCGACACGAGCAACCGGCCGTGGCCGTTCTGCAGATAGTCGACGATAGACCTTGCCGTCGCGGTCGCCGAGCCGGCGCGCACGATCGTCGCGATGTCGGGCAGCGACTTCGCCGTGAAGCGCGCGAGCAGCTCGGCGAGCGTGCGCGACTGCTCGTACGTGTAGCGCGCGCCGAGCGGGATCAGCACGTGCAGGCCCGTCGAGCCGCTCGTCTTCACGAAGTTCGCGAGCCCGACGTCGTCGCAGAGCTCGTGCAGGTGGCGCGCGATCGTCACCGACGTCCGTCGAACGGCGCGCCCTTCGGGTCGAGGTCGAGGATGCACCAGTCCGGCCGCTCGAGCGCCGCGACGCGGCTCGACCACACGTGCAGCGGGATCGTGCCCATGTTCGCGACGTAGAGCAGCGACTCGACGTCGTCGAGCACGAAGTAGCGGATCTCGCGCTCGGCGTGCTCGCTCCACATCGTCTCGAGCCGCAGCCAGCTCGGCGCGTACACGGGCGCGTCCTTCTGGAAGAACGACTTGCCCTCGATGCCGTCGGGATAGCGCGTCAGCACGACGGGCCGATCCTTCAGATACGGCAGCAGCCAATCGGCGCGACGCCTTCGTAGTACGCGATCATGTCGCCCTTCGTGTAGCCCTCGGCGGGCCAGAACACCTTGTCGAGGTTCGTGAACGCGACCGTGCGGCCGCTCCGGCGGCTCGGCCGCGGCGCGGCGCCGGCTCGCGCGGCTCGGCTCGCCGGCTCGTGTCCGCGTCGCGACTGCCAGACGCATTCCGCGGCGGGCTTGTCGTCGCGCAGTCGCAAGAACGTCGGCTGGCGCAGCACGCCGTCCGGCGTGCGCTGCTTGAACTTCACCTGCACGACCGGGCCGTCGGCGCGTGCCACACGGCGCCTGCGTCAGCTCGGGCGCCGCGGCCGGCGGCTCGGCGCGCGGCTATCGCCGCGAGCCGCGGCTCGATCGCCGTGAAGTCGCGCTGCGGCGAACCCGCTGCCGACGCGGCCCCGCGTAGGTGCAGCTCGCCGTCGCGGTACTGCGCGAGCAGCAGCGCGCTGAACCCGTCGCCGCCGTTCTTCGCGGGCAGGTAGCCGACGACGACGAAGTCGTCGGACTTCGCGGCGTTGACCTTCACCCAGTCGCTGCGAGCGCTTGCTCACGTACGGCGACGCGGCGCGCTTGCCGACGCATGCCCTCGAGGCCCATGCGCTCGCGCCTCGGCGAACATCGCCTCGCCTTGCTCCGCGACGTGCTCGGAGTAGCGCAGCGGCCCGACGCGTCGGCAGCAGCGCGCTGCAACGCGCTCCTTGCGCTCGACGCAGCGGCAGCGCGCGCAGGTCGCAGCCGCCGAACGCGAGCAGGTCGAACGCGTAGAGCGTCGCCGGCAGCTCGAGCGCCGCGCGCTCGGCTTCGATGCGGCGCGTGATCGCGTCCGCGCTTCTGCAGCAGCGCGAAGCTCGGCAATGCCGCGCGCGTCGTTGACGACGACCTCGCCGTCGATGATGAAGCTGCTCGAACGGCAGCGCCGCGACGATCTCGGCGACGTCCGGGAACGTCGCGTGAAGTCGTGGCCCGCGCGCGAGTACAGCGTGACGCGGCCGGCGCGCTTCTCGGCGAACAAGCCGGTAACCGTCGTACTTGAGCTCGAACACCCAGTCCTGGTGCGTAGAACGGCTTGCCCGGCGTCGCGAGCATCGGCCGCAAGTCCTTGCGCGCCGAGCTCGCGCGGCTCGGCGCCGAGCTTGCGCAGCTGCGCGACGAGCTCCGCGCCGCGCGGATCGTCCGTCGGCGACCTGCTCGACGGTGCGGCCCGACAGCACGGAGTCGTGCGGATAGTCCTCGGTGCCTTGCGTCGTCGCGTACGCGTCGCGCTCCTTGATGAGCAGCCACTCGTTCTTGCCGCGCTTCGTCTTGACGAGCGTCCACCGGCCGCGCAGCTTGTGGCCGCGCAGCTCGAACAGCAGCTTGCCCTTGTCGAGTCCCGCGCGCGATGTCGTTCGAGCGCGATCCACTGGCCGCGGTCCCAGACGATGACGGCGCCCGCGCCGTAGTTGCCGGGCGGGATCACGCCCTCGAAGTTCGACGTAGTCGACGGGGTGATCCTCGACGTGGACGGCGAGGCGCTTGTCGGCCGGGTTCGGCGACGGGCCCTTCGGCACGGCCCAGGACTTCAGCACGCCGTCGAACTCGAGCCGGAAGTCGTAGTGGGTGCGCCGCGCCGCGTGCTGCTGCACGACGAACCGCTGCGCCGCCCGGCGCGCGCCGCGCCGAACGGCTCCGGGGTTCGATCCGCCTTTCGCTTTGCGCGATAAGTCTCTAAGTTGCCGGCATTTTTGTTGTCACCGCGCGGAATCGAGGATATATTATCCGGCCATGCCAGCGCGAGCCATCTCGACCGCCACCATCTCGTTCGGCCTCGTCTCGATCCCGGTCAAGCTCTACTCGGCGCGCGGAATCGCAGAGCGCTCTGTCCTTCAACCAGATCCACAAGAAGGACGGCTCGCGCGTCAAGCAGCAGCTGATCAACTCGCGCAGCGGCGAGGTCGTGCCGCGCGAGGAGATCGTCAAAGGCTACGAGTTCGCGAAGGATCAATACGTGCTGTTCGAGGCCGACGAGCTCAAAGCGCTCGAGGCAGCCGCGACGCACACGATCGACATCGCCGAGTTCCTGAAGGCCGAGCAGATCGAGCGGCAGCTATCTCGACAAGGTCTATTACCTCGGCACCGGACAAGGGCGGCGCGCGCGCTTACAAGCTGCTCGCGCAGGCGCTCGTCGGAGACGGGCCGCGTCGCGATCGGCAAGTACGCGGCGCGCGGCAAGCAGTACCTCGTGATGGTGCGGCCGATGGAGACACGGCCTCGTGCATGGAGCAGCTGCACTATCCGGACGAGCTGCGCGCGTTCGCCGAGGTGCCGATCGAGGACGCCGACGCGTGAAGCCCGCCGAGCTCAAGCTCGCGACGCAGCTCATCGAGCAGGCCGCGAGCGACGAGTTCAAGCCCGAGAGCTATCGCGACGAAGTGCGCGAGCGCATGCTCGGCGCTGATCCAGCGCAAGGTCGAAGGCGAGGACATCACGCGTCGCGCCGACGGCGGAGCCGGAGCACAAGATCATCGACATCATGGAAGCGCTCAAGGCGAGCCTCGCCGCCGGCAACGCGCAAGCCCGCGCAGCAGGCCGACAGGCCGAGCAGCGGAGAAAGAAGAGCTGCCGAAGCCGAAGCCTGCCGCCAAGAAGCGCGCCGCTGCAAGTAGCGCGCGCCATGAAGGCGTACTCCGACGCGCGAGGTAGCCGACCTGCTCGGGCTCTCCGACGCAGCGCGTCCGCTGCGCTCGATGCGCTCGGGTGTCGTCGCGCCGCAGCAGCGACGGGCGGCCGCTTCGACTTCTCGTTTCAGGATCTCGTGCTGCTGCGCACGGCGAAAGGGCTCAGCGACGCGAACGCTGCCAGCCGCGCAGCATCACGAGGGCGCTGCAGCGCGCTCGCCGAGCAGCTGCCGGCCGATCGGCCGCTCGTCGCGCGGTGCGCGTGCAGATCGACGGCGATCGCGTGATCGTGCGCGACAGCAGCACAGCAGCTGGGAGCCCGAGTCGAAGCAGACGCGTGCTCGACTTCTCCGTCCGCGAGCTCGGCGAGAAGGTCGCGCCGCTCGCGCGCGAGTCCGGTGCAGCAGCGCGTTGCGCGCCGCGCGTCGACAGCGCGGACGAGCTGTTCCAGGCCGCGCTCGAGAGCGAGGAGATCGGCGCGGCGGCGGAGGCCGAGCCGCGTATCGCAACGCGATCGCCGCCGATCCCGCCCATGTCGGCGCACGATCAACCTCGGCCTGCGCCACGTCGGCAAAGCGCTCGAGAGAAGCGGAACAGCTCACCGGGAGCCATCGAGCTCGAGCCGAGCCATCCGACGGCGCGCTTCAATCTGGGCGTCGTGCTGGAAGATCGCGGGCGCAACCGGCGAGGCCATCGAGCAGTACCGCGAAGCGGCGCGCGCTGGACCGCGCGTCGCCGACGTGCACTTCAATCTCGCGCGCCTGTATCCAGCAGACCGGCGATCAAGCAGGCCGCACTGCGTCCACTTCTCGCGCTTCCGCGCGCTGACGCGCGGCCGACCAGACTAGGCTGCTTCGATGCCGAGAGCGTGATTCAGGATCCCATCTTCTATCTGCTGGCGGCACCGGCGGTCGTCTTGCTCGGCTTCTCGAAGGCGGACTCGCCGGCGTTGGCTCGCTGTCGCTGCCTCTTCTGGTGCTCGTGATCGATCCCGGTGCAGGCCGCGGCCATCATGCTGCCGATACTGATCGCGCAGGACGCCGTGAGCGTGTGGTCGTTTCCGCCACCACCTCGACTGGTACGTGCTCGCCTGGACGTTGCCCGGCGCGACGATTGGCATTCCTGATCGGCTATCTGTTCGCGGCGAGCGTCCCGGCGGCCGGCGTCATGGCGCTCGTGGGCTCGATCTCGATCGCCTTCGGCGCCTATCGGCTGTGGCTCGGACGGCGCGGCACGCCCGCCGCCGGCGCTCCCTCGCCGAGCTGGGTCGGCTCGCTGGCCGGCGTGGTTTTCCGGCGGCTTCACCAGCCAGATCGCGCATGCGGGCGCCCCGCCGTTTCCAGCTTTGGGTTCTGCCGCCGCGCCGCTTGAAGCGCGACGATGCTGATCGGCACGTGGGCTGTTCTACTTCGCCGCCCTCAACTGGATCAAGGTGCCGGCCTTCTGCAGCGCTCGGCCAGTTCACCGCCACCAACCTGCTGACGGCCGCGGCACTCCTTCCCGTTGCGATCGTGTCTCGAAGCGTTTGCGGGCGTTTGGTTGGTGCGCCGCATCGACGGCGAGCGTTTCTACCGCGATCATCTATTGGTCTGATGATCTTGGTCAGCGTCACGCTGATCTTTGAGCTGCACACTGACGCTGCAGTTCGACGCTTCAGTCTCTGACGGCAACTACCGTGTGCCAGTCTTCCTCGCGAATGCGGAAACCATGGTGTTTCACGATCGAATCGAATTTGCTTTCCGCTCTGCTGTTGCCGTGGAACTCGATCAATATCGAGCGAACGCGGTCTAGCCAACCTAGATCGGAGCGAAACATCTGCACTTCGGCGCCCTCAATGTCGATCTTGAGGATGTCGATACGATCGAAGGTGGATTCAGCAACGATCTCGGCCATCGGCAGCCCCAAGATGCGAACGGCATCAACATCATCGCCGAATTCTCGTAGTGAATCCGTTGAATCGTCCCGGCCCGGGAAGCGGATTCGCCGCCAGCGACGTGCACTTCTCCCATACCGCTGCTTTCAGCGTGCGACAGCTTCTTCGAACGAGATCGGCGAGATTGGTCTCCAGCAACGCAAAAAGATTGTCCGGGCTCAGTTCGACCGCCAGAATCCGACTCGTCTTGTACTGCGACGCCAGTAAAGAGCGGCCAAACCGATGTTGGCACCGATGTCCACTACCGTCTCGCACTCTGAAATGTACGTGAGTATGTTTGTACACTCCCGTCTGCACGATCTCCTGAAACGTCCACCAGTCGCCCACGACCTCGCGCAACACGACGTCGCCCTGCAACGGTTGTTGGATGTTCAGTCGCACCGTTGCGGCGTCGGCGTGTCTTCCTGGCTCATCCGTAGCGCGTACTTTCTGCACCGGAGAAGGGACGGCACGGACATGGCAACCACCACTCGCGGAGGAAGCTCGCCGTCCAGCTGTTCAGAGGTTGATCATCATGGTGTCGCTTCCTGATCTGCCTTATCCCGTCGGCTCGGCAATCACGCGCTCGCGCCGTCGCCGCGACGACGTATCACGTGTCCGTATATCCCGGCGTGAAACCATCCAGGCCCGTGCTACCTAGGCCTGCTGTCGTATGGTCAGATACGGAAGAAGGCAAACGCATACGGCGTGGCGGGTCAGAGCAACGCGTCGCCGGGTAACGCAGCGACGCCCGTCGGACCACCGCACTCACTGAGCTGTGACGCAGCTCAGCGCAGCGGCTTCGGCGAATATTCACGCAGCAGCTCCGCGAAGTCCTGCGCGCGCGACCGGCGTGCTGAAGTAGTAGCCCTGCATCTCGTCGCAGGCGCGCTCGCTCAGGAACGCCTGCTGCTCCGGCGTCTCGACGCCTTCGGCGACGACGGTCAGGCTCAAGCGTCTTGCCCATCGCGATGATCGCTTCGGCGATCGCGCGGTCCTCGGCGTCGTTCGGCACCTCGCGGATGAACGAGCGGTCGACCTTGAGCGTGTCGATCGGGAAGCGCTTCAGGTGCGCGAGCGACGAATAGCCGGTGCCGAAGTCGTCGATCGCGAGCCGCACGCCGAGGCTCTTGATCGCCGTCGAGCACTTGCACCGCGCGCTCGGCGTTGTGCATGATCATGCTCTCGGTGACCTCGAGCTCGAGCAGGTCCGGATCGCATGCCCGGTCTCGCGCAGCACTGCCTCGATCTCGCGAACGAGGCCCTCGTCGGTCGAGCTGGCGCATCGACAGGTTCACCGACATGCGCACCGGCGGCAGGCCCTGGCGCTGCCACGCCATGTTCTGCTCGCAGGCCGTGCGCGAGCACCCACCTGCCGATCGGCACGATGAGCCCGGTCTCCTCGGCGAGCGGGATGAACTGCGCCGGCGACACCGAGCCGAGCTCCGGATTCTGCCAGCGCAGCAGCGCCTCGACGCCGGTGATCGCGCCGGTCCTGAAGTTCGACCTTCGCCTGATAGTGCGAGCGAGAACTCGTCGCGCTCGAGCGCGCGGCGCAGGTTCGTCTCGAGCGCCAGCCGCTCGATCGAGTGCGCCTTCATCTCGCTCGTGAAGAACTGGAAGTTGTTCTTGCCTTCTTCCTTCGCGAGGTACATCGCCATGTCGGCGTTCTTCATCACAGCCTGGTCGTCCTGCCCCTCCTCCGGGATGCATGCAGACGCCGATGCTCGCGGTGACGCGGCACTCCTGGCCGAGGATCACCACCGGCTTCATCACCGCCGACAGGATGTTGCGCGCCACCGACGCCCACCTGCTCCGGATCGCTGATCTCCTGCAGCAGCACGACGAACTCGTCGCCGCCGAGCCGGCGCCACGACGTCGCTCGCGCGCACGCACTCGCGCAAGCGCGCGGCCATCTCGCGCAGCAGCACGTCGCCGGCCTCGTGGCCGAGCGTGTCGTTGATGACCTTGAAGCGGTCGAGGTCGATGAACAGCACCGCGAACTTGCGGTCGTAGCGCTGCGCCGTCTCGATCGCGAGGCTCAAGCAGCTGACCGAACATCGCGCGATTCGGCAAGCCCGGTGAGACCGTCGTGCGTGGCGAGGTACTGCATCCGCTCCTCCGCGCGCTTGCGCGACGGAGATGTCCTCGACGACCGAGATGTCGTACACGGACGCTGCCGGAGCGGTCGCGCTTTGCACGCGATCGTGAGCCCCACCCAGATCGGCGAGCCGTCCTTGCGCAGGTAACGCTTCTCCATCTTGAACGACTTGATCGCGCCCGAGCGGAGCTTGTCGCGCAGATCGTCGGTGACGTTCGACGTCGCCGGGATGCGAGACCTGCTTCACCGTGAGCTCGAGCAGCTCTTGCTCGGTGTAGTCGAGCATCTCGCAGAGCTGCGGGTTCACGTAGATGAAGCGCCCGGTGTCGTCGACGTGCGCGATGCCGATCGCCGCGAGCTCCATCGTCGAGGAGAACCGCTCCTCGCTGTCGCGTAGCCGGTCGACGGCGAGCGCGCGCTGGTAGAAGTGGCCGATCTCGGCGCTGCCGCGCTGCGCAGCACTGCGCACGAACAGCGGCTCCGGCGCGGCGATGCGCGGCGCGTAGAAGTCGAGCACGCCGATTGTCGACGCCGCCGGCCTTCACGGGAATCACGAGCCCGGTGCTCCAGCCTCGGCCTCGGCCGGCTCGAGACGCGACGTGCGCGGGTCGCGCGCGGTGTCGCCGATCCAGACGGGCCCATTGCGTCAGCCCAGTGCGGCAGCCGATCGCCACCGCGAGAGCACGCGAGCGGCGCTCCTCGCCGTCCGAGCTCCAGCCCACTTCGTGCCACAGCGTGTCGCGCTGCGCATCGACGCGCCAGAAGTTTCCGGCCGCCCAGGTCTGAGCGCTTCGCACATTGCGCGAATCACCGCGACGCAAACCCGCTCGCGACGATCGTTGGCCTCCGCCGAGCATGTGAGCGATCGGGTGCCTCGAGCTGCGCGAGACGCTCGGCGCGAACCTGCGCGCTGACGTCGCGCGCGATGCCGCGGTAGCCTCTGAACTTGTTGCGCTGGTCGAAGACGGGTTGGCCGCTGAAGTGGAAGTAGCGGGCGCTCCGCCGCTTCCGAGCCGAGGCTGATGCAGCACGTCGCGAAACACCGCGTGACGCTCGAGCGCCGCGGCGGACGGCTCTCGGCCGTCCGGCTTCCGCGAGCTCGTGCGAAGAATTCGGCAGCTCGTCTTGCCAACGAGCCCGGAGAGCTCGGCATCAGGCTCGCCGCTCGGCCGGTACACCGTGAATCGGTAGCTGCGCGTCCTGCTCCCAGTAGAAGTCGGCCGCGAGGTCGATCACGGACTGCAATCGCTCGTCGGCAACCGCGGAGCTCGACGGCGCGCTTCTGCGAGCCGCCGCGACGCCGCCATGCGCGCAACGCGTTTACTCAGGACTCATGTGCCCGCCCAGACATCCGCTGAAACGTACGCGAGGCGCCAGGGTCCACGCCGGCCCCTGATCGATCGCGCGATAGTGAGATTAAAAGCCGCGGCGCGCGCGCCGGTTGAGCAGATTCCTCTCACTCGACGCGACGGACGAGTGCGACGCAATTAACGCTTGCGAGATTAGCCGCGTTGCGCGGCGGAACGCGCTAGCTCGCGGCTCGCCATCGCGAGCAGCTGCGCTGCGAGCTTGGGCCCGTCGCGCCGTCTTCGTGCTTGAAGAATACCTGCGCCTCCGTGACGCCGGAGCCGTCGATCCGCTCGAGCCAGCGGTGCAGATCCTCCGCCGTGTACACGACACGGCGGAGCCGCAGGTACGCCCAATCCGCGGTCCACGGCAGCGGCTCGAACGTCTCGTCGCTTTCGCTCTGCACGAGCGCCGCGTTACGCGATTCGAGCAGCTTGAAGACAGCCGGCACGTGCCACGAGTCGTTGCGAAACTCGAAGGCGACCGCGCGTGCCTTCCGGCACGTGCGCGGAGGAATTCCGTGAGCGCCGCTTCGTCGCAACGCGCGTGCGGCGGAAGCTGCACGAGCAGCGAGCCGAGACAGCGAGGACAGGTCCGCGAGCGCGGCGAAGCAGGAACGCGAGCTCCTCGCCGCAATCGCGCAATCGCTTGATGTGCGAGATTCGCCGCGGAACTTTGATTGCAAAGCGAAACGAATCAGGTACTTGAGGAACGCCAGCCCTGGATCGACGTCGGCGTTCGGCATCCGATAGAACGTGTTGTTGATCTCGACGATCGGCAAGCGCGTCGCGTAGTGCGCGAGCATGGCCTTGGCCGCGAGCTTGTCGGGATAGAACTCGCCGACCCACTCCTTGTAGGAGAAACCGCTGGTACCGGCGAGCAAACGCATCGAGCCACCTTTTTTCGCGAAGCGGTGCGAGACGAGCTATGCTGGGGCCGAACAAGACCATTCGCCCCTCTGCGCCTCGATGCTAGAGGCGCCCGTGGATAGCCTCGCAACTGGCGTCTTGAGCGCAATCGAGAATGGATCAGTACGCCCGCATCCAGAGACCAGCTGCATCGCGAAACAGGCCGAGCTCGCGCGCCGGCTGGAGCGCCTCAAGGAAAACCTCACCGGCGGGCGGAGCGCGGACTCGCAAGAGCAGGCGCAAGAGCTCGAGAACGCCGAGGTCGTCGACGCGCTCGGCAACGAGGCGCGCAGCGAGATCAGCAAGATCGCGAAGGCGCTCGACCAGATCAAGAACGAACACGTACGGCATCTGCGCCGACTGCGGCGAGACGATTCCGATGGCGCGGCTCGAGGCGCACGCCGTTCGCGGATCGCTGCATTCGCTGCGCGACGGCCGCGGAGTCGGCACGCCGGCACGCTGAGCGCGCGTTACCGCGTCAGGCGCGCGCTCGCGCGCGCGCGCTCGCCACGACGCGCGCGGCCGGCGCGTCCCACTGTCTCCACAAGCCTCTGCTCGCGCTCGCGCGCGCGCGCCGCGGCCGCCGCTCTTGATCGGGCCGTAGCCGCGCACGTCGCTCGGGCAGCGCGCGAAGCTCGAGCGCGAGCTCGAAGCGCGAGTCGTCGAGCTCGCGCGACGATCCGGTCGAGCACGCGCTCGTAGCGCGCGAGCAGCTCGCGCTCGAGCCGGCGATCCGCGCCATAGCCGAACGGGTCGAGCTTCGTGCCGCGCAGCCAGCTTGAGCTTCGCGAGCACGCGCAGCATCGGCAGCATCCACGGCCCGAGCTCGTACTTCTTCGGCCGTCCCGTCGCGGGATCCGTGCCGCGCGAACAGCGGCGGAGAGAAGTGGAACGTCAGGCGCGCGCCGTCGCCGAAGTTGCGCCGCACGCTCTCGACGAAGCCGCGTCTCGGTGTGCAGCCGCGCGACCTCGTACTCGTCCTTGTACGCGAGCACGCTGAAGTAATTGCGCGCGACGGCGTCCTGCAGCGCGCGTGCTGCCGGGCCGCACGCGCTGCTCCGCCGCCGCGACGCGATCGCACGAGCGCGCGATAGCGGTCCGCGTAAGCGCGGTCCTGGTAGCCGACGAGGAATTCCTCGCGCCGCGCGATCGCCTCGGGCAGCGACGTCGACCGGCTCGTCCGCGCGCCTCTCGCGCTCGCGAGCCGCTCGACCTGCTCCGAGGCTCTCCGCCGCGAATCGGCCCCAGTCGAACGCGAGCTTGTTCTCCTCGACGTTGCGGCCGTAGAGCTCGAGCGCGCGATACAGCGCGGCGCCGGACACGGGCAGCAGCCCGCGCTGGAACGCGAAGCCGAGCATCAGCACGTTCGCGCCGATGCTGTCGCCGAGCAGCGCGGACGCGAGGCCGCGTGGCGTCGAGCGTCGCGACGCCGTCCGGCGCGGCTCGCGGTGCGCAGCGGCGTCGAGCAGCGCTTGCGCCGGGGAACACGAAGTCGCGGTCGCGGATGAAGCTCGGCGGCAGCTCCTCGTGCGTGTTGACGATCACGGCCGAGCGCTGCGTGCGACAGCATCGACAGCGGCTCCTTGCCCGCGGCGACGATCAAGTCCGCGCCGAGCAGAGATCCACCTGGCCCGCCGGGATCCGCATGCCGTGCAGCCAGCTCGCGGTCGGCCGCGATCCGCACGTGCGACAGCACGCGCGCCGTACTTCTGCGCGAGGCCCGTCTGAGTCGAGCTGCACGAACGTGCTTGCCCTCGAGATGCGCCGCGAGGCCGAGCAAGCCGCTCGCGGTCACGACGCCGGTGCCGCCGACGCCGGCGATCAGGATGTTGTGCACGCCGTTGACCGTCCGCCTGCCGCGGCTCCGGCAAGCTCGGCAGCGCCTCGACGCGAGCGGCCGCGGCGGATTGCGCTTCGCGCCGCTGCAGCGTGACGAAGCTCGGGCAAAAGCCTTCGAGGCAGCTGAAGTCCTGGTTGCACGACGACTGGTTGATGCGCCGCTTGCGGCCGAACTCGGTCTCGAGCGCCATCACGGACAGGCAGTTCGACTGCACGTTGCAGTCGCCGCAGCCCTCGCAGACGAGCTCGTTGATGACGACGCGCTTGTCCGGCGCCTGCGATCGTGCCGCGCTTGCGCTTGCGGTGCAGCTCGGCCGCGCAGGTCTGGTCGTAGATCAGCGCCGACACGCCCGCGACCTCGCGCAGCTCGCGCTGCAAGCGCGTCGAGCGTCGCGCCGGTGGTGCACGGTAACCGCCGGCGGCAAGCCGGCGCGAGCGCGATACTTCTCGGGCTGGTCGGTGACGACGATGATCGGCTGCACGCCCTCGGCCGCGAGCTGCTGCGCGACGCCGGCGACGCGTCAGGTGTCCCTCGACCGGCTGGCCGCCGGTCATCGCGACCGCGTCGTTGAACAGGATCTTGTAGGTCATGTTCACGCCGGCCGCGACGGCCGCGCGGATCGCGAGCGATGCCGGAGTGCGCGTAGGTGCCGTCGCCGAGGTTCTGGAACACGTGCTTGCGTCTCGGTGAACGGCGCCTGGCCGATCCAGGTCGCGCCCTCGCCGCCCATCTGCGTGTAGGTGACCGTGTCGCGGTCCATCCACGCGGCCATGTAGTGGCAGCCGATGCCGCCGACCGCGCGGCTGCCTTCCGGCACCCGCGTCGAGGTGTTGTGCGGGCAGCCCGAGCAGAAGTGCGGCTCGCGCTGCACGTCGGTCGTCGACGCGCGGCGAGGTGCGCTGTCCTGCTGCTCGAGGAAGCGCACGCGCTCCTCGATGTCGGCGCTCGAGTAGAAGCGCTGCATGCGCTTCGCGAGCACGCGCGCGATCAGCGCCGGGCGTGAGCTCGCCGTTCGACGGCAGCAGCCACTCGCCGCGCTCGTCGTGCTTGCCGACGATCAGCGGCCGCGCGCGTCGCCTGCCAGTTGTAGAGCTGCTCCTTGAGCTGGCTCTCGACGACGCCGCGCTTCTCCTCGACGACGACGATCTCCTCGAGCCCTTCGGCGAAACTGGCGGATCGCCTCGGGCTCGAGCGGCCAGCTCATGCCGACCTTGAACAGCTTGATGCCGATCTCGCCGGCGCGCGCCTGGTCGATGCCGAGATCGTCGAGCGCCTGCAGCACGTCGAGATGCGCCTTGCCGGTCGTGACGATGCCGAGGCGCGGCGTCGCGGCCGTCGATGATCGTGCGGTTGAGACGCGTTCGCGCGCGCGAACGCGAGCGCCGCCGCGCAGCTTGTAGCGCTGCAGGCGGTACTCCTGATCGTTCGGCGGATCCGGCCAGCGGATGTTGAGGCCGCCGGGCGGCATGTCGAAGTCCGGCGTCACGATCTGCAGCTCCTGCGGCAACAGCGCGAACGATCTGCGTCGCGTCGGCGGTTTCCTGCGTGACCTTGAGGCCGATCCAGCAGCCGCTGAAGCGCGACAGCGCGAAGCCATAGAGGCCGAGCTCGACGATCTCGCTCACGTCGGCCGGGTTGAGCACCGGGATCATCGCGTCGATGAAGCTGTACTCGCTCTGGTGCGGCAGCGACGACGACTTGCAGGTGTGATCGTCGCCCGCGACCGACGAGCACGCCGCCGTAGCGCGACGTGCCGGCCGCGTTGCCGTGCTTGAACGCGTCGCCCGAGCGGTCGACGCCGGGCCCCTTGCCGTACCACAGCGAGAACACGCCGTCGTAGCGCGCGCCGGCGAACAGGTTCGTCTGCTGCGTGCCCCAGATCGAGGTCGCCGCGAGGTCCTCGTTCAGCCCGGGTTGGAAGCGGATGTCGGCGGCGTCGAGGTACTTGCCGGCGCGCCACAGCTCGCGGTCGAGGCCGCCGAGCGGCGAGCCGCGGTAGCCCGAGACGAAGCCCGCCGTGTTGCAGGCCGGCGAGCCGGTCGCGATAGCTCTGCGCGAGCAAGCAGCCGCACGAGCGCTTGCAGACCGGTGATGAACAGTGGTACCGGTTTCGTCGAACCGATACCAGCTCGTCCAACCGTGCGATCTGCCTGCAGCTGCATGCCTGTCCTCGTCGCTCCCCTGTCGCAGGGTGGCGCGACCCGGCATTATGGTCCATCGCCATTGCGTCTCGCGTCGGCAGGGATCGTGTCATCGACGGTCGTCGCAGCTCACGCGTCGGTCGACAACAGCTCGCGCGTCCGACGTTGCCGCCCAGACAGCACGACGGCAACGCACGCTCACATCGGTGCGGCTGCGGCGAGCACGGCGCGCAAGCGCCGCAGCACCGACGGCTCGCACGACGACCTTGAGATGCTGCGCGGCGAGCGCCATCGCCGCGCGGATCTGCGTCGTCGTCGACGGCGCGAGCGCCGGCGAGCTCGCGCCGGTTGATCGCGAACGTGATCGCGCCCGGCATCGGCGCGCGCAGCCGTCGCACAGACGTCGTCGGCTGCCGGGCGCGACCGTCGCCGCTCGCCGGCTTCGAGCGAATCCGCGTGATCCTCGTAACCCTCTGGGCTCGACGGCGTACACCGCGCAGCTCGGCACACTCGGACTTCGATCGCGAGCGCGCAGCCTCGCGACGAGGCCGCCGCCGCTGCACGGTGCGTAGAGGCGTCGATGGTCGACATGCCGGGCGCGCGCGACGCGCGCCGAGCTCGAGCGCGAGCAGTGCCCTGCCCCGCGATGACGTGCGGATGATCGAACGGCGGCACGAGCGCGGCGCCGCGCTCGCTCCGCGACTAGCCGGCCGCGATCGCCTCGCGGTCCTCGCGCTCGCGGTCGTAGAGCACGACCTCCGCGCCGTACGCGCGCGTGCGTTCGAGCTTTGACCTGCGGCGCGTCGGCCGGCATCACGATCGTCGCGCGGCATGTTGAGCCAGCTGTGCGGCGAGCGCCACCGCCTGCGCGTGGTTGCCCGACGAGAACGCGACGACGCCGGCGCGCGCGCTCGTCGGCATGACTGAGCTGCAGCAGCCGATTCAGCGCGCCGCGGATCTTGAAGCTGCCGCCGTGCTGCAGGCATTCGGCCTTGAGCAGCACGCGCGCGCCGACGCGCGCGGTTGCATGCGCTTCCGACTCGAGCACCGGCGTCTCGACGACCCAGCCGCGCAAGCGCACGTCGCGCATCGACGACGTCAGCGACGGTCGGCAGACACGTTCGTCATCGGATCTAGCGTCTCGCGCTCTAGTCTAGCTCAGGTACACTCGCGCTCGCCTCGACACCTTCGGAACGCCCGCCTCGAATGCCCACGGCACCGCATGGTCACTCTCGATCACGTCGACGTCGATCTCGCCGGCGCCCCGTGCTGCACGACGTCACATGGCGACTCCGAGCGCGGCGAGCGCTGGGGCGTCGTCGGCGCCAACGGCAGCGGCAAGAGCACGCTGCTCGGCTTGATCGCGGGCACCGATCTGGCCCGCGCCCGAGCGCGGGCGACCGACGCTACGACTTCGGCGCGCGGCGCGGAAACCGACGCCGTGCGCGCGCGCGGCGAGATCGTCGCTCGTCGAGCCACGAGCTCCAGGATCGGTACGCGCGCTGGGACTGGAACTTCACGGCGCTCGACGTCGTGCTGTCGGGCATCTACCGCACCGACGTGCCGCGCCGGCAGACCTGAGGCCGGCCAGCGTGAGCGCGCCGCTCGCCGATGCTGCAGCGACTCGGCGTCGCCGAGCTTTCGCGCCGCGCCGCTTCCTCGAGCTGTCGCGCGGCGAGCAGCGGCGCGTGCTGATCGCACGCGGCGTCGCGTTCGAGCCCGGCGGTGCTGCTGCTCGACGAGCCCGCGAGCGGGCTCGATGCACGCGCGCGCGTAGAGCTCGACGCGATGCTCGAGACTCGTCGCGCAAGAATGCACGCTCGTTTGCGCGGCGCATTTGCCCGAGGACTTGCCCGCGTGGATCACGCGCTATCTTTCCATCGTAAGGCGGGCGCGCCGAGGCCGTGAGCGCGAGATTCCGAGCGAGCGCGGCCCAATGCAGGCCGCGCCGAGCGTCGCCTGCCTCGACCGCCGCCTCCGATATCGCGGCTTCGACCCCGCTGATCGAGCTCGAGCGCGCCAGACGTCTGGCTTGCGGGGCGGCACGTGCTGCGCGACGTCACCTGGCGACTCATGCCCGGCGAGCATTGGCTCGTGACGGAGGCGAACGGCTCCGGCAAGAGCACGCTCTTGCGAGTGCTGCACGGCCAGCTGCGGCCCGCGCTCGGCGGCACCGTGTCGTGGCCGGCGCTTGGAAATCCCCGGGACGTCTGGCAGCTGCGCAAGCCGTCGCGCTGGGTGTCGGCCGAGCTGCAGGCGGCATACGGTATCCCTCGACGGTGCGCGCGTGCATCGCGTCGGGGTTCACGTCCAGCGTCGGCGCGACCCGCCGGTCCACGCCGGCGGAAGCGCAACGCGTCGAGGAGTTGCTCGACGAGCTCGAGCTCCGGCCCCTCGCGGAACGGCTGCTCTCGACGCTGTCCTACGGCCAGGCTCGGCGCGCGCTGCTCGGCCGGCTGCTCGCGAATCGCCCGCGCGTGCTGCTTGCTCGACGAGCCATGGGAAGGAGCTCGACGCGCCGATGGCGCAAGCTGTTGAACGCGACGCTGGAAGAGTCGCGGCCGATGGAAACGCAGCTCGTCTGCGCCGTCGCATCTACCGACGCACCGCTCGCACTTCACGCACGAGCTCGAGCTCGACCGAAGGCCGCGTCGTTCACGAAGGGGCCGACGCACGCCCTTCAGTGATGATGCACGCGCCGAACTTCGCGGAAGTTGCGCCAGTGCGCCGCCGCAAGCGCGACGCTGGCCGCAACGTTGACGACGACCTCGACTGACGGGTCCCACGCCTGTGTCCCCACAGCGCCGCGGCCGGCAGCACGGCGACCGCGACTGCCCGCCGAGCGCCACGATCGCGAAACGCCGATGCACGCGTACGCCGAGCCCGAGCCCGACGACGCTCGTCGGGACGACGAACCACAGCATCAACGAATGAAAGTGGGTGTCGCCGCCGACCGCGAGCGCCGCAACGGGCAATAGCGCGATGACGAACGGCATCGCCAGGCAATGGACGATGCAGATCGTCGAGACGTGATCGCCACTCGGTCGACATACTTCGAAAGCAACATCGGAAGTTCGCGCGGAGATTTCCGGTTCCAGTCGTCGGCCCGGGAGCATACCGTAGTTTCGCGGCCCCCCGCCTCTTTTCTGGTGGCCTCGCGCCGACCGCCAGGGGATGGCGGAAGTGCCGCAAATGCGGGACACAATTTGCGGCTCCTCACGCTACTATCGTTTCGGAAGCGGCGAGCCGGTCGCTCGGGGTGACGCATGGAACTTCGCGGCAAGACGATCCTCATCACAGGTGCCGGCCGGGGCTCGGCGGCGCCGCGATGGCAAGCGCCTCGCCGCGTGCGGCGCCGACCTCGCACTGGTCGACCTCGACGCAGCGCGGTCTCGCAGCGGTCCGCGACGCGTGCCGAGCGCTCGGGGTGCGCGCCGGGACCTCTCCGCGAACGTCGGCGTCGAGCCCGACGTCGTCGGCGCTTTCGATCGCGTCGTCGCGGACTTCGGCCGGCTCGACGGCAGCATCGCGAATGCCGGCATCCTGCGCGACGGCTTGCTCGTCAAGGCCAAGGACGGCGAAGTCACCGGCACAGCTGAGCCTCGAGCAATGGCAGGCCGTCATCGACGTCAATAACTTGACGGGCGTCTTCTTGTGCGGCCGCGAAGCGGCCGAGCGAATGATTCGCTGCCGCAACGGCGGCTGCATCATCAATATCTCCGAGCTTGTCGCGCGCCGGCAATTTCGGGCAAGAGCAACTACTCGGCAGCCAAGGCCGGCGTCTCGGCGTTGACGGTCGTCTGGGCCAAAGGAGCTGGCGCGGCATGAGATCCGCGTCAATGCAATCGCGCCCGGCTTCATCAAGACTGAGATGGTGGCCGGCATGAAGCCCGAAGATGCTCGAGAAGATGGCCGCCGGGATCCCGGTTCAGCGGCTCGGCAGAGCCCGACGAAATAGCAGCGACGGCGGAATTCATCTTCACGAACGATTATCTGAACGGGACGCATCCTCCGAGATCGACGGCAGGCCAGCGGCTCTAGGAGACTGACTGTGAGCGATGTCCCGAGCGCGACGGACGGCCGCGCAGCGCTATGCCGGATTCTGGCGGCGATTCGCAGCCTACGTCGTCGACTACGTCGTCGTTTTTGCGGGCAGCGCGGCGCTCGGCCTCATCGCGTCCGTCACCGGCGTTGCTTCCCGACGGCGCGCCGCAGTGGTCGGCGATCGTGCTGGCCTGTTATTTCCTGTATTGCACTCTGCTCGAGAGCTCGAGGTCGCAAGCGACGCTCGGCAAGCGCGCGCTCGGACTCACCGTCACGGAACGTGCGCGGCGAGCGCATCGGATTCGCCGCGCGCCGCAATACGTTTCGTCGCGAAGCTGCTGTCCGTGCTTTACTGCTGTGCGTCGGCTATCTGCTCATCGCGGTAACGCCGCGGCGGCAGGCGCTGCACGATCTGATCGCGGGAACGGTAGTCGTCGACGGCGCCAGGTCGCCGCAGCCCGCGTGGCTCGTGTCGGCCGTCGCCTGCGTGCCGTTGGTCTTGGTGGCGGCGGGCATGGCGCTACCGGCCTACGAGGACCGCACGATCCGCGCGCAAGTCCTCGAGGGAGTGGACCTCGCGAACGACTACCGCGCAGCGATCGAGGGCGACTGGCGCAACTCTCCGCGCGGCTTCGTGGATATAACGTCGGACTCGCTCGGCGCCGGGCTGCCCCAGCGTGGGCGCTACGTCGAAGCGATCGAGGTGGTATCGGGGATGATCGTCATCACCTATGGCGCCGAAGCGAACGATGCCATCGCCGGCAGCGTCCTCGCGATCGTGCCCGCGCTCGATTCGCAGCGCGCGCTCGCATGGGCCTGCGGGTACGGCCAGCCGCCGGCCGGTTACGAGGTCGTCTACGAAAACCCCGGCAGCTACACCGACATCGATGAGGTTTACATCCCTTCGGCATGCAGGTCGCCGCGATGAAGAACCAGGGATTCTTGCGCCGCCTCGGGTTCGCACTCGCAGGGCTCCGCGAGACGTGGCGCGAGAGCAGAGCTTCAAGATCCACCTCGTCGCGTCGGCCGGAGTGCTCGCAGTGCTGCTGTGGCTTCGGCCTGCCCCATCGTGGTGGGCCATCGCGGGGTTGACGATCGCATTCGTCATGGCTAGCCGAGATCGTGAACACGGCGCTCGAAGGGCTCGCCGATCACTTGCATCCCGAGCAGCACCCCAAGATCAAGGCCGTCAAGGATTGCGCGGCCGGCGCCGTGCTCCTCGCGAGCATCGCGCAGCGCTCGGCGTCGCGGCCGCATTCGTCTACGACGTCTTGCGTTGACGGCCTAGGTCAGCGTCTCAGGTCGACGACGAAACCCACTTCGATTCCGTCCGGCAGCGGGCGGCGCGACGTGAGGCGGCCGCGCCTATCGTCGTCGCGCTGCTTCATGACGAAGCGCGCCGTCGCTGAGCCAAGCGCGGCGCCGGCGACGGTATCCGACAACCAGTGCGCGTCGTGGTCCATGCGCGCGTACGCCGTGCCGGCGGCGAGACCGTAGCCGATGGTGCGGCGCAGCCAGCGAGACTCGATCGTTGCCCGATTCCGCGAGCACCGTGCCGATCGCGAACGCCGCTGCGGTGTGCATCGACGGAAATGAGTCGCCGTCTTCGCCCCATGCCGTCTGCGTCAGCCGTCGCATAAGGACGTTCGCGCGCCGCGGCGATCTCTTTCAGCGCGTAGCCAGCCGCGCCGCTGAACGCCGCGGCCTCGAGCATCATCCCGGCCTCGCGCCTGCCGTCGTCCTCGTCACCGATGGCCGCGCGATCCAGGTGCCGCCGAGGCGCGCGAGCACCGCAGGCGCCGCGTCGCGGCCGTCGCTCCAGTGTCGGGCTCCGTGCCGGGCGCAACAGTCACGGTCTCGAAGTGGTCGCGGACGTCGTCGTCGTATTGATGCGCGAACGCGATTGCGCCGAGCGCGGCGCCGAGAGCGCACCCATTGCGGACGCCGCGCGTGCAGCGGGCATGTGACATAGTCGCTGAACGTCGGAGGCGACCATCGCGACCCGGCCCTTCTCGTTCTCAGGGCGTCACGTCTTGCTGGGCACAAGCGGAAGACCGGCGAGCGTCGCGGCCAGCGCTGGCGGGGGCGTATAGTCTCGGGCACTTCCAGCCCGAGCGCCGGGTATCGCCAGTCGCGAATGAATTTGCGCAAAACTCTAGTCCTCGTTGCCATCAGCGTCGGTTACGTATCGGCGAAGCATGCCTGCAACGCTGCGCAACGTCGACGTCTCGCGCCGTCGGGAACGCTATCGCGTCGCCGCCGATACGCACCTCGCTGCCTCGCCGGAGGCCAGTCTATAAGGTGTTGATGGACTTCGACGGCGATCGCTACCAGCGCATCTCCGACATTTACAAGGAGAGCAGCTACCTGCCGCCGGACAGCGACGGCGCTCGCTCGTCTACACGTGTGGAGGGTTGCCTGTTGCGTTATTGCAGGAGCATGAGCCGCGTCAGGCGCCTCAGAGTCGTCACGCCGCAGTTTATTCGATCCCGCACCATACCTGAGCGCAGCGACTTCGAAGTACTCGCTGCCGAGGTGGACGTTCGAGCCCGGGGGCGACGGAACGCGCGTCACCTATCTCATGGAGATGGAGCCGAACTTTCTGGCTGCCGCCGTTCGTAGGTCCGTGGTTCTAGCAAGCGCACGCTCGTCAAGCGGCGCGCCCGCGGCGATCGACCAGATCGAGCTGCTCGCGCAGCAGGAAGCAGCGCGCCGCGACGAGCGCGGCGCCGCCAACGCTGGCTACGCCGCGCAGCGCCGTCGCGACGGAGCAGTCGCGCGGCGCGCACCGCGCGGCAGCAGCCCGCCGACGAAGCCGACGCTGCACGGCGCAGCGCCACGCCGACGCATCAGCAGCGCCGGCGTGATCTGCATCTTGAACACGAGCGACGCCCGTGCTGTCGCCGAGATTCACCGTGTTGCCGTTGAACAGCAGCCACGAGATCGCGGCGCCGATCGACGGCACCGATCAGTGCCAAGCACGAGCGCCTCGACGAGCACGGACACGATAACGCCGCCGGCGCCGAAGCCGATCGCGCGCAGCGTCGCGATTTCGCGCGCCCGTGCGCTGACGGCTGAGTACATCGTGTTCAGCGCGGCGAAGATCGCGCCGAGGCCCATGAAGACCCCGACGGCGATGCCGACGATCCCAAAGATCTGGTTCGCTTCCTGCGACTGCCGGCGATAGAAGTCGGTCTCACGCTCGACTGACACCGACAGCGTCGGGTTAGTCGTCAGGGCCGACTTGAAAGTCTCGTATGCGTCCTGGGAAGTCAGCCGAACCGTCACGCTATTCACGGCCGTGCGCTGGTACGCGGACAGCAGCGTGGCGGAGTCGGTCATGAAACCCGACTCATTGGCGTCTGCCGCCGCTTTCGAACACGCCGACGACGGTCCATCGACCGTCGCGCAGCGGACCTCGTCCCCGATGGCGACACTTCGAAATTCCTCGAGCGCGCTGCGGCCACGATCAACTCGCGCAGGCCGGGCGTAAACGGGCGTCCGCTGACGATCTTGATCTCCGGGCGCACGGCCATGACGGCCGGGTCCACACCACGGACAGCGAGGCCTGCCCGCGCACCATCTTCCTTACGGAGAAGATTCACGGCCGCGACAAAATCCGCGGTAGCAGCCGGCTTTCCGTCGTCGGTGCGAGCGACGCCGGGCGCGTCCTTGATCGTCGCGACGGCGTCGACGAGCAGCGTGCTCGAGAACTCGCCGGTGGCGCCGGCGCGCAGCACGATTGCGCGATCGGGGCTACCCGTCGCGAGCACGGCACCCGACAAACTGCGCGTCAAGGCGAAAATCGAGAGCAGGACCGCCACCACGCCCGCGATGCCGACTACGATGACGCTCGAGCTGCCGATGCGCTGCGGCACGCTGCGCAGGTTCATTGTCGTAACCGAGCCGATCTGTTTGAACACGCTCACATCTCCAACTGATTCAAGCTGCGATCAACGCCCTGCCAGCGCATCGACGATGCTGAGCCGCTGCGCGCGCAGCGCGGGCAGCGACGCGCTGACGACGGCAAACGCCACCGACAAGCCGATACCCACTGCCACGACGGGAAGGGGCAGGTTCAAACCGCCCGCGCCAATCTCGCGAAAATCGGCGGTATGAGCACGGCGGCGATTCCGATCCCGAGCGCTGCGGCGACGCTGCAGAGAAGCACGGCCTCCGTGAGCACGAGGCCCATGACCGCCGTGTCGCCAAAACCGTAGGTCTTCAGGACCGCGAGCTCGGGAATGCGCTCTCGAACCGACTGCATCATCGTGTTACCGGTGACGAACAGCAGCGCAAACATCACGGCGGCGATGATGGCGTTGACGAAGAACCCGATGTCGCCGATCTGCGCGATCTGCGCGCGCAGCCAATCGCTTCTCGCTCTGCGTTTGCGTCTCGGAGGTCGAGTTCGCGAACAGCGCGTCGACCTGCTCCGCGATCTCGGCCGAGCGGCTCGAGTCGTGCGATCTTCAGCGAAGTAGAGCGTAACCGTGCCGTTGGCCGCACGCGCGCGCCTCGTCGAAGTAGTCGTAGTTGATCCAGAGCTCGTTCGTCGGCACCTTGCCCGACGGCGACCGATACGAACCGACGATCTCGAAGTCCCAGGCCTCGGCGCCATCCTTACGCGTCCACACGGCGGAGCCGAGGGAACACGGTCACCGATCTTCCAGCCGCGCTCGGCCGCGAGGTCCTCGCCGACGAGCGCGCCGTTGCGCGTGTGCAGCATCGCGTCGACGTATTGCGGCTCCATCTGGATGTCCGGGATAGACGACGTTGAAGCTCGCCACGTCGATCGCGCCGACCTGGACGCCGTTGCTGCGGTCTTGGTAATAGCCCGCGAAGAAGTTGTAGTACGACACTTCCTCGACGCCCGGCACCGCCTGCATCCGCGCGCGATGAGCGAGCGGCAACGGCTGCGTGATGTTGACGCGGCTCATGGTCCTGAGACGCGTGTCGCTCATCTGCTCGATGATGCCGTCGATCGCGGCCGTGAAGCCGTGCAACAGCCCGAACAGCGCGAACGCGACGACGACGCAGAGCAGCGTCAGCACGGTCCTGACGCGCTTCCGCCAGAGGCCGGCCCAGACCAGCGGCAAATACTTCATGCGGCGACTCCGAGCGGCGCGGCGCCCAGCGAGCCTTTGTCGACGTAGAGCCGCCGCGACGCGTAGTGCGCGGCGCGCGGATCGTGCGTGACCATGACGATCGTCTTCTCTTGGTGCTCGTTCAGGAGCTCGAGCAGCTTCAGGATCGACTCCGAAGTCTCGCGGTCGAGGTCGCCCGTCGGCTCGTCGCAGACGAGCAGCGTCGGGTCGGCGACGAGCGCGCGCGCGATCGCCACGCGCTGTTGCTGGCCGCCCGAGAGCTCGCCGCGGCTTGTGCTTCGCGCGATCCGCGAGCCCGACGAGCTCGAGCGCCGCGGCGACGTTGCGCTTGCGCTCCGCGGCCGAAGCTTCGTCAGCAGCAGCGGCACCTCGACGTTGCGCTCGGCGGTGAGCACCGGCAGCAAGTTGTAGAACTGGAAGATGAAGCCGACGTTGCGCGCGCGCCATTTCGCGAGCTGGCCCGACGACAGCCGGTCGATGCCGCTCGCCCGCGACCGTGATCTCGCCGCGGTCGGGCCGGTCGAGGCCGCCGATCAGGTTCAGCAGCGTCGTCTTGCCCGAGCCCGAAGGCCCCATGAGCGCGAGGAACTCGCCGCGCTCGACCGTCGAGATCGATCGCGTGCAGCACCTCGACGCGCTGCTTGCCGCGCGTGTAACCCTTGACCACTTGCTTGATGGACACCAACGCCGTCATACCTGAGTTTCCTCGTTTCAGCCGCGCCGCAGCGCGCTATTCCTCGACACGAACCCTGGAGCCGTCCGTCAGCGAGCTCGAGGTCGCCGCGCGCGAGCCGCGTGCCCGACCGTCAGACCCGCGAGCACGACCTGCCCTGCCGCGCTCTGCGCGCCGAGGCGCACCGTGCGCCGCTCGACGCCGCCGTCGGCGACGACGAACACGACGCCCGTGTCGCCGTTGGCCTGCACGGACTCCTTGGGCACGAGCACCGGTTGCTGCGCGACGGCGCTCGCCGGCGCAGCGCCGCGCGACTCGTTCGAATCGTGGAACGCCACGCGCGCGCCCATCTCGGGCAGGATCCGCGGGTCGCCGGCGTCGAAACCGACGCGCACCTTGACGGTGGCCTTCGCGCGATCCGCCGTCGGAATGATCGCGATGACGCGCGCCGGAATGCTCCAGTCGGGATACGCGTTCAACGTGATCGTCGCGGGCTGCTGCGCGGACACGCGGTTGATGAAGTTCTCGCTGACGTCGACCTCGACCTCGAGCGACGACATGTCGACGATCGTGCCGATGCCTGTGCGCGTGAAGCCGCCGCCGGCCGAGATCGGCGAGACCATCTCGCCCTCCTGCGCGGCCTTGACCGTCACGATGCCGGCGAACGGCGCGCGCACGACGGTGTCGTCGAGATTGCGCTCGGCGAGCGCGAGCCGCGCTTCCGCGACCTCGACGCGCGCGCGCGGCGACCTCGAGGCCGGTGCGCGCCGCGTCGTAGCTCGCCTTCGCCGTGTCGAACGTCTGCGCGCTGATGACGGCGCGCGCGAGCTGCTGCTCGTTGCGCTGGAACGTCGGCTTCGCGTTCGCGAACGCGACCTCGGCCGCGCCGAGATTCGCCTCGGCCTGCTCGAGCTCGGCGCGCGCCTGCGCGACGGCCGGCTCGCGCGTTCGTGTCGTCGAGGCGCGCGATGACCTCGTCGCGCTCGACGCGCTGGCCTTCTTCGATGCCGACGGTCACGACCTTGCCGGTGATCTTCGACGACACCGTCGCCTGCCGGCGCGCGACGACGTAGCCGGACGCATCGAGAATCGAGCTCGGGCCTACGGCGGCGCCGGCGACGGGCTCGGCGACGGCTACTTGAATCGGCACGGCGTGCGGCAACAACGCGTAGAGCGCGCCGCCGACGGCGACGATGCCGACGGCGATCGACACCGTCCACGGCCAGACACGCCGCGGCGGCGGCGCTCGGCCGGACGCTCGATGCGCAGTTGCGCGATCAACGATGCCTGATCCATTGACGACCCCTCCCGCCGGCCTCGACGCTGTAGCCTTTAGCAGCTTCCGTGCCAGCGCGCTGCGCTCGCTCTTAAGCAACTGACCTTCTGAGACGTTTCTGCCCGTGGATCGTTACAAAGACCGGCAACGAGCGCGCGGCGGATTCGGCTAAGTCGTGGCCAAACGCGGCAACAGTTGCGACGGCTCGACGTATGCCCGGAGCGGCGCAACCGGCGTTGACATAACCGCAAAGCAGGATTGATACGGCGCGCCTCCAGCCGGTTTCAGCCTTCGGGTTTGACAGCCTCGCCGGACGCGGCCGATTCTTCCTCGCTGCTGCTAAAGGCACACCTTCCGAAAGGAAGGGTCGCAAAGCTACCGGTCTAACGGGAAACCTACGACAGCGGGGTTGCCAGTCGATGACGTTCGAGAGTCTTCTCGGGATCACGCCGTATCCCGGATTTTCAGCCGTTCTTCTGGCCGTCGTCGCGATGGCCGTCCTGTATCTCGCGCGAGGCTCGGCACACCACGTTCTGCTGACGGTGTGCCAGGCGCTGCACGACATCCTGAACCTCGCGGTGCAAGCCATCACGGCGACCGAGAAGAAGCTCGTGCAGCGCAACCACGAGGTGTTGCTCGCGGCCGGCCGCGAAGCGAAGGAGCGCGTCGTCGAGCGCGAGTTCGTGCGCATCGGCGACAGCGTGCATCGCGATCTCTCGGGCTACCCCGGGCTGCAACGCGCATTGAGCGATGCGATCACGCACATCGAGGAGGACCACCAAAAGCGACGGAGGTGCCACCCGAGCCGACGGCGTGGGTCAAGGCCGTCGAGGTCGTCGCGAAGCTCGATCGCCAGGAGCTGTCCGTCGGTCCGTTGCTCAGCGACATTCACGCCTCGCTCGTCAAAGCGCAGTCGGCAGCGCTCGAGGAATATCGCGACGCGAGCGCGAAGCGGCATTCGCTGCTGCAACGAATGATGCCGCACTGGCGGCCGCATCCAGCACACGATGGACCGCGTCGGCAAGAGCGTCGACAGCCTGCTCGAGCGCTCGCGCTCGATCGACCGCCATCTCGCCGAGTATCGCGAGATCGTCCAAGGCACGGACCATTCGATCCAGGTGCTGTCGTCGTCGTCGCTCGTGCAGTTCTTCGTATCGGCGCTCGTGCTGCTGCGTCGCCGTAGGCGGCGCGACGATCAACTTCTCGTTGATCGCGCGGCCGATGGCGCGAGATGGTCGGCGGCACGAGCGTTCATCGGCAACTTCCGAATGGCCGACATCGCGGCGCTCGTCATCATCATGGTCGAGATCTCCATGGGCCTGTTCCTCATGGAGTCGATGCGCATCACGCGGCTGTTCCCGGTCATCGGCGCGCTGCCCGACAAGCTGCGCGTGCGCATGATGGCCGATCACGTTCACGATCCTGCTTGATGCTCGCGTCGCGTCGAGGCCGGCCTGCGCGTACATGCGCGAGATCCTGCATGCAGGACGAGCTCGCGACGGCCGCGATGCTTACGCGGCGGCGCGACGTCCGTGCGCAGAGCCCGTTCATGTGGATCACGACTGCGGCGCAGATGGGCATGGGATTCACGCTGCCGTTCGCGCTCGTGTTCGTCGCGATCCCGCTCGAGACGTTCGTTCAGTCGCTGCGAACGGTCCTCGGCCTGATCGGCATCGGCGCGCTGCGCCTGCTGCGGCTCGTGCTGAGGCTGTTCGGCAGCGCCTTCGTGCACGCGGAACGGCGCTCGTGCGCATCTACGACATTCCTATCTTCATGCCGCTCTGTGCATCGAGCATCTGTGGCGCGGGCCGAACGCGAAGCGCTCCGTCGTCGGCAAGGGCAAAGCGGAGGTGGCGTCATGAACCGGATACTGCGGCGATCGATTGCGGCGGCGACGGCCTGCTTCGCGGCACTCGCAGCGGCCTCGTGCGGTCCCCTACGCCGCACAACACCGGTGTCTATCTGCTGCTCGACACCTCGGGCACGTACCGCGAGGAGCTCGACAAAGCCAAGCAGATCATCAACTACACGCTCACGCGGCTCGACGCGCTCGACACGTTCGCCGTGGCGCGTATCGACACCGGCAGCTTCAGCGAGCAGGACATCATGGCGAAGGTGACGCTCGACGACCGGCCGAGCGCGGCGAATCAGCAGAAGCGCGAGTTCGCGCAGGCCGTCGACCGGTTTCTCGACGAGACGCCCGCCTCTCCGTACACGGACATCACGGGCGGGTTGTTGCAGGCCGTCGAGTTCTTGAACGAGAAGCAGCCGGGCCGCAAGACGATCTTCATCTTCTCGGACTTGAAGAAGGACCTCGCAGGCCGGCTACATACGCGACATCGAGGTGCCCGTCGACGGCTTCGAGATCGTCGCGCTGAACGTCACGAAGCTGCGCAGCGACAACGTCGACCCGCGCGAGTACCTGACGCGTCTCGACGAGTGGAAGCACCGCGTCGAGGCCGAAGGCGGCACGTGGCGCGTCATCAACGACCTCGACCGGCTCGAGACGCTGCTCTAGCGTAGGCCGCGCCGCGAAAGAAAGGCCGGCAACCAAAGCGGTTGCCGGCCAAGACTCACGGTCCTTAGTCCCTAGCTAGCTCAACCCGTGTACGCGCGCTCGCCGTGCGACGTGATGTCGAGGCCCTCGCGCTCGTGCTCCTCCGCCACGCGCAGGCCGAGGACGGCCTTGACGACGTAGAAGCCGACCAAAGAGACCACAGCGGTCCAGACGACTACCAAGCCGACGGCCTTCGCCTGGATGAGCAGCTGCGCGCGATGCCGGGATAGCCCGTCGGTCACCGTGACCCAGTCGGTCACGAGGCCGCGGCCCGCCAAGGCTCGGCGCGTTGAACACGCCGGTCAGCAGCGCGCCGAAGATGCCGCCGACGCGCGTGCACGCCGAACACGTCGAGCGAGTCGTCGGCGCCGATGCAGCTTCTTGAGCCCGTGCACGCCCCAGAGGCAGACGACGCCGGCGGCGAGGCCGATCACGAACGCGCCCGGGATGCCGACGTTGCCGGCGGCCGGCGTGATCGCGACGAGGCCCGCGACGGCGCCCGAGGCGGCGCCGAGCATCGACGGCTTGCCCTTGAGCGATCCACTCGGCGAACGTCCACGAGAGCACCGCGCACGCGGTGGCGAGGAACGTGTTCATGAAGGCGAGCGCGGCGGAGCCGTTCGCTTCGAGCGCCGAGCCCGCGTTGAACCCGAACCAGCCGAACCACAGCATCGAGGCGCCGATCATCGTCATCGTCAGGTTGTGCGGCGTGCATCGCTTCCTTGCCGTAGCCGACGCGCTTGCCGAGCACGATCGCGCCGACCAGGCCGGCGACACCGGCGTTGATGTGCACCACGGTGCCGCCCGCGAAGTCGAGCGCGCCCCATCTGCCAGATCAAACCTGCTGTGCGCGTTGGCTGCTGTCAGCGGTCGCTGGCGTCCGTGTACGCGTCCGGACCCGCCCAGAACCAGACCATGTGCGCGACGGGGATGTACGCTGAACGTGAACCAGATCACCATGAACAGCAGCACCGCCGAGAACTTGACGCGCTCGACGAGCGACCCGAGGATCAGGCAGCACGTGATCGCCGCGAACGTCGCCTGGAAAGCGACGAACACGAGTCTCGTACATCGGCGTCGCTTTGCTGAACGTCGCACCGAGCGCGAACGTGCCCGTCGCCGAATCGAACACGCCGTTCAGGAACAGCCGCGTGCGTGCTACCGAAGAACGCGTTGCCGGCGGTGAACGCGAACGAGTAGCCGTAGACGCACCAGAGCACCGTGATCAGCGAGAAGCCCACGAACACCTGCATCGAGCACCGACAGCATGTTCTTGCTGCGGACGAGGCCGCCGTAGAACAAGCGCCAAGCGCCGGCACCGACATCAGCAGCACGAGCGCCGTCGACGTCAGCATCCACGCGGTGTCGCCTTTGTCCGGCGCTTGCGCGAAAGCCAGCGCCGGGCCGGAGGAGCGCCAGTAGGCCCACGACCCAGGCGAAGCGGCGAAGTAGATTGCAGTCTTCATTTTTTCCTCCCGATCTTGCTAAAGCGCCGCGTCGCCGGTCTCGCCCGTGCGGATGCGCACCGCATGCTCGAGATCGAAGACGAACACCTTGCCATCGCCGATCGAGCCCGTGCCTGCCGCGCTCCGTGATGGCTTCCAACGACCTGCTCGACGAGCGAGTCCGGCACGGCCGCTTCGATCTTCGTCTTTGGGACGAAGTCGACCGTGTACTCGGCCCCGCGATAGAGCTCGGTGTGCCCCTTCTGTCTGTCCGAAGCCCTTGACCTCGGTCACCGTCATGCCTTGCACGCCCGCCTCGGCCAGCGCCTGGCGGACGTCCTCGAGCTTGAACGGCTTGATGACCGCCGTTATCAGTTTCATGACGAATACCTCGACGTTGTTGTCATGTGGTTCTCACTTGCCGAAGCTGATGTTCTTCTTGATGCCGAACGTCAACTTCCAATCACCGGTCTCGCCGTCGTCGCGGATCGCTGACGTTCAAGTCGTCGCTTCCGACGAGCGCGACCGTAAAATCCACGCCGGCGTCTTCCATGCTGTACGTGTAGCCGAGCTCGATGTAATCGCCGTCGAACTCGTCGCCGAAGCTGCCGAACTTGTAGTACAGGCCCTTCTCCGGAGAGATCGTGATCGACGTGAACGTGTAATCGGCCGGCGTGCCGAATCCGTCCCACTCACCGACGGCGACGTCGAGCGCGAAGATCCCGTAACCGACGCCGAGGTTGACCTCGTTGTACGTGTCGTCGAAGTCGTCCGTGTAGTAGTAGCCCGTGTAGCCGATCTTGTAGGTGAATTTGTCGCCGCCCGCGAAACCGAAGTAGAGATCCGTCTCGAGACCGTCGCCGACGTCGGCGCCCCACGTGCCGAGATAGAAACCGCTGTCGTGCGCGTAGTCGACGCCGGCAAAGGCCGACGAGTCTTCTTGGAAGATGCCGCGATACAGGTACTCGCTGACCCAGCCGATGTTGGCCGTCGTTTCGGCCATGGAGGTTGCGGGTACCACCACCGTCGAAAGAACGAGAGCAGGGACGAGATTCTTGATTTTCATGGCGCGTGTTACCTCTGGTTGCGCGAAAGGATGTGAGACGGCGACCGCATTGCAGCAACCGTGCCACGGCGAGGAACCCTTTCAGAACAAGCGGTTTACGCGAAAACGCACCGACAGCGTGCGAGCCGTTGGCACCAGGCTGGTGCGCGCGACGCACCACGACGGAGCGCCGCGATGCGGCATCGCGGCGTTCGCCGCGCCAACGAGCTCAGGGTTCGCCGGGCGCGACGACCACGCGCAGCCCTTCGAGCGAGGGGGTGACTTTGATCTGGCAGCTCAAGCGCGAGCGCGCGGAATCGAACGCCGGTGAGCTCGCGAGCATCAGACGCTCTTCGTAGCGGCGCGGCGGCAGACGCTGCATCCATTCCGCTTCGATGAAGACGTGACACGTCGCGCACGAGCACAGACCGCCGCAAATCGCTTCGACGCTGCGCGGCAACTGGCGGATGTTCTCCATGACCGACAAGCCGGGCCGCGCATCGACCTCGACGTCACGGCCATCTTTGTCGGTGACGACGAGCTTGACCATGAGAACGCTTGAGTGGGCTCGCGACGCGGGGCCGCGACTATAACAGACGATGCACCGCGGACCGCGGTCGCGGTCAGCGCCGGTTGTAGGGATCGAAGCCGCCGCCGTTGTCGCGCCTCTTATCGGCGGGTTGCAGCGCGGGATGTCCAGCCGGCGTTTCCGAGCCGGACCGTTTACCGGTCTTCGCTTTCGGGTCGGCGGGCTTCCGCGCTTCGTATTGGCGTCCTTCTCGGCGGCTTGGCGGCCGGACAGGATCGGCACTTTGCGCGTCGGCTCGAGCGAGAGCTCCTTGTTCTCGAGCCGCTTCAACAATACCGAAGTGCTCTCGATGACGTCTTTCGCCCATTGCCAAACGTTGTGGCCGCGGCCGTCGACGACGACCTTGCCGGGAACCTCGGCCGCGGGCTTGCCGGCCGGCGGCTCGACGTCGTCGACATCATCCTTGTCGTGCGCTCGACTCATATTCTGTCAAAAGAGCGACGGGGCCCTATGCGACGAGGCTAGCCGACGCGTATTCGACGCTCTACGAACCGGATCACACGAGACGCCGGCTGAGGCGTGAAGCGCGTCAAGCGCCGCCTGGTGCAGCTCCCTGCTGCCTGCGGCGACGACGTCGCCGCCGCTGCAACGGCAGCTTGCCTTGCCAGTCCGTGACCACACAGCCGGCGCCTTCGAGAATCGGGATCAGCGGCACGATGTCGTACGGTTTCAGCTGGCTCTCGACGACGAGGTCGAGATAGCCGGCCGCGACCATCGCGTAGTTGTAGCAGTCGCCGCCGAACCGCGTCAGCAGACACTGGGCGCTGAGCCCGCCGAACGCCGTCGCACGATGGCCGGTGAACATGCCGGGATGCGTGCTGCCGAGCATCGCCTTCGCGAGCGTCTTGCAGCCGCGGCTCTTCAAGCGATCTCGTCGCTCGGGTTTGATGAGCCAGCTGCCGCTCGGTCCGCCGAAGAAGACTTCCTCGAGCACGGGCTGCACGAGTAGGCCGAACAGCGGCTGGTCGCCTCGCGTGAGCCCGATCAGCGTGCCCCAGAGCGGCGAGCCCGTCATGAACGCGCGCGTCCCGTCGATCGGATCGATGAACCAGGTGTACTCGCTCGTGCCGCGCGCGCTCACCTTCTTCCTCGGCGACGATGCCGTGGTCCGGATAGCGCTCCGTCGATCGCCGTGCGCAGCACGCGCTCGATCGCGCGGTCGGCGTTCGTCACGGGATCGAACGAACTCGACGCTCTTGTTCTCGACCGTGACGCGGCCGGCGAAAGTGCGCCTGCGCGATGCCGCCACGCCGTGTGCGCCAGCTCCAGCGCGAAATCTTCGAGCTCGAGATGCGATCTCGTCTGCCATTCCGTGCGACCACGGCGACGCGCGGTCAGTGCGCGAGCGGCGCGGCGCTTCCCGGCATCCGCGGGCTTCGGCGTCCGCCCGAGGACGAGCCCACAGCGTCAGCGAGCACTGCACGTCGAGACCAGCGGCAGGCACGGCCGCCGCCCACAGCAGCTGCTGCGGCGCCCACTGCCGCGCGACGAGCGTGCTGCCGATCATAGGGCCCACGATGGCGCCGATGCCGGCCGACGCCGAGGACCGGCGCCGACGCCGGTCGAGCGCAGGTGAGGTAGGGTAGTAGCTCGACCGAGAGCGCGTTCAAGCCGGGCTGACCGCCGACGATGCACCAGCCCGCGATGAAGACGATGGTGTACAGCAGCGGCAGCGAGAGGCCCGGCTGGCCGATCAGCGCGACGCTTGACCGTCGCGACGGCGAACGTCAGCGTGAGCATCGGCGTGAAGCCCGAGCGCGTGAATGAGCCACGCGAGGCCGAACAGCGCCCACGGTGCCGCCGATCTGCACGCACCGTGCTGAGCCAGCATCGCCGTGCTGCGCTCGTAGCCCATGAGGTTCTGGAAGATCAGTGGGCAGCCAACCTCGACAGCGAGTAGAGCACCAAAGATGTTCGTGAAGTTGACGATCCAGAACAGCACCGTCACGAACGCGCGCGCCTTCGCGGAACAGATGCCAGAACGGCACAGCCGCCGCCGGCTCGTCTCGTTGGAGTCGAACTGCGTGCCCGCGTCGATTCGCAACGTCGGATCGAGCTCCTTCAGCCAGCGCGCGAGCTTATCGAGCCGCTGCTTGCGCTACCGCGAGGAACTGCAGCGACTCCGGCAGCCAGCGAACATCAGATCGCGATCACGAAGCGGCACGACGCCGCCGAAGATGAACACCGACCGCCAGCCGAACGCCTCGATCAACGCATTCGCGACGAACCCGCCGATCGCGGCGCCGAGCGTGAACCCCATCGTGATGCACATGACCCAAGCGACGCGCGTTCTCTTCGGGCTGAACTCGCCGACGAGCGCCGTTGCGTTCGGAATGATCGCAGCCCAGGCCGATGCCCGGCAATGAAGCGCAGCCACCGCATCTGATCGATGTCCTGCGCGTACGCGGTCGCGATCGTCATGATCGCGAAGAACAGAGGTCGCCCAGACGAGCACCGGCCGCCGGCCGATCTTGTCCGCCAGCATGCTGAACACGATTGCGCCTACGAGCACGCCCGAAGTGACCCATGCGAGCAGAGCGCCAAGCGACGGCGCCGGCTCGTCCCACTCGCCGAGCATCGTGGTCGCGACGTACGCCCATCGCCTGGACGTCGAAGCCGTCCATGATCAGCGAGGCGAGGCAGAGCGCGAACACTCGGATCTGCAGCGAGCCGATCCGGCAGTTGTCCATGAAGTCCGGTGAGATTGACCGTTCCGGCCGCAGCGCCAGCTGTTTGCATCGTTGTTCCCCCTGTGGACTGCCGGGGTCGTGCGCAACGCGTCGCCGACGGTCCGGGCACCCCACTATACAGCGGGCTCCGAGGCTGGCGGCACGAGACGATTCTTTAGGCCGGGAAGAAGTCGATCGGCTTCGTCGTCGTGATCGCCTCGACGTCGTCGCGTGCCTCGAACTGGAACTGCAGCACGCGCTGCACGAGGCCGCGCTCGAGCTCGGGATCGTTGAGCTCCGACGACACGACTTCGCAGAACGTCACGCGCCCGTCGGCCGCGATCGTGAGCCGCAGCACGACCTTGCCCTGCAGGGCCGGGTTCTCGCGCAGCGCACGATTGTAGAGCGTGATAGATGCGGCCCTTGTTCGCGTCGAACACGCGCTCGATCTCCTCGCGGCTGCGCGAACCTTGTCGCTCGCGCCGGTGCGCTGCGCCGCGCCGCCCGCCTCCGCGAATCCTTCGACTGGGCTCTCGACTTGCGTCGTCGCGCGGCCGCTCGAGCCGCTGCCGCCCGTGTTGCGGAGAGCGCCGCCGTGTTGATTCCGCCGCTCGCGGTGTCCGACGCGCGACGTGATCAGCGAGCGCTCGGCGAGCGGCGCGTCGCTGGTCGCAGCGCCGACGGTCTCGGTTCTCTGGAGCCGATCGTTCGGACCGTTGTTGCGCAGGGCTTGGAGCTGATTCGTCAGCGGCAGCAGTCCGGCGACACGACGCGCGCTCGCGCGCCTGTTGCGTGCGTGTCGATCGGTTGTCGGCTCGGGCGTAGGCGGCTTGACGTCCGGCTTCGGCTCGACGACGCGCTCCTCGACGGGCTTCGGCTCCGGCGTGGCTTCGGCTCCTCGCGCACCACCGGCGGCGGCGGAGGCGGCGGCGGCGGACGATCGAGCACCAAGCGCGCGAGGCGCCTCGACTCTTCCGCGACGGTCGAAGGATCGACCTTCGGCTGCGGCAAGAGCCAGAACAGCAGAGCGAGCACGAAGGCCGCGATGAGCGTGCCGCGCACGAGCTTCTTGAAGCGCGCATCGTCCTCGGAGCCCGTGGACCACGGCAGCTCGTAGACTCGATACAGTGCGACCGCCGCGCGTTCGACATGCTCGCGCCCTTAGTTCCTCGCGACCGTCGCGAGCGCGCTGCCTCGGACGCCTTCTGCAGCACGGCCAGCGACAATTGACCGTAATCCGCCGCCGTCGACGTCGCCATGACCGCGCTTCAGCAGCTGATAGGGAATCTCTTTGTCCGCCATGATCGTGACCTCGCGGCTCGCGATCTGCTCTTCTTCGGTCAGCGCCGCAGTCGGCGAGCACGCTCGCTCGACCTGGTTCTCGAGCGCGACTTTGAGCGCCGGAATGATCAGCTCTTGGCTCGCCAGGATGTCCGAGATCTTGCCGACGACTCTGCCGTTCGATGAGGATCTCGGTCTCGCTGACGATCACGACGACGGCGTCGCGCGCCGCCTGCTCGGCAATCGACTCGCGGCAGCTGCACGTCCTTCGCGCTCGGCAAGATCTCGACTCTCGTTGGTCGATGTAGACGAGCAGGAAGAACACGAGCACCGTCAGCATGTCGATCATCGACACGAGGTTGATCTCGCCCTCGGCCTTGTGCCCGTTTGGTGATGCCGCGCCATTCGCGCGGCTCGACCCATGTAGTTCATCGGTGCGTCCTCTAGTTCAGCACCGGCGCGTCGCCGATCGAGATCTCGGGAAACAGCTCGCGCGCGATCGACGCGGTTCACGTCGCTCTCCGCGACGCGCTCGTCGACGCGCACGCTGGTCCATCGACCGCGACGAGCAGCTCGTAGGAGATGTCGGGCTCGAGCAGCAGCGTGGCGTCCGGTCTTCTCGCGGGAATTGCTCGCTTGACCTGCGTCAGGTACGCCGCTGAGCTGGTCGAGGTGATAGTCGTCGCTCGGTCTTGTCGATGCGGTTCAGCAGACCCGTCGCGCGATCGCCGACCTCGATGCCCGCGCTCGCGCACCGTGATCTCGAGCTGGAACTCCGGCGGCTCGGCTGTCGCCTGCGACTGCGACGATGGGCAGGTTCAGCTGCGAGCATCGCCAGCCTGACGAAGCCGCCGTGCACGAGCAGGAAGAACACGAGGATCGTCATCATGTCGATCATCGACGCGAGGTTGATCTCGGCGTGCTCGTGCCGCTTGTGCAGGTGGCGCGCCATGCCGCGCGCTACGACCTATCGTCTCGCATCGATCGGTCCTCTCGGCTGCGAGCCGCCTCGCGTGCTCGCTCAGGCGCGGCTGCGGCGCCGCGCGCGGCACGAGCCGCGGCCGCGCCGGCTCCGACGCGCCGTCTTCGTGACCGCGCGCTCGGTGATCGCGTTCAAGAACTTCACGGACGCCATCTCGAGGCTCGTCGACGATCGCGCGTCGTCTTCGTCTGCAGCATCGAGTGGATCGAGCACGAGCGGAATCGCGACCATGAGGCCGAACGCCGTGCAGTTCATGCCGATCGAGATACTGCGCGGACAAGCAGCTCCGCCTTCTCGGCGGGGTTCGCGTTCGACACGGCCGTGAACGCGTCGATCAGGCCGATGATCGTGCCGAGCAGGCCCATCAGCGTCGCCATGTTCGCGAACGTCGCGAGATAGTGCGTGCGCTTCTCGAGCCGCGGCAGCACTTCCATGAGGCTCTCTTCCATCGCCTGCTCGATGTCCTCGCGGCGGCGCGCGGAGCGCACGCGATTCAAGCCGTACGTCATGATCTGGCGCGATCGCGGCGCTCGACTTGCTGCGTGACTTGCATCGCGCCGGCGAAGTTGCCGGCCTTCAGGTAAGGCGTCACCGCATTCCACAGCGCCTTGTTCTTCGCCGTGGTGATCGTCAGGAACACCCAGCGTTCGACGCGCGATGGCCGCGCCGAGGGCGAGGATGACGACGATCGGGATCATGAAGACCCCGCCGTTCTTGAAGAACCCGACGATGACGTTATAGGCCTCCATCTCTCACTCCTGTTCGCGCTGCTTCCCGTACAGGGAATCGTAGTAACTCAAATGCCGTTCGAAGACCGCGGGATCGACGGGCGCGAGCACCTCGTCGAGCAATGTGTTCACGGGGCGGCCGACGAGGTCGCCCAGATCCGACTTCTTCCAAGGGACGATATACAGCACCTTAGGCAATTCCGCATTGCCGGTAATTGACGTGGTTCCCAGATCGAGCGTGTCCGACTGACGCGCGGGACGCGGCCGATCGGCGGCCTGCGCTCGGTGCCGCAGCGGCGCCTTGCGGTGGGTGCCGGAGCGGGTGACGGCGTCGCGGCAGGGGCGCGGCGTTGCGGCGGCGGGCCGGCGACGCGACTCGCCGACGTCCGACGGCCGGCTCGAGGTCGTCAACGTTCGCGAGCGGCGCGCGCCGTTCCGGTGCAGCGCTCTCTTGAGCGCCGGCGCTGCACAGCGACGAGCAGCAGCAACAGCCGTCAGCGCGATCCTCATGGTCCGTCTCCCTGGGCGACGCGCGCGCCTCGACGCCGTTGCCGGCGCGGCGGCGCAGATCGATGATCCAACGCCGCGACCGTCTCGTTCGGGCTGCGCGAGCGACGCCTGATAGGCCTCGTAGTGCTCGAGCGCCTCGGCGCGTGCGTCGCAAGTAGATGTCGAGCAGCACGCCCAGGTTGTAGTGCGCGAGCGCGTGGTCGGGATCCGTCTCGAGCGCGCGGCGATAGGCCGCTTCGGCCTCTTCGAACTTGCCGTCCTCGCGCAGCAGGATGCCGAGCTGCGTGTTGGCCGCCGCGTGGCCGGGATCGACGCCGAGCGCGCGGCTCGAGCGCCGCGCGCGCATCGTCGCGGCGCCCGTCGTTGCAGATAGACGATGCGCGAGATTCACGTGCGGGCCGGGGTACTCGGGATACTCGAGCGCGAGCTGCTCGAGCTCGAGCTCGGCTTCGAGCCAGTTCTGCGCGCGCATCGCGGCGAGCGCACGCTCGTAGCCTGCGGCCGCGGCTTCCGGCACGGGCTCGAGCGCGGCCGCTGCGCGGTCGGCGCTCGCGCATCGGCGGCGCGGCGCTCGCTGCGGCGCTCGCTCGCTGCCGGCTCGGCGCTTGCTCGCAGCGCTGCCGCGGCTTCGCGCGGCCGGCGGCGACGGCGGCTCGGCTCGTGACGGCGCAGGCGACGTCGCGCGGCGCGCTCGACGTCGGCCTGCCGCGGCGTCGACGAGCCGCACGCGGCCAGCGTCAGCGCGAGCGCGCCGGCTGCGAGCGACCTGCAGGCCGAGCGGCCCGCGGCGATGTTCAGCGAATCGCTTCGACAACGGTCTCTCCGATTTCGGCTTTGGCGTAACGTCCCGGCGAGAGCTCGCCGAGCGCCGCCAGAGCTCTTGCTGCACCCATTCGTCGTAGATGCCTTCCGTCGGTGCGCGCGGCGTTCGTCTCGTGCAGCTGGATCGCCTCTTCCTCGAACGGGAACGCCTGCTCCTCGAGCAGGATGTCGTATTGCTCGAGCTCGTCCGTCGTCAGCTCGGGCGGCCGCTCGGAAGCGTAGAGATCCTTGCTGAGCGCGTGATAGAGCTCCGCGATCTCGTAGTTGGCAGCCGTCGTGACCTCGGCGATGCCGTAGTCGGCCAGCCTTGCCGTAGGCCGCGAGCGCGCTCCTGCATCCGCGCCTGCTTCGCCTCGAGGCTCTTGTCGAGCGGCATCGACGAGCCGCGTGCCCAGGAACGCGTCGCGCGTCGGCGTCGCGAGCTCGAGCTGCGCCTTGGCGGCGAGGTAGCGCGTGCGGTCGGTGCGCTCGGCGCCGCGCCGCGGCGTCGGCCGCCACGAGGTCGCGCATCCAGCGCGTTCGCTCGGCTGATTGCCGCGCAGCGCCGGAGAGGTCGATCGAGCTTCTGGCGCGCTTCGACGGCCTCGACGACGGGCGACGGATAGCGCTCGACGAACCGGCCGTACGCGGTCGTCGCGCGGCCACGCTCTGGCCCGTCTTCTCGTAGAGCTCGGCCGAGCGCCACAGCGCCTCGCGCTTGACCTCGACGGGCCCGTCGCCGTCGGCGATGCGCTCGAACTCGCTGGCCGCAGCGCGCTGTTGCCGGACCTCGACGTAGGCGACTGCGAGCTTCGTCGTCACGTCGGCGGCGAGCGCGTGATTCGGGAACGTGCGTGCGGAAGTTCCGAGCACCGTCGTCGCGCGCTGCCAGTCGCCCATCTGGATCAGCGCGGCGCCCGCGTCGTACTCGGCCGTCGCGCGCACCGACGACGACGGAGCCGCCTGCGCCACGCGCAAGAAGTGGCTGACGGCGACGTCGAGCTGACCCAGCCGTGCGGGCCTGCTCGCCCTGCTTGTAGATCGACGACGCGACGCGCTCCGTGATCTCGCCGCGCTGCGGATCGATCACAGGCATCAGCGCCCAGGAGCTGCACGTATGCCGTCTCGGCGGCCGCGAAGTCTTGCAGGTCGAACTCCGAGTGCGCGATGACCGTCCAGGCCGTACGCTGCAGCGCGGGCTCCACCGGCGGCGATGCGCGCGACGACTTGCTGGCCGACGTCGCGCGCGCGCGCGAACTCGCCGAGCGCGAACAGCTTCTCGGCGGCGTCGGTCTGCACGGTGGCGGCCTGTGCGTGGGTCGGATAGCGTCTCGGCGAACTTCAGCGCGCTGTCGATGGCGCGGCGGTGCCACTCGGCGCGCGCGCGCGCCGCTGAGCTCGTCCTCGTGCTTCGCGTACGCGAGCAGCGCCGCGTAACCCGCCTCGCCGGCGTTGTCGTGGAACGGATAGGCGTACGCCGTGCGCTCGTACTCGGACGCTGCGTCGCGGAAGTTGCCGCTCTCGTAGAGCACCTCGGCGAGCAAGAAGTTCGTCTGCGCGGCGTTCGACGTCGTCCGGGAACGACTGCAAGTACGATCGGTACCAGCGCGCGGCCGCAGCATACTCGCGCGCATCGTGCGTCTTCTGCGCCTCGGCATGATGATACGCCGCGAGGTCCGTGACGTTGCTCTTCAGGTGCGCGACGACCTCGGGCTGCTGCTCGAACGTGAAGCGCTGCCAGTACGGGCTGCCCGGGCCCGTACGTCTCGACGAAGTTCTCTTTGCCTTCGAGCACGAGGTCGGCGAACTCGCCTTTCTTGAACGCCTCGATGACCTCGACCTGCAACAGCGGCGCTTTGGCGTGATACGGGTCGAGCTCGACGAACGCGTGATAGGCGTCCGCGGCGTCCTGATAGCGCTGTTGCTCGAGATAGAGGTCGCCCAGGTTCGTGTACGCGATGAACGAGTACGGCCGCGCGCCGTGGCGGTTGAAATGCCTCGAGATCGACTCGGGGCCGTCGAGGTACGAGAAGCCGATCGACAGCACTCGGAACGTGTCGTCGACGAGCTCCTGCTGCGCGCGCCCCATCGCCGCAGTACAGCACGGCGGGGTCGCGATCGCCGCTCGCGTCGTTGTCGGTGCCGAGCTGCCGGTCGAGCAGCGCGAAGAACGACCCCATGCTGTCGTCGTATTGCTGCTGCTTGAACAGCGCCCAGCCGTGCTTGTAGAGCGACTGCTCGTAGAACGGCGAGCTGTCGCCGACGCCGATCACGTAGGCGTACGCGCGCTCGGCGTCGCGATAGCGCTTCTGCACGAACAGCGTCTCGCCGCGGCGGAACTGCGCCTCGTCGAGATGCGTCGTTCGCGGGTATTCCGCGATGAGCCGGTCGAGCGTCGCGAGCGACTCGTCGATGCGCCCCTCGGCCTCGTAGGCACGCGCGAGCTGATAGAGAACGAGATCGTTCTTCGCGTACTTCGGATAAGACTTCAGCAGCTTCTCGTACATCTCGATCGTGCTGCCGAGCGTGCCGAGCGCTTGTATATTCGTCGCGAGCTCCTCGGCGTCGGCCGTCTCGAGCTGCAGGTCGGCGAGGCGGCGCATGGCCTCCGCGCGCAGCACCGGATCGTCGGAAGCGACGTCGAGGAACAGCCGATAGCTCTCCATGGCCTTCGCTTCGCTGCCGACGATCGTGGCGTGCGTGTCGACCTCGACGGTGGCGCGCTCGAGGTCTTTGATCGTGCCCGTCGGCTCGACGGGCTTCTGCGATCGCGATCGCGGCCGAACGGCCAGATCGCGGACGCCGCGAGCAGCACGAGCAGCGGCGCGTTGCTCATCGGCCGCCCTCCGCGAGCGACGCTCGGCGGCTCGGCGGCGGGCTCGACGCGCGCCGCGGCACGGTCGTAGATCGACGCGAGCGCGAAGCGGGCCTGGACCTGATAGGTGTTCAGCCGGTCGCGCTGCGCTTTCAGCTCCTCGACGGCGATGTCTTGCAGGAACGTGCTGTTGACGCACCAATGCGAGCTGCGCCGATTCCTGAAGCCCCTGCACGCGCGGCCGCAAGGCTCTCGATGCGCGCGGTCAACGCCACGAACTTTTCCGGCCAGTCGTCGCGCGCAGCTCGAGACCTGATGGTGGCGGCGTTGCGCCTCGCGCAGCTGCCGGTCGAGATCGCCGAGCGCTTTGTGCTCGGCCCAGAGCCGCGCCTTGTAGTCGCGGCGCAAGTCCCAGAGCAACAAGCCGCGCAAGAAGCGATACTTGGCGCGCATCTCGTCGCTCGCCGGATCGTTCGGCAGCGCCGCGAGTTTCGCTTCCATGGCTTCGATCCGCCGCCAGTTCTAGCAATACGTAACTG
>ERZ1370068.194-contig-10174_pt1 | contig 42666 bp, 67 predicted proteins | sample MGYA00561227_ERZ1370068 | MGnify/ENA primary metagenome ERZ1370068 (study PRJEB38410, sample SAMEA6850437) | metagenome | study: Metagenomic assessment of the ecological functions of the soil: analysis of the soil microbiota associated with the... | reverse complement strand
GTAATGCTTCACGTTCAGTTACGTATTGCTGTGCGGTCCTGGATGAACGTGCAGGTGAAGTTGCTTGCGGAAGTAGTGGCTCGGCAGGTGGCGGATGCTGGACGCCCGTGTGCGCGCGGTTGCGCCAGTAGAAGTTGTCGACCTGCTCGAGCGCCTCGGGGATCCAGCCGATCTCGGTCTCGACGCCGATGATCTGGAGCTTCGGGATCCGGTCGAACAGGCCGCCCATGATCAGCTCGAACATGATCGGCGGGAATTCAGCGACAGCCTCCGAGCGCCATGCTCGCGATCGCGGCCGGACCCTTCGAGCGTGGGCCGTCGGCGTCTGCGCTTGCGCTGGATCCGGATGTGGATCGACACCGGCATCGCCGAGATCGGCCGCGGCGCGGAAGAACTCGTCGTCCTGGCCAGGGGACGTCGTCGCCGCCCGTTCGGCCACGCGGTGATGATGCAGCCGCGCGCGCCCATCTCGCGGCAGCGCTCGAGCTCGCGCGATCGCCTCCTTGACGCCGAGGTTCGGCATCTGGGCGAGGAAGAACAGCCGCTCCGGATCGGCCGCGCAGAACTCCTGCGCCATGTAGTCGTTACGGCGCGCACGCCCGCGCGGTGGAACTCGCGGTCGGCGTTGCCCATGAAGTGAGCACTATGGTGCGCTGCGACGGATAGATGAACTCGGCGTCGACGCCGTCGAAGTCCATGTCCTCGAGGCGCGCCTTGCCCTCCCAGCAGCCGCGCTGCCGGACGGTGCTCGTAGGTGTAGCCCTTCCACTTGATGTCCTCGAAGCGCATGCCCGGCGTCGCGACGAGGCCGATGTACACGAGCGGACCGCCCGGACACGAACTCCACGCGCGTCGCCGCCCTCTTCGTCCTTCACCAGGCGCGGCGCGCGGTCGTGGAACTGCTTGGGCAGCCAGCGCTCCCAGATGTGGGCGGCTCGACGACATGGCAGTCGGCGGCATCGATCAGTGCGGTACTCGCGCATGGGGGACCTCCGAGGGGATGGCGGGAATCTGACGGACCGTCAGAAACGCACCTTAACGCCGGCCCAAACGCCGCCGGTGTCATCGACCGCACTCGCTACGCGGCGGGCCGGGCCGGGAGCGAAGCGGAGCCAGCGCGGCGGCGTCCATGTACTCGTCGATCCGACGTGATCTGCGCGCCGGCAGTCGCTGACCACCAGGCACAGGCCGGGCAGCCTACGGATCGCTGCGGACCGTTCGAGTGTGCGGTCGCGCGCAGCACGCTGCCGCACGCGGTAGCTTCGCGCGGATGGTCACCTCCACGCGGATGTCCGTCGTGAAGCGCGGATCCGCACGGTCTGCGGTTAACCCGGATGATCTTGAGCATCTGGCGCCGGTTCAGCTCGCGGCGGCTCGATGTTCTGCGCCAGCCGATCAGGTCGTCAGTGATAGAGCCGCTCGGTCGCGCCTCGACGTCGCCGGCGCAGGATCGCGGCGATCAGCCGCCGCGCGCATTCCTCGCTGGGTCTCGGCTTCCGGCGCGGCCCATGCGTTATCCGAACGCGCGCTCTGCCCGCAGCGCGGCGAGCTCCGGTGTCGCCGAGCCGAGCAGCTCGCGCAGCACGCCTCGCGTGCTCGCGCCGAGCGTACTCGGCCGGTGCGGTGCGCGTGTCGGCGCGCAGAGGCGAACGGGGAACGCGGGCGCCGACGTAGCCTGGAGGGCTCCGCGCGGTCGGGGTGCAGCAGCGGCACCAACGCACCGCGGTGTCTGCACCTGCGGATCGCCCAGCGCGTCGAACGCGCCGCGCACCGGACCCACCGCGCACCTCGATCGCGAGGAAGCGCGCCACCACCTCGTCTGGTCGAGCGGCTGCACACCACTGCGCTACGGCGTCGTTCACCGGCGGTCGCGGTCGCGCGCGCGATCCCCGAGCGTTCGCATAACGCACCGACGAGCTCGGGGCGGCCCGATCACCTCGCACATGCGCTCCACTGGGCTGGCTCGTCACCACCACCGCCGCCCAGCCGTCGGCGGTGCGGAACGCATCGAGCGGCGCGCCGCGCGGATCGGTGCTGCCGACGCGCTCGGGCACCTCTGGCGCGCGTACTCGTCGAGCGGCTCGTCCCAGAGCAGCGAGCACCAGCGCGTCGAGCATCGCGACGTCCACCTTCTGGCCGCGGCCGTCGCGATCGCGCTGGCGCAGCGCCGCGACCACGCCGAGCGCGGCGTAGATCGCGGGAACCTGGTCGCCGACCGTCGCGCCGACCTTGGTCGGCGGAGCCTCGGGAAGCCGGTCTTCGCCATCAGCCCCGACACCGCCTGCACGCACGAGGTCGAGGCTCGAGCGATCCGCGTAGGTCCGTCGTGGCCGTAGCCCGTGATGCTGCAGTGGACGAGCCGCGGGTGGCGCTGCGACGCGACGCGGCATCGTCGAGCCCGAGCTCCGCGCGAGCGCGCCCGGCACGAAGTTCTCGACCAGCACGTCGCTCGCACCGAGCAGGCGCCGGAACACGTCGAGGCCCGGCGCCGGTCTTCAGGTCGAGCACCGACGCTGCGCTTGCCGCGTCCGCGCCGCAGCGGCGATAGACCGAGATCGCGCTCGCGCGCGCGCGCCGCGGTGCACGCCGGCGGGTCCGATCCAGGGCGGCGCGCGCCAGGTGCTCGATCGCCGCCGGGCGCCTCGACGCGGATCACCTCGGCGCCGAGCGACGCGAGCAGCCATGCGCACACCGGGCCCGAAACGATCCGGCTCGCGTCGATCACGCGGATGCCCGTCGAGCGGCCTCATCGCGCGCCGAGCGTGAGTTGGGACGAGACCTAGTAATGGCGCCCGTCGGCTGCACTTGGGAACGCGAAGTCGAAGAGCTGCGCAGCGCCGCGCCGCCGCCTGCCGAGCTCGGCGGTGCCGACGCGATCGCCAAGCAGCACGCGCGCGGCCGCCTCACCGTGCGCGAGCGGATCGACGCGCTCGTCGACAAGAGAGCAGCTTCCGCGAGCAGGGCGGGATCGCGCGGCGTCTCCGAGACCGACGCCGACGGCAACCCGTCGATTTCACGCCGACCAACGCGGTGATCGGCACCGCGAGGATCGACGGCCGGCCGGTGGTGGTGTGCGGCGACGACTCACGCTGCGCGGCGGCGCGCCTACTGACCGCCGGCATAGCAGAAGAGCCGAGCACGCCGACGCCGCGGCCGTCGCGCGGCGCGCAACGTGCGGCTGACTCGAAGCCCGTCGCGCGCGGCGCGTCGGTCTCGGGCATCACCAGGCGAAGCGAGTCGCTCCGGCTACGACTTCGTCGCCGGCGCGCAGCTCGAACCTCGCGCTGCTCGAGGCGCGCGCGCACGGCGTGCCGGATGGTCGCGGCTGCGCTCGGCCCGGTCGCGGGCTACCCGCCGGCGCGGCTCGTCGCCGTCGCACTTCTCGCTGATGACGCGCGAGACCGCGCAGGTGCTGGTCGGCGGGCCCGGCGCTGGTCGAGCGCGCGACTCGGCGAGCAGGTCGACAAGCAGGCGCTCGGCGGCGCCGACGGTGCACGGACGCAGCGGCGTGGTCGACAACGTCGCGCGCGACGAGCGCGACGCGTTCCGCGCAGATCCGCGCGCTTCCTCTCCTATCTGCCGTCGAACGTCTGGGAGCGCCGCGCCGCGTCGGCGTGCGAGCGACCCGCGCGACCGCGCCGAGCCGGCGCTGATCGCGATCGTGCCGCGCGAGCCGCCGCGCGTACAACGATGCGCGCGGATCATCGAGCGCGGTGCTCGATCGCGACTCGTTCTTCGAGCTCACGCCGCGGCTACGGCCGCACGCAGATCACCGGCGCTCGCGCGCTCGCGCGGCCAGCCGGTCGGCGTGCTCGGCGAACGATCCCGCGCTTCTACGCGCGGCAGCATGACCGCCGACGCGCGCGCAAGCTGCGCCGCTTCGTCGAGCTCTGCGACACCTTCCATCTGCCGATCGTCGCGTTCGATGGACGAGCCCGGCTTCATGATCGGCACCGACGCCGAGCAGGCCGGCACGATCCGCTACGGCGCCGGAGGCGATGTTCGCGGTGAGCGCAGGCGACCGTGCCGTGGGTCACCGGTGATCGTGCGCAAGAGCTACGGCGTCGCGGCGGCGGCTGCACTTCGCGCCCGCGCGGCACGGTGGTCGCGTGGCCGTCGGCGCAGAGCGGCGCGCTGCCGATCGAGGGCGGCGTCGAGGTGGCGTTCACGGCCGCGAGATCGCGAGCGCGCCGATCCCGACGGCGCGCCGCCGCGAGCTCGAGGCCAGTTCGCGCGCGCGCAGTCGCCGTTCGCGCGCGCCGAGGCGTTCGGCGTGCACGACCTGATCGACCCGCGCGAGACGCGCGCGCGCGGTCTGCGACTGGGTCGACGAGATCAGCCCGCGCTCGCGCTCCAGCGCGGGCCGCGCGCTTATGCGCCGCGCCCGTAAAGCCTGAAACTCCTGTCTTCATGAGTGATCTGGGCGCGGGATTGCACACCGGCGTGGTTTCGAGTCCGTCCCGCCTACCAGGTTTTTCACAACTCTTCTCCCCAAGGCGAAATTGCGCCCAACACCGATGGCGGGACGTTGAATCCGGTCGCCTTCGCCAATCCTACAACCGTCAATTCATCCGGCCGGATTGCGTTTAACTCGGCAAGTGGACGGTTCATCCCGGAATCAGGGCGTGTTCATTGGAAATTCAGACGGCACCATCGATGCCATCGCCATTGGCTGCGGCGGTCTAGGTGGCAGCGGAGACACAACTTCAGTTTGCGGTGATCCTTCACCCATTGGCGGAAACTTCAGCGGCTTCTTTTTCGGCACCGGCTTCACGCCCGATATCAACGATGCTGGCGATGTCCTCTTTTTCTCCGACGTCAATGGCGGTAGTTCCCGGCGCGGCCTGTTTCTCTATCGCGCCGCTTCTCAGGACATCACTAAGGTGGCGGTCATAGGTGATGCTTCTCCGATCGGAGGCACCTTCGGCGCGGTCGGTCCCGGCTCGCTCAACAATAACGGGGAGGTCGTCTTCCTCGCATCGCCGGTCGGCACGATCGACAGCAACTCTTTATGTGGAATAATGGGTGTCGTCACAAAGTCGCTGCCATCGGCGATCCCGCGCCAGGTGGCGGCACGTTCTCCTTCCTCGGCACTGAGAGTCTCGGTTTCGCGGACGGAACCAATATCCCCTTCGGGCCGGTGCCCGATATTAATGACTCGGAGCAGATTAGCTTCCGCGCCATTGTCAGCGGCGGCATCACGGACCGCGGCATCATCGTTCGCACAGGGGGTGTCGATCAATGGTCGATCAAAGTTCCCGACCCGACTCCGGCAGGCGGGACCTATTTTGATATGCAGGCGGCTTCAATTAACAATGCCGGCCAGATCGCCTTCTTCGCTGATTACCGTCCGACTCCCGATACCTTTAATTCCGGTTGGTTCGCAGGAGCGCCCGGAGTTGGCGGAAGGTGATCGCTTTCTTCGATCCGGTCGATGGTGGGCAATGTCTCGGCACTTGCCTTTCTCACGCAATCCCATGCAGACAATCGACGACGAAGGAAAGCAGTCGTCTTTGGACTAACCTTGACAGCAATGGGACCACGGACCGTCCCGTGCTCGGTCTGCACTGACGGAAGTCTGCTGATCGCAGCACGGCGCGGCGATCCTACCCCGATCGGCGGCACGTTTGGCGGAATGGATGCCTGGCCTGCCGCGAAGGCGGGACAACGGGACGCTGGAACGTGGCTACGCCGGGAGCTGAAATGGTGCGCTCAGCGCACATATGGTGTTCAGCCGTTGCCCGGACGAGGCGGCACACGATTGAAGTGCTCGAGACCTTTGATTACCCTGGGACTGGGAACTTAACCCGGCCGCAGAAAATTAATGACCGTGGCGTCATTGCAGGCATTTACCTCGACTCGAGCGGAGTATCGCGCGGTTTCTTCCGGTCGCGCCGACGGCGCGTTTCAGCGGGCCGATTGTTGAACCTAACGATACCGGCTAATCTTACCGAACTGCGAGGCGTTAATAACAAACGCATGCTACTGCGGTGACTACGTCGGAAGCGATGGCGCTTTCCATGGCTTCTTCCGGATCCTATGGCACGTTCACTGAGTTCGACGTCCCGGGCGGATCAGCTACCCAAATATTCGGAATAAACAATGTCGGCGACTTCGCCGGCGACTTCCTTTCCGACGCCGGAATCTTTCAGGCTTTCGTCAGCATTGGCGGGACGATCACGCCCATCGATATCCCGGACGTGACCTTCAGCGGGGCCTATCAGCTTAACGCTACGAACCAAGTGGTTGGTTATTATACGGATAGCGCAGGGATCAACCACGGTTTTTCCCGGGATGGCGATGGCACGTTGACATTTCCAATCGACCCTCCGGGCTCGACCGGAACGATTCTCTTTGGAAATAACGATCAGAATTGGGCCGTGGGCAGATATACCGATAGCTCTGGAGCTGACTCATGGGCTCTTCTTCATCCCGCCGGATGACTTCGTGACCTTCGATTATCCCGGTTCCACTCTTCACTTCGCTGAATGGAATCAATGCAAGGGATATATCTGCGGTCGATACGTCGATGAGGCAGGATTGAGCACGGAATTTTTGGCCAAGGCCAGCTTGCGCACGAGAGACGAAGCTAGAGGCTCAAATAAAGCCAAACATCCCGAAGGCGACGGTGCCAGTCAGACCTACGACTCCGTTGCCCGCCACGGCGCAAGCCAGACCGCCTGCCTCCTAGGTCGGCGCGCGATGATGGCGTGCTTATCCTGACACTCGAGCACCCGGGACGCTCCAGGTGCTTGGTGGGCAGCGAGTTTTTGGCACTCGCCGGGGTTTAATCGAAATTCGAAATCAAATATTCCTCCACACCCTGCGAACCGGCCCGATGGTCTGTTTCCACGAAGCCGACGTCTGCCGGATGAACCCGTTGCAGGGCAACTTCCGCGATTGGACGCTTAACTGGTTGCCGGTGCAGCCGCGGACTTCAACCTGCCCCTGAGTCCAGCTGAGCCGAGTCGGCGGCGATTCTCTCACTAATCTCTGTTCTTGGCCGATCTCACTAAATCAGCGCCGGCCGAGAAGTCCGATGTTGTTTGATACGGCCCGGGAACTTTGTCAAACCGCCTCTATTCATGGCTACGACATCAATACCGGCGTGATGCTGGGCACGATGGTGAAACCGGATCGGCAATCCGCTTTCGTCCTCGACGGGCTCTGGGCACTCCACACGCTCGGCGCGCGGAGCGTCTATTTCACCGCCGGGATCCTGGGCGAAGAACACGGCCTCTTCGGGGCAATCAGGCAGAGTCGTTAGGCGTTAGGCAGTGTCTCGCCGCTTCGCTCAGCTGACGTGGGGAGAGACTTCGCTCGCGGCCGGCGAAGCAGCCAATCCCCGCGCTGCCCAGAGAGGCGGAAAAGCAGCGCATCCAGCTTGTCGAAGTTAATTCCTCGACTATGGTTGCTTTCAGTAGAGGGTCGGGAATGGCACAAAAGAAAGAAACATCATCACCGAATCCTGAGCCTCCTCCTGCTGAGCAGCCGATCTGCCACTGGGCGCCCTCCTCTGGCTCGTGGCAAGCGCTAGTAAGTCAGCGAGACGCCGCTCGCTAGACGTTCCGCTGTCACCATTTGGCGGATGCGCCTGGCGCGTCCCCGCCTTCCGCCAAGCATCCGGAACACCCGCGCCCCGGATTGACACGCCCCGACGGGCGCCGGATTTATTCTTGATGCAGACACCACTCCATTTTTCGAACACATCGGCTATTGCCTGCGCCTGCGCTCCACTCGCCCGCTCCGCTTTTGGCCGTCCATCCTCTCCTTCTCCTTGTCGCCATCCCGGCGCGCGCCGGGTTTGTCGATACGTTCGACAACAGGAGCAACGACGGGCGACTGGCATCTTACCGTCGAACCCCGCTACGATTGAGCCCGACGGCGGAAACCCCGGCCCCTACCTGCGCGCCAGCAGCCGATGCGGCCGTTCCCACCTGGTGCGTCCGCTCGACACCTCCGAATACGTCATTTCCTCGGCAACTTCGCGCATGCACAAAGTCAGGCACGCTCGCGGTCGACATCGACATCTTCAGCGGAGTCGAGAGTCCCCGATCGCGCCGTCACCCTCGATCTCAACACCACCCTCGGCACCGGAGATTTCAGCAAGGGCGTCGACGCCTATTACATCGGCGCCGACATCTCGCAAGCTCCCGGTCGGCTGGCAGACCTACGAGATTCCCGATCAACGCATGCCTCGCACCACCATCCCGCCCGGCTGGGTCGTTACCAAGGGCAACGGCCGACCCGGCACCGACGCCGATTGGCGAGGCCCTTATGGGGGATGTCGAAACCCTCGGCGTAGAGTTGGGCGAGCCCGGCTTCTTCTATCCCTTCGGGATCTGGGATCTCGGCCTGGACAATGCCCGGATCGCAGGCTGCTTCGCCAGCCTGACTCACTCACCGAAGAAGGCGATTTCGGCGAGGCGTGACTTGTCCTGCCACTGGCGGTTAGCCGCTCCACGGTTCGACAGCTCTTAGCGTTCCCGGCACCGCACCAGTTACGCGCAGCCCAGTCCGAGACCGCGCGCAGGGGCGAAACGCAGATTTGGCTGGAAGTCTTGAGCGATCTGGCCGACGCTCGGAACCTTCACCCATGTTTCTGTGCTCATAAGATTCCCTGCGGACTCAGGTCGCAAGCGTCGGTCCATGTCGCCATCTTTCAGCAGCAAGAGACCGGGCGGACTGTGCTGGGAAATCTGCGGCGCGACGGATTCGGCCGGTCGGCGTTGCTGCCGTGCTTCGGCCAGCGGAAAACTGCGCGAGAGTGGGTGTCGGCCGCTAGCGAAGCTGGCTATCTCGGCCGTTATTGGCCTTGTCGTCGGGGCCTTTCTGCTCTGGCGGAATGGCTTGCGAGACGGGTTCCCTCTCAGCACCGAGAATTGCCCTTATTCTGGCTGGTTTCGCACTGGGGGCAACGTAGTCGCGGGTTGGTTTGTATTCCGTATCCTTGAGAAACGCCCCCACGCTCTCGGCAGAGCCAAATTCCGCCGCTCGATTCTGCCCAATGAGACAATGGTGATGGTCGAGTCAGCGCCCGACGACACCTCCGGGTGTTGGAGATTTTGCGCGATGTCGGCGACGAACCCATCGGTCTCGTTTCGCTTTCCATTCGACAGCAGAGTTCGAATTTGAACCGACCACGCGACTACTCCGAAGAGAGGCCCCTTCTCGCCAGCGTCTCGCGGAAAAGGCATCGCGTCTCGCCCGGTCAGCTTTCGACTCCGTGACGGGGCGAAGAGCCGCGGCCGCCCATCGCTTCTTCGCCGATTGCGCGAGAAGTGAGCGCATCCTCAAATGGACCGAGGCAAGCCTCTCGGCGTCAGCAGAGGCTTCATCAGAGCTTCGGACTGTCGACCGAGTGGCTCTCGGATAACGCCTACCTCATCCAGGAACAGATCAACGATATCCGGGAAGAGCCTGCCGGAAAGATACTACGGGGAGCTGCCAGTCGCCGCCGGCGGTCGTCAAGCGGGATTGCCGCGAGTTCTATCGGATCGCGTCGGAAATTGTCGCGGAAAGCGATGGCGCACTGGACGCTGAGATCATTCGGAATTTTCTCGTCGCCTTCCAGAGCGTCGCGCCCCTGAAAATCGGAGAACTCTGGGCAGTGCCGCCGATGTTGCGCCTGCGGCTGGTTGAATGTCTGCGCTCCCTGGCGATCGAGGTTGAGCAACTCCAGCGTGGAAGCGAGGGAGGCGGACTTTTGGGCGAGACCGCCTCATCACGGCGGCGCGGCGGAGCCCCGAGCGGTTGCTCACGATGACTGAGGAACTGGTGCAACGTCATCCGCAACCGACGGCACATTTTGCGAGCGAGCTGGTAGCCCATCTCTACGATGAAGAAGCGCCGCTGCCGATCGTCACGAGCTGGCTTGAACGGTCTTTGCGCGCGCCGTTGCTCGAGGTGGTCCAGCAGGAACATCGACGGCAGGCCGTCCAGCAGACCTCCCTTTCGAACGTGATTGGCGGTTGCCGCCGGCTCGCACGCAGATCAATGGGGCGAACTTTTCCGGGCGCGTAAGCCGGGCGGATGCGGAGTTGGCGAAAGACCCTGCCGGCGTCTATCTGCGGATCGATTTCGAGACCCGCAATCGTTACCGCGACGCGGTCGAGCAATTGGCGAAATGGTCAAAGCGCTCCGGAACTGGAAATTATCGAACGCGGACTGGCGCTGGCCGCAACCGCCGAGAACGAGGTCGAGCGACATATCGGCTACTATTTGATCGACGACGGCAGGCCTGCGCTGGAACGGGAGACTAAGTGCCGTGTTCCTTTGCCAGAGCGGGAGCGGCGCTGGCTTCGTTCTCACGCCGCGGCGTTTTTATTTTGGAAACATTTTCCTGCTTACCGCCGTGACAGGTGGTCGCGCCTCTCGCGCTCACGGCATCTGAGAGTTCGTTATTCGTCCGTTGTCTGCTCGGTTTCCTCCTGTTGCTGCCGGCCAACGAGCTGGCTGTGCTCGCGGTGAATTGCGCTCGTGACGTCACTGCTTCCTCCGCAGGTGCTGCCGAAAATGTCCTCTCGAGGAAAGAAGGCATTCCTGACGATTGCCGGACGCTGGTCGTAGTCGCCGATGTTGCTCACCACGCCGGACGCGATTCGGAATGAACCGGGCCGGCTCGAGATTCGTTACCTGGCAAATTCGGACCCGAATTTGCATTACGCGCTGCTCAGTGATTTCGCGGACGCGCCCTGCAGAACATGCCGGAGGACGCGGAATATTTCCGAGATTGTCGCACGTGGAATCCGCGGAGCTGAATGAAAGACACGGCGCCAGGCCGCTTCTTTCTCTTTCATCGCCAGCGTTCCTGGGGCGAGGCGAACAGCGCTGGCTTGGCTGGGAACGCAAGCGGGGCAAGCTGGAGCAACTCAATCGTTTTCTGATGGGGAATCCGCGCCCGAGCTGGAGCATTTCCTCTGCGCCGGCGAAGCGTGACGCGGTCGATGACATCCGGTTTGTCATCACTCTGGATGCGGATACGCAACTTGCTGCGCGACACCGCCCGACGTCTGGTCGAAACGATTGCGCATCCCCTCAATCAGCCGCGCCTTTCTCCAGATGGCCGCAAGGGTGGTGCGCGGTTACACCATCATCCAGCCGCGAATCAGTGCCACGCTCCCAAGCGCAACGGCAGCTTGGTTCTCACGTATCTTCGCCGATTCCCGCGGGATCGATCCTTACACCACGCGGTCTCGGATGTTTACCAAGACCTGACCGGCGAAGGCAGTTATCACGGCAAAGGCATTTACGATTTGGCGGCGTTTCATCGCATCCTGTCTGGCCGATTTCCGGAGGCGCATTTGCTAAGTCATGACCTGTTGGAGGGCAGCCACGTCCGGGTCGCGCTCGCGACTGATATCGAGCTGCTCGATGTCTTTCGTCCAGTTACATCGCGTGGTGGAATCGGCAACACCGCTGGGTCCGCGGCGATTGGCAGATCATCGATTGGTTGAAATCGCGCGTTCCAGGGTCGCGACGGCAGCGACTATCCCAATCCCCTTTCCATTTTCAACCAATGGAAAATTTTCGACAATCTCCGTCGCAGCCTGATTCCGGTGGCGATCGTTGGGCTCTTGCTCGCCGGTTGGTTCCTCTCGTCCAAACCCGCGTTATGGAGTCTGCTGGTGGTGGGCGTTGTTGCTCTGGCCGGTTATCAATTCGCTCAGTCGCGCTCCTGCTCCATCCGCCCCCACCGGGGACCCGGTTCTGGCGCGAGCCCCGTGATCGGCTCACTCCGCTCGCTGCTCATGATGGTCTTTCTCCCGGACTACGCCGGGCTGACTCCTGAATGCGATTGCGCGAGTCGCTTACCGGCGGCTCAAGTCACACCGGCTTCTTCTGGAATGGGAGACCGCACAGGAAGGCGCACCGCCGCGCGAGGAATCAGGAATGGCAGTTTGTTCTCGCCCGCTGTATGGATTCCGGGCATGGCGGTTCTATTGTTCAGTCCTGCTCGCGTATGTCGGACCCGTGCGCGGTTATTGGCGGCGCTGCCTTTTCTGACTTTGTGGATTCTTTTCCCGTTGGCGGTCCTGCTGATCAATCGACCGGCAACCACCATCCGAGGGGGAATATTAAGCCTGGCTGATCGCCAAGATGCTGCGCGCCACGGCACGACGAACCTGGCGCTACTTCGACGATTTTGTCGGACCGGAAACGCATTGGCTGCCACCGGACAATGTTCAAGAAGTACCCGACGCGCGAAATCTTCCTGCGCACTTCGCCGATAACATCGGTCTCTGGATGCTCGCGACCAGTAGCGGCCAACGATTTCGGCTATGTCACGCTCGACGACCTGACGGCGCGCAATCTCGCGACTCTCGAAACACGGGCAACGCTCGAGCTGATTCGAAGGTCATCTTCTTCAACTGGTACGACATCAGAAAGCTCGAACCGCTCCACCCGCGCTATGTCTCAACCGTCGACAGTGGCAATCTTACTCGCGAGCTTGTGGACCTTCACGATCAGCTGCGTGCGAATTGACAGCGCGGTCCGTGCTGGACGGCGCTGCCCTCCGTGGGTTGGCCGATACGCTCGCGGTGGTGCGCCAGGTGGCCGGCACGATCGATGAAGCGAGCCGCCCGCCAGCGCTGGCTGCTCTCGGAGAACTGACCGCAAGCCCGCCGGTGAATCCTAGTGGAAATCATCGCGCGCCTCCGCTCGGCTCGACAGCCCGCGAAGGAACTGGCGCAGACGTTCTTCACCGACGAGGGCGATCCGCGCGCCTACTGGCCCCGGCAGGTGGAAAGCAGGTCGAAGCCTGGAATGGGATTATCGATCGCTATCTGCGGCCGCTGGAAATTCTGCGCCGCGTCGCCGCGCGCAGCTAATGTCGTTAGGCACGACCGCGCATGAATGCCGGCGTCGACGCCCTCGCCGCGACCTATTCTCTACGCAACATCGCCAGCGCTGGGATCACGGGAATGGCGACGCTCGTCGCCTTCAATTGCGCCGGGAGGAATTGCAGCTTCCCCACCCGTCGGCGAGTGGCTCGACAGGTCTGGTCACCGAGGTGGCGCGAGCCGAGCAAAACGCCACGCAGCAACTGGCGCAAATCGATGAAATCATAGGTCGCAGTGAAGCGTTGGAACGCGGGATAGACTTGCGCTTTCTCTACGACGAAGAGCGCCGGATTTTTGCGATCGGCTATCAGGTGGGCGAACGGCGACTCGATAACTCGTTTTACGATCTGCTCGCGAGCGAAGCGCGCCTAACGAGCCTGCTTGCGATCGCACGGGGCGACGTGCCGCTGGAGCATGGTGGGCGCTCGGGCGCCCGTTTGGCTCGGCCTATGGACGGCTTCCCCTCCTCTCCTGGACCGGCACCATGTTTGAATACCTCATGCCTGTTTTGTTCACCGCGCACTCATGAGGATTCGCTCCTCGACCGCGCCTGTCACGATGCGGTTTATTGCCAGATTGCCTACGGCGAAAACCTCGGTGTGCCATGGGGAATTTCGGAATCGGCCTTCAGTGCGGTCGACCGGAATCATGTTTATCAATACCGCGCCTTCGGGGTGCCGGCGCTGGCTTTGAAGCGCGGTCAGAGAACGCGACCTGGTCGTCGCGCCCGTATGCGTCGGCTCTTGCGCTCGGGATTGAACCGGTCGCAGCGGCCAGAAATCTGCGAAAGCTCGCTCTCGCCGGCGACGCCGCCATGTTGGGCGATCACGGTTACTACGAGTCGCTCGATTTTTCGAGGCGCAGCGAGACCCGGCGGCGCGGCGGGAATCGCGGTCCGTTGTTATATGGTCCATCACCAGGGCATGTCGCTCCTCGCTTTCGACAACGCGCTGCATGACGGCGTGATGCGGCGGCGGTTCCATTCCGACCCGCGGATTCGTGCGACCGAACCTCCTGCTCCACGAGCATATCCCAGCCACTATTCTTCCGACAACGGGTGAAGCGCACGAGGAACGGCCCTTCCGCGGGTCACCCCGATCGCCGGAGCCGCGGCCGCCGCGCCACGCACACGGCCGACTTGACTTTGACGCCGCGGACACAGCCTGCTTTCCAATGGCAACTGCCTCCAGTGATGGTGACCAACTCCGGCGGCGGCTATCTCCGCTGGCTGGATTTCGACATTCACAAGATGGCGCGCGGATACGACGCGCGACATGCCAGGCGCGGCCTGTTACGTAAGGGACCTGGATCGCGAGGACAATCTGGAGCACGACCAATCAGCCGGTGCCCGTGCCCAAGTCGCGTTACACCTGGATTTTCACTCCTGACAAAGCGGAATTCCGTCGGACGACCGAGCCATGCGATACCTTTACCGAGATCGCGGTTTCCGCCGAAGACGACGCCGAGGTCCGGCTCATTACACTGGTCAACATTTCGCGCAAAGCCTGCCGGCTCAGAATTGACCAGCTATGCCGAGCTCGCGCTGGCGCCGCATAAGACCGATCGCGCGCATCCGGCTTTCAATAAGCTTTTCATCGAAACAGAATGGCTACCCCATTGCGAGGCGTTGCTCGCCTGGCGCCGCCTTCGCGCGCCCGACGATCGCCCGATCTGGGTGGCGCATTTGATGGTGGCGGAATCACCGTCGACCGAACCGCCCGAGTTTGAAGACCGACCGCGCGCGCTTCATCGGCCGGGGCCGCACTCTCGAAAATCAGACGCGATCAGAACCAGCCTAACGAAAAGCACTGGCGCTGTGCTCGATCCGATTTTCAGTTTGCGCCGGCGGGTCACGATCAATCCCAACGGACGCTTTCAGTTTTCCATCGTGACGGTGATGGCGGACTCGCGAGAGGCGGTCATTGGACTGGCCGAACGCTACTCGGAGTTCCGCGTTTCGATCCGCGCCTTTGAAACCGCGTGGACCCGCGCGCAACTCGAGCTGCGCCGCCTCCATATCCGGCCTAACGATGTCCAGCTCTTCCAACAACTCGCCGGGCACGTCCTCTTCCCACAGCCGCAATTGCGCCCTCCCCCGGCCCGCCTCGGACGCTCCGAGCGCCGGTCAGCGCGCGCTCTGGGCCCAGGGCATCTCAGGCGACATGCCGATCGTCGTCGTAACGATCGCTCACCTGCGCGACGTGGAGGTGGTGCGCGAAGTTCTCACCGCTCACACCTTTTGGCATTTGCGCGGATTGAAAGTGGATCTGGTGCTGATCAGCGAAGAGGTTCCGAGCTACGACGAACCGCTGACCGATCATTTGCGGCGGCTGGCCGAAGCTCATGCGCAGCTTACCGGCGTCGATCAACCCGGTGGCGTTTTTCTGCGATCGGCGAGCAAGATGTCAAAGGAAGAACTCAGCGTCATTCAGTCCGCGGCGCGAGCAGTATTGGTGGCGGCCCGCGGCACACTTCGCCAGCAACTGGCCGCGTCGGTGCCGATCGCTCCAAAGTTAGGCCTTCTGCCGCCCGGCAAACAAACCCACGAAGAGCCTTCGCCACCTTTGCCCTTCATGGAGTTGGCCTATTTCAACGGACTCGGCGGTTTCACTCTCGATGGAAAGGAATACGCGATCTATCTCGGGCCCAACACGCAGACTCCTGCTCCCTGGGTCAACATCGTGGCGAATCCAAACTTCGGCACCCTCGTCTCCGAGTCGGGCTCGGGCTTCACCTGGTATGGTAACAGTCAAAGCAACCGCCTGACGCCCTGGTTCAACGATCCGGTCTCTGATCCCGCCGGCTCCGCGATTTATATCCGCGATGACGATCTCGGCGTCTTCTGGTCCCCGACACCGCTGCCGGTCCGCGAGCAGGACGCTTACCGCGTCCGACACGGTCAGGGCTATTCGATTTTCGAACATAACAGCCACGCGATCGAGCAGGGAGCTGATCGTCGTCGTGCCGGTCGATTCCGCGGGCGGACTTCCGGTGCGGCTGGAACGACTACGGTTGCGCAACCTTTCTTCCCAACTCCGCAAGTTGACGATCACCTCTTACGCCGGGCTCGTCCTCGGCCCTGATCCGGAGGAGACGCGGATGCACGTCGCAACAAAATGGGATCTGGAAAGCCAGAGCCTCTTTGCGCGCAATCCCTACGGTTCGGAATTCTGCGACCGCACGACGCTTTGTCACTTCGAGTCCGCCGCCAGCTTACTTTACGGGCGATCGAGCAGCGTTTCTCGGGCGAAATCGCTCCACGCGTGATCCCGCGGCGATGAAACAAGAGCGATTGACCGGCGACACAGGCGCCGGCCTGGATCCTTGCGCGGCCGTGCAGCTCACGCTCGAGCTGGAGCCGGGAGAATCGGCGGAAGTGACTTTTCTTCTCGGCCAGGCGCCTAACGAGACTGAGGCTCGCGCGCTCGTGCAACGATTTCGCGATCCTTCCAATGTCGAGGCCACGCTTCAGGAAACGCGCGGCTGGTGGGACAATCTCCTCGACACGATCCAGGTCGAAACGCCCGAGGCCTCCGCCAATGTTCTGCTCAATCACTGGCTGCTTTATCAAACGCTAAGCTGCCGCGTCTGGGGCCGCTCGGCCTTGTATCAATCGAGCGGTGCCTACGGATTTCGCGATCAACTTCAAGATGTCATGGCGCCTGGTTCATGCCGCCGCCGCAGATCGCGCGCGAACAAATTCTGCGCCGCCGCGCGACAATTCGTGGAAGGCGACGTCCAGCATTGGTGGCTTCCTGAATCCGGCGCTGGCGTCCGCACCCGGATTAGCGACGATCTGCTTTGGCTGCCGTTTGTGACTGCCCACTACGTGCGGGTCACGGGGGATGCTGCGATTCTCGAGGAAGTGGTTCCTTTGCTGAAGCCAAGCCGCTTGCGGAAAATGAATTGGAAAGCTTTTCCATTCCGGCGATCTCAGCCCTCAGCGCTCCCCTTTTCGAACATTGCCGGCGCGCCATTTCCCGGGCGTCAACCTCCGGTCCACACGGTCTCCCGTTGATTGGGACAGGCGATTGGAACGACGGCCTCAATCGCGTCGGCATTGGCGGCAAAGGCGAGAGCGTCTGGCTCGCCTGGTTCGAGATTTGCGTGCTCAGAGATTTCGCAGAGCTGCTTGAAGGGCGCAATGAGGCCGAAGAAGCGCTTCTTTACCGCGCACGCATCGGGCGCCTTGCCAAGGCAGTCGAGGATCACGCATGGGACGGCGCCTGGTATCGGCGCGGATATTTCGACGATGGCGCACCACTAGGCTCGAAGGAATGCTCGGAGGCGCGGATCGATTCCATCGCACAATCATGGGCCGCGATTTCCGGCGCGGCCGAAAGCGATCGGGTCGAAAAGCCCTGCGCTCAGTGGACGAACAGCTCGTCCGAGCCGCCGAGCAGATGATTCTGCTCTTTACTCCGCCCTTTGATCAGTCGCCGCAGGATGTCGGTTATATCAAAGGCTATCCGCCGGGCGTGCGAGAAAACGGCGGCCAATACACACACTGCTGCAGCCTGGGTGGCCATGGCCTTTGCCCGGCAGGGCGACGGTGACAAGGCCGTTTCTCTTCTGCGCATGCTAAACCCGGTTGAGCACGCCCGCGCTGCGCAGGATTACGAGCGCTACAAGGTTGAACCTTATGTCGTGGCGGGTGATGTCTACGCATTAAAGGATCACGTAGGTCGCGGTGGCTGGACCTGGTCACACGGGCGCGGCGAGCTGGATCTATCGCGTCTGGCTGGAGGAAGTTCTCGGATTCAAACGGCGCGGCGACAGACTAACAATCGATCCCGTTATTCCCAAGGACTGGCCCGGGTTTCGCCTGCGTTACCGCTATCAGAGCACTCACTACGACATTGCGATTGAAAACCCTGGGCATATCTCCCATGGAGTCGACCTCGTGGAATTGGATGGCGCAGCCGTGTCTGACAAAACGATCACGCTGCGCGACGATGGCGGATCGCACACTATCCGCGTCCGCATGGGATGATCGCGCAGTTTGTAGGGCAACCGCTTCGGTTTGCTCAGATTCTCCACAATCGAGCCCTGCTATCTTTGAGCAGGCGAAGCGCCCGCCCTACAACAGACTTCCTTTATTTGTTAGGCGAAGATGAACTCCGCGTCCGAGCGTCAAATCGTGCTCCCGCTCCATTTCAGCTTTTGGCGGACAACGCCGAAGAATGAGAGCTCGGGCAGCACGGCCAGCGGCAGCACTTTCTCCGAGCGACGGATGGTTACGATCGAACCGAACTCCAACGGCACCGGACTGCGGCCGTCCAGGGTCAGGAAGACCGGGGAATCCGGCTCGCTTGCCTCTACCTCGATGACCGAACGATCTCCCACAATGACGGAGCGATTGGTGAGGACATGCGGGCAGATGGGAGTGATCACAAAGACGCCGGATTGCGGCTCGAGGATCGGTCCGCCGGCGGAGAGCGAATATGCCGTTGATCCCGTGGGGGTCGCAACGACCAGGCCGTCGGCGTTAAATTCCGTGAGCGGCGCGCCATTCACCCGGGTGCGCAGGCGGATGAGCCGCGATATCTCGCCCCGGCTTATGACAGCGTCGTTGAGCGCCACGGCCCGGTGCAGACACTCGGCTCCCTGGTGATTTCCACCGAGAACAAGACGCGTTCGCTGAGGGCAAACTTCCCGCTCACGATGGAGCCGACGGCTTCAAGATAAGCGGATGAATTCAAGCAGGTCAGGAAGCCGAGCGACCCGATGTTGATGCCGAAGATCGGTTTGATGGTGTCGTCCAGGCGGCTTACGACGTTCAGAATGGTTCCATCGCCTCCCAGCACGACGAGCAGGTCCGCCTCCTTTCCGAGCTGCGCGATTGTGCGACTCTCCTGAGTCCAGCGAGCACGGCCGTCTCGGTTTCCAGCCAGCACTTTAACTCCCGCGCGCTCAAATTCCGACCGGAGCTGACTGACCAGCTCAGTCGCTCCCGGTTTCCCAGCGTGTGCGATCAGGCCGATGGTTTTCGGAGACATATGAAGAATTCCTGGTTGCCGTCAGTGCCAGCGATGCTGGAGGGAACCAGGCCCGCCACCTCTGCGCCAATCGTCTGAGCAAAGGCGACGATCTTCTGCTGCGCCTTCTCGTGCAACTCCCGCCGATCGCACAATCCCGCCGCGGCTCACGTCCGCGCGCAGCAAGCTCGAATTGCGGCTTGATCAGCGCCAGGATCACACCGTCTGATGTTAGCAACTAAAGGCATTGGGCAAGATCAAACTCAGGGAGATGAAAGAAACGTCGATAACGCAGATCTCAATTGGCTCCGGGATTTCCGGTCTCGAAAGATGTCGCGCATTCGGTTTTTCCAAGACGATGACTCGTGAATCGTCTCGGATCTTCCAAGCCAACTGGCCGTGGCCGACGTCGACAGCAAAGACTTTGCTCGCTCCCTTCTGGAGCAGACAGTCAGTAAAGCCGCCGGTCGATGCCCCGATATCGAGCGCGGTCCTGCCCTCGCAAACAATTCCGAAAGTGCTCGATTGCTCCTTCAAGCTTGATCCCGCCGCGCCCAACGTAGCGACTGCGGGCCGCGACAGAAATCTCATGTTGTTCCTGGACCAAATCCGACGGCTTGGCTGCTACATGCCCATTGATTCGGACTTCGCCAGCCATAATCGCCGTCTGCGCCTGATGGCGGCTTGCGAAAAGCCCGCGCTGAACGAGCGCCTGATCGAGTCGGATCCCTTTTGCCACTGATTCTATTCGGTCGCCAACGATCCCCGGCTGCTTTTCCGGTAACAACAATCTGAACGGCCTCGTTAAGGATGCTCATAGCGCTCTTGCAAGCTGACTGATCGAAACGATCAACGGCGGCATCAGGGTAACCGTGCTGCGAATATGACGGGTGAGCAGTCCCCGCTCGCGTGCCACCTGACAGACCTCGGCCGCGCAGCGTCCGCCCCCGCCAAATCAATCGCTCCAATCATTCCGCAAGATCGAGTCTCTTCGACCCCGAGGACTTGTGCCATCGCCTGGAGACCGCTGTGAAGCACCTCGATTTTTGGGGTTAACGCTTCGATCGTGTTTTCGAGCCGAAAGATTTCGAGACTGGCAAGTGCCGCCGCACAACCCAGCGCGTTGCCGGTATAACTGTGACCATAGAAGAGGGTCGCATCCGGATTTCTATCTTCGAAAGGCTCGAATACTTCGTGCGAAATAAGCGTAAGAGCCAATGGCAAATATCCACCCGTCAAGTCCTTTAGCGAAAACATATAAATCGGGTTGAACGTTCTCGTGTTCGCAGGCAAACATCCGGCCCTGTCCGACCGAAACCAGTCATCACTTCATCGGCAATCAGGAGCGCTCCGACCTCGTCGCACCACTCACGAAGTCGCCGGAGTGTCCCGCCCGGCCAGACCCGCATCCCTGCCGCTCCCTGGATGATCGGTTCGATCACGACGGCGGCGACCTCGTCCGAATCCGGGGTCTTCGATAACTCGCCAACGCTTGCAACACGTCGGACTGGGAAATGAAATCCCTCGATCCCACTTCCGAACATCGCTGGCGGCACCGAGGCTGGCGGCGCCCGCGGTGTCACCGTGGTAGGCATTGCGGAAGGAAATGAAGATTCGCCGCTTCGATCCTTTCAGCTTCCAGTATTGGCTTACAATCCGGAGCGCCGCCTCCATCCCGGTCGATCCGTCATCGGAATAGAACACCCGCCCGAATTTCTCTTCCGGAAAAAGATTTACGATCTCGCGGGCCAGTTTGATGGCGGGTGGATTCGTAGTCCCGAGAAAGGAAGTGTGCGCAACGCGCTCGAGCTGCTCGCGGATCGCCGCGTTGATCCGAGGGTGATTATGGCCGTGCATCGTTCGTCCAAATCGACGAATTTCCGTCGATGTATTCGCGTCCGCGGCTATCGCGCACCATCGCCCCTCACCCCCGACAAGCACGATCGGTTCGTGATCCGGCGCGCACCATTCCCCCATCGAGGTAAAGGGATGCCACACGTAGCGCTTGTCGTCAGACGCGAGCTGCTCGGTGTTCCAGCTATCCATTAAGAGTCTGGTCGCGCAGCATCTTTGTCGACGGCCGCGAAATCCTCCGCCGAGGCGCGGCGGCGCTGATACTTTCGGAAAATGATGTCGCGCAGGTCGCGCAGATCATCGAGCAGCGGGACATCGTAATATGTCCATTTCTCTTCGTCGCGGAATTTCGCCTGGAACTTCCAGTTGCCTCCGAACTTGATCACGCGCACCTCGCGTTTACGTCCGTCCTCATCCCGCGAGGTCCATATGTGTTGACTGCGCATAGCGTCGGCTCCTTACATTAGCATTCTTGAAAGACGCGGCCAGACTCCTGCTCTATCTCGCCGGCGTCGTTCTGTTGGGAGCACTTGTGGCGCCTCCCCTCTTTGGTTAGGCCAGTCTCTCATTGCGCACGGCATTTTACCGAGCCTCGCGCGGTTTGATTTCGAAAGCTATTTCCACCGCGCCCTGCTCATCGCTGCGCTGATTCTGCTCTGGCCGCTCCTGCGGGCGCTGCGGATTGGCAGCTGGCGCGGTCTCGCTCTGGAAAAAATCCGCGGGCTGGTGCGGATCTGGCGATTGGCTTTGCCATTGCGGCGATTCCATTCCTCTGCTGCGGCGCGGTCATCATTGCCCTCCATATCTATTCGCTGCGGCACGCGTTTCTCTGGCAGAAAATGCCGACCGTGCTTGCCGCGGCCAGCATCGTGCCTGTTCTGGAGGAACTGCTTTTCGTGGATTCATCCTCGGCGTGTTGCTGCGCAGTTTTCGCGATTGGGCGCGCTCCTTCTCACCTCGGGACTTTTCTCGATCGTGCATTTCCTGAAAGCGCCTGACCAAACCACGCCTAACGATGCTGTGCGCTGGTTCTCCGGCTTCGACTCGATTGCGCATTCGTTCGGACAATTCGGCGACCCGATGCTGCTTGCGGCCGGTTTCCTGACCCTTTTCGCGATCGGCTGCATCCTGGCCGATGCCCGCCTCCAAACCTCCTCGCTCTGGCTCCCGATCGGGTTGCACGCCGGCTGGATTTTCGCCAATGGCACTTTCAGCAAAGCCGCGCATCGCGAAACGCTCGCGCTGCCCTGGCTCGGGAAAGACTTGCTCGTCGGAATCGTGCCCTTATTCTCGCGCTCGCCAGCTGGGCGCTCATGCGCCTCTGGGTGAAACATGCCGACGCTCGCGCTCCCCAACCCATTCCGCGGACTCGTTAGTCTTTTTATCCGCCCTTCTGCGCGGTCTGTGCGCGAGCGGTTGGGCCGGAACAAAGTCTCTGCCCGAGTTGCGCTGGAGAAGGCATCGCGGATTCGACCGCCATTCTGCGCGAAGTGTTCGCAACCGTTCACCGGGGCGATCACGGGCTCGTTTACCTGCGCAAATTGCGCGAATCGCCTCTTGCATTTCGAAGCAGCGGTTTCCGCCTACCGAAGTCGGGGCGTAGCGCGCGAAGTGGTTCATAGATTCAAATACGGCCGCCAAATCCATCTGCGCCGCCTACTCGGGCGTTGGCTGGCAGAGGCGCTGAAAGATTCACGCCTCGCCGCCCGGCGCTTTGATCTCGTCGTGCCCGTCCCGTTGCATCCGGCGCGACAACGCGAGCGCGGGTTTAACCAGGCTGAGCTGCTGGCCGCGGAGCTGCGAGCGCGCCAGCGGCCTGGCTGTCCGCAACGTTCTGCAACGGACGCGTTACACCGCCACGCAGACGCAATTCGACCGGAGTGAGCGGATGGAAAATCTCAGGGGCGCCTTTCGTTTACGGCGCGGCAGCAACGTGCAAGATTTGCGGATGTTGTTGGTTGACGATGTCCTCACCACGGGTTCGACCTTGAGTGAGTGTGCCTCGGTTTTACGCGAAGCTGGGGCCCGTTCGGTTCACGCGGTGACCGCCGCCCGCGGTTAAGCCATGGCCATTTTCAAAAACCCTCGCTTAAGACCGAGAGCAAAAAAGCGCGAGATGCCGCAGGGTCTCTGGCAAAAATGTCCCGGTTGCGGCGAGGTCGTGCACGAAATCGAGCTCGTGGAAAACGACCGCGTCTGTCCGCGCTGCGATTACCATTTCACGCTCTCGGCGAAGGAGCGGATCGCGAATCTTTGCGATCCGGAAAGTTTCGTCGAGCTCGACGCCCGGCTGACCTCGATCGACACCCTCAAGTTCCAAGGCGTGGCGAGCTACAAGGATCGCCTGCGTAAATATCAGGACAGCACCGGACTGGTTGACGCGGTGTTGAGCGGGCACGCGCTCATCGAGGGCTACAAAGTGGCAATCGCAGTGATGGATTTCAGCTTCCTCGCCGCCACCATGGGGTCGGTCGCTGGCGAACGCATCACGCGCGTAATCGAATATGGGACGGCCCATCGCTGCTGTGTCATCGTGGTCGCGGCCTCGGGCGGCGCGCGCATGTATGAGGGCATGCTCAGCCTCATGCAAATGGCAAAGACGAGCGGCGCACTCGGCGCTCCACGCCAAGCAGAATCTTCCGTTCATTTCCGTCCTCACAAATCCGACCACCGCCGGGGTGATGGCCAGCTTCGCCTCGTTAGGCGACGTCATCATCGCCGAGCCGAAAGCGATGGTCGGCTTCGCCGGACCGCGCGTGATCAAGGAAACGACGCACCAGGACTTGCCGGAGCGCTTTCAGACCGCCGAGTTTCTGGAGGAACACGGGCTGATCGACCTTATCGTGCACCGCAAGGCCTTGCGCGCGCAGCTCGTGCAACTGCTCGCCTGCTTCTCCGCGGCGCACTAGGCAAAACGTGTCAGACGCCGTCATCCCGAGCGTAGCGGAGCGCGAGCCGAGGATCCCGTCGGCTCTACCGAGGATGCGCCTCACCTGGCTTTTCAACACCCAGCGTTTTGGGATCAAGCTCGGCCTCGAGAACAGCCGCCGTCTTTTCAACGCGCTCGATGTTCCTCAGCCTAACGAACGGATCATTCACGTCGCCGGGACCAATGGCAAGGGCTCCGTTTGCGCGCTGCTCGATTCAATCTTGCGCGCCGCGGGCTATCGCACCGCGCTTTTCACTTCGCCCCATCTCGTCAGCTTTCGCGAGCGCATTCAGGTGAATGGCGAGCTTATTTCCGAAGACGAGGTCGTGCGCGGCCTGACGAAAATTCGTGAGCTCGTCGCGGGATGGGAACCGCATCCGACTTTCTTTGAAATTGCCACCGGACTCGCGCTCGATCATTTCCGAAATTTGGAAACGGAGATCGTTGTGCTCGAGACCGGGATGGGCGGTCGCCTCGACGCGACCAACGCCACCCAGCCGGTCGTCTCCGTCCTCACCCCGATCGATTATGATCATCAGAAATGGCTCGGCTGCGAGTCTGACCGAGATCGCGCGCGAGAAGGCTGGCATCATCAAGCCAGCCGTTCCGGTCGTCTCCGCCCGGCAACTGCCCGGAAGCCGAGGCGGTCATCCGTGCCCGGGCTGCGGAATGCGCCGCGCCGCTGGATTTCGTGAGACAACCGTTCGATCGGCTGCCGATCGCGCTCAGTGGCACCCATCAAAACAAAACGCCGCCCTCGCTCTTTCCGCGCTCCACACCGCAAAGATCGAAGTGAACGACAACGCCATTGCGCGCGGCCTCGCCACGGTCGTCTGGCCGGCGCGCTTCCAGCGCTGGGACGAGCGAACGATCATCGACGGCGCGCACAATCCGGCGGGTGCACGCACGCCTGGCAGAGACGTGGCGGAAACCTTTGGCGACCAGCAAGCGACGCTTGTGCTGGCGGTCTTGCAGGAAAAAGACGTGGCGGGGATCTGCGCCGCACTCGGACCGATCGCGCGTCGCTGGTTGCTGCCGATCGATCCGCAGTGAGCGCGCGCTCGCGCCCGAGGAATTGCGCCTAACGATTCAAGATCAGGCTCCCGATACTCCCGTCGCGGTCATGGCGCTCCTTCGCAACGGCCTGGGAAGAAGCGCGGCGTGACGCAGCCCCGATTCTCGTCACCGGTTCATTGCACTTTGCGGGCGAAGCGCTTGCCTTTCTCCAGGGTAAACCGGCGGCGTTTGAAGAGTGTCTGCAGTGATGTAGGCGCTTCGCTCAACGAAGCGGGATACCGGCATCGAACGCGGCGAATTGCCGCAATGTTTACCCCCGCGTTTCGCAGACGCGATAAGCCCCAGAGTTATGCTTCGATGCGTGGGAACAATGGCGTCGGTTTCCCGACGACATGACCATCCGGCAGCTTCCCACTCCGCCTCGGCTAACGAGAAGCGCGCTTCCTTACCGCTCAGTTCCATTTTCCAATTCAGCTGATCGAAAATGCCGTGCGCGGCCTTGGGAAGGACCGGTGAGATGAGGATGGCGATGATGCGGAGCCAATCTACAAGATCGTACAGATCTCGGCTACGGCTTTCGTCTGGCCCTCCTTCATCATTTTCCAAGGGGCTGTTTCCTCAATGCGTTGGTTAGCCTCGTTCGCGATTTTGATCGCCGTATCCATGGTATGATTAGCCTCGTTCGCGATTTTGATCACCGTATCCATGGGTACCGCTCATAGCGACGTCCTGAGCGAGATCGCGATATGCTTGCACCAGCATTTGAACAGAATCTTGAGCGTCGGGTCTGTTTCCGCGCCGCAGGCTCCCTGCGGAGTAGCGCGCGGCCATGTTAAGCGTCCGATTTAAGAGGTTGCCTAACGAGTTGGCAAGATCTCCGTCGTGGCGTTCCGATAATCCTGAACTCTAGGAAGTCCGCGTCCTGCCCGATAACCATGTCGCTCATCAAATAATACCGGAGCGCTTCCGCCCATATTTTCGGCCAGCAAGTCGGGATCGATCACGTTGCCTAACGACTTGCTCATCTTCGCGCCGCTGATGTTCCACCAGCCGTGGACGAGGAACTTCGGCATTTGCTCGTCCGGGAAGCCGAGGGCGTGAAGCATGATCGGCCAGTAGATGCCGTGCGCGGGGATGAGGATGTCCTTCCCGATGATGTGCAGGGCGGGCCATTTTTCGCGGAAGGCTGCAGGCTGATCGATGAAGTCTGTTACGCTCGGATCGTAGCCGATGAAGCTGATGTAGTTCGTTAGGGCGTCGAACCAGACGTAAGTTGACGTAGTCGGGATCGAAGGGCAGCTCGATGCCCCAGCTGAGCCGCGATTTCGGACGCGAGATGCAGAGGTCGCCGCTCAGCTTTTCGACGCGCGTTGATCAACTCGGTCTGGCGGAAGTCGGGCGTGACGCAATCGGGATGCGTTCGAAGATAACCGAGCAGCCAGTCTTTGTGCTGCGCGAGCCGAAAGTAGTAGTTCTCTTCGACGCGATGCTCGACCTCACCCCATTCGGGACCGAACTCGCCATCGGGGCCGCGCTCTTTGTCGGTCAGGAATTGTTCCTGCCGGATGCTGTAGTAGCCCTCCTGTTTGTCTTTGTAGATCTGCTTTTCGTCGTAGAGACGCTGCAGCATTCCCTGCACACATTTCTTGTGCAGCGGGTCGGTCGTGGCCGCCCAGATGTCGTAGCGGACTTCGAGTTTCTCCCAGAGCGCGATGAATTTCGCCGTGATCTCATCGACGAACTGCTGCGGCGCGACGCCGGCTTTCTCGGCCGATTGCTGCACTTTCTGGCCGTGTTGATCGACGCCGGTGAGGAAGAAAACCTTCTCGCCCTTCAGCCGATGATAACGCGCGATGACATCGGCCAGCACCTTCTCGTAGGCGTGACCGATGTGTGGCGCGCCGTTGGTGTAGTCGATCGCGGTGGTGATGTAGAACGGCTTTGGCATCGGCGGGCAAGGTGCATGGAGAGTGGGCGGCATCCGCAACTTGAAGGTAGCCCAACGACGGCAGGCGTCAGGATCGCCCGCCCAGATCGTTAGGCGAAAACCGAAGGCAGCATCAACCCGGGCGGAGCAGGGCGCGACCGAGGACTCCAGTTGATTCCGAGTCGCGAGCATTTTCGGAAAGATCGCGTCGCTTTTTAGGACGGGATCCTCGACTGCGCTCGGAATGACATCACCGTGCGCGCCATCCGGGAAAGGTGAAATTATTCCAATCCCAACGACCGAGAAGGTTTCGTCGACATGCCGGAAATGGACGTCGAGCGAGCAGAGCGCATCGATTTCGCTCGGGCGAAAGCAAGCGCCGTGATTTCCGGTTCCTGCTTTGCGTTCTCGGCGAACGATTGTGTCGCCTTGCCAGGTCCGCATCGCGGCGCGCTGGACGGCTTCGTAGGCGGTCTGGCGATTGGCTCCGGCGCGAGTGAGGGCGAGGAGGATGGATTGGCTGAAATAAAGGCCTTTCGTCAGGCCAAGATTCCGCTCCATGTTCTCAGGGTAAACCTGCAGCTTCTCGATCAGGTCGCGCAGTTTCGAGAGCATGTAATCGAGCAGCATGCACGAATCCGGCAGGATGATGCGCTCGGCGCTCGAGTGGCTGATGTCGCGTTCGTGCCAGAGCGCGACGTTCTCGAGCGCCGCGAGGGCGTTCCCCGCACGACACGGGCGAGTCCGCTCAGGCGCTCGGCGGTGATCGGGTTGCGCTTGTGCGGCATGGACGAGCTGCCTTTCTGTCCGGCGCCGAAAAATTCCTCCACTTCGAGCACTTCGGTTCGCTGCAGATGCCGCAACTCGGTGGCCCAGCGATCGATGCTCGACGCGATGAGCGCGAGCGTGGTGCAGAATTCCGCATGACGATCGCGTTGAATGATCTGGGTGGAAAGTTTCGCCGGTTGCAGCCCGAGTTTCTCGCAAACGTGGCGCTCGATCCGCGGGTCGAGATGCGCATGGGTGCCGACGGAGCCGCTCAGTTTGCCGACGCCGACACGCCCGAGTGTCTGAGTGAGGCGCTCTTCGGCCCGGCCGAATTCGTCGAACATGAGCGCGAGCTTCAGCCCGAAAGTGATCGGCTCGGCGTGAATGCCATGGCTCCGGCCGATCATCGGCGTCATTTTGTAACGCCGCGCCTGGTCGGCCACAACGCGCCGCAGTTCGCGGATGTCTTCCAGCAGGATCTTGCCTGCCGCGACGAGCTGCACCGCCAGTGTCGTGTCGAGAATATCTGACGACGTCAGACCCTGATGTATCCACCGCGCTGCCGGGCCGACCGACGTCGCCACATTTTCAAGGAATGCGATGACGTCGTGGTTGGTGCGTTTCTCAATCTCGTTGATCTCCGGAATGGAGAAGCGCGCGCGCTGGCGAATCTCCGCTGCGTCCGCCGGCGGGATTTGCCCGATTTCCGCCATCGCTTCGCAGGCAAGGGTTTCGATCTCGAGCCAAATCTCGAATTTTCGTTGCTCGGACCAGAGCTCGCGCATCGGCGCGCGGGAATATCGCTCAATCACCGCATGAACATAGAAAGCCGGGCGACTGCGGCAAAGCGATTCCGCATAAAAAGAAACGTCGCTCGGGCGGCCTGACCGCCGGAGCGACGTTTCACGTCGGATGAGACGAAAAGTCCTAGCAGACCCGAGCGCGATTGAAGCGCCCATTGCTTTCCACGCGCACCTGGCCACTGCCGAGCAGATCGGCGACGGCTGCGACCATTTCCTTGGTGTTCTTGGTGCAGGAGCTCACCGCGAGGATGAGTTCGCCGAGTGACAGGGGCGGACGCGTTTTCAGGATTTGGGTAGTCTTTTTCATGTGAAGCTGACCATATTTCAGCAGATTGGATGCCATTCTACCTATCTAGATATGTTTCTCGCGGTGAAATGTTCAAAAATAGTCTTCGCGTGCCAGGTCCTCAGCGAAAAGGAGGGTGACACAAGTGTATCGAACTTGAACATCCGCGCCTAGTCTGATGCACGCCGCTACGAAGCCGGTGGTTCGTTTGGCCGAGAGGCGCAGCACCAGCAAGTAGAGAATCGCCAAGCACCGCGACAAAGAGCACGATCCAATGGGATTGCGCCTTGATCAGCTGCACCAGCCCTTCGGGATTCGAGATGAGATCGGGTTGAGCGCGATACGCTTTGTCGCCCAGATATGCCAGAACGGCGCACCAAAGCGCCGAGCCCGACGATCGTGACAAGGCTAAACATCCAGAAGTTCATCCGAACAATTCCGGCCGGAATCGAAATCAGATGACGAATGACCGGCAGGAGACGCGCGAAGAACACGCCGCCCGCTTCGTAGCGCTGCCAGCCAGACTTCGGCGCGCTCCAGTTTGTCGCTGGTGACGAAGAAAAATTTGCCGAAACGCTGGATCACGGGCCGTCCGACCACGCGCGAAACCCAATAGGTAATCGCGGCCCCGAGGTAAGAACCGAAAGTTCCGGCCAGGATGACTCCGGTAAAGCTCAGATCCCCCGGGCCGCGAGAAAGGCCGCAGGCGGAATAACGATTTCGCTCGGGACCGGAAAGATCGAGCTCTCCATCGCCATAAGGACGATGATGCCGATGTAACCGCCGTCACGGACCCAGCCAACCCAGATTTCAAGTAAGTGATGCATATCGAGATTTTCGGATTCCAGATTTGGGATTTCAGATTTAGCCTCGGACCGCCTCGATGGTGCGCCGGTAGTTCAATCGCAATTTCGCTTTCTGCAATTTTAATTTCCTCATGATTTATCGCCGCGTGCTCCGCTACTACCGGCCCTTTCTTGGGTCGACGCTCGCGGGTCTCGTCTTCTCGCTCATCGGGATCGGGGTGAACTTGCTCAAGCCGTGGCCGGTCAAGGTGATCGTCGACCAGATCCTGCCCTCGAACTCCGCGCCTTCCGGGCGACCCATGCCAACTGGCACAGCTACATCCTGCCGCTCTGCCTCGCCATCGTCGGTCTCCAGCTGCTGTGGGACTGATCAACCTCCTCACCAATTACATATTCGTGAAGGTCGGCCTGCAGGCGCTCCTCAAACTGCGCACCGATCTTTACTCATACTGCAATCGCTCTCCCTCAAGTATCACGATGCGCGGCGCTCGGCTGATTCGAGCTTTCGGGTCGCCTACGATTCGCAGGCCATCCAAACGATTTACAACAAAGGCTTCACCAACATTTTCGGCTCGGTCATCACGCTCGTCGGCATCTTTGTCATCATGCTGCAGCTCGACTGGCAGCTCACCTTGCTCTCGCTAGGCATCGTCCCATTGATTGTCGGCGCGATCTATTTCTTCGCCCATCGGATCCGGACTGAATCCACCTCCATCCAGGAACAGGACAGCGCGATGCTGACCCAGGCGCAGGAAGGTTTGAGCTCGATCCGGATGGTGGCGGCCTTCGGGCGCGAGGATTTCGAGGTCTCGCAATTCCACCAGCGCGCGCAGCGCAGTCTGCAGGCCAACCTAAAGCTCACCCTAACGAACGTGCAAAGCGCGCTCGTCATCAGCGACGCTGATGGGAATCGGAACGGCCGCGATGTGATTACGCTCGGCACGCTCCACGTCCTCGCCGGCACCCTCACGCTCGGGTCGCTCATCCTTTTCAGCTCGTATCTGGTCATGCTTCTATCAGCCGTTGCAGGAGCTCACCTACACCGCGTGGGCGATGGAAGGCGCGACCGCTGGGGCGCAACGATGTTTCGAAGTGCTCGATCGTGAGGACGACGTGCGCGATTCCGCCGGCGCGATCGCGATCACGGAGACGAAAGGCGGCGATCGCCTTTGACCAGCGTCAGCTTTGCCTACGACGAGAAGAGCCGGTCCTGCGACGACATCAACCTCACGATTTCGCCTAACCAGATCGTGGCGCTGGTCGGCGGCACCGGCGCGGGCAAGAGCACGCTGCTCAGTCTCGTCCCGCGGTTCTACGATCCAAGTGCGGGCGTCGTCTCGCCTCGATGGCCGCGACGTGCGCCAGATCGCAAGAAATCGCTGCGCGCACAAATCGCGATCGTCCTCCAGGACACGCTCCTCTTCTCCACCACCATCCGCGAGAACATCGCCTACGGCCGGCCCGAGGCGACCGACGCGGAGATCCGCGAAGCGGCGCGCCGCGCGCGCAGGCGCGATGAATTCATTTCGCCGCTTGCCTAATGGCTACGACAGCCCGGTCGGCGAACGCGGCGGACATCTCGAGCGTCGGTCAACGCCAGCGCATCGGCATCGCGCGCGCTTTTCTCAAAGAACGCGCCCATCCTGCTGCTCGACGAGCCGACCTCCGCGCTCGATCCCGACAACCGGAGGCCGCGATCATGGAAACAATCAAAGAACTGATGCACGGCCGCACCACCCTCATCGTCACCCATCGACTTGCGACCATTCACAATGTCGATCAGATCGTCGTGCTCGAACACGGACGAATCGTCGAGAGTGGCACGCGGGCGCCGAGCTGGTGGCGCAGGGCGGCGCTCTATGCGAAACTCTACGCCTCCGGCAACTATCCATCATCAATGAGCAACGTTAAACAGCGACCGTCGCGTGGAGAGCCGATTGGTGGGCTGGATCCCATTCCGCTCTAACGTTCACTTCGGCGCCGGATTTTACTGCGAAACCGCGCAGATTTTTCGCTTCCTCGCAGCACGACACGACGACGCCGTTAGCTTGGCGACTATGTCTCCTGCTATGCCGGTTGCTCGTTCGCGCATCGGTGATGAACGGCCGCTGCAGCGTCGGCGACTTTACTCTTGATGAATGGCGCCGCTGTTCATGGCCGAGGAGCTGATCGAGATCGGCAGCTATTGCCTGATTTCCTGGAACGTCGGGATCGCCGATTCTGATTTTCATCCGATCGATCCGGCGCAGCGCCGTCGATGCGACGCGCTCGCTCTCGCATCCTACTACAAGGAGCGCCCGCCGCGCCCGCCGATTCGCACCGCGCCGGTCCTGCATCGCGGACAATGTCTGGATCGGAATGAACGCGGTCATTCTCAAAGGCGTAACAATCGGTGAGAACTCGGTCGTTGCCGCTGGGTCGGTCGTTTCGAAAAGCGTCGCCGCCAAACACGGTCGTCGCGGGCAATCCAGCCGTCGGTGGTAGAGAACTTTGATCGTGGCCATGACCATGGTTTGCGAACGTTCAGCGTTCAATGGAAGAGCTCCAAAGTCAAGCCGCTTACCTCTCTTTCGTGCATGTTGACGTTGCGCGTTGAACGTTGGACGTGTTCCATCGTTCTACCGCTTCCACCATGAAACGAAAGCGCATCGTCGTCATGGGCTTCATGGGCTCGATGCCGATCGCCTGGCGTCATCTGGCAGCACATCCATTACATCGTCGGCCTGCAGCGGCTCGGGCACGATGTTTATTACATCGAAGACTCCGCCCGGCTCCCCTACAACCCGCAAACCTTCGAGATGAGCAACGACTTCGACTACGCCGCGCGAAGTCCTCGGCCAGCTGGCGCGCGAGTTCGGCTTCGAGCGGCGCTGGGGTTTCTGCGCGCGCTATCTGCCCGGACAATCCGACCGCTGGCCTCCGCCTGACGAAAATCCGACAGCTCTACCGCGAAGCCGACGCCATCCTGAATGTCTGCGGCACGCAGGAATTCAACGACGACCTGCTGCACGAGCGATCGCATTCTTTACGTCGAAAGCGATCCCGGGCGTCGAACAGATCAAGGTCGATCAAGGCGTCAGGTCGACGCATCGATTATCTGGAAAGCATCGCGCCCTTTTCACCTTTGGCGAAAACGTCGGGACCGATCGATTTCCCGTGCCGCTGCACAAATTGAAGTGGCTCCCGACCCGGCAACCAGTCGTGACCGATCTCTGGAAAACGAGATCGCGCGCCGGCGGCACGCGCGCTGTCTTCACCTCGATCGCCAACTGGTCCACCAGCGGCCTGAAGGACATCGAGTGGCGCGGCGAGAAATATCTCTGGAGCAAGTCGCGCGAGTTTCTCCGCTTCGTTGCCGCGCCGAAGAAGATCCGGCGAACCGTTCGAGCTCGCGACCGACATCAAGGACGAGAAGACGCGCGAAGAATTCCTGCGCAACGGCTGGCGTTTCCGCGGACCGCACGAGATGAGCGTCGATTACTGGCAGTATCGCGATTACATCCGGCGCTCGAAAGGCGAGTTCACCGTCGCGAAAGATCAATATGTGCGGCTGCACACCGGCTGGTTCAGCGACCGCAGTGCCTGCGTATCTCGCGGCAGGGCGTCCTGTCATCACGCAGAGAAACCGGCTTCACCGATCACTATGGCAACGACGGCGGATTATTCGCCTTCGAGTCGTTAGGCCAAATTGCCGAGTCGGTGCGTGAGATCAGCGACCGCAGAACCACAGCCGCGCCGCGCGATCGCTTGTGAAGTCTTTGAGGCAGAGAAAGTCGTGGCTCAGCTTCGACCGTGCGACATCGGAAAGGGTGGACATGGCGCGGGTTAGTTACATACTACACCGTGTTCGCGATCGACATCGCGTCACGGCGCGTCCAGATTGTCGGGTCGACACCGCATCCCAATAATCTGTTCATGTGCCAAGTCAGCCGCACGCTGACCGTGACTGACGGGCCCTTGGACGACCGTCGCATACTGATCTGCGATCGAGACGGAAAGTGGAGTCAGGACGTGCGACAGCTGTTGGCCGATGCCGGCGTACAGGTCGTGCAGACGCCGTTTCAGGCGCCCAATGCGAACGCGCACGCTGAACGCTTCGTGCGGTCGATCAAACACGAGTGTCTCGATCGGCTCGTGCCGCTTGGTGAGCGCCACTTTCGACGAGCGCTCTCGGAATTCGTCGAGCACTACCACGGCGAGCGGAATCATCAAGGGCTCGGGAACCGGCTCATCGACGGTCGCGCGTTGTGTCGACGTGAGGGAGGGATCCACCGGCGTCAGCGCCTTGGCGGCCTGCTGAACTACTACGAGCGAATCGCGTGAGGACTCGTCAGCCGGCGGCATCGCCTCGGCCGCAATCTGGGACATTACGGGATTCGACGGCTCGACACAGTGAGACATTACGCCCTGCACGATCAAAGGTCAACTGGCAGAGCTGGGAACCACGCCCACCGTCATCGAAACTGCACGACGCCGCCCAGAGTCGATCGCGGCTCGTCGAGACCGGCTGCCGCAACAAATCCGCGCAGGCGAGCCGGGCAACGCCGGATGGCGGTATCGCGCCAGCGATCACGGTGGCGAGAAACTCCTGAACTCGCGAGACTCGGGCGCCGTCAGCGCCACCAGAATCGAGACCGCCCGGATGCTGGATGCGAAACAGCGCAGGCTGCGGTTGCCTGACTCGAGCACTCTGTGTGTCCGAACGTCCCAGCGTTCCCATATGCCAGCACGGACGCCGCCGACTCCGGAGCGACGCTGGCGCTGAAAAAACAGACGTCGGTTTGGAGCGGCATGGTGGCCAGCTTCCTGCCATCCCGTTATGGCCGAACGATCGTCGACCGATCCATTCGTCGCGTTCCATCGAATCAACAACAGTGCAGGAAACTCCGGCAGAAGAGTGAATGGCTGGTTGATTTGTCGTCCGCCGGACCAGCCGGTGGCGATCAGATGATCTGTCCGCCCAGTCTGATCACTCCGACTGCAGTTGATCCCGCGGTAAGGAAGTCGTCCTCTGGTGTCGGGCGCCCACCGGCGCGAACAACTGGCCAGCACCGGAGTGGACGGCGGGCGACACTCTCGGCACACCGAGACCGAAGAGCGGATCCGGTTGCCCTGACGGGGCAGTCGCCGCAATGCCACATGGACCGGTTGGCTGCTCGAGGCGTCAGCGGGCACGTGGTGGTGGTGACGACTCGACGATAAGGCCGTCCTCGTCGAGGAAACCACTGACCTCGTGGCTCCCTGCCCCCGGGAAGAAGTGGGTGAAAGGCGGCATTGAGGCGACGCCGCCGGTTCCGTACGCCGGATCCACAACGCCGTTCGGCCCAATCATATCACCTCTGCGGGTGAGATCCTAACCGACGAATGCTGCCGTCAGCGTGTTCGAACGCTCTGCACGGTGCCTCCGGCGGCTGACGTAAGCGTCACGACGCCCCGCCGAAAGGCCGCGTCAGGCGCCAGCCGGGACAGCTGCGAGGCGGCGCGTTGCCGTCAGCCAGACCTTTGAGTCTCCTCGGCTCGAACCCAGGAGCGATCGGCGGCACCACGATCCGCGTGGTCTCGCGCCCATCGGCGCTGATGAGTTGAAACGACAGTCCGGTCGTCTGGGGCGCCGGCTCGGTGAACCACGTGGCACCGTCGCGCATGACTGCGGCCGGCGCGCCGGCAGGCCCGCCAGCACGATCCCGCCGGCACCGAACGTCGCCGCGGGACGCCCTGGTGACGAATCGAGAGCCATCAGCGTCGGCTGGAGGTCGCCGTTCACCATGCGCAGAGTTCGCGTGACTGCTACGGCCATGCGCTCGTCCATCGCCGCCGCGGCTGGCGTCACCACTCCACCATCGAACGACAAAGTCGTTGTCGCGGCACCGTCTTCGAAGGGGCTCTACATCGCCGTGGCGTCCACTGCCGGGTGCGGATTGAAAGCGACAGCCGACGCATCGCGAGTCGGTGACCCGCGCCGCAAGCACCAGAGCGACCGATCGGGAATCGCCGCTGCGATCAGGTTGCTGAGGGACTCGACGGACTGCCTCCTGCCGGCGCGAGATCACTGCCGGGCAACCATGACACCGAAAGACGTATCGAGACCGCTGGCGTCAGGAAGAAGAGGGCGAATGCGACGGCCTGGTTGCCGGAAATGCCCGCCAGTCCAATGGGCGTCTCGCCGGCGCAAACGAACGAACGGAGGTCTGCAGAAAGCGGCGTCACCCAGATACTGGTGCGCTCGAACAGGCGGTCGGAGGGTCTTCGTTGCGCACAAAACCAGCAGAATATGGCCGAGACGCTGCCGAGGACGGGATGATTCCGATGCACGGTCGCGGCGGTAGATGCCGCTGGCATCCAGCACTGACGCGAGCGTGCTGCTGACGATGCCCGCAACTGGCCTCCTCCTGAACCAGCGAGCCCAACGGTGCCCCCGATCGGCCGGCCTCCGAGGCCGAAGACGGAAGCGCGAGCAGGCCGCGATCCGACGATGCCAGGACGACCTGGGTGTCGAACGCCGCAAGCTTAGCGTTGCCCAGCCACGGACGCTGCGCGGCATCAGGCAACCTCGATGTCGCGATCATCAAAGGGGCAGCAGCCGCGCGGCCGGTAACTCCTACGGAACGGATGACGAACCGATCCGTCGCCGATCAAGTGGGCAACCAGCACGCAGATGTTGCCCGGCGGGCCAGCGCAGCGCTCGCAATCGCGCGCACGCTGTCCGCCTCGCTCTGACCGCGATCGGGCGCACGCCATCCTGACCGTCCGAGCTCCTGCGGTGCGCCGTCGGGCGGGAACACGGCGACAACCGCGTGCGGCAGCGGGTTCGGCGCCGGATCGAAGCGCCGGCGACGACAGGCACGGCGTTCCGTTCAGTGCGTGCAGATCGATCACCGATCCACCGACGTAGTGGTTCTCGGTGATCGCAATGCCCATCGGGACGCGTGGTCGAATGCTGCACCGGCACTCCGGTCCAGATCGTTCCGGCATTGCCGAAGTTCTTATCGAATTGCGCCTGTGACCATCATCGTCCGTCGACCGGCAGCTCGCGACGACTCAGATGAACCGCACGGCGGCAATCGATCCGTCCGAACCACTGCCGGTCGGGTGACATCGGAGCAGGGAATCCGCCGATGTTCGATGGCGGTTTTGGCGATCGACGAGGCCGGTAAGCGCAGACGACCGACCCGTCACCAGCAGGCCTGAATACCGGTTGGCGTCTGGGCTCGAGCAACTCCTCGACGGCAGCCGGCTGGCCAGCTCGCACCACGAGGGTCCCGCTTCCGGCGACGAACAGGTCCCGCTGGCGGCATCGGGCATGAAGTTCGGCAGTACTTGAACGGCAGAATCCCGCGAGCCTGGGCAAGCTGGCTCTGGTGGCCATTGGATGCGCGCGTCCCTGCCGCAAATCGGTTGCTTCGAGCGCGACGGCGATCGACCCGTCGGCGAGGCACGGCACCAGTCGGGCGCCAGCACATAGGATTCACAGTCACGGGCGTCTGGCCGCCGAGGAGTAATAGATCGCGCGCCTGCGAAATTGCCCCACTGCGGAACCGCGACAGGCTTCCCGGCCGCACTCCAGCGGAGCAGAAGGATCTCCTCCGGGTTCTTGCACGTTGAAAGGTCGTACGCTGCGACGGAGATGAACGTACCCGTCCGGTAGTTCGAGTGTGTCCACACGTGAGAGACGTTCGCCGAGGCAAATATGTCGAAGACATGGGTTCTGGCGCGAGCAGAGAAGCCATTCGGCGTCGTTATTTGCCCAAGAGCACTGAAATCTGCAGGGTTCGTAGCGCCACCGTGCCGAACGCCGGGTCAATCGTGCCGTCGGCCCGCATCCGGACGAGCCCGACGCTGCCGCTCGTGCTCGAGGTCAGATTCGGCAGTTCGGGACCTGCGACCAGCCCGATGAAAGACCCGTCGGCACGAATAACATTCGGCAGCGCTGCAAATCGCGCCAGGGGCTTTTCTCCAGGTCTGAACCCGCTCACTCTGGGTCCCCGGTCGTCACTCCGGGATCGAAGCGAACGATCGACCCATTCGATCCCCTGCACGTGACCATTCGCCAACTGGGACTGGAACAGCACGATCGGCGTGGACTGGCCTACGGGCCACGTCTCCGTCCGCACGAACTGACCGGACGCGTCGAATCGCACGAGCCACCCCTGGCCAACGCTGGGAGTGGTGCCCGTGAGCGACTGCCAACTCCCCGAAATCAGCACGCCGCCGGCGGGCGGCACGATCAAATCCGTAAATCTCGGAAGCTGGGACGCAGGGTGCGCCTGTCGTCGTCGACCTGGCCTGCAGGTCGGCAGTCAGTTGTGGGTCATTCTACGCCGGAAGCCCAGATGCGGATAATTCGCCGCGGGCGGTCAGCTTGACGCAAAGGTCAGAACTTCCACGTGGCAACTGGCCCGTGACGCTCGGCCGGGGAAGCGTGAAGTCGGGCGCGACACCCGCGGACCAGATGGTGCCGTCCGGCACGACCATCTTTCGAGTTGGCTGCTCGAGAAAAAACTGACCACGTCAGTTCGCGCTGCCGAGTCCGTCGTGGCGCGCCATCCCGACCGACCCGAACGTGGGATCGACAGCACCACTGGAAGTCAGACGACTTACGCACAGGTGATTGCCGTTCGCCGGGCTTTCAGCCCCAGCGGACGAACAGAGCTCACCGAGCATCGTCCCGTTCGGATTCACCGACAGAGCGCTGAGATGCGTGCCTCCATGCAGACGGAGCGTGGTCACGCCATTCATCCCGAATGTGCCGTCGCTGGCACCTCCAGGGTCCAATCGCTCGAGGATGGTTTTTCCGTAGGATCGTCGCTTCGCGTGTCGTCGACGACGCCGCTCAGACCGCCGATGACGACGCGATTGCTCGCGCCGATGATCGGATCGACGGGGTCTGTCGACGCTACAACGAAACGCGGAGCCGACCTCCGAAACCAGATTGATTAGCGTGAGCCAGGCGACGTAAGTGATGTAGTTCGCGCGTCGAAGGGCCGCGTCCGGACACGACGAGTCTGCGCCGGCGATCGACCGAGAGACGATGACCGTCGTGGATCGCCCACCGGTGTTCGTTGCGTCGGTGCCAGCCAATATCCGCCGCCTGCGAAGCTGGAGTCGAGATGGAACGTGGGCAAGTTGGGAAATGTCGGTGTGCCAGCCATCCAGCCCCCACCACCGCAGCGTGTCTCGACAATTGCCCTTGTGGCAGGATCCGAGCCACTCCCAGGTGAGGGCAACCCGAAGGCGTCGTCAATCGCAACGACGTCCCGCGCGCGGATATCGATATTGAGACGCTGCGGCAGACCGGCATCGCCTGCGGGCAAATCGACGGGGAATGGACTGGATGGTAAAACGTTGGAATCCGTCAGGCGCCGCACATCCAGCCGACTCGGCGTGCGGACAGGCGGCCTTGAGTTTGGCGGCCTCACCGGCACTTGCAAGACCAGGAATACGTCAGGCGGTTGCGCTGACCAGCCGAAGCCGACACGGTCAACCAGCTGTGCCGTAGAAATCCCGAGCTGCAGATTGCGGCTGATCTCAGTCGTCCACGCCGACACGCCGGACACCGGCCCTTGGGCGCGAAACGCAGAGGTGCGCGCTCCTGGCGGGAGCCGACCAGACCGAGCACCGCGAAACGGCGAGGGCCGGAAATTGCGCGAAGCACCACGCAGCCCGGGACGCCGGCTCCAGAGCCGATGCTCGACCGCCGTCCCGATTCCCGTCAGGCGGCCATCGGCCGGCAGCGATACGATCCTCAGAGCTGGAACCGGCGGCTGTTGGTATCTCAGGCCGGTGAATCGGTTGGGTGGTGCAGCGATCGCGTCGGTGTGGGCATTACTTGAGACACAGGACTGTCGGGCGACCGTCAGGACCCAACTGCATCATGACGGAACGCCTCCCCAGCCACTCATGCGCGACACATACGGATCGCCAACCGAACTCGGATCAGGCGAGAAAGGGTCACGACGCCTCCTCGAGGAGCTGAGGAACGCACCGTAGCAGGAATCGCCAGTCGCTGGTGCGCCGCGTGCAGACTGCGCGATTCACTCATAATACGCGAATGGACCGACGCCAATTCTTTAAAGCTTCCGGCGCGAGCGGGTGCTCGAGCTATCATCCAACCTCTCCTCGTCGCGCTCTGCCGCTGGCTCGTCCGTCGTAAAGAAGAATACGCTACGCCAATATTCAACCAGCGCATCCTGACGTTTCTTGGCTGGAAAGCTGATCGCCTGGCTCCAAGGGTGATCGAGGATTGCGGACTGCGTCGTGGGCTGCACCCGGTTCGCATTGTGATGCACGGTCACGGACGACGGTGTCTCCGCGGCGGCGCCAGCGGCCTGCCGCCGCGAAATAGCACGATCGCAATCGGCAATCGGCGCGCGAGTGGTGGCGATTCTCGCAGCACGTCACGTATGCTACAGCATCACCGGTCGTCCACAACTCGATAGTGGGATCCCGTAGGATCGACCGGAGTCTAACGTCAAGGCCACACGTGATCAATTCGTTTTACGCAGCGGTCATGAACTGGCGGTTGTGGCTAAGGACTCGAAGATTTGAGAATACGCATCGGCGGAGTGACAGCGGCGGCAGATTCGAGATTGGGAAGATCGGCGTGTGACGCGGTCGATCTCAACCGTCCGGAATCGCCGGATGGTCATGTCGCGTCGGAACCGGCGCGCGAGTCCTCAGGCTTGGGAGAACGTTCCGACCGAACGGTTTTGATTTCTTCGTCGGTGCTGGTTCGCGCGCTGCGCGGGCAAACCTCACGTAGTTCCTTCTCGCGGATGCCGGAATTCATCTTCTCCTCGGTGGCCGTCATCGGCGACCTCGAAGCGCTCATTGGCGCTGTCGTTCGCTTCTCCTTCGCTCCCGCACGGTTTTACGCAGCTACTGGACTCGACCTGACTCGACCCTTATTAACGATACGGCGCTTCGGTTCCGTTGAGGCCTTCGGAGATTCTCGCGGAACCGCTCTTCTGGGACCTGCCGCGTGCCAGTTCCCCGCCGTACGATGTTGGCTGTGAATCCGGACAGCGAAGTGCACTGGATCTACCGGCGGTTCCTCAAAGGTCTGAGCATCAGGAACGGTACCAGCGCCTGGGCTACCGCATGTTCACCGCATGCCGTCGCTCGACAATCAGTTCCTGACGAACATCAACCGCACGCAGCTGCTCAACCACGACGAGGCGTTCGTCCGTCGCCGTGCGCGGCGAGTGGGGCTTCCCTGAGGTTGATTCACGCGATCCACCCGACGTCGATCATCGACGGCTCGCCCGAGCTGCTTGAGTAAGCTCGCCAGCACTGCCTGCTCTATCGCGTTTGACTACGGTGACTCGGCGCCGACGGTGTGCGGATGGTGGGCGTCGTGAACGACTGCCTATATGCCACTATCACCGATGCGCACGTCCCGAACGCGCTCATCTCGACACACACCATTCCGGGGCTCGGCGCCCCGATATCGATGTCGGATCTGGTCGGCGGGAAGACCATCCGGCCCTGGGCGCGCCGCAGCGGCCGCTTCAACGCGTGAGTGACTGTTCAGCGCCGCTTACCGGGCGCTTTTCGGATATGGCGGCTCTCCCTGGTTGCCGAGTCGCCACAAGCCATAACCGCGTAGTCTGTTTCTGTCGCGCATCACCTCGCCGAGGCGTCAATCGATGCCTACCTCGACAGGGCGGGTCTTACGCGACGATCACGCACGCAAGGGCTGGCTGTTTCGCGCCGTCAATCGCAAGCGCCAGCCTGACCACCCGGCGGCTGCACGAGGTCGCCCTGTTTCCGGATGATCAAGCGGCGGGCGAAGCGCGCGGCGGCGTGCCTTGACAGCACCTTTTGTGCTGCCACACCTTTCGCGCGACCGGCATCGCCGCCTACCTGCCAGAACGGCGGCACGCTCGAGAAGGCCGCAGACAGATCGCCTGTCACGGTCGCCGCGCACGGCGAAACTCTACGACCGGAGCAACGATACGCTCACCGCGCGACGAGATCGAGCGCATCATGTTGTAGCGACGCAGGAACGATGTCACGCCTTGTGAGCGTGGGTCTTCGGCGACGTGATCCCGGGGCTGGCCGGTGGTCGAAGGATGTGCACCGTACTTACTATCGTCGATGCGGCAGCGCCGTGCTTGAGGCACCGACGAATTCCGTTGTCCCTACTGTGCCGCACGGGCTACACTGAACCGTCCATGCTGGGCTCCCAGCCGCGAGGTCTTTTCTCATGCGCGCGCAGGACGGGGAAGCATTCGCCGCAACCTTGCGTCATCGATTGACAACCGAAGAACCGGAGATCACGCTCTGGCAGGATCGCGCCGAACTCGAGGGCGGCAGGGGTGAGCGGACACAAATCAAGCCACGCCCTCGATCAGGTTAAGTTTCTGATCATCATTGACGCCGGGCGTGATCGCGTCGAGATCACGCGCCAAGAGTGGCAAGCGGCGCGGCGACGCGGCGTGATCGTTTATCCGGTCAAGAGCGTCTCCGACAATCAGCTCGACTATGCCGCCTTGCCCAACTGGACGGAAGGCCCACTTCTTCGATATCAGCCAGTAAATCGCCGACGCTTGGACGAACGCGAAGAGTGGCAGACGTTCGTCAACTACCTAAAGTGATCGACAGCCCGTACGCGTACCGTTCATGGCCGGATCTCCCCTCGGGATTCGTATCCCGTGAACGCGCGCATTCAATGAAGTCCTGCAGCTCCTGCTTGTGTCTGATATGAGCAGCCCATCGCCGAATACCCATCGCGTTACAGGGCGCCGGCAGCTGCAGCCAAGCCACTCTTGGGATCGCCGTGTGCCACGACGTTACGTGATCGACGCGTTCGATGACGGGGTGCTCTGGACGTCGCTTGGCCAAACACCGAATGTGTGTCCACGAACTCGCCAAGCTATGAGGCGCTGACAGCTGGGCGGCCCGCGATTGTTCGTCGACGAGGCCGATGCCGCCGCGGCCTTATCCGAGAAGCTCGAGCACCGGAATTGTCTCCTCGTTATCGACGATGTGTGGGAGCGACGCCATCTCGAACCATTCCTGACGGGCGGAAAAGAGTTGCGCCAAGACTGCTTACGACGCGACGCTTTGATCTTGTGAGTGGACTCTGCCGCGTTCGTGTCGATGAGATGAGCGCGGACGAGTCCACGGTCGCCTCTTGGAAGTCCCGTTTCCGCGGGGATCAACTGAGCACTTCGACTTGGCGCCGTTAGCAAGCCGGTTGGGCAGTGGCCACTCCTTCTGTCGCTCGCCGCTGGCCAGATTCGCAACCGCCTCGCGCCCGCGGCGACCTGCCCGCCGGTGCGTTGACGTACGTTGAGCGCGCGCTGGAGAAGCGCGGCGTCACGGCCTTTGATCGGAGCGATGCGATGCAGCCGGACTTCCGCCGCACCGTGGCGGCCAATCTCGACTCGCTCACGTGAGGATCGGCGGCGTTTCCTCGAAGGCTGCGATTTTTCCAGCAATACGTAACTGG
>ERZ1370068.659-contig-10603_pt1 | contig 42671 bp, 45 predicted proteins | sample MGYA00561227_ERZ1370068 | MGnify/ENA primary metagenome ERZ1370068 (study PRJEB38410, sample SAMEA6850437) | metagenome | study: Metagenomic assessment of the ecological functions of the soil: analysis of the soil microbiota associated with the... | reverse complement strand
GTAATACTTCGTTCCAGTTACGTATTGCTCGTCCCCGGCGACACGAACGACCGCGCGGACGTCTTCGTCCGCGACCGTGTTACGACGCGCAAGACCGCCCGCGTCAGCGTCTCTCGAGCAGCGGCGCCCAGGCCCAGGCGGGCTCCGACCCCTGGGGCGGCTCTGCGGCCGGTGGGATCAGCGCGAACCCGGGCGCTACATCGTCTTCGAGGCCGACGCCGCCGAACCTCGTCCCGCGCGACACCAACCACGCCGTCGACGTGTTCCTGCACGACCAGGCGAAGGTGGAGTGACGACCCGAGTCAGCGTCAACAGCCGGGGCCGCCAGGCGAACGGGTCGAGCGGCTTCCCGGCAATCAGCGCGGACGGCCGCTACGTCGCTTTCAGTCGCTCGCTTCGAACCTCGTCCGCGGCGACACGAGCAGGCTGTCCGGACGTCTTCGTGCGCGACCTCGCGACGGGCAAGACGACCCGCGTCAGCCTCGATAGCCGGGGCCGGCAGGCCGGGTGCAACGTGAGCTACTGCGAGAGCACCGAGCCGGCGCTGAGCGCCCACAGGCCCGCTACGTCGCGTTCAGTCCTCGGCCACGAACCTGGTTCCACACGACACGAACAGGCTGGGCGATGTGTTCGTCCGCGACCGCCAGAGCCGGCAAGACGACGCGCGTGAGCGTCGACACCCACGGCCGGCAGGGCGGCGGCGACCGGACGAACAACGGCAGCAGCGCTCCTGTGATCAGCGCGAACGGCCGCTACGTCGTCTTCCACTCGGCCGACTCGAACCTCGTCAGCAGCGGCGACACGAACGGCGTCTTCGACATCTTCCTGCACGATCGCCGAACCGGCCGCACGAGCCGGAGGTCAGCGTCGGCAGCGCGTCGGCGCGCAGGCCAGCCAGGAGAGCCTCGGCGCGGCGAGCATCAGCTCGGACGGCCGTTGCGCGCCAGCCCTTCCACCTCGCTGGCGTCGAACCTGGGTCGCGGGGAACCTAGAACGACGCCATCACCGACGTCTTCATCCGCGATCTCTCGACCGGGCAGACGATCCTCGCCAGCCTCCGGACAGAGCGGCAACCAGGGCGACGACGCGAGCTCGGCCTGCGGCGTCGCCTTCAGCGCGAACGACCGCTACCTCGTGTTCTCGTCGTGGGCCGCCAACCTGGGGTGGCCGGCGACACGAACATCGTTCCCGACGCGTTCGTCCGCGACTTCGGCGGCGGCACCTCGGCCAGGTCATTCCCGCTTCCAAACGGTTCCGGAGGGAGGCCGCTGGCGCGGCTCCTCCTCGTCAGCTCCGCGTCTGCCTTGAGCTGAGCCGCGGCGAGCAGGATGAGGCCGGCGGCCGTCGCCGTGACAAGGGCTGCGCCCGGCGTCCGAGAGCCGGAGGCGAAGCAGCTCTCCAGACGATCGCGGCCGCCGCGGTGCCGAGGTTCGCGAAGGCGAGCGTCGCGCAGGTCGATCCTGTCTGCGAGCCGCCAGAGAAGCGCGCCGACGGCGATCAGCGCGATCCCGGCGACGATGATCAGCCGCTTACCGACCGGGCTGGGGAAGTCGCCCGGCCCGGGCCAGCCCGAGACGAGGACGAGGCCCAGCGCCGCTTCGAAGGAGGCTGTCCGCTCTCACGATTACTCTCCGGAGTCATTTCTGAAACGGTCGTTACACTAACTCGCCGAGACCGCAATGGCCAGGCCTCCCGATTACCGAGCGCCGAGCGCGAACGCTCGCGAAACGGCGGCGGACTACGTCCTCGAGCACGGCCTCGAAGGGCTGGACCTGCGCCCGCTGGCCGCCGCTCTGGCACCAGCACGCGGATGCTGCTCTACGACTTCGAGAGCAAGGAGAAGCTCGTCGACGAGGTGCTGGCCGAGATCAGGCGGCGGCTCGCGGAGCGGCTGGCCGCACCTGCAGAGCGGCCGTGACGAGGCCGCGACGCTCGGCCGTCTGGGAGTGGGTGAGCGCGGAGGAGCGTGCGCCGTTCATGCGGGTCTTCTTCCAGACGCACGTGGACGCGATCGCGCGTCCCGAGGCCCTATGCCGCCGGCGGTCGCCCGATGATCGACGACTGGCTGCGGTTCCTCGGTCGCCCGCTGGCAGCCTGAGGCGCTCGATCCCGCGACGGCGACGCTCTTCGTCGCGGTCGTTCGCGGGCTGCTGCTCGACCGCCTGACGGCGCCCGGATCCCGAGCGCACCGACGCGGCCCCTGCGCCGAGTTCACGGACATAGCTTCACTGAACGCGTGAGCGAGCTCGCCATCCGTCTCGCGCGGAGTCGTGAAGCGCTACGGCCCGATCACGGCCGTCGACGGCCTCGACCTCGACGTGCCCGACGGGCACGTGCGTCGGCCTGCTCGGCCCGAACGGCGCGGGCAAGTCGACCACGATGCGGCTCCTGACGGCGCAGTCGATCGCCGACGAGGGCGAGCTCGACGTGCTCGGGTTCCGGCTGCCGGACGAGTCGAAGCCGGCACGCGCGCAGTGCGGCGTCGTGCCGCAGCTCGACAACCTCGACGTCGACGCTGACGGTGGAGCAGAACCTGCTCGTCTTCGCGCACCTCTACCGGATCGGCCGCGCGCGAGCGGCGCGACGCGATCGAGCGCGCGCTCGCGCATGGCGAACCTCGTCGACCGCGCGCGACACGCGCGTCGACAAGCTCTCCGGCGGGATGCGCCGCGCGCCTGCTGATCGCGCGCGCGCTCGTGCACCAGCCGCGGCTCGTGCTGATGGACGAGCCGACGGTCGGCCTCGACCCGCAGGTGCGCCAGGAGCTCTGGGCGCTGATCGACGCGCTCCGCTCGCAGGGCACGACGATCCTCATGTCGACGCACTACATCGAGGAGGCGCAGCGCCTCGCCGACACCGGTGCTGATCATGTCGCACGGCGAGCGCGGTCGCCGCCGGCCCGCCCGCCGAGCTCGTGCTGCGAGCACGCGGGCGCAGAGGTGCTCGAGGTCTACGGGCCGCCCGACGCGCCTCGCCGAGGTCGAGGCCGAGGCGCGCGCGGCGGGACTGCGGACGCGGCGCACCGGCACCAGCGTCTCGATCCTCGGCGTCGACGGCGAACGGCTACCCGGCCGAGGGCGAGCGGCGGCCGGCGAACCTCGAGGACGTCTTCGTCCTGCTCACCGGCGAGGAGATCGAGTGATGGCGGTCCGCGGCGAGCAGTCGCGGCGCCTCGGCCGGCTCGAGCGCCCGGCGCTCACCGGCGTGCTCGTGCGCGAGGTCGTCAACTTCTCGTCGTACTGGCGCTCGAGCGACGTTCTCGTCGACGGTCGAGCCGACGATCTACCTGCTCGCGTTCGGCTTCGGCTTCGGCTCGCTCGTCAGCCGTGATCGGCGGCTACACGTACGTCGAGTTCGTCGGCACGGGCACGGTCGCGACCGCGGTGCTCTTCTCGTCGCGCGTTCCCGGCGATGTTCGGGACGTTCGTCAAGTACCAGTTCCAGCGCACCTACGACGCGATCCTCGCCGCGCCGGTCGACACCGAGGAGCTCGTGACCGCCGAGGCGCTCTGGATCGCGACACGCGCCGGCGTCTACGGCTGCGTGCCGATGGTCGTCGCGATCGTCGTTCGGGCTCGACCCGTCCTGGGGGATGCTGCTCGTGCCGCTGATCGCGCTGGATCTGCCGGCTTCGGCTGGGCGTGCTTCGGGATCATGGTCGCCGGCTTCGCGAAGTCGTTCGAGAACTTCAACTACATCGTCAGCGCCGTGCTGACGCCGCTCTTCCTCGTCGCCGGCACGTTCTTCCCGCTCAGCAACGCTGCCCGGACTGGGCCCAGATGCTCGCGCGAGCTCAACCCGCTGCCACCAGTGCGTCGAGCTCGTGCGCCACGCGGTCTTCGGCTTCGGCGACCCGGCAGACGTCCTGCGCGTGGGCATGCTGGTCGGTGTTCGCGCTCGTGATGTGGCGGATCGCGATCCACGCCATGGAGCAGCAAGCTGATCGACCAGAGTTGCGCCGGGGTTGGCGGCACTCCGGAAGGACGAGTCGAGGGACGGAGGCGCGTTGGACTACTTCCTCGCGATCGACGGTAAGGCATCCGGGGCGAGAGCCGTGACGTCAAGCACAAGGGACGAGATCGAGCTCGTTTCGCTTCGGCTGGGGTGTGGCCGGCGCGAGGGGCGGTGGGATCCGGGCGGCGGCGGCTCGGGCCGCGCGCATCGAGCCGTTCCTACCACGGATGCGCACCAACAAGGTGCGTCGCCGCGGCCTCTCTTCCCGCGACGGTGAGCGGGAAGCACAATCGAGCGCAGGCGAGCTCTGAGCGTCCGCCGTGCCGGCAAGCAGGCGCTCCCGAGTGCCTGAAGATCAAGTTCAGCGGCCTGATCGTGAGCTCGTTCCAGGAAGGCGGAGGCCAGGAGCCGCCCCGAGGAGCTGATCGCGTTCGACTACAGCTGGCCGCATCGAGGATCGAGATTTGCGGCACCCAGCGGCCGGCGGAGGCGGTCGAGAGCCAGGGCTGGGACGCCAAGAAGAACGTCAAGATCTGATCCCGGAGGCTGATCCGGCCCCGGCGGCGGCGCTCGCACGCGCGCCTGTCCGAGGTGGGCTACACGACCGAGTCGGATCGAGGGGGCGAAAGCTCGGCGGCGGGCGGATCTGCGTTCGCGCCACGGCCGACCTCGCGGTGCATGAGCGGCGCCACGGAGCCTGACGACCCGTTCTCGGCGCTCGCGCGGCTCGTCCCTCCGCAGGCAGCGACCTCTCCGGAGTCAGGTCTGAGGCGGCCCTCGGCGACCCGGAGCCGCTCGTTCCTGCACCGGCTGGCTCGATCCCTCGAGCGCGGCCGCGGTGCGTGCGAGCGACGCTTCAAAGCTCGTCCCGCAAGGAGACCTGCTGGATCGCGTCCGACCGTGACGACGGACCGATGGGCCGAGCGGGTGGCGGGCATCCATCCACCGTCGGTCACGCTGGCGAAGCTGACCGCGCGCCGTCCGGTCGCACGCGCGCTCGCCACGGGCACGGGCAACGGCGCCCAGGCGCTGCTCGCCGCTCGCCACGCGGAGGCAGGTGGTCGCGACCGACGTGAACCCGCGCGCGCGCTCGCGATCGCGCGACTGAACGCCGGCCTGAACGGCGCGGAGCAACCTCGAGCTCCGAGAAGCTGGAGCTACTTCGCGCCCTCGTCGAGGGAGAGCGCTTCGACCTCGTCACCTGCAACCTCGCCGTACGTGATCTCGCCGGAGAACCGCTACGCCTACCGAGACAGCGGCCTGCCGGGGACACCGTCTCCGCGCCGCGTCGTCGAGCAGGCGCCAGCTCCTCGAAGAGGGCGGCTTTGCGCACGTCTCGTGGCTGGGCGCATCCGCACGGAGATTGGTGGGGCCCGCTCGAGCCCTGGGTCGAGGGGCCGTGGCTGCGACGGCTGGCTGCTCTACTTCGGCAGCGACGACCCGGTGACGCATGCCTCCGAGTGGCTCAAGCCGGTCGCGCGAGACGACCCGGAGGCGTTTCGCGACCGGCTCGGCGACTGGCTCGGACACTATCTCGCCGGCCTCGAGATCGAGGCGATTGCCCACGGAGCGGTAGATCCTGCGACGCCGCTCGGGCGGCCGCAACTGGACGCGCCGGGACAAGTGTCCTGGACCTCGAGCAGGCGTCGGGCACATCCTGCGCGTGTTCGGCACGCAGGACTGCCTGAGAGTCTCTGGACGACGACCGGCAGCTGCTCGACGGAGCCTTTGCGATCGTCGAGCAGCACCGGCTGGAGGAGACGCGCAGGTGCCGCGGAGGCCGCGCCGAGCTGCGGAAGGGAACGGTCCTGTCGCTCGACGAGGCCTCGCCTTCCGCACCGCCCTCGACGACCACACGGCGGGGCTCGTGCCGCTGCTCAACGGGGCGCGGCCGCTTCGGGACGTACTAGCGCAGCTGGCCACGGAGATGGCGCTCGGGGCCGACGACGGCGCGCGTTCGAGTCGGCCGCCTCCCTGCCGTCCGGCGCCTGCTCGAGCTCGGATTCCTCGTGCGGGGCAGTTCCGCGTAGCTACGATCGGCTCGTGGTCGATGTCCTCACCGAGATCGAGATCGACCGCCCGCGGAGCGACGTCGCTGCGTACGCCTCGAACCCCGACAACGCGCGCCTGGTACGAGCGACATCAAGGACGTCGAGTGGAACTCCGCGAAGCCGCTCGTCGTCGGCTCACGGATCGTCTTCGTCGCGCACTTCCTGGGCCGGCGGCTCGACCACGTGTACGAGTGAAGTCGCTCGTCCCCGGCGAGCAGTTCGTGATGGCGACCGCTGAGGCCCGTTCCCGATGGAGACCACGTACAGCTGGGAGGACACCGAGAACGGAGGCACGCGGATGTCGCTGCGCAATCACGGCCAGCCCTCGGGATTCTCGCGGCTGACCGCGCCGATGCTCGGAGGGCGCCATGCGCCGCGCCAACCGCATGGAACACTGAGTCGCCTCAAGGCCGTGCTCGGGCGATGAGTTCTCGGCCGCGGTGCCGTCAAACCCTAGGATGGAGGCCGTGGAAGAGTCCGCGCTGACCGTCGCGCCGGGCTTCGGCGAGCTTCGAGGCAGCACCGCCGCGAGCTGACGGCGTACTGCTACCGGATGCTCGGCTCGCCGTTCGAGGCCGAGGACGCCGTGCAGGAGACGCTGCTGCGCGCGTGGCGCGCGCTCGACCGCTTCGAGGGCCGCGCGGCGCTGCGCTCGTGGCTCTACCGGATCGCGACGAACGTCTGCCTCGACATGCTCGACGGGCGCGAGCGGCGCGCGCGGCCGATGGACCTCGGGCCCGTCGCGCGAGCCGGTCGATCGACGAACCTGAACGCGCTGCCCGAGGTCACGTGGATCGAGCCCATGCCCGGACGGCTCGCTCGTGCCGGACGGCGACCCGGCCGAGGTGACCGTGCGCGCGAGACGATCCGCCTCGCGTTCGTCGCCGCGCTCCAGCACCTGCCGCCGCGGCAGCGCGCGGTGCTGATCCTCTGCGAGGTGCTGCGCTGGAAGGCGAGCGAGGTCGCCGAGCTGCTCGAGACGAGCGTCGCGTCGGTCAACAGCGCGCTCCAGCGCGCACGGGCGACGCTCTCCGAGGCGAGCGACCGCGAGCGTCGACGCCGCAGCCCGTCGGCGACAGCCGACCGCGAGCTGCCTCGCGCGCTACGTCGAGGCGTTCGAGCGCTACGACATGGACGCGCTCACGGCGCTGATCCACGAGGACGCGACGCAGTCGATGCCGCCGTTCGACCTCTGGCTGACGCGGCCGCGACGACATCTTCACCTGGTGGTTCGGGCCCGGGCATCGGCTGTCAGCGGCTCGCGGGTCGATCCCGACGGCGTCGGCGAACGGCTCGCCCGCGTTCGGCCAGTACAAGCCGAGCGAGACCGGCAGGGCTACGAGCCGTGGGCGCTGCAGGTGCTCGAGATCGAGGACGGCCGGATCGTCGAGCTCACGTTCTTCCTCGGGACCGCGCGGATCTTCCGCTCTTCGGCCTCCCGCTGTGGCTCGACGCCTAGGAGGAGTTTGGCGGAACCTCGCTCGTCGTCGGTGCGATGACCGTTCCGAGGAAGGACGCAGGAGGCCCGTAGTGGCATCTACAGGGCCGACTGAGGACGCCGCCTCGGGGCAGGCAGCTGCAGCCCGATGGCCGAACGTGGTTGTCGTCAAGCCGCGTCTAGAACTCCGTCAGGCCGGTGAAGACGAGCAGCTCCTTCCAGCTCCGCGAGGCATGGCGCGCATCGGGCTCGGCGCCTGCCCTCCTCGCGGCAGGTGGATCCGCGCGAGCGCGTCGACCGTCACGCAGTCCGCCGCGACCCGCGGAGATCGCAGCGATCGTCGCTCATCGCAGGCTAAGACGGAATTCGGGCTACGAACTAATCGTTCGACCGATGAGTTCCGGCCACGAGGGCGGTCTTTAGGTTTCGACACCGACCGAAAGGACACCGCAACCACATGACGATGGACGCAAGCAGCCGCTGGATCGCCCTCTACGTTCTCTGCCTCGCGACGCTGATGATCGTCCTCGACACGACGATCGTCGAACGTGGCGCTGCCGTCGATCCGGAGCGACCTCGGCTTCTCGGAGACCTCGCTCGCGTGGGTCGTGAACGCCTACCTGCTCACGTTCGGCGGCTTCCTGCTGCTCGGCGGCCGGCTCGGCGACCTCTTCGGGCCACCGGCGGCTCTTCCTGATCGGGCATCGCGCTCTTCACCGCTCGCGTCGCTCGCCTGCGGGCTCGCGACCACGCAGGAGCTTCCTGGTCGCCGCGCGGGCGGTGCAGGGGCTCGGCGGCGCGGTCGTCGTCGGCGGTCGCGCTCTCGCTGATGATGACGCTCTTCACCGAGCCCGGCCGAGCGCGCGAAGGCGATGGGCGTCTTCGGCTTCGTCGCGGCGGGCGGCGGCAGCATCGGCGTCCTGCTCGGCGGCGTCCTCACCGACGTCGCTCGACTGGCACTGGATCTTCCTCGTCAACATCCCGATCGGCATCGCTCGTCTTCGTCGCTCTCGCTGCGGCTGCTGCCCGGCACGCCGGGGCACGGCCGCGGCGAGCGCCTCGACGTCGCCGGCGCGGTCACGGTGACCGCGTCGCTGATGCTCGCCGTCTACGCGATCGTGAACGGCAACGCAGGCGGGCTGGGCGTCGACGCAGACGCTCGGCGCTGCTCGCGCGTCGCGGCTGCGCTGCTCGGCGCTCTTCCTCGTGATCGAGTCGCGCGTCGAGTCGCCGCTCGTGCCGCTCGGCCTCTTCCGGCTGCGCAACGTCGCGATCGCGAACGTCGTCGGCGTGCTCTGGGCCGCCGCGATGTTCGCCGTGGTTCTTCCTCTCGGCCCTCTACCTGCAGCTCGTGCTCGGCTACAGCCCGCTCCAGGTCGGCCTCGCGTTCCTGCCGGCGAACCTGATCATGGGCGCGTTCTCGATCGGCCTCTCCGCGAGGCTCGTGATGCGGTTCGGGATCCGCGCGCCGCTCGCGGCCGGGCTCGCTGCTCGCCGCGCGTCGGGCTGCTGCTGCTTCGCGCGGGCGCCGGTCGACGGGAACTTCGTGCCGACGTGCTCCCGAGCATGATCCTGCTCGGCCTCGGCGCGGGCATGGCGTTCAACCCGGTGCTGCTCGCCGCGATGAGCGACGTCGAGCCGAGCGAGGCGGGCCTCGCGTCGGGCGTCGTCAACACCGCGTTCATGATGGGCGGCGCGCTCGGCCTGGCCGTCCTCGCCAGCCTTGCCGCCTCCCGGACCGACAGCCTCGCCGCGTCGGCCGGTGAGCCACGCTGGCCGCGCTCACGGGCGGCTACCACCTGGCGTTCCTCGTCGGAGCGATCTTTGCCGGGGTCGCTGCGACCCTCGGCGAGGCTGCTTCTTCCGAGCGGAGCGCCGGCCGGCGCGCATCACGGCCAGAGCCCGGGCAGCTCGTCGACGGCCGAATGAGCAGATCGAGCTACTGGAGGCGAGGCTCCAGCCGGGCCGAGGCGGAGCCGACCGAGGGCGCCGGTGGCCGCGAGCACGAACACGACTCCACCCGCGGCGATCAGGACGTCGCCGGCAGAGAAGACGTTTCCCAGCGGCACCCAGTCCGGCGTCGCCCAGCGATCGACTAGCCATGACAGACGAGGCGAGGCTCAGGGACGTGCTGTTGCGGCTCTGCTTGAAATGAAGGCCCGGCGGCACGGAGGGGGCCGACGGTAGGGCAGGCATGTGGCCGCCGTTGGCGAAGAATCGCCGCGGGTTCGGAGACATCCCCACCGCGACGAGCGGCACACCGGGCAGGCGGATGTTGCGGGCGGCACCGATCGCGAGGAGGCCGTACGAGGCGAGCCAGAGCCCGATCGCGATTCCGGTCAGGGGGTGCGCCAGGGCAGCGTCGAGAACGGGAACGCGACTAGCTGCGGCGCGATCGCCAGATAGAAGACGACCCGGCATGCTGAAGGCGGAGGAGGTCGGCGAGCCGGCTCGCAGCGCCCGCCGAGCAGCGGGGCGAGATACGAGACCTGCGAGGGAGGGGCCAGGCGAGGCACCATCAGGCGAGTGCCTCGAGTCTCTGCCGCGCGTGCCGGCGAGGTGAGGCTCGAGGCGCTTCGGCGACCGCCGGGTCGAGGCTGCGAAGGCCGGCGCAGGCGCGCCAGCTCGGCGAAGGCGCAGCTTCCATGGTGCTGGGCCGGTCGGTACGGCCGGTCAGCCCGTCGATCGCCCTCGAAGGCGTCGGCGACGGGGATGATGCGGGCGCCGAGCGGGATCCCTCCGCCCGGCGAGGCCGTCCAGGCTAGCCCGAGCCGTCCCAGTGCTCGTGGTGGTGCAACACCCACTCCTCTCGACGGGCTCGATCCCGAGCCCCTCGAGCAACGGAAATGCCCGAATTCCGGGTGCCGCTTCACGACCGCGTGCTCCTCTTCCGTCAGCCCGGCGAGGGCCTTCAAGGATGGCGTCGGGCAAGCCGATCTTCCCGAGGTCATGGAGGGAGGCCGGCGAGCCGCAGGTGGTCGACCATCTCCACGGCTCGACTCCCCAGCTGAGAGAGCCGATCCCTTCCACGCCAGGGCGGAGACGACCTCGGGTGGTTGGCAGTCTGCGGGTCGCGGCCGATCGGCGAAGCGAACGAGGTTTTTGGCGGCGCGCAGGCGCGCGCTTCGCTCCGTCTCCCGCTCGAGCGCTTCACGCGAGTAGATCCGGACGACTGACGGGCTGTAGAGGCACGAACGGTTCTTGCCGCGCTCCTTCGACCAGTAGAGCGCGCCGTCGGCGCCTGCGCCGCAGGTCGTCGGCGTTGATCCGTCTTATGGGCGGGGAGGCACGATGCCGGCGCTGATCGTCGCCGGTCCGGACGGCACGACGCCTCGATCGTGCTCGAGCCGCTCCTGGTATCTCCTCGCAGGCTGGCGGTAAGGCGTTCACCTCGTCGCGGACGAAGATGACCGCGAACTCGTCGCCGCCGAAGCCCGAAAAGGCCTGGGCGTGATCCCGCGAGGCCGAGCATTTCGCCGATCCAGCACGAGAACGTCGTCGCCGACCGGAGTGGCCGTAAGGTGTCGTTGACGGTCTTGAAGTTGTCGATGTCGGCGAAGACAGAGCGAGAAGAGGGCTTCCCCCGTCTGCTCCGAAACTCACGGCGATCCGCTCGCCGCAACGCCGCCTGGTACGCGCGGTGGTTGCCGAGGGCCGGTCAGGTGGTCGGTGAAGGCGCATCCCGTCTCGCGAGACGGGGGAGTGGAGGAGCACCGCGCTGGTAGAGAGAGTGAGCGTGAAGGCCGGGCCGGCGAGGAGCGCGAGCAGCCACGGCCTGATCGCCCAGAGGTTGGCGGCGAGCGCAGTGTGGGAAGACCGTGATCGCCTTGAAGGCGCCGCACGCCTGGCGGGGCCAGGAACAACGACCTGGCGGTAAGGGGAACCTGCTGCGAGATCGAGATCGCAGCCGCGACGAGCGCCACGTTCACGGCCAGGTGAAGCGCTCCTCCCGCGAGCACGTATGCGGTCGGCCCTCGCCGACTCCTGGCCGTGGATCGGGCCGAAGACGACCACCGGCAGGGCTGCGGCGCACGCCGCGATCGCGTACATCGAAGCGTTGAAGACCGTGTGCGCGAGTGGCCGGCCCGGATGGCGGCGAGGCGATGATCCCGATGCTCAGCGCCGCCGCCGGCACGGCGAACTGCCAGCCGAACAGGATCGCCGACGAGGACGATGAAGACCGAAGGCGATCGAGACGTCGGACTTGCCGCTCTCGTCCATCGGCACCGGGCTCAGGTCGGCGATCAGCGCCAGTGCGAAGAAGACGACGACGACGAGCGCCCTGGAAGGCGAGGGCGGGTCGAGGACGATCAACGCCAGGGCGAGCGCGAGGATCGGCAAAGCCACGAACGCCGTGGCCGAGACGTAGCCGAAGAGACGGGAGGGGAGGCCGCAGATGGTCTTTGACATGGTCTTGAGACGAGGGAGCGAGCAGCGGGCCGTTGCGCGGCGGCGGCGCACCGGCCCGCGTTTCAGGTGGTCGGAGCACCAGCGCCAGTCCGCGCCAGACCCAACCACGAGCGTCACGAACGCGGCGAGTGCCACAGCCGCCCTCAGAACGCGATGGTTCCAACGAAACACAATTCACCTCCTGTGAGGTAGCCGCAAAACGTGCTTCTTGTGCCGAATATCGTGAGCGCGCGCCCATCAGGTCACCCCCGTTCAGAGGTTGTCTCGGAGGTCCTGTGCCGCTACCTCCTCCACCGCAGCGCGTGTGAGACCCTTCGGACGAATGGATGTGGAGCCTGTCGACAGCCGCACCGCCGCCGGGATCGAGGCGGCGGAGGCTCGCGCCTGGGCGGACTGCTACGCGGCGGCTCCTGCGGATTGGGCGGAGAGCGTCGGGCTCGGCACGCGTGAAGTCGGGGGCGCACTCGTCATCCGGTGGGCCGCGACCGGCCGGCGCTACTTCCAGCCGCGTGATCGGGCTCGGGGTCACGGAGCCGGCGACCGAGGCAGCGATCGACGAGATCCTGCGCGGCTACGAGGAGGCCGGAATCACGATGTTTCCTCTTCCAGTCGATGCCGCACTGCCTGCCGGCGGGGTACGAGGACTGGGTGCGCGAGCGCGGGTCGAGCCGTTCGACGCGCAGGACCGCGTCTTCCGGGACGGAGTCCGGCCGAGATGCCGCCGCCCAGGCCGGTCGAGCGGGTGACGCTCGAGACGGCTCCCGAAGTGGGCCGAGTTCCTGCAGCGGGTCTACCGCCTCGATACCGGCCATGGCTCCGCGAGCAGTTGGTCGGCCGGCTGGGCTGGCACCAGTACGTCTACCGCGACGGAGGCGAGATCGTGGCCGCGCGCGGGATGTACATCGGCCCCGACGGCGGGGCCTGGCTCGGCATGGACGGGCCGGTGCCCGGGGTGATGACGGACGACTACGAGCCGGATGCCACGCTCTGCGAGTTCATGGTCGCCGACTGGGCTCGCTTACGGCGCACGGAGCTTCCTGGCCGATATCGAGCTCCCGTCGGCGGAGATGGTTACCCCCGCCTACGGCTACTTCGGCGAGCTCGGCTTCACGCGGCCCTACGTGCGGACGCACTGGGCGCGGGTCTAGCGCCCTTCCGATCTCCGCGACGTCCTCTTCGTCGAGCTCGAGGTCGGCCGCCGGCGAGCGATCGGGTCGACCTGGTCGGGCCGGCGGAAGCCGACGATCGCGCCGTCGACGGCCGGGTTGCGCAGCGTCCACGCGACGGCGACCGCGCCCGGGGCGTGACGTCGTGGCGCTCGGCGACGCGCTCGAGCGCGCTCGACCAGCGCCAGGTGCTCGCGCGAGCGCGTGGCTCGCTGAACCGGGGCTCGCGCTTGCGCCAGTCGTCGTCGGGAAGGCGCGTCGATCCGCTCGCGGGTCATCGCTCCGCTCAGCAGTCCCGGAGCCCATCGGCGAGTAGACGATCACGCCGATCCCCTCGCGCTCGGCGAAGGGCAGGATCTCGCTCCTCGACGTCGCGGGCGACGAGCGAGTACGGCGGCTGCGAGCGTCTCCACCGGCGCGATCGCCTGGGCACGGCTGAGCTGCTCGACGCTCGAAGTTGGAGACGCCGATGTGGCGCGCGAGCCCCTCGTCCCGGAGCTCGACGAGCGCCGCCCAGCCCTCCTCGATCTCGCTCGTCGGGGATCGGCCAGTGGATCTGGTAGAGGTCGATCGGCCTCGAGGCCGAGCCGCGCGAGGCTTCCTTCGAGCCTCGCGCCTGAGCGAGTCGCGCGTCAGGCTCGTGCAGCGTCGTCCGGCTCGGGCCCTCGGGCTGGCCGCCCTTGGTGAAGACGTACGGCCGCTCGTCGAGCGTCCGAGCGGATCGCTCGGCCGACGACCTGCCTCCGAGTGGCCGAAGCCGTACTGCGCTGCGGTGTCGATCCAGTTGACGCCGAGCTCGAGCGCGTGGTGGATCGCCGCGATCGACTCGCTCGTCGTCCTGCTCGCCCCAGCTCCAGTCGTAGTTCGAGCCGCCAGCGCCCAGGCGCCGAAACCGATGCGCGAGATCTCCAGGCCGGTTTTTCCGAGCGCCGCCACCGGCCGGAGCTTGCCATGAGCCCGGCCAGGACGGGAGGCGTTGCGGCGATCGGTGAGGTGACCAGCAGCAGCAGGCCCCAGGCGCCCGCGGCCAGGCCGTTGCGACCGCGGCTCGAAGCCGGTTCACGACGGGCAGGCCGAGGAGGGCCGGCGCGGCGAAGTCCAGCCAGCCCATCGTGGCGTCGCGGAAGTCGATCTGCTGCAGCGACGGCAGCTGCCGGCCGATCGTCGGCGGCGCGGCCGTCTGCAGCGCGTTCATCGCGGGCTCGACCCGGCGGTCGCCCACAGACTAGGACGCAGTCGAGCACGACGAGGAGCACGAGCCCGGCGACCAGCCACGGGCGCGGCGCGAGCGAGCCGACGATCCCTGTGACCGCCGGGCACGCGCCCGCAATCAGCACGACGCCCGCCGCATCGCCGGCGAGCGTGTCCGGCGGAGCCAGGCGAGCGCGTAGAGCGCTGCGACGAGGAGCACTGTGAGCAAGGGCCACCGCCAGCCTCGTGCCCAGCCGGCCGCCGCGGCGAGCACCGGTGTCGCGAAGGCGGCGAGAGCGGCCAGGAAGTCGGCCCCTCCGCCCACCTGCGCAAGCGTGACCCCGAGCACGAGCGCCGTAGCGGGAATCGCGAGCCCAGTACGCGCGAAGACCAGAGCCGCCGTGGACGCCCCGGTGCGAGCACCAATGCCGCCTGCACGACGACGAGCACGGCGTAGGACGGGACGAATCCCACGGGGGCCACGCTACCGCTGGAAGGTCAGACCTGGGCGGTTGCCGCGGAGCGAGTACCAGGCGACCGTGCGCTCGAGGCCCTCGCGTAGCGGCGTGCGCGCGCGGAAGCCGAACTGCTCCTCTGCCCGGGACACGTCGAGCTGTCGCCGTGGCTGACCGTTGGGCTTCGAGGTGTCCCACACGATCTGGCCCTCGAAGCCGGTCACCTCCGCGACGAGCGTCGCGAGGTCCCGGATGGCGATCTCCTGCCCGGTGCCCACGTTGACCGGCTCGATGCCGTCGTATCGCTCCGCCGCGAGCACGAGCGCCTCGGCGCAGTCCTCGACGTAGAGGAACTCGCGCGTCGGCGAGCCGTCGCCCCAGAGCACGACCTCGCTCTCGCCGCGTTCCTGCGCCTCGATCATCTTGCGAATCAGCGCGGGGATCACGTGCGAGGCGTTCAGGTCGGCGTTGTCGCGCGGGGCCGTAGAGGTTCACCGGCAGCAGGTAAGATCGACTTCAGGCCGTACTGCTCGCGGTAGGCCTGGGCCCCGACGAGCAGCGCCTTCTTGGCGACACCGTAGGGCGCGTTCGTCTCCTCGGGGTAGCCGTTCCAGAGGTCGTCCTCCCGGAACGGTGTCGGCGTCAGCTTCGGGTACGAGCAGATCGTCCCGACGAGGACGAGCTTTTCGACGCCGCCGCGCCGGCTCTGCTCGAGGACGTTCGTCCCCATGACGAGGTTCGCGTACCAGAAGCGGCCGGGGCTGGCGCGGTTGGCGCCGATCCCGCCGACCTCGGCCGCGAGGTGGAAGACGAGCTCGGGCCGGGTCTCGGCGAAGAGCCGCTCCGCCTCCGTCGGCTCGGTCAGGTCGAACTCGCGGCTGCGCACGACGAACGGGTCGAGCCCCTGCTCACGCAGGCGCGCGACCACCTGGGAGCCGAGAAAGCCCGCCCCTCCGGTGACCAGAACCCTCATCGCCACAGCTTATTGCGCTGTGCAGGAAAATCGAGCTGGTGGCCCGGCAACTAGAGGGGAACTGGGCTCTCGCTGCGGCGGCCGCGGTAGTACTCGACGGTCAGCGAAAGGCCCTCTCGCAGAGAGATGGACGGCCGGTAGCCGAGCTCCTTCGTCGCCCGCGAGATGTCGGCCTGCGAGTGGCGCACCTCGCCGGCCCGGGCCTCGACGTAGCGCGGCTCGACGTCCGCTCCGACGATCTCGCGGAGCAGTTCGAAGAGCGCGTTCACGGTTACGCCCTCGCCGTAGGCGATGTTGTAGACCTTGCCCGCGACCTCGGGAGCGGTCAGCGCGAGCACCGTTCCCTCGATCACGTTGTCGATGTACGTGAAGTCCCGGGTCTGGCTGCCGTCGCCGTAGATCACGGGCCGCTCGCCGTCGAGAAGCGCGTCGATGAACGTCGGGACGACTGCCGAGTACTGCGAGAGCAGGTCACTGCCGCGGCCCGAAGACGTTGAAGTAGCGGAGCGCGACAGGTGTCGAGGCCGTAGACCTCCGAGAAGCTGCGGCAGTAGCCTCGCTCGCCAGCTTGCCGACGGCGTACGGGAGATCGGCTCGGCCGGCAGGTGCTCGGCCTTGGGCAGCGTCTCGTTGGCGCCGTAGACGGACGACGAGGACGCGCAGACGACGCGCTGCACCCCGCTGTCTCGCGCGGCAAGCAGGACGTTCAGCGTGCCGATCACGTTCGAGGCGTTGCTGGTCAGCGGGTCGCGGACCGACCGAGGTACCGAGGGAGCGCGGCCTGGTGCACGACGAGATCGCAGCCGCGCACGGCGGTGTGCGCGCGCTCGTAGCTCTGGATATCGCCCTCGACGAGCTCGATCTCGTCGACGAAGGGCCGGAGGTTGCCCCGCCTGCCGCTGCTGAAGTTGTCGAGGACGCGGACCCCGTAGCCGCCGTGCAGCAACCGCTCGGCCACGTGTGAACCGATGAAGCCTCCGCCGCCGGTGACCAGGGCCCTCATCAGCTATTCGCTTTCGCTACGGAGCGGCGTACGCCTTGCTCGCCTCTGGGCGTGCTCCCGCCCGCGCACCTGCGCCAGCTGCAGGCCGAAGGCGGCGAGCGCCAGCACAGCGACGCTGCTCGCGATCGCGGTCAGCAGGACGTCCTGGAAGATCACGATCGTGACGGCGGTGGCGGTGCAGACCGTCGTCAGTGCCAGCAGGACGGCGACTGCTCGCCGCTCCGTCAGGCCGCCGGTAGACGAGCCGGTGCGACGAGTGGTCGCGGCCCCCTGCCAGAAGGGACGCCGCTCGCCGAGGCGGACGAGGAGGACGAGGCCGGTGTCGAGCGCCGGGACGGCGAGGATCAGGAGCGGGGCGGCGATCGCGGCCGCAACCCCTCCGCCCCGCCGGGGCTCGTGAGCAGCGCGAGGCTGCCCAGGGTGAAGCCGAGCAGCTGCGATCCCGAGTCACCCAGCTGAAGAGCGCAGCAGGCCTCCCGGCCCGGAAGTTGAACGGCAGGAAGCCCAGGCAGGCGCCGGCGAGCGCCGCGGCGACGACGGACGAGCCCGCGTGCTCGACCAACCCGGCAACCAGCGCCAGGCCGAGGGCCGCAACCGCGGCGGTGCCCGCGGCGAGGCCGTCCATGTTGTCGAGCAGGTTGAGGCTGTTCATGCAGGCCACGAGCACGAGGCAGGCGATCGGCACGCCGAACGACGGGCGCACCCAGTCCGGCCGGATCCCTCGTAGGCCGCGAGCAGCGCAACCCCGGTCTGGCCCGCGAGCTTCGGCGCGACGCGCAGGTGCACGACATCGTCGAACAGGCCGAGCGCGAACGCCGCGACGGCCACGAGGATCACCGGCTTGTACCAGGTCGCGATCGCGCCGCTGTGCAGCGCGGGCTGGACTGCTAGGACGAAGGCCAGGAAGAGGGCGACCCCGCCCGTGACCGGTGTGATCACCGCTCGGTGCCAGCGCTCCGGGATCGGGACGGCGCGCAGGCCGGGCAGGCGGCACGCCAGCCACGAGAACAGCACTGCGAAAGCAGCCGCGAGTAGGAATGTGCCGACAGACGTCACCCGTTGTTCCTCCCCTGAGAGACCGTCCAATCATAGGACGGGCCTGGGCGAACCTCCAAGACCGTGCTTGGGGACAATAGGAGGATGGGATCGGCGCGGCGGGTCGGCGAAGCCTTTGCTCGTGGTGGCCGTGCAGGCGGCCGTGCTCGTCCCGCTCGCGGTCTACCGCTTCGTCGACGGGGACGAGGGCGTCTACGCGTACGCTCTCGCGGCTGGCGGTGCACGGGTCCACTGCCCTACCGCGACTTCTTCTACGAGCAGGCGCCCCTGCTGCCGTACGTCTACGGGCCGATCGGGTGGCTGACCGGTGAGCCCTGGTACGCCCTGCGCGCTTGTCGGTCGTGTTCGCGATCGCCGTCGGGCTGCTGCTCTACCTCTTCGTGCGCGACCGGCACGGCCTGGCAGCTGCGTGGGCGGCGGTTGCTGTCTACGCAGGCTCCGGGCTCGTCTTCGGCTACCTGACCCTCGTGAGAGACGTTCGCGCTCTCTCGACGCTGCTCGTCTTCGGCGCGTACGTCCTCGCCGAGGACGTACGCTGGCTCGGTGCCGGGGTTCTCGTCGGGCTGGCGGTCGACACCAGGCTCTTGCTGCTCGCGGTCGTCCCGGTCTTCCTGCTCTACGCGAGGCGGCGCCCTGCGTTCGCTGCCGGGCTCGGCGCGGCGCTCGTTCCGACCCTCGTCTTCCTCGTGATCTCGCCGAGCGCCTTCTGGTTCGACAACGTGCGCTACCACTCGCTCAAGAGCTCTAGCGGCCTCGTGGTCGACGCGCACCAGAAGGCCCAGACGGCGGCGACGCTGCTCGGGCTCGAGTCGAGCGACCGTGCGCTGGGGATCCAGTTCGCGCTGCTCGTCCTCGCCGCGGCGATCGCTGTCGTGTGGCGACGGCATCTGCCGCTTGCGCTGGCGATCGCGGTTGCGCTGGGGATCGTGAGCTTCCTGCCCACGCCGTCCTACGTGCAGTACTTCTCGCTGCTCGTGCCGTTCCTCGTCGTCGGTGCGCTCGAGCTTCGACCCGGGCTGCCGGTGCTCGCGCTCTTCGTCGCAGCTTTCCTCGTCCCGGCTGCCTGGACCGTGAGCCATCTCGTCTCGTACGACCCGGTGCTCCGCCCGAGCCTCGGGTCGGTTCGCGACGATCTCGGCGCGCGTCGACTCGGTTGCGAGACCCGGCGAGCGCGTGTCTCAGCTCCTGGCCCGGCTACCTGATCGGGACGCACGCCTGGGCGCTCCCGGACTACACGAACCAGTTCGCGCCGGTTGCGGCGGCGAAGATCTCGCCTGCGGAAGCCCGCCGCTACCACGTCGCGTCGGAAGCGCAGCTCGAGCGGAGGATCCGCAACCGCGTCGTTCGCGTGGTGGTCTACCGAAACTGGGTCACCTCGCCGCCCTTCGCGCGCTGGAACGCGCGGCCCTGCGTGCCGGCGGCTACCGACTCGTCGGCCGCGTGCGAACGGCGGCGATCTATACGCGTCGATAGCGGTCACTCTACCATCGGTTCGTGACGCGGTACTCGTTCGTCGTCCCGCTCTACAACGAGGAGGAGACGCTCCCCGAGCTCGCGCGGCGCCTCGAGGGCGTGCTGGAGGGGCTGGACGGCGAGGCCGAGGTGATCCTCGTGGACGACGGGAGCGTCGACGGGACGCCACGAGTTCTGGACGAGCTCCACAGCCGCGACCAGCGCTTCAAGGTCGTGACCTTCACCCGGAACTTCGGCCACCAGGTGGCCGTCACCGCGGGCCTCGACCGCGCCACGGGTGACGCGACGATCGTGCTCGACGGCGACCTCCAGGATCCGCCGGAGGTCGCGCCGAGGCTGATCGCGCGCTGGCGCGAGGGCTACGAGATCGTCTACGCCGTTCAGAGCCGACCGCAGGCGCGAGCCGTTCCTGCGCCGAACCGTGACCGGGCATCTTCTACCGCGTGCTCCACCGGCTCGCCAACGTCGAGATCCCGCCAGATGCAGGCGATTTCAGGCTCGTCGACCGCAAGGCGCTGGAGCAGTTCCGACAGCTGCGTGAGTCGAACCGCTACGTGCGCGGGCTCTTCGCGTGGACGGGCTTCCGCCAGACCGGGGTGCCGTACACGCGCGAGGCGCGCTACGCGGGCCAGACGAAGTACCCGGTGCGGAAGCTCGTCACCCTGGGCGTCGACGGGCTGATCGGCTTCTCGCGCGTGCCGCTGCAGATTGCGGTCGTGCTCGGGTTCGTGGTCTCGATCGGGGCGTTCATCTTCGGGCTCGTGGAGATCGGCCTGCGGCTCGCCCACGTCGGTGTCGTGCCGGGGTGGGCGTCGGTGATCGTCGTGGTGAGCTTCCTCGGCGGCGTCCAGCTGATCCTGACCGGGATGATGGGCACCTACGTGGGGCGGATCTACGAGGAGGTCAAGGGCCGCCCGCTCTACATCGTCCGCGAGGCGAAGGGGTTCGAAGGCGAGCTGCTCTCGATCCCGGCCGCAGCGCGCATCTCGGAGCCGCCGACCGTTCCCCACTGACCGGGCGATGCCGGCCGAGTTCGACCGCCACAGCGCGGACTACGAGACCGCGGTCGAGCGGGCGGTCGCCTTCGCCGGGCAGCCGCACGACGTCTACATCGAGGCCAAGGCGCGGAAGCTGCTCGACCTCGCGCGGCGGCGACTGGGCGCGGAACAGGTCGCGGCGCTGGACGTGGGCTGCGGGCCCGGGCTCGTCGCCTTGCACCTGAGCGGACGGGTCTCCGCACTGCACGGAGTCGACGTCTCGGAGGCGATGGTCGAGCGGGCGCGCGCGGCCGTGCCGGAGGCCGAGTTCCGCGTCTCCGAGCCGGGCCGGCTGCCGTACGAGGACGGCGGTTCGACCTCACGTACGCCGTGTGCGTGCTCCACCACGTGGAGCGAGCCGAGCGGGGCGCGCTGCTCGCGGAGATGCGACGGGTGACGCGGCCGGGCGGGCTGGTCGTCGTCTTCGAGCACAACCCGTGGAACCCCCTGACGCGCAAGGTCGTTCGCGGCTGCGAGCTCGACGAGGGCGTGGAGCTGCTGAGCAGGGGCGAGGTCTCGGCCGCGCTTCGGACGGCTGGGCTCGAAATCACCGATGCCGAGTACCTGCTCTTCACGCCGTGGCGCGGTGGTGGGTTCTCGAACGCGGCCTCGCCCGGGTTCCGCTGGGAGCGCAACACGTTGTGGCGGCGCGTGTCGCGGGCTGAGCGCCGCTTCGCGCGGCGGCCTGCATCCTCGGGCTCGTCGCCGGCCTGCACGGGCTCGTCTACGTGCCGTTCGCGGGCCACGGCTCGGCGACACCGAGTCCTACATCGCAGCCGCGAAGGCGATCCTGCACGGCAGCTACACGACCCCGCTCGAGCCCGTCGACGTCACGGGCTTGAAGATCCCGCCGTCGGCGGTCGGGTCGCCGGAGCGGCAGACCTACCGGACACCGGGCTATCCGCTGCTGCTCGCCGCCACGGGAGGCGGCGGGTTCGGCGTGCCGACCGGCGCGATCATCGCCGTCCAGGCGCTTCTCGCCAGGACTGACGACGTTCGTGCTCGTGTTCGTCTTCCGGCGGCTCTGGTCGGAGCGGCTCGCGCTCTTCGCGGGGCGCTGACCGCGCTCGACCCGTTTCCAAAGCACTACGTCACGCGGATCCTGAGCGAGGTGCTCGCGGGATTCCTCGTCGCGGTCACGGCGTACGCGTTCGTGCGTGCCTGGCAGGAGCGCTCGGCACGCTGGTGGCTGGCGACCGGGGCGGCCGCCGCCGCTGCTGACTCTGACGCGACCGCTCTTCGCGCTCGCGATCCCGCTGCTCGCGCTCGCCGCTCTGCTGGTTCGCGGAGCGAGGTTGAGGCTGCTCGGGGCGGTTCTTGCGGGCTCGTTCGTCCTGGTCGCGCCCTGGCTCGGCTGGACGACCGCGGCGACCGGCCGGCCCGCGCTGTCCAGCTTCGGCGAGGGCTGGAACCTCCTTCTCGCCGCCCACGGCGAGGGGCTGCAACACACGGCGGTGGAGGTGGAGCGCTCGCCCTCGTACCGAAAGGACTTCTTCTCGGTGCACCGGTTCGCGCCCTCGGCCGCAGCTCTGCGGACCGACCCAGACGCGCATCCCAGGTATCTCGTGAAGGCAGACGACGAGCAGCGGAGGCTCGCGAAGAACCCTCTACGTCCACCGCCTCGCGCACCACCCGGCGAGCGTGCTCTGGGAGGTTGTCTACCGCTGCTACTTCCTCTGGGAGGCGCACGAGGACTGGGTGCAGCCGGGCTGGCTGCTGCCGCTCCTGCGGGCGCTCGACTGGCTCTCGCTCGCGCTCGCGGCGGTCGGCGCCTTCTTCGCGATCCGCGCTGGCGGTGCCGCCCGGCCGCTCCGCGATCTTCCTGCTGGTCTTTACGGCCGTGAACGGGATCCACCACGTCCAGGCGCGGTACGCGATGCCCGTGCGCGGGCTCTACCTCGGCTTCGTCGCGCTCGCGCTCTTCCACCTCTGGGCCAGGCGCTCGGCCATCACCGGCAGGAACAGGCCGGCGAGCACGATGGGCGGCGTCACGTAGCGGTAGGCCGACGCGACGAGCCGGAACGCTCCCTGCGGGTCGGCCCACGTCACCCACACGAAGAGCAGGTAGCCGAGCCCAGGAAGGCGACCGGCGCGAGCCAGGCGGCGCGCCGCTCCCACGCGAAGCCGACGACCGCAGAGGAGGACGGTCAACAGCACGATCAGCGACCACTCGCGCACCGAGGTGAGGTGGCGGCCGAGCACGTGGAGCGCCTGGTGCAGGAGCGCGTCTGGTGGCGGAGGTAGGGAGGGCGAGACGCGTCCCGCAGGCTGAAGACGTTCGAGACGCCGTGCGAGGCGCGCCAGGCGAACCACCGGAACGCTCGTCCGACAGCGGCGGCAAGAGGTCGCCCAGAGCGGCACTAGGGCCCGTCGCGCCCGCCAGCCGAACGCGCTCACGATCGCGACGTCGAGCACCACCTCGAAGATCCCCTCCGACTTGATCGCGATCGCCGTGGCCGCGAAGACGAGAAGAAGAGCGCGAGCGCGAAAGGGCTTCGCAGGGCCAGCCAGCCCACGGCTGCGAGCAGCGCGAGCGAGAGGTAGATCGCAAGCGGCACGTCCGCGTCGCCGCCCTGCGCCTGCCGGAGGAACTCCGGCGCGGAGGCGATCACCAGCAGCGCCGGGAAGAGGATCGAGAGCCGCACCCGCCCCCAGAGCAGCCGCGCGGCCGATGCGAAGAACCCGATCAGCAGGAAGGCGAGCTGGCCGTCGACGGCGCGCAGGTCGATCGAGCCGACGAAGCGCATGTCGAGGTTCAGGAGGATCGACCACCACAGCGGGTTGTCGGGCCGGATGAACCAAGAGGCTCTCGTAGTCGTTCCCGGAAGACCATGTGCAGGGCCGGGTTCGGGTGCCAGAGCCGCGGCGTCAGGCCGAGCAGGTCGAGCGCGCGGCCCTTCGGCAGCCAGAAGTACCAGGTGTCGTCCAGCCACGGCGACGAACGGAAGCCGCCCACGAGCGCAAAGCCCAGGATCGCGACAAGAGCGAAGGCGCTGACCGTGACGATCACGTCGCCCGCGACCGTGGCCGGCGGAGTGGCGCTCCGAGGGTTCGCATCCAGCCGGAACCGTCGGCCAGCAACGGAGGCCCGCCGCCGCCAGAACCACGGCGGGTCACCGCGAAGGCCGGCAGGCCCGATTCGGATCCCGGTCGGCGCGAGCATGCAGAGCGCGACTCCCACCGAGCCAGCGCCGACGAGCAGCGCAACCCCCGCATACGAGCCGCAGATCAAGACCCTGCGCTCCCGCAGCGCGGGGGTAGAGCAACAGCGCAGCCGACCGCCGTCAGGACCGCGTTCAGGGGGCGACGACTCCGGCGACGAGGCCCATCAGCGGTGCGCGACTCGGACGAGGAAGATCCTCGGCCCGAGCCGGTAGGTGCCCGGCCCCCACGCCGCGCGGCACGAGTGAGGGCGCTTCGTAGCTCAGGATCCAGCGCGCGTCCTTCGGGTCCGGCACCGCGAGCGCCGGCAGGAAGAAGAGCAGCCCCGCGCCGATCAGGTCGTGCCCGAGCTGCGGCTCGGGGCGCGTGTGGATGTAGTACGTCTCGCGAGACGAGTTCGGGATCAGCGCCGCGGCGCGCGCGGCGGATCGCGGCCGCGTCGACCGGCGCGTTGTAGATCCGGATCGCGCGTGTCGGGGCGGTAGTTCGCGAGCCGGCGGATCGGCGCGCCCAGGCGGCCGGGGGCGAGCGCGAGGCCGACCGTCACGAGCGCGCAGGCCGCAAGCAGGACGCCGCGTGCGCGCAGGGGAGAGCGGGCCGGCCACAACCGAAGTATGTGCGGGCGGCTACAGTCGCGCCCGTGGAGCGGGCCGCGGACTGGGACGCGCAGTGGCGCGCTGAGCCGCTCGACCCGGCCGCGGTGCGGGCCGAGGAGCGGACGCCGCGATGGCGCGCTCAGGAACGGCTCATTCGGGGCGCTTCGGCGACTTCGACGGGCTCAAGGCAGTCGAGCTCGGCTCCGGCCGCGGGCTCAACGCGGTCCTCTACGCGAGCCGCGGCGCGGGTGACGCTGGTCGACAGCTCGCGCCTCGCGCTCGATCGGGCGCGGAGCTCTTCGCGTCGTTCGGGCGTCGGCCTGCAGGCGATCGAGGCAGATGTCTTCTCGCTGCCGGCCGGGCTCGAGGGCGGCTTCGAGGTCGCGATGTCGTTCGGCCTCTGCGAGCACTTCCTCGGGCGCGCCGCCTCGCGGCGATCAAAGGCGCACCTCGAGCTCGTCCGGGCGGGCGGGCTGGCGCTCCTCGGCGTCCCGAACCGACGCGCGCCCGCCTACCGCCTCTGGCTCGCGACGCTGAAGCGCCGCGGGACGCTGGCCGCTGGGCACCGAGGAGCCGTTCTCCGCGACGGAACTCGTCTCGCTCGCACGCGCCGCGGGGGCGAGCCGCTGGAACCGGTCTACGGCAGCTTCGTCGCCTCGCTGGTCGACCACGGAGTCAACCAGGCGCTCTACAAGCTCGGGCATCGCGGGATCCGGGTCCTGCAGACGCGCGATGCCGGTTCTCGACCGCTTCGCGTACGAGCTGCTCCTGCCGGTCGTCCGGCCGTGACGCGCATCCGCTTCGACTACCCGCGCGGCGCGGGGCTGGGCGGTCGCCCACCAGCGCTACTACCTGCTCGGGCTCGAGGACGAGGCGAAGCTGCGCATCGAGGGCGCGCCGCTGCCCGTGCGGCTCGCGCCGGGGGTGACGAACAAGATCCGCGTCGCCTTCCGCCTCGCGGGCGAGCGGCGCCGGCCACGTCGGCGCTATGTCGGCGACGACGTGCGGTTCGCGATCGACGCGCACGACTCGCGTGAGTCCTCGACCCGGAGGCGCTTCGAGTGGGCAGAACGTCTACTTCAAGGCGAACCTGTGGCCGGGGCATTCATACGACCCGAAGGTCGCCGCGATCGTCAACGGCAACGGGCTGCTCGACCGGCGGCACATCGCGCACCTGCGCGGCCTGCGGAACGAGCCGAAGACCGTCGACGTGGCGTACATCTCGAACGTCTGGGGCGGCCGCGAGCACTCGCTGCGCGTCTTCGAGCGGCTGGCCGCGCTCGACTGCACGAAAGACCTCCTCGCGATCCTCCCGGAGTCTTCCCGCCGAGGAGGACGAAGCGAACGCCGAGCGCCTGCGCGCGGCGGGGGTTCCCGTCACCCGCGAGCCGCTCTCCCCACGAGAGCTCTGGCGGCGACTCGCCCGAGCCCGCCTCGTCCCGCTCCGAGCCGGAAAGCACCTCTGCTTCTCGTGGCGGACGCTCGACCTCGCTGGCCATGGGCGCGTGCATCGTCTTCGACGCGCTGCCGCCGCCGCGGCTGGCCGGTGCAGCTCGAGGCGCGCATCAACGTCGCCGACTGCGGGATCTCGCGCCCCGAGGACACCGAGGCCGCTCCCGAGCACGAGTACGACCGTGTCCCGGCAGAGATCGAGCGGCTGCTCGGCCGCCCCGACGAGCAGGGAGTCGCTGCGGCGGAGTGCCGCCGCGTACTTCGACGAGCACGCGGCGCCGGCGCGCGTCGGCCGCTACGTCCTCGAGAGCCTGGCCAGGAGGTCGGCTCATTGCCCGAAGATAACGCCGTGACGGCGATCCTCGGCCTGAACGCCTACCACGGTGACGCGGCAGCCGCGCTCGTCGTCGACGGCGAGCTCGTCGCGGCCGCCGAGGAGGAGCGGTTCAACCGGATCAAGCATTGCGCGGGGTTTCCGGCAGAGGCCGCGCGCTGGTGCCTTGCCGACGCCGGGGTCGAGCCGAGCGACCTCGACCACGTCGCCGATCTCGCGCGACCCGCGGGCGAACCTCCGGCCGAAGCTCCTGCCGCGCCCTGCGCACCCGGCCTCGCTACGTGAAGGCGCGGCTCGAGAACGCGCGGCGGGTCGGCGACATCCACGGCGAGCTCGAGCGGGCTCTCGGGTCGACAGTGCGCGCCGAGCTCCACAACGTCGAGCACCACCAGGCACACGCGGCCAGCGCGTTCTTCGTCTCGCCGTTCGAGGAGGCGGCGATCCTCACGGTCGACGGCTTCGGCGACTTCGCCTCGACGCTGCTCGCGCGCCGGCCGCGGAAACCGCTTCGAGGTGCTCGACCGCGTGCTCTTCCCGCACTCGCTCGGGATCCTCTACACGGCGATCACGCAGTGGCTCGGCTTCCCGAAGTACGGCGACGAGGGCAAGGTGATGGGCCTCGCGCCCGTACGGCGACCCGGAGCGCCACCTGCGCGCGCATGCGCGAGCTCGTCCGCCTCGAACGGGCTCTTCGAGCTCGGCCTGGACTACTTCACGCACCCGCGCGAGGGCGTCGACCTGACCTGGGCGGCGGGCACGCCGAAGATCGGGCGGCTCTACTCGGACACGGCTCGTCGAGGCGTTCGGCCGAGCCGAAACAGCGATTCGAGGACGTTGCCGCCGCGCTGCAGGCCGTGCTCGAGGAGGCGTACCTCCACCTCGTGCGCGAGCTCGACGGGCGCACCCGGCTGCAGAACCTCTGCCTCGCAGGCGGGGTGGCGCTGAACGCGGTCGCCAACGGCGCGCATCCGGCCCGAGACCGGCTTCGACGGCCTCTTCGTTCAGCCGGCGGCCGGCGACTCGGGCACGGCGATCGGCGCCGCCTACTGGGTCTGGAACCAGCACCTCGGCCGGCCGCGCGGATTCGTGATGGAGCACGCGTACACCGGGCCCGCAGTACTCCGAGGAGGAGTGCGCCGCCGCTGTGCGGGCCGCCGGGCTCGAGGCGGAGCGGCTTGACGACGACCGGCTCTTCCGCGGAGACGGCGCGACGGATCGCGGACGGCGAGGTCGTCGGCTGGTTCCAGGGCCGGATGGAGTTCGGCCCGCGCGCGCTCGGCAACCGCTCGATCGTCGTCGATCCCGCGCCGCGCCGACATGAAGGACGTCCTCAACGCGCGCATCAAGCACCGCGAGCCGTTCCGCCCGTTCGCGCCGTCGATCCTCGCCGAGGCGACGGGCGACTGGTTCGAGCAGGACTACCCTCGCCGTTCATGGTGCTCGTCTACAAGACGCGCCCCGAGAAGCGGTCGAAGCATCCCGGCGGTGAACCACGTCGACGACACCGGGCGGCTGCAGACAGTCGAGGCAGCGCGTGAGCCCGCGCTACCACCGCCTGATCGCGGAGTTCGCGCGGCTCACCGGCGTGCCGATGGTGCTGAACACGTCGTTCAACGAGAACGAGCCGATCGTGATGAGCCCCGAGCACGCCGTCGAGACCTTCGCGAAGACCCGGATGGACGCACTCGTCCTCGGAAACCTCCCTCATTTCTCGATTAGGGACCACAAACTGCACCTATGGCGGCGGTACTCCAAGTCGTAGGCCTGGGCAAGCAGTATCGGATCCACCATCTCGAGCGGCCGGAGACCCTCCGCGCTCCCCTTGCAGCGGTTTCTGACCAGGCCTGTCGCGAGGATTCACGACGGCGGTCGGAAGCCGCGCGAGGACGAGCTGATCTGGGCGCTGCGCGACGTGCTCGTTCGAGCTCGAGCAGGGTCAGGTGCTGGGGATCGTCGGTCGGAACGGCGCCGGCAAGAGCACGCTCCTGAAGATCCTCTCAGGATCACCGACCCGACCGAGGGTCACGCCGACGTGCGGGGCCAGCTCGTCGCTCGCTGCTCGAGGTCGGCACCGGCTTCCACCAGGAGCTGACCGGTCGCGACAACATCTACCTCAACGGCGCGATCACTGGGCATGCGGCGCGCCGAGGTGACGGCGCAAGTTCGACTCGATCGTCGAGTTCGCGGGGTCGAGAAGTTCATCGACACGCCCGTGAAGCGCTACTCGAGCGGCATGTACGTGCGGCTCGCCTTCGCCGTCGCCGCGCACCTCGAGCCGGACATCCTGCTCGTCGACGAGGTGCTCGCCGTCGGGGACATCGACTTCCAGCGGCGCTGCCTCGGGGAAGATGCGCGAGGCGACCGGAGAGGGCGGACGGTCGTGTTCGTCAGCCACAACATGGCCTCGATCCGCGCGCTCTGCCCGCGGGCGATCCTGCTCGAGCGCGGGCGCGCCCTGAAGGCAGACGGCGACGTCGAGGACGTGATCGGCGCCTACCTCAGCACCGACGTCGAGGCCGACCTCTCCGGCGAGATCCCGGACGATGCCGCTCGGGTCGGGATGGGCGATGTCCGCCTGCGTCACGTCGAGCTGCTTCGCGCCCGACGGGGAGCCGCCTGGTCTACGCGCGGCTGGGCCAGCCGTTCACGGTCGTGATCGGGCTCGAGGCGAGCCGCCGCGTCCACGGCCTTGCTGGAGGTCGGCATCTCCAGCCTCGACGGGACCCGAGCGACCACCGCCTTCAACACCGACGAGGACAGCCGCCGCTCATGCTCGAGCCCGGCTACACGCGCGTCACGCGTGGGAGCTGGCGCCGTTCCTTCTGCCCGGCCACTACGCACTCTGATCTGGGCGTCCACCATGCTGGCCCGGGCTGGGTCATCGACTTCGTCGAGCGAATCCGCGACTTCCGAGGTGCTGAACGTGGACGACGAAGGCCGCGACAGCTACCCGGTCGGACGTGTCCGAGGCTACGTCGCGCGCGCCGGCGCGCGTGGTCGGAGGCGGAGTCGCTCGACGCCGAGCGCAGCCCGCTGGAGGCGCGCGGATGAGCACGTCCTCCTCCCGGCGGCGCCGGCAGAGGGCAGCGCGCCGGCTACCGAATCGAAGCGGGCGCGGCCGCTTCACGTTCGGCATGCGCGAGCTCTGGGAGTACCGCGAGCTCCTCTACTTCCTCGTCTGGCGGGATCTGAAGATCCGCTACCAGCAGACGGTCCTCGGGATCAGCTGGGCACTGCTTCAGCCGTTCGTGACCATGATCGTCTTCACCCTCGTCTTCAACCGGCTCGGCGGGATCCAGCCCGAGTACCACGTGCCTTACCCGCTGTTCGTGACGGCCGGGCTCATCCCGTGGTTCTACTTCAACGCGGCGCTGGGCAAGATCGCCGGCAGTGTGGTCGCCAACGCCGGGCTCGTCTCGAAGATCTACTTCCGCGGCTGCTGATCCCGATCGGGAACGCCGTCGATTCCGCTCGCCGATTTCGTGGCCTCGTTCGTGCTGTTGATCGCCATGTTCCTCTACTACGGGCGCCTGCCGCACTGGCAGCGATCACGGTGCCGTTCTTCCTCGGGATGGCGCTGTTCACGGCGCTCGGCGTCGGGCTGTGGCTTTGCTGCTCTCAACGTGCGCTACCGGGACATCGGGTACCTCGTCACCTTTCTGACCCAGATCTGGCTGTTCAGTGACGCCGATCGCCTACGGCACCTCGGCGGTTCCGGAGCGGCTCAAGTGAGCTGGTCTCGACTGAATCCCTGACCGGCGTGATCGACGGCTTCCGCTGGGCGGTTCTCGGGCGCGGGCTGCCGCAGTACGAGGTCACGCGTCAGCTGGGCCGTGGCCATCTTCCTGACCCTGACCGGGCTGTGGTACTTCCGGCGCACCGAGCGCGAGTTCGCCGACATCATCTAGCGATCGGCCAGCGTCGGCTGGGCGACGTTCTGCGTGGCCGCACGGGCCTACCTATCGGGGCCTGCCCGAGCCGGTCGCGATGCGAGCCGCGAACATCGGTCGCTGGATCAACCGGCACCAGCGGGGCCGCGGAACAGCTCTACCGTCCCTCACGCCGCTACGACGTGGTCGTCGTTCGTGAAGGCGATGGACGTGCCGTCACAGGCCGAAGCGGAGCGGATCAGGCCTCGCGGGGGCCGGGTCGTCTTCGACGCAAACGTGAACTACTACGAGGTCTGGGGCGAGTACGCGCCGCGACCAAGCCGACCGCCGAGCAGCGCGGCGACGCGATCAGAGATGACGCGGCTCGCCGACTGGGTCGTAGCGGACTCCGAGTTATCTCCTCCGGAATCGTCCGCAAGCACCGCAGAACGCGGAAGCTGGATCCCGGACAACGTTGACACGCGGCTCTTCCGGCCGCCTCGCCGCACCGCGGCCACGGGCCTTCACCGTGGTCTGGTCAGGGATCGCAGCGAAGGCGGGACACGCTGCTCGACATCCGTGCCGCGCTTGCCTCGGCGCGGGCGGAGCTCGTCGTTGTCTCGAATGAGGAGCCGGCCGAGCTGGCGGGCTTCGGGCGCTGTCCCGGTGCGGTTCGAGGAGTTCTCGCTTCGGCGGTACGCGCAGGTGCTGCAAGAGGCGGATGTGATCGTCTCGCCGAAGCGACTCGTCAACGGCTACGAGCTCGGCCGCACCGAGTGGAGAGATCACGCTCGGGATGTCGGCGGGGACTCCCTGCGGTCGCTTGAGCCCGCAGCAGTCGTACGTCAGGCGATCGAGCACCGCGGCGGTGGGATCGTCGCGGACGGAGACGGAGTGGCGCGTCGCGCTCGAGCGGCTGCGAGGCCGCGAGCTCCGCGACGACCTCGGTCGCCGGGCCCGGGAGACGGTGCTCGAGCGCTATTCGAGCCGTCGTCGCGCGTCAGTACGCCGAGTTGCTCAGGACGCTCGCGTGAGCCGCGCTGCGAAGGCTGCGGGGGCTGCTCCGAGCGGCCTGATGTAACGAGCACCGCTTCCGGCCGCCTCCCCACGGCGGCTCGAACCAATTCCTCGCGGCGCTCCGCGCGGGCTGCTGCGCGGCCTGCGGGTCTCGGACGGAGCCTTCGGGCCCCGCACGCGCGCGTGCCTGCTCCATTCGTACCTCGCCGACGTCGACGAGCTGCGCGCGGCCCTTCCGGACGACTGCCGCGTCGTCCGCCGAGTCGCGGCCGATCGAGCTCTACCGCGGCCGCGACGACGGCGCCGACCGAAAGATCGTCGAGATCAACGCGGCGCTCGCGGATGCGACGATCTTCCAGTCGCAGTGGAGCCTCGAGGCGCATCGCGAGCTCAGGCTCGAGCTGAGTGACCCCGTCGTGATCCCGAACGCAGTCGACCCCGAGATCTTCTTTCCGCCCGCCGAGCGGCGGCGGGGATCACGGCTGCGCGTGATCGCGACGAGCTGGTCCGACAACCCGCGCAAGGGCGCCGGCACGCTTCGCCGCGCTGGCTCGCGCGGCCCGATCCCGACCGCTACAGAGCTCACGTTCGCGGGGCGCTCGCAGGTGCCGTTCGAAGGCGTCCGTCAGCTCGGGCCGTTGCGACGTCCACGCGCATCGCCAGGAGCTGCGGGCGCACGACGCATCTACGTTGCGGCCTCCGTCAACGAGCCTTGCTCGAATGCGCTGCTCGAGGCCCTGGGGTGCGGGCTGCCGGCGCTGTACCGGCGCAGCAGCTCGCATCGCGGAGCTGCGTCGGCGACGGCGAGGCTCGGCTTCGACGACGAGGGAGGAGGCGGTGAGCCAGCTCGACCGCCTTGCCGAGGAAGCTCGACGAGCGGCGAGGAGCGATCCGGACTCCGGCCGCTTGCGGCTGTCGCGGACGAGTACCTGCGCGTTGCTCGGCATGACGGCCGGATGAGAGTGCGCCTGCGCACACCGCGGCGGTGGCTCGCCGCGGCCGCCGGCACGCAATCGACGATCGAAGGCGCCGACGGCTGATCCGGGGTGGGACGCCTGCGCGCGATCGAGTCTCCGTCTTCTACGGTCACGACGTGCCGGCCCCGGAGGATCCCGTGCACGGCGGCCTGGTCAAGTTCCAGGGGAGCTGGCCCGCGTGCTGCCGAGACGAACGCGAGTCGTTCAACGTGCTCTACCTCGGCAGCAGCACGTTCCGCGGGGCGGTGCCGGCCTCGTCCGGCTAAGCCCGCGCCCGCGGCACCGGCTTTCGTCTGGAACCAGAACGGCGTCGCCTACCCCCGGTTGGCATGGGCCCGGCTGGGAGAGCGTGAACGCGCCGCGCGCCCGCGCGCTCAGGAGGCGGACCACGTCCTGTACCAGAGCGATTTCTGCAAGCTCTCCGCGGACCGCTTCTACGGCGAGACGCCGGGGCCGTCCGAGATCCTCCACAATCCCGTTGACACGCAACGCTTCGTTGCCGGCCGGCCGCGTCCCCGATCGGCCAACGCTGCTGCTGGCCGGCACGCAGTACCAGCGTTATCAGGTCGAGACCGCCACTGCCTGGACGTTGGCGCGGCTGCAGCCAGAGTGGCGGCTCCGCGTCAGCGGCGAGCTTTCATGGGAAGGCGACGTACGGGCTGCGCGGCGCGAGACGCAAGCTCTGCTGGCCGAGCTCGGCCTGGAGGGGCGCGTCGAGCCTCGGGGCCGTACACGCAGGCCGTGGCACCGGGCCTCCTACCAGCGGGCGAAGCATCCTGCTCCACACCAAGTACAACGATCCATGCCCCACGGTCGTGCTCGAGGCGATGGCCTGCGGGCTGCCCGTCGTCTACTCCGGCGAGCGGAGGCGTGCCCGAGCTCGTGGCGCCCGACGCCGGCGTGGGCCTGGCGGCCCCGCGCTGGACTGGGAGCAAGACCACCCGCCGGATCCTGACGAGTGCTGGCGGCCGCGGTCGACGCGCTCGCTCAGCGCGCTGGACGAGGCGTCGCGAGCGGCACGGCGCTGCGCCGAGCGCTTCGACGCGCGCGATGGATTGCGCGCCACCGAGAGCTCTTTGCAGAACTGGTGCTCCGCTGATGCTCCGGCGAGGCCTCAGGAAGAGCTGGCGGGCGTTCCTCGCCGGCGTTGCCGCTTCGGCTCACCGAGCGCCCTGTTTCGGTCGTGGGTCAACGTGGTCGGGACGAGTACCGAGCCGCGAGCTGCATTGCGCAGCCTCTTCCGGCCTGCTCGATCACATCGAGCGTGAGCTCGACCACGCGGCGATCCGCCTCGACGGCGGCATCCACGCCAAGCACCGACTGGCGCTACCACGACTTCTTCGTCGAGCGAGTCCGGCCGCGCGAGCGTGTGCTGGACGTCGGCTCGGGCAAGGCGAGCTGGCGTACGACGTCGCGGTCCGTTCCGGGGCCGGGTCGTCGGCATCGACGTGAAACCGGAGTCAATCGCCTTCGCGCGGGGAGCGGTTCGCACACGCTCGGGTCAGCTTCGTCGAGGGGAATGCCTTGGACACGGTCGGCGGAGCCACTTCGACGTCGTCGTCTCTCGAACGTCATCGAGCACCTCGATTCGCGAGTGGAGCTGCTGCGACGCATCGTCGCCGAGCTCCGGCCCACCGAGTCCTGATCCGCGTTCCGGCGGAGAATCGGCACTGGCACGTGCCGCTGAGGCGGGAACTTGGGTGCCGTGGTTCGGCGATCTCCCACGTCGTCGGGAGTACGACGAGGCGCGACTCCGCGGCGAGCTGGAGGCGGCGGGCTCGAGGCGATCGAGGTCCGATCGTGCTGGGGCGAGCTGTGGGCTGAGCGCGGCCTGCGTCGAATGCCTAGCCCCAGCGTCTCCGTGGTGCTCCCCGTCCGCGACGGCGAGCGCTTCCTCCGGGAGGCGATCGACAGCGTGCTCGCGCGCAAACACTGAGGGATTTCGAGCTGATCGTCGTCGACGACGGCTCGACCGACAGGAACCTCTCGAGTCCTCGACCGGCTCGGATGCCCGCGTCCGTGTCCTGCGCCGCCCGCGGGAGGGCTCGTCCCGGCCCTGCGCACAGGCCTCCCCGAAGCGCAGGCCGAATACGCGGCGCGGATGGACGCGGACGACGTCTCGGAGCCGGAGCGGCTCCGGCGGCAGGTCACGGTCGCCGAGCAGCGTCCGCGCGTCGGCATGGTCGCGACCTGGACAACGGTGATCGACGAGGCCGGCCGGGAGCTGCGACATGGGTGCTCCGTCCGACTACGTCGACCTTGCGAGAAGGCTGCTGTTGCGGAACCCGTTTCAGCACGGGTCGGTGCTGCTGCGCCGCGCGGCTCGAGGACGTCGGCGGCTACCGGCCGGACTACGGCGCGAACGAGGACTACGACCTCTGGCGGCGCCTCGCCCGCTCGTGGGAGCTCGCGTGCGTTCCCGAGGCGCTCTACCGCTACCGGGTTCACCCCGCGGCGGTGACGCGAACCGATCCGCAGAGAGCGAGAACGCGAGCGTCTGCGCGACGAGCTATGGCGCAAATACGATGCGCGCGTTCGTACGAGGTGAGCCCGACGGTCGCTCGGGCGAGAGCGCAGAGCCCGATGTGAGGCGCGACCTGCCGAGGCCGACCGAGAGCGCTGGCGAGGGAGGCGCTCCGGCGCGGCAGGCCGGGCGGCGGCGAGGGCCCTGACCGCGTCGCTGCTCCTCAGCCGGCGTTGAGGTGGGGGAACGGCCGAGCCGGCGCTTCAGCCCAGGAACGGGCAGGCCGCTCCCAGCCCTCCCCGACGACGTCGAGGACGAGCAGGTCGGCCGGCCGGTCCGCGAAGTAGCCTCGGACCTCCTCGTTCCGTCCCTGGTAGTCGCGCAAGATCTCGCTCGCGCCGCTCCGGGGTAGTCCGCGATCCGGTACCGCTCCGGAATCCTGCGAGCTCCGCCGGCCGAAGTGCCGCTCGTGGCTGCGCAGCCACGAGTGCTGGTCGCGCACCGTCAGGACGAACTTGCTGCCGGGAAAGCCGCCGTCGAGATCGCGGTAGAAGTCGCGCCCGTTCCACGGCCCGTCCTCGAACGAGTCGAAGCGCTCGGCGACGGCGAAGATCGGCTCGTAATCGCTTCGGCTCGAACGCCTCCCACGGGCCCGGATCCCAGCTCGTGTGCCGGAAGCCGAGCAGGACGAGCGCGGCCAGGAGCTCGTTCCGGTGCGGCGCGGCGCCGATCCCAGACACCTTCGAGTAACCGTGCGCAGCGCATTGCGCGCACGCGCGAGGCGCCGCCACGGGAGCGTCGCCAGCTGCTCGATGCGCTCGCTCAGCGCGATCTGCGGCTCACGCACTCGTCGTACAACCTCTGCCAGCTCGGAGCGCCACGTGGTCGCGCCCGCTACCGCTCGTGAGGCGCGGCTGGCGATCGACCCGCGATCGAACTCTCCCAGGCGGTCGAACGCGTCGCCGATTGCCGCTGCGATTCGCTCGGATCGACCTCGGTGAGGACTCCCGGCGTCGGGCGGCACGACCTCCGGAACCCCGCCGACGCGCGTGGCCACGACCGGCACGCCCGCTGGCAAGCGCCTCGATGGCCGCACGGGTTGTTCTCAGCGGTCGTCAGGACGAACAGGTCCGACGCCGCATCGCCTCGGCCACCTCCGCCTTCGGGCGCAGGCCGTGGAACGTCATCGACGCCGTCCAGTCCGAGCCCGCGCGAGAGAGACTCGTACGTACCGCGGTTCTCTGCCGTCGCCGAGCATGTCGAGCCTGAAGTCGTACGCGTACGGCGCGCAGCCGCGCTGCCGCCTCCAAGGAGGTCGAAGCCCTTCCGCTCGCCGTCCATCAGCCCAACGGCAGGAGCGGACCGGCCCGTCTGGCCGGGGCTCGTCCGGCGGGGCGGGAAGAGACCTTCGTCCACAGCGTTCGGCACGACGCGAAAGCGGGCTCGAGGGGCGAGCCGGGCGAGCGCCCCGAGGCGGAGACCCTCGCTGACCGGAAGCACGATGTCCGAACGCCTCAAGCAGGCCGGGCGACCCGGCGCTGGAGCGGCGAGCCGGCCAGGGTTCTCGGGGATGAAAATAGTCCAGTGCTCCGTGTACACCAGCGGCTCGGCAGCATGCGTGCCGGGCCGAGCGCGGCGCGGCAGCGGAGAGGGACGAGCTCGCGTGCAGGACGTCGGGACCGAACCCTCGCGCCGCAGCGCCGGCGGAGCGCCGCGGCGGTGCCGGCCGCGAAGGCGACATAGCTCAGGGGGCGCCCGTGGCGCCGGTAGCGGACGCGAGCGCGCGCGGAGCAGCTCGTCCAGCGGCGCGATCTCGTATAGGCCCGAGCGCCCTGCCTCCCGCTGGAGGTGGACGACGGCGACCTCACACCTGGTGGCGGCCGCGAGCGCGTGCTCACGAACGAGGTGCCGTCCACTGGGGACGCTTCCGTTGGCCAGTTCGTTGTGACGAAGAGGACCCCTCATCCGCGCAGCCGCGTCACGCAACCTGGCCCCGTGGCGGAGCCGGATCCAGAGGAGCCGCACGCGGGTTACGGACCGGCCGCCACCGTACCGGTCACCTCGTCCACGAAGACCAGCTCGTCCTGCACCGTTCGGACCGTGCGTGCAATGAACGCGTAGTCGCCGTCGTAGAACGCCGCCGCCGGGCCGCGGCGGCCTGTCGGTCCGCGGCCCAGCCGCCCGGGGACGTTCGGCACCAGGAAGTTCTGGGAGCTCACGTTCGCGAAGCGCAACACGGGCTCGTCCTTTCGCCAGTGCGTCGTCCCGACCGGGTGCTCCATCTTGAAGATCCCGATCCGGCCCGGGTGCTCGCGGGCGAAGCGCCGCATCTCTCGAGCCGCCGGGCGCGTAGACGTCGGCGTCGTCGTCCATGAATGCGAGGGTGACTCCCGCGGGCGCGCGCCATGCCGCTCATGCTGCAGAGTCGCCCGAGTCGCCGGTCTCGTCGCGGAGGACGATCACCTCGTCGCCGGGTTGCACCTGTCTCGCGATGCTGCGCAGCGTCCGCTTCAGCGTCTTCCGGCCGCGGGTCGGGGACGATGATCGACAACGTCGGCTCAGCCATCGAGGTACATCGCCGCCCAGAGCTCGAGGTTCCAGTGCCCGCCAGAACCTCCATGCCGGCCCGAAAACCGTCCCGCCCGATGCCGCTCGAGCCGAAGCGCCTGGCCGCGGTTGCATCGACGGAGCCGCGCTCGCGGAACGCCTGTGATGCGAACACGTCGGCCGCGAGGTCACCGAGCGGACCGCGCAGCCAATCGCCCTCGGGCGTGACGAAGCCGACCTTGTCACGGCGGGCGCGCGACGTTCGGGGGCAGCAGGTCGCCGAGCGCGCGACGCAGGACGGCTTCGTCTCGCCGCCGCGGATCAGCCCGTGCGCGGGCAGGGAGAAGCGTGAGCTCGACGAGTCGGTGGTCGAGGAAGGGCACGCGCGCCTCGAGCGAGTGCGCCATCGAGTTGCGGTCCTCGTGCGGAGCAGCTCCGGCAGGCCCGTCGCGTCAGGACAGGAGCTGCTGGTACGGCGCAGCCGGTCAGGGAACGGCGAGCCGTTCGAAGCTCGGCGCGGCGCCGTCCGCGCGCAGGATCGGGTGCGAGGGAGCGGCGACGTGCGCGACCGCACCGAGCGACAGCGAGCCCTCGGGGCGAACGGCCTCGGCCATCGCAGCTGACGAGGGCGGCAGTCCCGTGCTGCGCGGCGTGACGGCCGCCAGCTCGCGCCGTCAGCTCGCCGGAGCCGGGCCCGCGTGAGGAGGTCGGCGAGCCGGAAGCCCAGATGGCCGCGGTAGCCGGCCAGAGACTCGTCGCCGCCCTGGCCGTCGAGCATGACGCATCACGCCCGCTGCCTTGGCCGCGCCGCATCACGTACCAGCCGGCGCTACGATCGAGCGTGGAGCCGAACGGCTCGCCCTGGGCCTCGACGATCTGCGGCAGGTCGTCGACGAGCTCCTGTCGGGTGAACGTGAGCCAGGTCGGTTCCGCGCGGGTCTGCGAGATCACCGCCTCGGCGCATAGGGCCGCCTCGTCGAAGCCCGGCCGCTCGAAGTACACGGTGAACGCTGCGCGCTCTCCCGACGCGGCTGCGTTCTCAGTTTCGCTGCAGGAGGTGATCCGCCGAGACAGCGATCGCCGACGAGTCGAGCCCGCCGGAGAGCGCGGTCCCGACCGGGCACATCGCTCGCGCAGCTCGGAGCCGCACCGAGTCGAGCAAGACGCTCGCGCACGCCCCGGCTGGGTCGGCCGGCGGCTCGCGCCGCTCGAGCCTCCAGTAGCGCTGCATCCGCAGGCCGCCGCTCGTCGAGGACCAGCGAGTGGGCGGCGTGGCAAGCGGCAGATCCTCGCGAAGAACGTCTCCTCGAGGTGGTCGAGATTAGGCCTGCGTCGAGGTACTCGTAGACCGCCGCCCGGTTCGGGCTTCGAGCCGCAGCGGATCCTCGAAAGCCGCGCGCGGCTCGCTCGCGAAGACAAAACGCGCTCCCGTCGCCGGTAGTAGAACGGCTTGATCCGAAACGGTCACGCGAGCAGAAGAGCCGCCGCTGCTCGCCGTCCCAGAGCGCGAACGCCCACATGCCGTTGAAGCGCTCGACGCAGGCGATCGCCCCACTCGCGCGTAGGCGGCGAGGATCACCTCGGTGTCGGTGGCGCTGCGGAAGCGCGTGGCCCGCGGTCTCGAGCTCGCCGGCGAGCTCGCGGTAGTTGTAGATCTCCGCCGTTGTGCATCAGCTGCAGCCGAGCCGTCCTCGGACGCGAACGGCTGCGCTGCCCGCGTCGCTCAGGTCGATGATCGCCAGGCGGCGGAAGCCGAAGTGCGATGCGCATCCGCGGCGAACATCCCGCGGCCGTCGGGCCCTCGGTGGTCGAGCTCGGCGGCCATCGCCTCGACGACCTCCGTCCGGGCGGCGCACCGAATCGGGCGATCCCACAAATGCCGCACATGCAGCCATGATGGCAGCGCGTGCGGGGGCCGCTCAACACCCGGTTCTTCTTCCCGGTCACCGAGCGGCGGTTCACGTACGCCTGGTACGAGCGCTTTCCTCGACCGGCTCGGCACCGGGAGGTCGTGCCGATGCGCGAGTTCGCCCAGGGCAGCGGAGACCCGGCGCTTCGCCACGACGTCGACTCGAACTCGAAAGCGCCTTCGAGCTCGCCCGCCGCGAGTACCACCGCGACCTGCGCGGCACGTACTTCGCTCCTCCACACCGCTCCGTACTGGAGCCGGCCGGACTTCGTCGACCGTCTCGCGAGCTCCAGTCGCTCGGGCACGAGATCGGTTTCCACAACGACCTCGTCACGCTCCGAGCGCGTGCAGAACATCCGACATCGACGTCTACGCTCGCCGCGAGCTCGAGCGGCTGCGCGGGGAGGAGGGATCGAGATCGTCGGCGCCGCGGCCCGACAGCTCGCCGTGGTGCCATCGCCTCGGCTTCCACAACAACTACGCGTTCGCAGGCTGGGACGAGCCTGTGCCCGGCTTCCCCGGGCAGACGGTGCGCCTGCAAGCTCGACCCCGCCGCGCTGGGGCTCAGTACGAGGCGTACTTCACGCCGCGCGACGAGTACTTCTCCGACGCGTCCCCGTGAACCGGGCGACGACGCCACCCGCTCGATCTCGACCTCGTCCAGGGCCGGCGCACGATCGTCCTCGACACCCCCGCCACGCTGGGACCGCTCGGCCCCCGCGAAGGTCAGGCGCTCCTGGCGAAGCGCCCCATGCCTCCAGCAGCACCGGGAGCTGGACTCGGCGTTGAAGACCCTCCAGGGCGAGCCGGCGCGCCCGATCGCGCATGGCTGCGAGCCGCTCCAGCGTCACGCGCCAACTCCGTCGGCGCGGCACCGAGAGCTCGCGACGGCCGGGCTCGGTGGTCGCCGATTCCTCGCCCTCGACCAGCGGAGCCAGGCCGAGCAGCCGCGGCACGACCACGGCCACGAGCCCAGGCCGGGCCATCAGTGTACTCAGAAACAGCCCCTGATGGGCAGGTGACGAGCTCGCCCGTTCCCCTGGTCAGCAGGCGAACGCTGATGACGATGTTGCACACCGATGCCGTGGAAATCCGTGAGCATCCGACGAGCCTTTCGGAGCGCGCACCCTGGACAAACCGGCGCACCATCCGCCCGCGAGTTCCCGCGCACCGGGGCACGCTGGGCGGTCAGCTGCACGTCCTCCGCGTGCTCGGCGGCGACGACGAGGTCATCCAGCGGGCGGCCGGGACCCATCGCGCCCTGGTAGAGACGCAGCGCGGCCCTCACCGCGCGGCGCGGGCTCGACCTCCGTGCGAGGCGCCGGCAGCTGAGCACGGCGAGCGCCCTCTGGACAGCCGCAGCGAGCCACAGCGGAGCTCGGCGGCGATCGGCTCGCTGACCGTTACCACTGCCTCGGCGCCGGCCAGCGGCCCTTCCAGCCAGCGGACGAGAGCTCGCTGCAGGTACGCGGGTCGGGCTCCCGGTCTGCGCAGATCTCGTGCCGTCGTAGACGAGGCGCGCGCGTCCGCGCGGCGCGCGACCCGCCCGGCGGGCAAGGTCAGTCGTGCGTGGATCACGTCGAAGCAGCCGCGCGCGGCGGCCGACCCTGGTGAGGCGCAGGGTTGTCAGCCCGGGCGCGCTGCCGCCCGGCCCCCGAACGGCCCGGCTCCGGACCGGGGAGGGCCCGCGCAAGGTCGACGTCGATCCACCGATTGCTCACCACCTCGTACCCGGCCCCCGCGCCGCGGCTGCCGCTCGGCTCGCGCGCGCGGTCCCGAGCCAGGTCACACGCCGTGAGCATCAACAGCCGCTGGCACAGCGTCAGGGCGACAGCTGCCTTGGGGAGGTCCGGCTCGTCAGGCCTCGGCCGGAGCCCAGCAGCGAGTCGTAGACCTCCTCGACCGCGTGCGCGTTGCTCACTGTGGTCGAGACCGCGCGGGCGTGTGCGGCCGCGGCCTCACCCAGGCGTTTGCGCAGCCGCGGCTCCGCGATCAGAGACCGCGGCGCGCCGCGCGATCTCGTCTGGAGTTCCCTCTTGGAGGAGGATCCGGTCTCGCCCGGCAGGAGCAGCCCGGCGCCGTGCTGCCGATCCGGAAGCGACGACCGGCTTCGCCGTACGCCGCGCGGCCTCGAGCACGGGACGGCCGAGCCCGACGCCCTGGTTCGGGAAGCGTGACGATGTCGAGCGCGCTGTAGATCTCGCCCGTCTCGACGCGTGAACGGCAAGAACGAGAAGTGGTCGCTCGATGCCCTTCGCCGCGACGAGCTCCCTTGATCGCCGACTCCTCGTCTGTGCGAGGAGCCGCGTCAGCGGCAGCGCCCGGCCGCGCACGGTGCGGAAGTACTCGGGCAGGCGCACGCCGCCGCCCATGATCACGAACTGCACCGCGGCGTCCTCGTCGACGAGGCTGCTCCGCGGCGGCGACGAGCTCCGGGCCAGCCCTTCTGGCGCCGCACGAAGCCGGCGAAGCCGACCGCCACGCGGTCCTCCGGAGCAGACCGAGCGTCCGCTTGCCGTCCGTCGACGGCCTCGGTCGGCGGAGCCGCGACGCTGTTGTGCACGATCGTGACCGGGAGCCGGATCGGGAAGCGCGCCGCCGACGTCGTCGGTCGATCGCGATCGCTGCGTCGCCCCAGCGCTCCATCAGCGCCGCCGATCGGCTCCGGCGGCGGTCGCGCCCCGTCGCCGGCGAGCGCCGAGCGCAGGTGCCAGACGACCCGGGCGCCGTTGCGGTGCGCGACGCCAGGCGGCGGCGAGGAGCGGCGAGTCGTTCAGGTGGACGAGCGGGAAACGGTGCGAGCCGGACGAGCCGCTCGAGCTGTCGCAGGTGCGCGGGCAGCGCCGCCACCTCGCGACCGAGCACGAGCCAGCGCAGGCCCTCGTAAGGGCTGTCCCAGGCGTGCGCGAAGATCGAGACGTCTCCCGTGTGGACGGTCAGCTCCGGCGGCTGCGAACAGCTCCGCCGCCGGTCCTTCGGGCAGAAGACGTGAGGCTCGAAGCGCGGATCGAGCTGGCGCGATCGAGCTGGGCCAGCGACGCGAGGGCGCTCCGCCCAGCTGCGGCCGGTGGTGGACGTAGAGGATCGGGATCCGCTCGCGCGCAGGGGCGATCCGCCGGTAGATCTGCTCGACTCCGGCGCGCGTTCGGCGACGGGTCGAAGCTCTGCTCCGCGTGCTGCGCGCCGCCCGCCCCGAGCGTCTGCCGCGCGCTCCTCGTCCTGCAGCAGCTCGGCCACCGCGTCGGCGAGCGTCTCGACTCCGAAGTCGTCGACGAGCACGCCGGTCTCGACCGGGCATGACGACGCCGCCGCCCGTCCGCGAGCCCGACGCGACGACCGGGACGCCGCTGGCCGCGGCCTCGATCACCGGCCGCCCGAGCTCTGGTCCCTGCGAGCGGCGCGACGACGACGTCGCTCGCGCGGTACAGGCTCGGCCGTGTCCTGAGTGAACGGGACGAAGCGGACGACGTCGCTCAGGCTCGAGCTCGTCGACGAGCCGCTTGGCCTCGGTCTCGTAGTCGCGCGTCAGGTCGGCGAGCTGGAGGCCCCTGCCCGACCACCGTCCGGAAGAACTCCTCGCCGCGCACCGCGCCGCCGACGATCAGGTACCGGGCGTCGATGCGCCGTCGGTCGTCGCAGACCTGGCCGCTGCCTCGATGAACTCGCGGAAGCCCTTCGACGGGTAGATGAAGCCGAAGTATACGAGACGACCGGCCAGTTCGGCCGGAAGTCCGAGCGCGGCGCTTCGCGGCCGCGGGATCGCCGGGGCCGGAAGCGCTCGAGGTCGACCGAGTTCGGAACGACCGCCGAGCCCGACGCGCGAAGCACGTCGCGACGTCGTGGTTGATCGCGATCGAGGTCGTCGCGAGACCGCTGGATCGCCGTGCGGACGAGCTCGCGAGCGCCGATCGCGTGCCGCCTCCGGGGAGTGCAGAGCGCAGGTGCCAGACGACCGGCATCGAGCGGCGGCTCGCGCAGGCCAGGCCGCCGGGATCAGCGGCGAGTCGTTGAAGTGCACGAGCTCGAAGCGGTTGCGTCGCAGCGCCCGCCGGAACTGCACCACGCGTGCGAAGGCAGGAGCGTGAGCTCGGTGGACGAAGAGGAGCCAGGCAGCAATACGTAACTGAACGAAGTACA
>ERZ1370068.8375-contig-7234_pt1 | contig 42676 bp, 54 predicted proteins | sample MGYA00561227_ERZ1370068 | MGnify/ENA primary metagenome ERZ1370068 (study PRJEB38410, sample SAMEA6850437) | metagenome | study: Metagenomic assessment of the ecological functions of the soil: analysis of the soil microbiota associated with the... | reverse complement strand
GTTGCGTATTGCTGAACGCGTGTTGCGCGTCAGATCGGCGACGCGCACCATTTGTTGACGATGTCGCGGCCCTGCTCGGTGCGGTAGTGCTTCGGCCTTGGCCAGAACGATGTCGACTTCCTTGTCGTGCGGCAGATAGTTGAGCGTGGTCACGATCGACCAGCGGTCCATCTGGCCCTGGTTGATCTGCTGCGTGCCGTGATAGAGGCCGGAGGTGTCGCCGAGGCCGACCGTGTTGGCGGTCGCGAACAGGCGGAAGGCCGGATGCGGCTTGATCACCCGGTTCTGGTCGAGCAGCGTCAGGCGGCCGGAGCTTCCAGCACGCGCTGGATGACGAACATCACGTCGGGCCGGCCGGCGTCGTATTCGTCGAAACCAGAGCGCGACGTTGTGCTGCAGCGCCCAGGGCAGGATGCCGTCGCGGAACTCGGTGACCTGCTTGCCGTCCTTGATGACGATCGCGTCCTTGCCGACCAGGTCGATGCGGCTGATATGGCTGTCGAGATTGACGCGCACGCAGGGCCAGTTGAGGCGCGCCGCGACCTGCTCGATATGGGTCGACTTGCCGGTGCCGTGATAGCCGGTGACGATCACGCGCCGGTTCTTGCGCAAAACCCGGCGAGGATCGCGAGCGTGGTCGGCCGGTCGAACAGATAATCGGATCGATGTCCGGAACACGCGCATCCTGGCTCGAGAATAGGCCGGCACTTCCATGTCGCTATCGATCAAAAACCTGCCGACCGACACTTTCATGTCCGGCAGGGCGGCACTTCTCTTTGCATTGCAGGTCATTGATTCTCCGTGGCTTCGAACGCTAGAATCTGGTTTTGTCCGACCCCTTGTTACGGTCCGGAATACGGTGGCGGCAACTAGCAGACGCTGCTGGCGGGGTAAAACCCAAGCTGCGCCAGACATAATCATCAATTGTTTCAATAAGATAGTGGATCAGCCCTGTCCGGCGGCGGTTGGTTGAGAAGCCGACAACCGGGCCCGGACCGCCGAACTCCACTGCTTTCAGATAAGAGAATTCGGATCACCTCCACAAGCGGTCTTGCTTGATGGTCGCTCGCTGCTGGCGTCCGGGTGGTGGCACGCACCAGGTTCCTTTGAAACGCCTTTCTACCCGCTGCGGGGTCGCGTCGATATCGAGGCCGAGCGTGTCGAGAGCTCGTTCTCGGCGCGGATCGCGCGCTCTGCGCGCCCGCTTGTTCTCCGCACGCACGCCTCGCCGAACAGCCCGAACGGATCAGCGTGCCGAACGCGTGGATTCACGCACTTTCGCCTTGCCGGTTCCCATCTTCCACGTCGGACGACGACCGGTGAGCGCATCTTTCTGATGAGGCCATCACCGCAGCGTCGCTGCGCTCATTCCGGTGAAGAAGTTGTAGGACCGGTTGTAGTGACGCGCGTGATCAAGGCGGAGCCGCCAATATTCATTTTCGCGTCCACGGCCTTTGGGCGCGCGATGCGCCGCTTTTCCTTGGCAGCCATGCCGTTGGCTTGCGGCCGGGACCGCCCGTCTTCGGACGGCGATCCTTTTCCGGCTTGACGCGAATACGGTCAAAAAGGGGTGAGTCGAATTTCATGACTCGAACATTATGCGCTCTTCCAGGTGACGCCTTCAAGACTTGACTGTACTGCCTATTGACCCACGGGCTGCCCTCTCCTAAGCGGGCAACATGCGGACCGCCGATCTCATCACAAGGATGTTGACCGAGGCTTTCACGCCGCAAAGCCTCAAGGTGCTGGACTAATCTCACCAGCATGAAGGCCATGCCGGGCACCGGCCAGGCGGGCAAACTCATTTCCGTGTCTATATCGTATCGGAAGCGTTCAAAGGGAAAGACCCGGCTCGAACGTCACCGCATGATTAATCAATTGCTTTCGGCCGAGCTTGGCGGGCGGAGTACACGCACTCGCCATCCATGCTGCCGCGCCGGGCGAAGGCGGTATCTAGGCTTTGGCCTCCCGCATTCGCGCCGTAACGGCCGAATGCGCAAGGCCAGTGATGCGGTTGCGCGCACGACGCGATACCCTGAATCGGAACCCGTGGAAAGCGAAGCCTGTCCCACTTCCGGAATCGAGCGGCCTCGTGGATGACCAATCCGGCAATCGTGGCTGCTTCCTCGTCCGGCAAATTCCAGTCCATGACGCGGTTCAGGTCTCGGATCGGCACTGCACCGTCGACATTGACCGACCCGTCAGGCTGACGCCGGACGCCGGGCATGGCGACATCGTGCTCATCGGTGATGTCGCCGACGATCTCCTCGCGAGGATATCCTCCGAGTGTCACCAGCCCTTCGACTTCACCGTATTCATCGACCACCAGCGCGAACGGCGTCTTGCGGCGGCGAAATGCCTTGAGCTGCTCCGAGACCGGCCGCGTGTCGGGCACGAACCACGGCGGAGTCAGCAATGAGGATGTCGACCTTCGAGGCTTCGCCATCGACGGCATGCAACGCGCGCAGCAGATCCTTCACGTGCAGGATGCCGATAATATTTTCCGGATTGCCGCGCCACAACGGCAGTCGCGTGACCGGCGAGGCGATGACCGTATTGACGATGTCTTCCGGCGAATCGTCGGCGTCGAGGCGTGATCATGTTGGTACGGTGGATCATCACATCTGGAGACCGCCAGCTCACGCAGATCGAGCACGCCGCCAAACATGTCGCGGTCGAGGGTTTCGACGTTGCCTTCACGATGAAGGAGATCGACGGTGCCGCGCGACTCCTCGCGCGCGCGAGCAGCACCTGCTGATCCTCGCCGACGTTCATGCCGACGTGCTTGAGCAGCCACCGCACCAGAGCTTCGATGGTCAGATCAGCACTGGTGCAAAATCTGACCAAACCGGTACATCGGTCGCGCAACTGCGAGCGCGATGCGATCGGGCGCATTGAAGGCCGCGGTCTTCGGCAACATTTCCGAAAACACGACGACAAGGATCGTCATCGCGACCGTCGCGTAAACCACGCCGGCATTGCCGAACCAGCGCCAGCAGCACGCCTGTCGCCAGCGCGACGAAGCGGCGATATTGGCCGCATTGTTTCCGGAACAGCAGCGCGCCGGAGCAGCCGTTCGCGCTGCTCGAGCAGGCGATTGACGATGCCGGCGCGACGGTTTCCGTGCTTTTCCAGGCGGGTCATGCTGGCGCGCGACGAAGCGGTCAGCGCGGTTTCACTGCCGGCGAAGAAGGCTGAAAGCAGCAGGCAGATCAGGACGACGACAAGGGAAAGCCAGTCGTTCGTGGTCATCGCTCGGCAAGTTTATCAGAGAGAAACGCCCGCACCTCGGCGGCGTCGACATTATTCTCGACAAAAGGCCCGGCCAATGTCGCGCACCAAAATAAAAGTGAGCGTGCCGCGCCTTACCTTTTTGTCTTGAGCGATCAGATCCATCAATGCGATCGCCCGGCGAAGCCGCCGGGAACATCCTTGAGATGCGGGTAGGCAGGCCAACTGCCGTGCAAGATGCAGCGGCCGCACGCGCGGCTTCGGCGCCGATAAGCCCCTTTGCGCGCCGAAAATTCGAACGCCAGCGCCATGCCCAGCGCCACCGCCTCCCACCGTGCAGCAACCGATCGGAGAACCCGCAGCCCGCTTCGATTGCGTGCCCGAAGGTGTGTGTCCGAGATTGAGCAGCGCACGTTCACCGGTTTCGCGCTCATCCCGCGCAACGATGGCAGCCTTGCCGCGGCAACAGACACGCAATCGGCAGTGTTCGCGTGCCGGACCGCCCGCGAACACGTCCGGCCAGTTCTTCTCGAGCCAGCGCGAAGAACGCCGCATCGCCAAGAAGGCCGAATTTGGCAACTTCGGCATAGCCGGCGCGGAATTCGCGCTTGGACAATGTGTCGAGCAGGGCGGTATCGGCCAATGACCAAGCACCGGCTGATGAAAGGCACCGACCAGATTCTGCCCTGGCGGGAATTGATGCCCGTCTTGCCGCCGACCGAGGAGTCCACCTGCGCGAGAAGCGTCGTCGGCACCTGGACGAAGTCGAGTCCGCGCCGCACGGAGGACGCCGGCAAACCCGGCGAGATCGCCGATCACGCCGCCGCCCAGCGCAACGATGAGATCATTGCGCTCGACGCGCGCTGCAATGATCGCCTCGCAGACCTTCTCGAATGTCGCGTAGCTCTTTGAACCTTCGCCTGACGGCACAACGATCCGCGCGCTGTCGACGCCTGAAGACTTGAGCGATGCTTCGGCAGCTTGCAGATGCATGCCTGGCGACGGTTTCGTCACTGACGATCGCAACCCGTGCACCCGGCCGCAGCGTCTTGATACGCTCACCCAGACTCGGAAGCAGCCCGCGCCCGATCGACAATGTCATAGAGCGCGCGCATCAGAGCTACGCTCTACCGTAGTCGAGCTCCGGCCTGTCGCAACGGCGCGGTCATGGCGATTTCTCCTCGCCAAGGCCAAGACTGTCTCGGCAACTCGGCCATGATCTCGTCGACGATCGCGTCGTGCGGTTCGTCGCGCGACTGCACGACGATGTCGGCCTGCGCATAGAGCGGCTCGCGCGCCGGGCAAAAGATCCCTGATTTTTTCCACCAGCGGACGGTCGTTGCGGCGCTTGGTGCGCTTGAGCAGCACGTCGATGTCCGCCTTCGTAGCCAGACCGAGACACCTTTTCACCGATCAGCGCGCGAAGCTCTGCGCGTCCATGCACCGGACCCGCCGCCGGTCGCGAGCAACCTGCGGACCGTTGTCGAGAAGGGCGTGCAATGACGCGCTTCTCGCCGGCACGAAAATACGGTTCGCCGTGCTTGTCGAAAATCTCGGGTATGGTCATGCCCGCGGCGCTTTCGATCTCGGTGTCGGCATCGATGAAAGGAATTCCAAGTCGGGCGGCAAGCCTTCGTCCGATCGATGATTTGCCAGCGCCCATCATGCCGACGAGCACAATCGAGCGGCTGCCGAGCGCACGGACTACCGCCGATTCCAGGCCATTTTCCGCCGGTTTTTTGAATGGCACCGTTAACCATGCTATGGTTCCGAAGCGAATCCACGGTTCCATATACCAGTAATCGCGACAACCGCGCAGAGCGGTCTTGTCAGTGGTTCCGGAACGTGGTCGTAACTCGCCTAAAATCGATAGGCGCTCACACAAGAACGTTCGCCGGATTTGATCATGCCGAGTTTGATTCAGATTTCTCGTTTTCCTCGGCCTGCTCGTCTGGGCTGGGGTACGGCGCGGTGTTCTCGCTCGCCACCTTTGTCAAATATCAGCCACGCGAGATCATCGTGACCATTCCGCCCGACAAGTTCCTCAAAAATCATTGACGCCGGAGACAAGGCGAGGCGATGAGCCGCCGGCCAGGAACATCCGACGAGGCATTGGTCGAATTATTTCTCGACATGCTCGCAGCCGAGCGCGGCGCCGGCACGAATACGCTTTCCGCCTATCGGAACGATCTCGATGATCTCGTCGGCGCATCTGCGCGCGGCGAAGCGCACGGTCGCCAATGCGACAACCGACAACCTGCGCGAGTTCATCGCGAGTCTCTCCCGGCGCGGGTTGAAGGCATCGTCGCAGGCGCGCCGCCTGTCGGCGGTACGCCAGATCTACAAATTTCTCTACGCCGAGGGAAAACGCGCGTGACGATCCGCCGCGGTGCTGGAAGGGCCGAAGCGCGCACGGGTGCTCCCGAAGGTGCTCTCGATCGCCGAAGTCGACACGCTTCTCAAGCACGCACGGGCCAATAGCGAGAACACCAGGCAGCCGCTGCCGCAGCGGCTGCGCGCCGCGCGCCTGCTGTCTCTGCTGGAAGTCGTCTATGCCACCGGCCTGCGGGTGTCCGAGCTTGTGGCACTTCCCTCATCCGCGGCGCAGCGCGACCAGCGCATGCTCATCGTGCGGGGCAAAGGCAGCAAGGAGCGGCTTGTCCGCTCAACAAGCAGGCTAAACGCGCCATGTCCGAGTACCTCGAACTGCGTGCCACAGGTGAGCGCGATGCGAAGTCGAAATGGCTGTTCCCGTCGTTTGGCGAGCAGGGCCACCTGACCCGGCCAGCATTTCGCCCGCGAGCTCAAGGCGCTCGGCCAGGCCTGCGGCATTCGGCCTGAGCGCCTGAGCCCACACGTTCTGCGTCACGCCTTCGCCAGCCATCTTCTGCATAACGGCGCGGATCTGCGGGTGGTGCAGACCCTGCTCGGGCACGCGGATATTTCGACCACGCAAATCTATACGCACGTGCTGGAAGAACGGCTGAAAACGCTGGTGCGCGATCTGCATCCGCTCACGGACAACTAGCCAAAAACATTCATAAAAGCGAAATTAACCCGTTTGCTTGACTTAGAGGCTTGGCCCGCGTCAGTTCCGCCCGAAAACACAAAACTAACCTCGGACCCAATGCGCAGTTATCTCGATTTCGAAAACCGGTGGCCGAACTTGGAGGCCAAGGTCGAGGAACTGCGCGCGATGGGCGAGGCGGGAAATGCCGTCGCGATCAGCGAGGAAATCAACCGGCTGGAGTCGAAAGCATCGCTGGCTTTGCAGGAGCTCTACTCTGAGCTCACACCCTGGCAGAAGACTCAGGTTGCCCGGCATCCGCAACGGCCACACTGCCTCGACTACATCGCCGGGCTGGTCAGCAATTTCATCGCTCTCGCCGGTGACCGGAAGTTCGGCGACGATGCTGCCATCGTCGGCGGCTTCGGCCGCTTCCGCGGCGAGAGCGTCTGCATCATCGGCCATGAAAAAGGGTCCGACACAGAAAGCCGCCTCAAGCACAATTTTGGCATGGCGCGCCCGGAAGGCTATCGAAAGGCGGTTCGGCTGATGGACATGGCGGACCGCTTCGGCATTCCGGTGATCTCACTGGTGGACACAGCCGGCGCCTATCCCGGCATCGGCGCCGAAGAACGCGGCCAGGCAGAAGCGATTGCCCGATCCACCGAGACATGCTTTGTCACTCGGCGTGCCGAACGTCGCGGTGATCCTGGGCGAAGGCGGTTCCGGCGGGGCGATCGCAATTGCTGCCGCCAATCGCGTGCTGATGCTGGAACACGCGATCTACAGCGTGATCTCGCCGGAAGGCGCGGCCTCGATTTTATGGCGCGATACGGCCAAGGCGCAGGAGGCGGCGACCAACATGAAGATCACCGCGCAGGACATGGTGCGCTTCGGCGTGATCGACAGCGTGGTGCCGGAACCGACCGGGGCGCCCACCGCGACCCGCAGGCGGCCATCGCCGCGACCGGCGAAGCCATCGCCACGGCCCTCACCGAGCTGCAGGGGCCTCGACCGCGAGACGGTGCGAAAATTGCGGCGTGAGAAGTTCCTCACGATGGGACGCAGCATCGGTTGACGAACCGGGCCGGTTTACTTTTGTTTTACCATAGGGTTAGCGGTAGCCTAGAACGGTGTGGATCGCCTTGCAGATGCCACATCTTAAGGATAACCATTACTCAATCAGGGCCCGCCTCTCCGGGGAGAATCAGGCTTTGAATCGACCTTTCGTTCGCGCGCTTCTCGCGTCCGCGGCCGTTGCGGCTGCGATTGCCCTGGCTGGCTGCGATGCCGACAGCATCACCACCGACCGGGCGCGCACAGGCGCCGCTGTCCGAAAAGACGCTCGCCGAAATGGCGTCCAAGAACATGGATAAGGAGTCTCCGATCCTCGGCCGCATCTTCAAGGAAGAGGCGGAGATGGAGATCTGGAAGCAGAACCGCGACGGGCAATTCGAACTGCTGAAAACCTATCCGATCTGCCGCTGGTCGGGCGATCTGGGCCCCAAGAAGAAAGAAGGCGACCGTCAGGCGCCGGAGGGCTTCTACACCATCACGCCCGGACAGATGAATCCGAACTCCAGCTACTACCTCGCCTTCAACACCGGCTTTCCGAACGCCTATGACCGCGCGATGGGTTACAGCGGCTCGGAACTGATGGTGCATGGCGACTGCTCCTCGCGCGGCTGCTACGCGATGACCGACGAGCAGATCCAGGAAATCTACGCGCTGGCGCGCGAAGTCGTTCTTCGGCGGGCAAGAGGCTTTCCAGCTGCAGGCCTATCCGTTCCGGATGACGGCACTCAACATGGCCAAGCATCGCAACAACCCGAACTTCGCGTTCTGGAAGATGCTCAAGGAGGGCTATGACCACTTCGACGCGACGCATCAGGAGCCGAAGGTCGCGGTTTGCGACAAACGTTATGTCTTCGATGCTGCGGGGCCCGATGATTCCAGCAGGCCGCTGTCGTTCAATGCAAAGGCCGCTTGTCCGGCCTATCAGCTCGACAAGAACGTCGCCGATGCAGTCAACGATCACCAGCGGCAAGAGCAGCGCAAGATGGCGGAATACATCGCCAGCGGCGTATCGACGGTCGCGTCCCGCGCCGGCGTTGACGGCGGCATGAACCCGGTATTCATCGCCAAGCTTTCGACGCCCGGCGGTCTCGACAACAACGGCCGCTATCAGGTGGCCAGCACGACAACCGCGCCGGGCGCGCTGCCGCGCGTCTCGGAAGCACCGGGCGCGCTGCCCCGCACCACCACGGTGACGCCGCCGAGCCGCGAGCGCTGAAGCGCCGGTCAGGCAGGAGCCTGCGGTGGCGGCAGGCAGAGAGCCAGTCATGGTGGCGAGCGTGCCGATGCCACGGGCTGCGCCGCAGCCGAAGCAGGGCGAAGCCCCCGCTGACAAGCCAACCACGATCGGCGGGACTCATTGACGGCTGGTTCGGTGGTTCGAAGGCGGAAGCTGCCTCGTCAACGCATGAAAAGAGCAGGTTGCCGTGCGAAGCGGCAATACCGACCTGGCGGCAAAACCGAAGCAAGCCGCTCCTGTTGCTCCAGTTCGCACTGCTTCCGCCGGCGCTTCCGTGCCGGTGCATTCCACCGCGGCTGCACCAACGCCCGCTCCGGTTACGCCGGCACCGAAAGCCCGCGAGACGGCGCCAAAAACCGCGGCCGCGCCTGCTCCGGCACCTGCGTGGCCCGCACCGCCACAACCGGCCAAAGCCGACAAGGCCGAACCGCCGCGTGTGCAACCGCAACAGCAACAGCCGGAAATTCGTACTGCCTATTCCACCCCGCCGGCGAGCAACAATGGCTTGCTTACAGGCGCGCAACCGGTTGTCCCGGTTGGCTCGTTCAACAGTTTCCGATAACCGGTTTCGAATCGACACAACTGGACGAAGCATGGACTGCTACGTCTATGTTCTCGGCACGCTCGCGAACAATCGCCACCTGACTTATGTCGGCTGGACTGACAATGTCGAGCGGCGATTGGCCCAGCACAATGCCGGCAAGGGTGCACGCTCGACACGCGGCCGCAGTTGGGTGCTGCTCTATTCGGAACGTTGCGCGAGCAAGCGCCACGCCATGAGCCGCGAGTGGCACCTCAAGCGCGACCGCGCCTTGCGCAAACAGCTGGCGCAGGCGCTGAAAAACGACCTCGCGCAATGAGCACTTTCAGCGAGCCGAAAATCGATTGTCACGCGCACGTGCTGGATCCGGTTCGTTTTCCATATGGCGCGGATATTCAATACAAGCCGGCGGGACAGGAGATCGGCACTCCCGCCCAGTTTCGCCAGATCATGAAGACCTATGGCGTCGACCATGCCCTTCTGGTCCAGCCGAATTCCGGTTACGGCGGCGATAATTCATGCATGCTCGACACGATCGCGCGAAGTGGCGGACGCCTGAAAGGTATTGCAATTATTCCTTTCAATGCCGATCTCGCGGCGCTGAAGAAATTGAAAGACCAGGGAATCCTCGGCGCAGCGTTCAATCCGACATTTCATGGCATCGATTACTACGAGCACGCTGGCGATTTGATCGCCAGGCTCGCGGAACTCGACATGTTTCTGCAAATCCAGACTGAGCACCATCAGCTTCTGAGATTTGTGCCCTGGATCGAAGCAACGTCCGTCCGCGTGCTGATCGACCATTGCGGAAGACCGACAATCGCGGCCGGACTCAACCAGCCGGGTTTCCAGGCGCTCCTGCGGCTCGCCCGAACACGGCGGGTCAGCGTGAAACTTTCCGGCTATGCGAAATTCTCCCTGATGCCCTACCCCTTCGAAGATACTTGGCCGTTCGTTCGCGCCATCGTCGACGCGTTTACGCTCGATGGCTGTATGTGGGCTTCGGATTGGCCGTTCCTGCGCGCGCCGCAACGCCAGGATTACGGACCGCTGGTCGAACTGGTCGAAATGCTTTTTCCCGACCCGGCGGATCGCCGCGCTCTCTTTACGGCACGCCGCGCCGCTTGTTCGGCTTTGCTGATACGCCGGTCGACAAATAGCGCCGGTGAGCCGCGAGCGCGTCACGCCGCAATCAACGCGGCCGTCTTCAGGCGAATTTGCCGTGGCAGTGTTTGAATTTCTTGCCGGAGCCGCAAGGGCACATTTCATTGCGGCCGACCTTGCCCCAGCTCGACGGATCGTTCGAATTACGTTCCGCCTCAGCGCCATTGCCATTCCTGACCAGCGCCGGCGCCAGGGCCGGCGCCATCTCGTCTTCGCCCGTTGTCGGGTCGACCTTGTGCGCTTCCATGTACGGCAGTGACGCAGCCTCATCGGTGGGCGGCGACTGGACAACCTCAACGCGCATGAGCTGCGCGGTTACCGCCTCACGCAAATGCGCCACCATTGCCTCAAACAGCGAGAAAGCCTCGCCTTGTACTCGTTGAGCGGATCCCGCTGACCATATCCGCGCAAGCCGATCACCTGGCGAAGGTGCTCGAGCATGACGAGATGCTCGCGCCACAAATGATCCAGGGTCTGCAGCAAAATGGACTTCTCGACGTAACGCATGACCTCGGGGCCCCATTTGGCCACCTTGCCCGCCATCCATTCGTCGGCGCGCCGCGTGATGCGATCGCGCACGTCATCAACGGTAATGCCTTCCTCTTTCGCCCACTCCTGACCGGAAGATCCAGCGTCAGCGCTTCGCGCAGGCTATGATCGAGGCCGGCCGTGTCCCACTGTTCCGGATAGGCATTCTCTGGAACGTGCTTGGCAACCAAATCTTCGATCATCGCGTGGCGCATATCGCCGATGGTTTCATCGACCGCCTCGTCGCGCATCAGCTCGAGCCGCTGCTCGAAGATCACCTTGCGCTGATCGTTCATGACGTTGTCGAACTTGAGCAGGTTCTTGCGGATGTCGAAGTTGCGCGCCTCGACCTTCTGCTGCGCCTTTTCGAGTGCCTTGTTGATCCACGGGTGAACGATTGCCTCGTTCTCCTTCAACCCGAGCTTTTGCAACATGCCATCGAGCTTGTCGGAGCCGAAGATGCGCATGAGGTCGTCTTCGAGCGACAAGAAGAACTTCGAGTGGCCGGGATCGCCCTGACGGCCGGAACGGCCGCGCAGCTGATTGTCGATGCGCCGGCTTTCGTGCCGCTCGGTGCCGAGCACAAAGAGACCCACCGGCGGTCAGCGCTTTTTCCTTCAGCCGCGCAACCTGCTGGCGGATCTCGTCGGCGCGTGAGCTTTTCTCGCGCTCGCGCGGATCCTCGATATCGGCAATTTCCTGGCGGATGCGCATGTCGGCATTGCCGCCGAGCTGAATGTCGGTCCCGCGCCCGGCCATATTGGTGGCAATCGTGATCGCGCCGGGCACGCCGGCTTGTGAAACAATGTAGGCTTCCTGCTCGTGATACCGGGCATTGAGGATGGCGAACACCTTGGTCTTGGTGGCACCGTCGTCGCCCGAATAAAGCGCGGCGAACGCATTGGGATCGGAGAAATCGTGTTGCTCCCAGCCCTGCTGCCGCAGCATCTCGGCAAGCTGCTCGGATTTCTCGATCGAGGTGGTGCCGACCAGGACCGGCTGGCCGCGTTTCTTGCAGTCCTCGATCAGCGTGATGATGGCGCGGTATTTCTCGGTTGCCGTGCGGTAGACTTCGTCATCGTCGTCGAGGCGCACAAGCGGCATATTGGTCGGCACCTCGAGCACCTCGAGGCCGTAAATGTCCATGAACTCGTCGGCTTCCGTGAGCGCAGTGCCGGTCATGCCGGCGAGCTTCTCGTACATGCGGAAGTAGTTCTGGAACGTGATCGAAGCGAGCGTCTGATTTTCCGGCTGGATCGGCTGATGCTCTTTCGCTTCCAGTGCCTGATGGAGGCCTTCTGAGTAGCGCCGGCCCGGCATCATGCGGCCGGTGAACTCGTCGATGATCACGACCTCGCCGTTGCGCACGATGTAGTCCTTGTCGCGCTGGAACAGCTTGTGCGCACGAAGCGCCTGATTGACGTGATGCACGACAGAGACGTTTTCCACGTCATAGAGCGAATCGCCCTTGAGCTGGCCGGCCGCGCGCAGCCGTTGCTCGAGCTTTTCCATGCCGGCTTCAGTCAACGTCACTGTCCGCTGCTTTTCGTCGACCTCATAGTCGGTCTTGTCGAGCTGCGGAATGTAACCGTCGATCGTGTTGTAGAATTCGGAACGGTCATCGAGCGGACCGGAAATGATCAGCGGCGTGCGCGCCTCGTCGACAAGAATTGAGTCGACTTCGTCGACGATTGCATAAATGTGCCCGCGCTGGACCATATCCTCCAGCCGGTACTTCATATTGTCGCGCAGATAGTCGAACCCGAGCTCGTTGTTGGTGCCGTAGGTGATGTCGCAGTCATAGGCCTTCTTGCGCTGCTCATCGTCGAGCCCGTGCACGATGACGCCGACCGAGAGGCCGAGGAAATTGTAGATCTGTCCCATCCATTCGGCGTCGCGCTTGGCCAAGATAGTCGTTGACTGTGACGACATGGACGCCACGGCCGGAGATTGCGTTGAGATAAACCGGAAGGGTCGCAACCAGCGTCTTGCCTTCGCCGGTCTTCATCTCGGCGATCTTGCCTTCGTGCAGGATCATTCCGCCGATCAGCTGGACGTCGAAATGACGCTGGCCGAGCGTCCGCTTGGCGGCTTCCGCGCACGGTCGCGAAGGCGGGAACCAGAAGGTCATCAAGGGAGGTGCCTTCAGCCGCCTGTTTCTTGAAGTCGACCGTGCGCGCCTTCAGCGCATCGTCGGAGAGCGCTTCCAGTTCCTTTTCGAGCGCATTGATCTCGCCAACCCGGGGCAGATAGCTGCGGATGCGCCGCTCATTGGCGGATCCAAACAGCTTGCGGGCAACGGCGCCGATCATTCGGGGACTCCTCAATAGGCCGGGCGCTTATATCACGCCGTCTCGGCCGGATTTGCTTCCGGCACTCCGGAATACGGCACTTTTCGGGCAAATTCGACGTGAATCACGCCGGCCAATGGCGAACCGGCCAAAGCTGAGCGAGAGATATGAGGGTCGGATTGTTGTCAATTGGCGGCTTGCCAAGGCCCGCAAACCGGCAGGTTCACGGGAGCGTCAAGGCCCGCGGATACTGTCGGCCATTGCAAAGCCACGGTTGTTGGGCGAATAGTCCGCGCGCCGCCTGCCCGAACCGGCGGCCATACATCCAAGGACGCCGTCATGACGATTTGTGTACCCGCCGGCTTTCCGGTCCGATCCGGCCCAGCCAGCTTATTATACCGCTCTTGTGGCGGTGCTCTTTCTATGACCGGGCCGCTCCATGCCCAGGACAAGCGATCCGCTGGTCGCCAAGGTTAATGGCGTTGAAGTTCATCAGAGCGACCTTACCGCCGCCGAGGATGAAGCCGGACAGATCCCGCCGATGTCGCCCGAGGCCAAGCAGGATTACCTGGTGCAGTTTGTGGCCGACATGATCCTCGTGTCGAAAGCAGCAGAGGACAAGAAGTTTGGCGATCGGCCGACTTCAAGCGCAAGCTTGAGTTTGCTCGCAAGAAGCTGCTGATGGAAGGTCTGCTGCAGTCGGTCGGCAAGCAAGCGTCTCACCGACGCGGCGATGCACCAGGTTTATGACGAGGCGGTCAAGCAGATCGGCGATGAGAAGGAAGTGCATGCCCGTCACATCCTGTTCCGCGCGCCACCGGCGACGACAAGGCGGGGAAGGAAGCCGAGGACAAGGTCAAGGCGGTGATTGCCCGCCTGAAGAAGGGCGAGGACTTCGCCAAGGTTGCCGGCGAAGTCACCGAGGACCCGTCAGGAAAGGCCAACGGCGGTGACCTCGGCTATTTCACAAAGGACCAGATGGTGCCGGAATTCTCTGACGCCGCCTTCAAATTGGAAGCAGGGCAGATTTCCGAGCCGGTGAAAACGCAGTTCGGCTGGCATGTGATCAAGGTCGAAGAGAAGCGCACAAAGCCGGCGCCCAAGTTCGAAGACGTAAAGCCGCAGATCGAAAATTTCGTGACGCGCAAGGCGCAGGCCGAGCTTGTCACCAAGCTGCGGACCGAAGCCAAGATCGAGCGAATGGACAAGCCGGCAAAGGCCGAAGACAAGCCCGCGCCTGCTGCACCCGGCGAAGAAGTAACGTCGATCTTATTCATCAAATGTTTTCGTCATGGCCGGCCTTGTGCCGGCCATTTCGCTTTAGGCTAGGCACTGGATCCGCTGGATCCCTGTTTTCATATGACACGCTCATGAGTACGTCCAGTCTTCCCCTCTGCCCCGGTCAATGTACCTGGACATGCCGGCAATCCCCGGCGTCAGGCTCGCGACTGCCGCAGCCGGAATTCGGTATGCAGAGCGTACCGATGTTCTGCTCGCGCTGTTTGAACCGGGAACCACGGTCGCCGGCGTGTTTACGCGTTCGAAATGTCCGTCGGCGCCGGTCGAATGGTGCCGGGCGCGTCTCAAAACAGCCAAGCCCGCGCGCACTCGTGGTCAATTCCGGCAACGCCAATGCCTTCACCGGCAAGAGCGCGACGCGATGCCTGCAGGTTCACGCGCACAGATCGCCGCACGGGCGGCTGGCTGCAAACCGGACGACGTTTTCCTTGCCTCGACCGGCGTGATCGGCGAACCGCTGAAGGCTGCAAGCCTTCGAATGGTGTCATGGAGGGTCTGCGTCGCACGTGCGCAGGCTGACGATTTCTTCCGGCTGCGGCGCGCGATCATGACCACCGACACCATTCCCGAAGGTGGCGACGGCGACGGCTAAGATCGGCAAAGCCAACGTCACGATCAACGGCATCGCCAAGGGTGCCGGCATGATCGCGCCCGATATGGCGACGATGCTCTCCTTTATATTCACCGACGCAGCGATATCCGCATCCGCGCTGCAGGCGCTTCTGAAGGACGGAGTCGCCGATACGTTCAACGCCGTCACGATTGACGGCGATACGTCCACATCCGACACGCTTGATGATGTTTGCGACCGGAAAGGCCACGGGCAAGCCAGCGGATCGTCCGCGCCGACCGACCCGCGTCTGAAAGACTTCAGGAAAGCGCTGCACGCCGTGCTTGCCGATCTCTCCAGAGCAGGTCGCGCGCGACGGCGAAGGCGCACGCAAACTGGTCGAAATCGTCGTGGAAGGCGCCGTGTCGAAAAGCCTCGGCGCGCCGTATCGCCATGTCGATCGCCAATTCGCCGCTGGTGAAAACGGCGATCGCCGGTGAAGATGCGAACTGGGGCCGCGTCGTCGATGGCCGTCGGCAAAGCGGGCGAGCCTGGCGCGATCGGGACAAGCTTTCGATCTGGTTCGGCGGCATCCGCGTCGCGCACAAAGGCGCGCGCGATCCCGGCTATGACGAGGCGAGCGTCAGCGCGGCAATGAAGAAGCCCGAGATCAGCCTGAAAGGTCGCGCTCGGGCTGGGCAAAGGCCGCGATCGCGTGCTCGACGCTGCGATCTGACCAAGGAATACATCGCCATCAACGGCGATTACCGGTCCTAGATCCGTCGAGGCGCGGTGGGCTGTGGTCGCTCAGGATCGTTCTCGTTGCGGCATGCGCGCTCATCGATGCGCGACGGCCGCGTGCTGATCGCACAGCGGCCGCAGGGCAAAGCCGATGGCCGGGCTATGGGAGTTCCCGGCGGCAAGATCGAGAATGGCGAGCGGCCCGAGGAGACCTCGATACGCGGAACTGCAGCGAGGAGCTCGGGAATAACGGTCGAGCGAGGCCTCGTCTCGCCCCGCTCACCTTCGCGAGCCACACTTATCCCGGACTTTCATCTGCTGATGCCGCTTTGACGTCTGCCGGCGCTGGGACGGAACCGTCAACCCGACAGAAGGCCAACGCAATTTCCGTGGGTCGAAAGCCAAACCAGCTGCGCGACTATGAAATGCCGCCGGCGGATGTGCCGCTGATCGTCACACCTCATGGCGCTGCTCTAACGGAAGCGCTCCGGCTTCTCTCCCGTCGATATTTCACTGGTACCGAGGGCATCGGCCAATCGCTGCGCCGCCGAGCCGGGCTTGAGAGGCTTCTGCCGGCTTTCGTGCGGCGCCCAGCCCGACAGCCAGACGATTTCAAAGCTTGCACGCAGGCGGCCGTCGGCGTCGGCAAACCGCTCGGCGTAGATTCCGTCATTCGCCGCAACGTTGCGCGTTTCAGCGGTTTGCGCAGGCGCTCATGCAGCACATTGGTGGCGCCCATGCCGGCGCAGATCGCGCAGCAGCGCAAAAGCCGAATCGTAACGCACCGCCAGCCGCTCGCTATCGATGACCGGCAATGCGCGAACCCCGCGCGTTGCAGGAGTGCTGCCGAGCTCGCGCACGTCGGCAAACGGGGCAACGCGCGGCGAGATGCCTCCCTCGATCTCGCTTTCAGCCGCGGCGAATGGCTGCGCGCAGCTCAGCGAGACTTTCTCCGCCGACCAACGCCGCCAATAGCAGTCCATCCGGCTTCAAGAGCGCGGCGGATCTGTATCAGCGTGCCCGGCAGATCATTGACGAACTGCAGCGTCAGCGCCGACGTCACCAGATCGAGCGAGCCGTCGGCAAACGGCAAGGCTCTCTTCGTCGGCGCCGTACACGTAAAAATGAACGATCTGACCCGGCCCTCGAGTCCGCCGCGGCGACGATGGCTGTCACCTTCCCGCTCGCGGCAAGTGCCCGTCGTACCGCATCCGTTGGGGTACCGAGATCAACGGCGATTTCGAAGCTGACGCAGCACCGCGGAAAGCCGCTCACCCAGGTCATCGGCAACGCGGTCAAGCAGGAACGTTTCGGGGCCCAGCGAGCGCGCGCGCTGTTGGCGCACGCCGAAGCAAGCGACCGGTCAAATATCTGGAGACCTGACGACATTGATTTGTCCTGTCGCGCACGCGCGATTTTGCCACGCCGCATCCGTGATCGTGCTACCGGTTTGCAGCATGAACGAGCTTGTTTCGGCAAGGCCGGATACAGGGTCATCGCGTGCCTGCTCGCTTTCATGGGCGGCATGTTATCGGCGTTGCGCCTTGCGCGCTCGACTTTGCACTGCCGCCGCTGTGCCCATCCTGCCGCGAGCCGCTTGACGAGCGCATGGGCCTATGCGCGTCCTGCTGGTCAGAAACTGTCGCTCATCGAGCCCCCTACTGCGCGCGGCTCGGCATTCCATTCGGGTACGATCCCGGCCCTGGCCTGTTGTCGATGGAAGCCATCGCCAACCCACCGGCCTACGATCGGGCACGCGCGGCCGTGCGCTACGACGACGTTCGCGCGCAAGCTGGTCCAGGGCTTTAAATATAGCGACCGGCTCGATCTCGCTCCCGATGATGGGGCAATGGATGGCGCGTGCCGGCCGCGAGCTATTGGCAGAGGCCGACGTGCTGATCCCGGTCCCGTTGCATTGGCGCAGGCAGTGGGCGCGGCGGTTCAATCAATCGGCCGCGCTCGCCGGCGCGATCTCGGCCCTCGGTCGTGTGCCGGTTGCCACGGTTCGCTCAAACGTGTGCGGGCCACGCCGCAGCAGGTCGGACTGTCAAAAACCGAGCGGGCTGACAATGTCCAAGGCGCCTTCCGCGTGCCAGCCGAACACGGGCTCGATATCGCCGGACGGCGTGTGGTGTTGATCGACGACGTCCTGACATCCGGCGCCACCGTCGATGCCTGTGCCCGGGCCCTATTGCGGGCGGGCGCCGCCCATATCGACGTTCTGGTATTCGCGCGGGTTGTGGCGCCAGCACGCGCTCCCATATAAAGGACGCTACAAAGCGCAGAAAACATATGCCGCCCGTTGACATCTATACGACCCGCGCCTGTCCCCTATTGCAATGCCGCCAAAGCCTCTGCTGAAGCGGAAAGGCGTGAAAGTACAGCGAGATCGATGTCAGCAGTGACCTCAATCGCCGCGAGGAAATGATCTCAACGCGCAAACGGACGCATGACTGTGCCGCAGATTTTCATCGGGACGATGCATGTCGGGGGCAGCAATGAGCTGCACGCGCTGGAGCGCGCCGGCACGCTCGACACATTGCTCGCCGGCGATGGGGCATCCGCATGAGCGCCGGCACCTTCAAAGCCAGCCATGATCCAGATGCGCTCGGGCTCACGCCCGGCGCCAATAGCGATGACGCCGTGCGCATGATCGGCGAGGCGAAATCGGCCGGAGCCGACTATGTGCTCACGCCGGAAATGACCAACATCCTGGCGCGCCAGGCGCGAGCAGCTTTTCTCCGTGGTCGTCGAGGAAGAGGCGGACGCCTCGCTTGCAACCTTGCGCGAGGTTGCCCGCAAGCTCGGGATCTACGTCCATATCGGTTCGCTCGCGATCAAGATTTCGCCCGACCGCGCCGCCAACCGCTCGTTCCTGATCGGCCCGAAGGGCGACATCCTCGCACGCTACGACAAGATTCATATGTTCGACGTCGACCTTGCAGGCGGCGAGAGTTATCGCGAGTCGCGCAACTACCGGCCCGGCGAGATTGGCGGTGCTGGCAGATCTCCCGTGGGGCCGCCTTGGGCTTACCGTCTGCTACGACCTGCGCTTCCCCGCGCTCTATCGCGCATTGGCCGAGGCCGGGGCAACCATGCTGGCGATCCCGTCCGCATTCACCAAGCAAACCGGCGAAGCACACTGGCACGTTCTCGCTGCGGGCACGGGCCATCGAAAATGGCAGCTTTGTATTTGCCGCCGCACAGGGCGGTAAACGTGAAAATGGCAGAGACACCTACGGCCATTCACTGATCGTTGACCCTTGGGGGAGCATCATTGCGGAAGGTGGCACCGAGCCGGGGTCATCATGGCCGAGATCAATCCTGCGGAAGTAGCCAGCGCACGCGCGCGTATTCCGTCGCTGCAGCACGGCCGGCGTTTTGAAATCGTTGAGCCGCTGGCGGAGCCGGCGCACCTCCATGTCGTGCGGAGGGCGGAATGATTCGCTACGCACTCATCTGCAAGCAAGGCCACCAGTTTGAGAGCTGGTTTCAGTGGATCCGGCCGCCTACGACAAGCAGGCCAAGCGCGGTCTCGTGGCCTGTCCGCAATGCGGCTCGGTTAAGGTGGAAAAGCGATCATGGCGCCGCGGCTGTCCGCCACCGCAAAGAAGCGAGCGCACGGCCATCCAGGCACCTGCGGCAACGCGCCGAGCGCGACGCCTGTACCGGCAGCACCTGCGCCCGTGGCAATGATTTCGCCACAGGAACAGGAGTTCAGGGCCAAGCTCAAGGAGCTGCGCGACCATCTCACCAAGAACGCCGACAATGTCGGCGCGAAGTTCCCCGAGGAAGCACGCAAGATGCACTATGGGGAAATCGATCACCGCTCGATCTACGGTGTGGCTACCCCGAGGAAGCAACAGAGCTCTCCGAGGAAGGCATCGAATTCCATCCGCTCCCGCCGCTTGCCGGACGAGAGAACTGACTGGTCGTCTGCCTCTGTGCTGTCGTCCCCGCGAGGGCGGGACGACGATACGAACTAATAAGCCCACACCAGTAACGCGACGCCGATTACCACAAGCACGATGCCGAGGCCTTCGCGCCTGGTGGTCGGTTGCTTGAATATGAATCGTGTGACGCCTTGCGCGAACAGCACCTCGACCAGCGCCAGCGTGCGCACATTGGCCGCGGTCGTGATGGCAAAGGCGAGGAACCAGAATTCCGACGCGAAAGCGCCCATAAATCCGGCAAAAGCGAGGGCCGCCACGGCGCGCGCAATGGCATGCAGAACCTTGGGGTCGCGCAGCACGAGATAGGCCGAGAGCAACGCCGCCTGGATGACGAGACCGACTGTGACCGTAAACGTTGCCGCCAGCACGGAAATCCGCAAGCCCGAGCGACAGGATCGCACCGCGATAGCTGATGGCCGACAGCGCGAACATTGTGCCGCCGCCGAGCCCGATAAGCGTCGACCGCGTGGTACCGGCGTCGCTGTCGCGTGGCTGAGCGAGATCACGATCACCCCGGCGGTCGCAATCAGGATCGCCGCAGCCGACAGGCGGCGTGACTTGTCGCCGAGAGAAAAGAGCCCAAACAGCGCAACCTGCACAGGCTCGGTCTTGATATGGCGTACGCGACGACTGAACGATCGTTCACCCATCGCAGCGAGCATCAACGCGGTGGCCGCGATTCTGTCCGAGCGCACCCGCGAGCACCCAGGGCCAGAAGGCGGGCGGCGGCGTCGGCAGGTGATCGCCGGTGATTGCGACGAGCCCGAACAGGAAAAGCAGCGCGAACGGAAATCCGAACAGGAAACGCACGTGAAAGTCGCGCCGACCGTGCCGAGGTTTGCGTCAGCTCGCGCTGCATGGCGTTGCGGCGCGGTCTGTGCCGCCGCGGCGATCAACGTGAAGACGGCCCAGAGCAGCTAATGGAGTGCGGTCTCGTCAGGTCGGCCGCTGGACCGAATCTCCGCCGCTTCAGGGAATTCGATGACCTCGCCTTGCTCGTTGTCGACCAGCAGGAACAGATCGAAATAGCGGATGGTGGCGCGCCGCCGGTGCGTTTGATCACCGATTGCCGCCATTCCTCGTCGTGCGCCTTCTTGCGCCGCTTCGACGCCGATGGCCAGATATGAGACGCCGGCACCGGTCTTGCCGTTGAGCTCGAGCAGGAAGTGCTTGCGCAGCAATTCCTTGTTGGCGCGCCATTTCGGAATCACGTTGCGCGCTTCCTCGGCCACTTGCTGACGGCTCCAGCCTTTCGGCGAATTGAATTCGACCAGTTCGAGAATCATGCGGCTCTCTCCTTTGCTTCGGGCGCTGCGCCACCAGCATGTAGTTGACGTCCATATCGGATGACAACCGCCAGCGGTCGGCAAACGGGTTGTAGATCACGCCGCGCTCTCCGGTCACTCTGCAGACCGTTGCGCTCGATTGCGATTTTCAAGCTCCATTGCGGGCGTGACGAACTTGTCCCACTGATGCGCTGCCGCGCGGCAGCCAGCGCAAGCGACGTATTCGGCGCCGACGATGGCGAGCGCAAAGCTCTTCAGTGTGCGATTCAAGGTGGCGGCGATCATCAAACCACCGGGTCTTGACCGTCGTCGCGCAGGTCGCTACGAACGCAGCAACGTCAGCCGACGTGTTCGACCACTTCCATGGCCAGCACCACGTCGAAGCGCTCGTTTGCGGCGGCCAGATCTTCCGCGGTCGTGGCGCGATAATCGACGACAACGTCCACACGTCTTCGGCATGCGCGCTGGCCGCGGCATTGATTGTCTTCCGACGGATCGGCGCCGACCATCTCCGCACCCAGCCGCGCCAGCGGTTCCGACAGGATGCCGCCGCCGCAGCCGATATCGAGCATGCGCAGGCCTTTCAGACAGTCCAGCTTTTGGGATCGCGGTTGAAACGCGCCGCGGCCTGGTCGCGGATATAGCCGAGCCGGACGGGATTGAACTTGTGCAGGGCCGCCATGGGCCCGCGCGGATTCCACCAGTCGGCGGCATGGCGTGAGAAACGCTCGACCTCGGCTTGGTCGACCGACGATGCGCGACGCTTGCCTGCCATGCCTGTCTCCGGCCGCCCCGGTTTCAGCGGGCGGTCACCTGATTTCGAAATTCGAGGGCGCGTCGATATCGTGCAACGGCTCGATGCCAGCGCCGGTCCCGCGAATGGTGATGTCGCCGAAATTGAGCATCCGTCCCAATATCGACTGATCGACATCCACGCTTTCAACCTTGTCCATGTTCATCTCAACCGTGTGTCGGCGGATGAAGCCCCGCTTGTAGACGATGCGCCGGTCAGTCACATCAACCTCTGTCGTCCAGCGCCGGAACCAGGCCCTGAAAGCCAGTCCAAGACCGGCCAGCGCACAGACAAGCGCGGCCAGAAGCGCAACCGGCCCCTGGCGCCGCCAACAGTGAGCGCGATGAAAGCCAGCAGCCACAGCCCGATCGCCGGCAAATAGAACGACCCAATGCAGGGTCGTCGAATAGGCCACGGTCTCGCCGGGCTGCAGGATGTGCTCGATGTATCGCGTCATCAGACCCTGGATCTTCGAACTATAACCACGCTAGCAGCGATGTTGCGGTTGCCGCACCCGCCGGTATGTATACGCGCGTTTTCGGCCGGCGCTCAGGGCTTTAACGTTTGCGCCGGCCGTTTGTTAGCGCCTTTCGGCGCGTCCGGGAATGTCAGTGGCTCGTCTGGTGATGAAATTCGGCGGAACGTCGGTCGCCGATCTCGACCGCATCCGCAACGTGGCGCGCCACGTCAAGCGCGAAGTCGATGCCGGGCACGACGTGGCCGTCGTGGTCTCCGCCATGGCCGGCGTGACCAATCAGCTGGTCGAGCTGGTGCCGCGACAGGCGCCATGCTGCACGATGCCCGCGAATACGATGCGGTGGTCGCCACCGGCGAGCAGGTCACCGCCGGACTGCTCGCCATCGCTGCTCGAAGGCATGGGCGTCAACGCGCGATCCTGGCAGGGCTGGCAGCTGCCGATCCTGACCGACAACGCGCACGCCTCTGCGCGCATCCTGGACGTCGAACGGCGCCGAGCTGATCAAGCGCTTCAGGAGCGCAGGCAGGTCGCGGTCATCGCCGGCTTCCAGGGCATGCACAAGGAAACCGGCCGCGTCACCACGCTCGGCCGCGGCGGTTCCGACACCTCGGCGGTGGCGATCGCTGCCGCGATCGGCGCCGAACGCTGCGACATCTACACCGACGTCGACGGCGTCTACACCACCGACCCGCGCGTGGTGCCGCAGGCGCACCGCTTGGCCAAGATCGCGTACGAGGAAATGCTCGAGCTTGCCTCGCTCGGCGCGCAAGGTCATGCAGGTGCGTTCGGTCGAGCTCGGCATGGTGCACAATGTGCGCATCTTCGTGCGCTCGAGCTTCGACAAGCCGGAGGACATCGATCCGCGCAAGCCGCCGCCGGGCACACTCATTTGCGACGAAGGAGACATCGTGGAACAGCAAGTCGTCACCGGCATCGCCTTTTCCAAGGACGAGGCGCAGATCTCGATCCGCCGGGTGCAGGACAAGCCCGGGGTCGCGGCCGCCATCTTCGGCCCGCTCGCCGACGGCCAACATCAACGTCGACATGATCGTGCAGAACGTCTCGGCCGGACGGCGCCACCGACGGATCTCACCTTCACGGTGCCGTCCGCCGACTATCGAGCGCGCCGCGTCGACGTGCTCGACAAGGCGAAGAGCGCGATCGGCTATCGAGCGGCTGGACGGCGCGACCGACGTCGCCAAGGTCTCGGTCATCGGCATCGGCATGCGCAGCCACGCCGCGCGTCGCCGCACAGGCGTTCAAGGCGCTTGCCGACGCAGAAGATCAACATCCTCGCCATCACCACGTCCGAGATCAAATTCTCGGTGCTGATCGACGCGGCTCAGACCGACCTGGCGGTCCGCACGCTGCATACGCTTTACGGACTGGACAAGGCGTAGCTGTCATCAGTTCCCGCTTCATTTTTATCATTCCGGGCGCTGCCGAGGCCGCGAGCGGAATGACTTGCACAGGCAGAAGGTTTTGAGGGGCAATGGCCGCTTTGGCTTGCCTTGCATGGGCCATTGGCTATAGCCTGAGCATGGCGGCCGCCGGTGCGGACTCGCGCGGTCGCCATTCGTACACGATTTGGCCGTAGACGAGGCCGCCGGCCCAGGCCGCGGCCAGAAGGATCTCAATAATGCGTGGCGCGCTCGGCGGTCCGCGCGTGCTGTTGCGCCGGCTTCGCGAGGTGATGGCGGAGCCGGTCAGCGCGCAGGACCGCCTCGACAAGGTGGTGGTGCTGATCGCCGCCAACATGGTGGCGGAGGTCTGCTCCGTCTACGTGCTGCGCGTAGACGGCACGCTCGAGCTCTACGCCACCGAAGGCCTGAAGCGCGAAGCCGTCCACCAGACCGTGCTGCAGGCCGGACGAAGGCCTGGTCGGCCTGGTCGCGAGCGAAGCCAACCCGATCAACCTGTCGGACGCGCAGGCGCATCCGGCCTTCTCGTACCGGCCGGAAACCGGCGAAGAAATCTACCACTCGTTCCTCGGCGTGCCGGTCCTGCGCGCCGGCAACACGCTCGGCGTGCTGGTGGTGCAGAACCGCGCGCGGCGCACCTATTCCGAGGAGGAAGAAGAGGCGCTGCAGACCACGGCGATGGTGCTCGCCGGAGATGATCGCATCGGGCGAGCTGTCCTCGCTCGCGCCACCCGGCGCCGAGCCGGCCGCGCGCCGACCGACTGCATCTGACCGGGCACGTCGCTGTCCGACGGCATCGCGCTCGGCCACGTCGTGCTGCACGAGCCGCGCGTGGTCATCACGGACGTTATCGCCGACGACGTGCCGAAGCGAACTCAAGCGGCTCGACGCCGCCATCGCCACCTGCGCGCCGATCTCGACCGAGCTGGTCGAGCACCGCGACGTTGCCGATGGCGGCGAGCACCGCGAGGTGCTCGAAGCCTATCGCATGTTCTCCTACGACCAGGGCTGGCTGCACAAGATGCGAGGAAGCGGTGATGACCGGCCTCACCGCCGAAGGCCGGCGTCGAACGCGTGCAGTCCGACACCCGCGCGCGCATGCTGCGCGCCACCGATCCACTATCTGCGCGAACGCCTGCACGACCTCGACGACCTCGCCAACCGGCTGATGCGCCAGTCTTGATGGGCCAGGATCACGCGCCGACGCGAGAGCAGTTGCCGGACAACGCCATCGTGGTGGCGCGCTCGATGGGACCGGCGGCGCTGCTCGACTACGACCGCAAGCAGGCTGCGCGGCCTCGTGCTGGAGGAAGGCGGGCCGACCTCGCATGTCTCGATCGTGGCGCGCGCGCTCGGCATTCCGACGGTCGGCGAGATCGACAACGCCACCGGCCTCGTCGAGATCCGGGCGACGCCATCATCGTCGACGGCTCGACCGGGCGACGTGCACATGCGGCCGCCGCAGGACATCGAGGCAGCCTACGGCGAGCGCGTGAGGCTGCGCGCCCGCCGCCAGGCGCAATATCGCGCGCTGCGCGACCGGCCCTGCGTCACCAAGGACGGCCAGAAAGTTGCGCTGATGATCAATGCCGGCCTGATCGATCGACCTGCCGCATATCGCGGATACCGGCGCGGCAGGCATCGGCCTGTTCCGCACCGAATTGCAGTTCATGGTGGCGCGATACGCTGCCGCGCACCGGCGAGCAGCTCTCGCTCTATCGCGCCGTGCTCGACGCCGCCGGACGAAAAGCCGGTGACGTTCCGCACCCTCGACATCGGCGGCGACAAGGTGCTGCCCTACATGCGCAATATCGAAGAGGAGAACCCGGCGCTCGGCTGGCGCGCGATCCGGCTCGGTCTCGACCGGCCCGGCCTGCTGCGCAGCCAGGTGCGCGCGCTGCTGCGCGCGGCCGGCGGCGCGCTGAAGCTGCGTATGTTTCCGATGATCGCGACCGTTGTCGATGAATTCGACAAGGCCAAGGACGCTGGTCGAGCGCGAGCTGACGCATCTGCGCCGGCACGGCCACGAGCTGCCGGAGCGCGTCGAGATCGGCACCATGGTCGAGGTGCCGTCGCTGCTGTTCCAGCTCGACGAACTGCTGGAGCGCGTCGACTTCCTCTCGGTCGGCTCCAACGATCTGATGCAATTCTCTGTACGCCGCCGACCGCGGCAATCGCGCGCGTGTCGGAGCGTTTCGATCCGCTTTCGGCGCCGGTGCTGCGCGCGCTCAAGGATATCGTCGACACCGCAAAGCAAGCACAGCAAGCCGGTGACGCTGTGCGGCGAGCTCGCCTCGCAGCCGATCGGCGCGCTGGCGCTCGTCATTCTCGGCTATCGCACGCTGTCGCTGACGCCGTCGGCGGTGGGCCCCGTGAAGGCGCTGCTGCTCGACTCCGATTGCCGCAGAAGGGCGAAGGCTGCTCTGCGCCAGCCTCAGCGGAGCCGGTCGGCAGCGTGTCCGATCCGCCAGAAGCTCGAAGGCTTCGCGGCGATCGGAGGGACTACAGCTTTGATCACTCTTGCCGCAACAGAAACTGGACGCGCTGCTTGCCCGCCATGCCTTGGTGGAGAGCGAGCTTGCGAGCGGCTTGAGCCCTGAGGCCTACGTCAAGCTGTCGCGCGAATTCGCCGAGCTCAGCCCGGTGGTCGAAACGATCAAGGCCTATCGCACTGCCGACAGGGAAATCGCCGATCTCGCGGCGCTGGTCGACGATCCTGCGACCGACACCGACAATGCGCAAGCTGGCCGACGCCGAACGGCACGCGTTGCAGGACGGCAAGGAAGAGCTGGCGCAGCAGATCCGCGCTGGCGTTGCTGCCCGAAGGACGCGATGGACGACCACAACGCGATCCTCGAAATCCGCGCCGGCACCGGCGGCGACGAAGCCTCGCTGTTTGCCGGCGACCTCTTCCGCATGTACGAGCGCTATGCCGCCAAGCAGGGCTGGAAGACGGAAATCCTGTCCGCTGAGCGAAGGCACCAAGGGCGGCTTCAAGGAAATCGTCGCCGAGGTCAGCGGCCGGGGCGTGTTCGCCAAGCTGAAATTCGAGTCCGGCGTGCACCGCGTGCAGCGCGTGCCCGATACCGAAGCATCGGGCCGCATTCACACGTCGGCGGCAACGGTCGCGGTGCTGCCCGAGGTCGAGGACGTCGACATCGACATCAACGAGGCCGACCTGAAGATCGACACGATGCGTGCGCAGGGCGCCGGCGGCCAGCACGTCAACAAGACCGAGATCGGCGATCCGCATCACGCACATGCCGAGCGGCATCGTCGTGTTCGTGCAGGAGGAACGCTCGCAGCACAAGAACAAGGCCAAGGCGATGACGATGCTGCGCGGCAAGCTCTACGATGCCGAAACGACCAAGCGCGATGCCGCACGCGCGGCCGAGCGGCGCGGCCAGGTCGGTTCGGGCGACCGCTCCGAGCGCATCCGCACCTACAATTTCCCGCAAGGCCGCGTCACCGATCACCGCATCAACCTGACGCTGCTACAAGCTGCCGCAGATCATCGAGGGCGAGGCGCTCGGACGACGATCATCGACGCGCTGGTGACCGAGCATCAGGCCGAACTGCTGGCGGCCGAAGGCGCGGCGTGAGGACCATTCCGGGCCTGAAGGACGGCGTCTTCGGTGTCCGAGGCGCTCCATCTCCTGGCGCAATCGTTCCGCACAGCCGGCATCGAAGGCGCGGATGCCGATGCGCGCCTGCTTGATCGGTCACGCGCTGCACCTCGACCGCGCCGTCTGATCGCGCAGTCGGACCGTATCCTCGGAGGCGCGCGAAGTCAACGGTGATAGCGGCGCTCGCAGCGCGTCGACTGCGAGCGCGAGCCGGTATCGCGCATTCTCGGACAGAAGGAATTCTGGAGCCTTCGCGATTCGGCGATCAGCCCGATGTTCTGGTGCCGCGGCCGAAACGGAGACCGTCGTCGAAGCCGCGCTCGATTTCGTCGTGCGCGGCGGCCTGCGTCTGGAAAAGCTGCAGGTGCTCGATATCGGCACCGGCTCCGGCGCGCTTGCTGCTGGCGCTGCTGAATGAACTGCCGAATGCAATCGGAACCGGCACCGACATGAGTACCGCGCGCTTTGAGCGTCGCGCGCGCCAATGCCGCCCGTTGCCGGCGTTGAGTCCGCTGCACTTTCTGTCGTCTGCGACATCGCCACCGGTCGTCGAAGGTCCGTTCTGATCTGATCGTTGTCGAACCCGCCCTATATCGCACATGACGAGATCGCGTCGCTCGCGCCGGAGGTCACGAAACTACGATCCGCACGGTCGCGCTCGATGGCGGCCAGGATGGCCTTGACGCATATCGCGCCATCGCGGCTGACGCCAAACGACTCCTGGCACCGGGCGGCCGGATTGTTCAGTGGAACTAGGCGCACAGGAGGCAGCCGATGAACAGGATCGCGTGCTTTACCAAAGCCGGATTAATCGCCGGCATCGCGCGCACGGATTTGGCCGGAATCCCGCGCGTGCTTGGCGCAGGTTTCGTGCCATGAGCTGTGACGCAATTCCCACCTGATGAAAAGCGCAGAGCTCGATTATATCGACGAAAAAAGCGCTTGGATTATGGCTCGAAACGACTAGCTTCCGGTCACGGGATCAACCCGAGACGGTTGCATCGCCAGTGAACCCTGGAGCAGCGGCTCTGTGAGGTGCGGCGCAAGGCGGATGACGAAGAGCCGGCATCGAAGAGACGGCAGACGAAATCGCCAGATACGGGTCTGGATGCTTCACCGGTTGGGCGCATCATTTTCGAAACCTCGAGACGATGCGCGTAACGAGAGGTTGGCAACGCTGCGGCTGAGACCGCGGCTATGGGGTTGCTGCGACTATCGCGATAAAGAGCACGAACATTTCGATCATTGGCGCGGACAATAAGCGCAGGTCCGTCCGCGCAATGAGATTTGTTTGGACTTGCAGAGTTGAGTTGAGCGTTCGGCGAACGCCGGGACAGGGCGAAAGGTCGATGAACAGGCACATCATGAGAAACGGTCAGAAGCGCATGCGGGGACGCGATGTAGCAATCACCGCAAGAGTCCAGAATCCGCTGACGCGCGTTTACGAGTCGAACGGTCCTGACGTCAAAATTCGCGGCACCGCTTCGCATGTCGCGGAAAAATATATCCAGCTCGCGCGCGACGTCGCAGAGTTCGGGCGACCCGGTTGCGGCCGAGAACTACTACCAGCATGCCGAGCACTACTTCCGCCTGATCGCCGCCGCGCAGGAACAGTTCCGTCAGCAGAACCCATACTACAATCCAGCAGCCCGCATCAGCAGGGCGCCACGCGCCGGCAGGAGCACATGCCGACGAGGACTACGTCGATCGGCGACGATGACGACGGCCAGCCGTTCATGGGCCAGAACGAGGCCGAGCTACGGACCGCGTGAACGCCAGCAGCAGCAGCCTTATCTGCCGCGCGATGCCCAGCCGTTCCCGCCGCGCGATCAGCAGGTGCATAACCGCCCGCAACATCAGCCGCAGCGGTATCAGCAGCCGCCAGACCAGAGGGTGGCCATGAAGGCGGACAGCGAGGTCGGCGGTCTTGCCGGCATTCATCACCGGCGGTGGCCAGCCGCAGCAAGATCCGGCCAGAACCAGAACGGCTCACGACCAGGGCGACCGTGGCGACAGGATCGTTTCGGCATGCATCGCCGGCGCCGACGTCATCGCGGCGGTGGATACCGTCCTGATCGCCCGGACGTCTGGCGGTGGCGGTCAACAGCAAGGCGCAGCGCCCCAGCCGTGCCACGACGCAGCGACGGCGACGAGCCGCCGGCAGCCCGAGTAATCAGCAGCCGGCAAACCCGCTGCGCGCATTCAGCCGCCGGGTGACGGCGCCAATGCACGGTTCCAGCGCCGGGCACCAGCCGCCGCTTTTCGCGCGCGCGCCGGTATCGCGCGATAGACCTGCTTGGTCGCTTCCACCAGATGCACGCCGGCAAACGGCGCCGACACGCGTCGCGCCCGTGCGCTCCCACGCGACCGCCGTCCGCAAGAAACCAGCCGCGCTCGACCGGCGGCACGTAAAGGGCTTCGCTCCAGCCGGTTGGCGTGAACCAGGTCTCGCGCAGGAGCTGATTGATCTGCGCTGCGCGAATAGGGCCGCCCATGGCCGAACGGCGTCGTGTCCATGCGCGCCCACAGGCCGCGCCGGTTCGGGACGACCGCCAGCAGCCGTCCGCCCGACGCCAGCACGCGCCACACTTCGCGCAGAAGCGCCCCGGGATCGTTCGTCATTTCCAGCGCATGCACCAGCATCACGCGATCGACGGCGGAATCGGCGAGCGGCAGTTCGTCTTCATCGACCAGCGCGGAGAGTGCCGGGCGTGTGGTCGGCCATTTCACCACGCCCTGCCCGGCCGGCATGAAGCGCAAGGCAGCGCTCGGCCTCCTCGCGAAACAAGCCGAGATAGGGTGTCGCATAGCCGATGCCGAGCACACGCTGGCCGGCAGTATCGCCCCAGCAAGTGCGCGAATGCCGCGTCCGATGAAGCGGCGAGCCACGACGTGCCAAGCCGCTGGCCGTAGAAATTCCGCAGGTCGACGACGTCGATCGACATGCCGGCAAACTACCATGAAATGCCGTACAAACGCTAACAACACGGGAACGCGCGGGCGTGCAACGTTCATTCACCCGCGTGATACGGTTAACCCTATTGCAGAGTGCCAAGAGGACCAGAGCCGACATGCCCGCCGAAATCCGTCTGTTTCGCTGCCGATCCGACAACTACGGCGTGCTGCTGCATGACCCTGACAAGCGGCGCAACCGCTGCGATCGATGCGCCGGAAGCGGCGCCAATCGAGGCCGCGCTGCAAAGCGACCGGCTGGAAACTATCGGACATCCTGGTCACCCATCACCACGCCGACCATACCGGACGGTATCCAGCGCGCTGAAGGACAAATACAAATGCCGCTGGTGCGGCGCCCGCCGCGGAGGCCTCGAAGATTCCGGCGGTCGACGAGACCGTGCGCGAAGGCGACAAGGTCGAGGTCGGTGCGCTGTCCGCCAACGTGATCGAGACGCCAGGCCATACGCTCGGCCATATCGCCTACTGGTTTCACGGCGACAGGCTTGCCTTTGTCGGCGACACGCTGTTCTCGATCGGTTGCGGCCGCGTAATTGAGGGCACGCCCGAGCAGATGTGGCGGTCGCTGGTCAAGCTGCGCGACCTGCCGGACGACACCGAGTTCTATTGCGGGCACGAATACACCGCCGCCAATATCAAGTTCGCGCGCACAATCGAGCCCGACAACAAGGCCCTTGCCGCGCGCGAGGTCGGAGGCAAGTAGGCAGCTCGCGCAGGCGAAGCCGACCATCCCGGCGACCATCGGCGAAGAGAAGCAAGGCCAACCCGTTCCTGCGCGCCGACGTGCCGGAAGTTGCCACCGGCATCGGGATGGCAGAGCAAACCCGCCGCGGAGGTTTTCGCGGAAATTCGCGCCCGCAAGAACAAGTTTTAGCTGCCTGCATGCCTAACCCAACCGCGGCGGACATGATCAGCGCGCTCGAGCTCAAGCCGCATCCGGAAGGCGGCCACTATCGCGAAACCTTCCGCGACTCGCGTCAACTGAATGGTCGGCCCGCCATCGACCGCGATCCTGTTTCTGCTTGCACGCGGCGAACGATCGCACTGGCATCGCATCGACGCGGTGGAGACCTGCGCACTACTACGGAGGCGCACCACTCAAACTGCGAGATTGTCGACGCGGATCGAGCGAAGAAATTTTCCAGACTCTGGCGCTGACATTCCACGCCGGCGAGTGCCGCAAGTGACGGTACCTGGGCGCGCTTGGCAGGCCGCCGAAAGCCTTGGAGGCTGGACTGCTGACCGGCTGCACTGTCGCTCCCGGCTTTTCGTTTGATGGGTTCGAATTGGCGCCTGCGGGCTGGAAGCCCGTCAATCAAGAATGATGAGGAGGATCATCGTGGCGCGACACCCAACTCGACCAGGCGCGCGATGTGCTCGCGCGCGCCAACAGAATTATTGCGAACGAGGGCGTGTTGGACGCATTCGGTCACGTCAGCATGCGTCATCCGACCGAGCCAGGCCGCTATCTCCTATCGCGTTCGCGGGCGCCCGAGCTGGTGCAGCCGGACGACATTCTGGAATTCACGCTCGACCTGCAGTCGGTAAACCCGACCGATGTCCGGCTCTATGGCGAACGCGTCATGCACGGCGGCATCTATCAGGCGCGGCCCGATGTGAACGCGGTCTGTCACCACCACGCGCCATCGATCCTGCCATTTTGTATTTCCGGCATGGACCTCAGGCCGGTCTATCATCTCGGTGCGACACTCGGCGAGAAGGTGCCCTTCTGGGATGCCCGTGACGATTTCGGCGACACAACTCTCATCGTGGCGAAGCCGGAAGAAGGTGCGTCGCTCGCGCGCGCACTGGGCGAAAACTGGATCGTCCTGATGCGCCGGCACGGCGCGACGGTCGCCGGCATCAACCTGGAAGAGCTCACGTTTCGCACGATCTACGCGCAGCGCGCAACGCGGCGCTGCAAATTCAGGCGCACATGCTCGGACTTGTGTCGCCGCTCAACCCGACCGAGACGCGACCTTGCCGGCGAATACAATCTGCGTCCTGGTCCGGTCATGCGCGCATGGGAATACTGGAATGCGCGGCTGGATAAAGTCGAGGGTGGCCGCGCTCAGGTGCGCAAGCACGCGCCAAAAAAGTCCTCGTCCGAGACGCATGAAAAAACGTCGCCGCTGAGGATGCGCGTTGCTACTTGCGGCCAGCCGCCGCATGCACGCAAGGTAGCCTTCGAGCGCGTGACTGCGGTGAAATTTCCAGGCCTTCCCTTCTGTAATACTTTGGAAACGCGACGCGTCCGCCGTCCAGCGTTTGGGTCCCGCCCGCCTCCTTCTTTGGGGCGCAACTTCAAGTCCTTCGCGCTTCACGCCGACCGGCGGCGGAATAACGCGGCCGCCGTTGCGAACGGCGCATGTACAGGCAACCTTGTCGAAAATGTCCTTGCAGCGCGGATCGACATCCTGCGCAAAAACTGGCTGAACGATTGAAACGACAGCGAGACAGGCGACCGCACCTGCGGTCAAAACTGTCTCAGTGCGCCACCCCGGCATGGCATTGTGTCCAAAACGCCTAAACGAAAATATTGCGCCGCCATTGGCGGTCAGCGTCGACCCGGTAATGAGGCCCGCTTCGATCCGACGCGAGGAACACGACGCAACGCGCGATTTCCTCCGGCTCGCCCGAGGCGGCCAATCAGGATTTGCGGCAGGATGGATTTCTCCAGGACATCCTTCGGCACCGCCTGCACCATCTCGGTGTTGATGTAGCCCGGGCAGATCGCATTGACGGTGATGCCCGAGGCGCGCAGCTTCCTGCGCGAGCGCCTCGCTGAGATCCGAGTTCGCCGGCCTTGGCGGCGGAATAGTTCGCCTGCGCCGCATCTGGCCCTTCTGACCGTTGATCGACGAGATGTTGACGATGATACGACCGAACATGTGCGCTCGCGCATGCCTTCAATGACAGGCCGGCACATATTGAAGAGCGACCGAGATTGATGTGGTTGATCACCGCCGTCCACTGCTCCGGGCTTCATGCGATGAAACATTGCGTCGCGCGTGATGCCAGCATTGTTGACCAGCAGCGCTTCAATGGGGCCCAGCGCTCGGTCTCGACCTTTCTTGATGCCCTCGGCGCGGGCGTCAAAGGACGAGACGTCCACTTGAAGACCGGGATCCCAGTCTCTGCCTTGAACTTCTGCGCGGCCTCCGTCGTTGCCGCCGTAATTCGCCGCAACCTTGTACCCGGCCGCTTTGAGCGCCTTAGCGATTGCCGCCCCGATCCCTCGAGTTCCACCTGTTACCAACGCAACGCGCGACATGACATCGTCCCCTCTAAACTATCTTCTTAATACAACATGGCCGGGACAAGCCCGGCGGCGAGCCTACATCAACGTGGGAAGCACGAGCCTATCGCTCGACGCACCATCGCGATCCCCATGCCGCCGCCGATGCAAAGCGTGGCCAAGCGCCTTCTTGGCATTGCGCTTCTGCATTTCATAGAGCAGCGTCACCAGCACGCGCGCGCCTGAGGCGCCGATCGGGTGCCGATGGCAATGGCGCCGCCATTGACGTTGACTTGTCGATGTATCCCAGCCGAGATCCTTGTGTTGACGGCGCAGGCCTGCGCCGGCAGATGCCTCGTTCGCCTCGAACGAGGTCGAGGTCTCTCGCCTTCCATCCGGCTTTCTTGAGCGCCGCGCGTGACGCCGGGGATCGGTCCGGTTCCCATGATCGCCGGATCGACGCCGGCCTGCGCCCAGGAAACGATGCGCGCCAGCGGCAGGTGCTTGCCAAGCTTACGCCGCCTCGGATCGCCTTCATCAGCACCACTGCCGCCGCACCATCGGTGATGCCGGACGCGTTGGCCGCCGTTACGGTGCCTTCCTTATCGAAGGCCGGGACGCAACTTGCGATCGATTCGAGCGTCACGCCGGTTTGGATACTCGTCGGTATCGACCACGACATCACCCTTGCGCGACTTGATCGTCACCGGCGTCGAGTCTCGTCCTTGAACCGGCCCGGCCTTCTGCGCCGCCTCCCGCCTTGTTCTGCGAAGTTCAGGGATGAAATCACGCCCGTAACGATCAGTCGCGCTGTCGTGGTCGATACCGACAGTATCAATCCGGCGTGACGATAGATCGATGCCAAGTCCGCCTTCGACAAGGAAGGCGCGGCAACGGCCAGCGATCATTTATTAATGCCGATATCAGCGACGGCAAGCCCGCTTTGCGCACGATGGGCGCAGGTGATTCAGTATCGTGCGGTAACCGGATGAAGGAGAACCTCGACTGTCGGGCGGGCCAGTGACGGCGCAGGCCTGCATATGCGGAAGTGGGGAGCATCGAGAAGTCAACGTCAAATGGCGGCATGATTGATCGGTACTCAGGCACGCGTGCTGTGTTTTTGCTCTATGAAATAAAGGCGTAATGCCAGAGGGCTGTACGCGGCGAGAGCGATAATTTCGTAGCTCCGCGACCCGGTATGGCCGGCTTGTCTGCCATGTTATCTATTAAAGAGACGTTAAGAGGATCGCTGTCGCGCGTATGAAGCAGCGGAACTCGAGTTGGGCGGCGGTAGCTAAGGCCGGGTAGGTTGCGGCGAATTACGGCGGCAACGATGGGCCGCGCAGAAGTTCTGGAGCAGAGACTGGGATTCCGATCTTTCAGATGGGACGTCTCAGAAGCCTGGCCAGGCATCAAGGTCGAGGACCGTGGAGCCCCGGTAAGTGCTGGTCAGCTGTGCGGCGCACGACCTCGCGAAGCCCGGGCGAGTGGGCAGCGGTGATCCAATGCAATCTCGAGATCGCTCTTCAATAATAATGCCGTATATATCGTGAAGGCATGCGCATGATCGTGTCAATATCTCGTCGATGAAGAAGGCCAGATGGCCGGGCAGCTGGCCTTCACTGCCAAGCCACGACTCCAGCTTCACCAGGCACTCGCGCAGGCTGCGCGCTCGAAATCGTCAGCCACGTCTGCCCAGTCCTCATACCGAGATAATTCGAGCGACGCCAAAGAGATGTCTGGAAACAGGTTCCACGGTGGCCCTGGGCGGGTGAAATCGCGCGTTATATTCGCGTCGGACCAGGTCGACGACCGCCAATGGCGGCAATATTTCGTTGGGGCGTTTGAACGCAATCACCGGCCGGGTGGCTGCCTGGCGTTGGTGATGTCTCGTTTGCACCAGTCGTCGCGCTGCAAAGGTGGCCTGGCAGATTATAACATCGCCGTTCGCAACGGCGATACCGCCGCCGCCGTCGGCGTGGCGCGAAATTGCGCCCCAGGCGGAACTGGCGCTGGACGGCAGATATCGCATTTCAACCCACAGAGGGAAGGCCTGAAATTCGCCGTAGTCACGCAGCTCGGGAGGCGCTGCGTGCTGCGTGCGGCTGGCCGCAAACGCCTGCCTCAACAGCGACGTTGTCTGGACGAGACTGGCGATAACTGCACCTAATCGACTGTGCGCATTCCGATATTCTATGCGCGTATTCGGCCGGATTGCAGTGTAAGCCGGCAGATCTCGATCGAGGTTGAGCGGCGTACAGATCGAGCATGGCTAACGCCTGAACTGAGCGCCGCGTTGCCGACGCGAAGGCTGAAGCTGAAGTTAGCCGGCGACAGTTGCGCCGTGCCGGTACGCATCAGGACTGATCAGTTTCGCCAGTGCGCACGCGCGCACCTTCCGGCACCAACCACACGATGAAAGGTTGTGTCGCGAGTCGTCGCGGGCATCCCAGAGAACGCTTCTGCCGAGTGTCACGCCAGGTGAACGCTGAAGTCCATGCCCGAAATTAAATGGCAGGATCGGTAATGATGTGTTGAACTAAGTCGGGCCGCGCCTGATAGATGCCGCCGTGCCTGACGCGTTCGCGCCATAAGCCGGTCGGAGTTTACTGGCTTTGCGTCAAGCGTGAGGGCCAGAATGTCGTCGGCCGGGCGCCGCGCGCAGGAAGATGGCGGCTGTCGGTATCGGATGACATCTGACGGCATAATGCGTGCCTCGTTCGCAATAATGTGGCGCGCGAGCGCATCGCGCTGTAGGCCGGCCCACCTCCTCCTCATCATTCTTGATTGACGGAGCTTCCCAGCCCGCAGGCATGGTGCCGTGGAAACGAAGCCGGAGCCTCATTTCCAGCCTCAGACTCGGCGGCACCGGTGCTGTCGCCGAAACCTGCTCGATCAGTTTGGTGCGCGCTCACCAGTGATGCGGTCTCCGCGTCGATGCGTGCCGTGCGTATCGTTTACCGCGTCTGGCAGAAACGGGATAAGCGATCGTGTGGTATCATTCGGTCGACGCAGATAGACTCGGATGCTGACGCGCTGATCGCGCAGTTGGTGGAGCATAGACGCCAAAACTGTTCTTTGCGGGCGCGTTTTTCGCGAGCCTCCGCGGCGGGTTGCATTTCCGCTCAAGATTTCTTTACGCTTCTTCGCCGATGGTCGCGCGAGGTCATTCAGCTTTCTTGCCTCGACTTCACGCGACGCTGATGACAGGCTGCAGGCGAAACTGATATTAACGGCGTGTCGCCCTGATAAAACTCGGTGTCGTTCGGCAAATCGCAGCGACCGCCCTCTCTGGGCGTGCCCGCCAGTTGCGCGGCGATGCATCGCCTGCGAGGCGGCACCAGCCGTGAACCAGTAGGCGACCGAGTGTATGACCTGGCGTTTCAGCAACGTTGGCCCGGACAGCGCACCGACGACCTTATCTCCTTCGCATGATCGACGGCTGGATCTTTGGGCCTCGGCAAGCACGAAACCCGACCATTGCATCCGTATGATCGGCGTGGTAGAATGTCGATCGTCACGGCCGCTCGCTTTCGGCGCGAGCTCATTGTGCGGCTTTCCGGCATCGACGGTGCCACCGGGTCGTGCGGCAATACGCCGCAGTATCGGATCAGCTACAGCGAAAAGCTGAGCGGATTTCGCGGCGCGAGCTGTCACGTGGAGGTAACCGTATCGCGCGGGTGGTGTGCGCCCGCTAGACCCGTGTTGTTAACGTTAAAAACGAGTTGCCGGCATGTCGATCGACGTAGTCGACCTGCGGAATTTACGGCCCGGCGGCTGGGTGTGAACTCGCTGCATCGTGGACGCGGCATCCGCGCTGGGCGACCTGGCTGTGCTCGACATCAGCGTAAACGCCTTTCCTCCGGATTGTTGTTTACAGTACTGCATAAATGGCCATACGGCTCTCGCTCGTATCGCGGTGATCTGCGCTCGCCCATTCCGCTGTCGATCGCGTGATCTTGGTGCGCGCGCTGGGGCTGACCCGGGCGATCAGTCTGCGCGAGTGGCGCGTCGCTGCGTCGGTGGTTTGAACGTCGTCGCGGCGTCCTGAACGGATTTTAACCATTCGATGTGGGCGGCCATATTCACGCTGCAGCCCCGATCAATCGGCTCTGCGCAGACTTTCGCGCCAACCGGCAGGTCGCGCGCGGCTGGTGACTGCGGTCGCGCGATGAAGTACGAGGCGCAACGCTGTCAGCCGTTTACCGGCGTCTGAGCGACCGTAAGTCTACTCGCGCAATACCAGCGCCTGCGTAGCGGCGCTGGGAACGGTAACGCCATCACCGATGCGCCAGCGGGTTTTTGCCGCTGCTGATTCAGCTGTCGCGGCTCGTCGCTGGCGCTGCAACTCGGCTGCTGATGTCCGCGCGTCGGTCAGGCGATCCGATATCCGCCGCCGCAGTGGCGTCGGCGCCGGCGATGTCCAAAATCGGTCGCGATTCCACGCATTCTGTCAGGTGCCTAACTGCCGCCCGCCGCCGGTACCGGAAGACCGCCGATCGCGCAGCTTCATATTGCTGCGAGTTGGCTGCGGGCGTAAGTGATCTTGTTATGACACTATTGTCTGAACCTAGCGGCGAAGCTAACATCGCTGGCGAATAAACGCTGCTGCGATAACTCGTTAACGCAGCTGTTCGTCCCCGTCAGTCATCGCCGGCCTGCTGCGCACCGATTTTCTTCTAACTGATTATGATGCAGTTCTTTGACAGAACCGCAACATAATCAGAAAGTCAGCGTGCTGATGCTCGGCATATATCGCCCGACCTGCGCGTCGCGCGCGCATTTGTATTTTTCCGCGATGTGAAACGATGCCGCCAGTTTGGGACCGTTCGACTCGTAAACAGCAGCGTGGTGCGGTGGTTGCCTTGCGTGACCTGTCATTTCGCTGTCGCATTCGCGCCGAACGCTGGCTGGAGGCAAACAAATCGTGCGCGGCCGGACGCGTTAGTAATCGCGCCCGATCTCGATTGTCTGGCACAATGCCGCCTGATCTCAAACGCGGCGTACCAACCTCGTTACGCGCATCTCTTGGGTTTCGAGAATGTGCGTAACCAATGTATCGAATAACTCTTGGCGATATCTTTTACTTCTTCTTCGCGGCCGGCTGCGTAAATCGCGCATCTCAGAGCCGCTTCATCGGTAACGTTTGGCTTCGTCGCAGGTGTCCGTGACCGGAAATAGTCGTTCCGAGCCATCAAGTGCTTTCGACGAATAATCCGGCTCGCATTTTCACCGGTGGGCTGCGCGCTTCATAATCTTCATGGCGCGAAAGCCACGCCCGGAATCCGGCAAATCCTTGCGCGGATGCGATGGCTTTGTGGCGCGAACGCAATTGTCCTGACCCATAATTTCACGAGCAATCTGCCCCCCGGTAGCATCGCCGCGATGGAAGTATGCATCGAACCATCGGCAAATCATGCGACCTGCCGGGCCTCCGGCGCAATCGATCTGGCGATGGGCCGGGTTCGACGCGATCCGTCGAAGGAACACTTCGACGCCGGTGTCGCGGACATTACAAGGTGAGACTGCTGCGTGGCTTTGCCCGCCAGGATCGCGTCTGCGTGTTCGTTAATGGCGCCAGCAACAGCAGATTCCGATATCGGGCGCCTGTATCTCAGACAACGCTGCGACGAAAATCGGCGCTGGCTTCGATCTGTTTCCGGCGTCGGGCATCGCGAATCGGAAGTGCTGCCTTACGATGCGGACCAGCTCACTGCGAACGTTACTGCCGATATCACCCGTGACTCGCCTCGCGGTGACGATCAGCGCGATGGCGCGCGTTGATCAGCTACGCGAGGCATCGGCATATCGGCGCCTGTGCTGAAGATTTGCGCCGCATGAACGCCGAACATGACTTCAGGCCCGGCGTAACCTCGCGCTGCGCCCCTTCATTGCCTTAACGAGTCGGCCTGATGCTCGGTCGCATCGACCTGACTTCGATCCAGCTCAATGATCTGCGGAAATGCGGCGGATTATTGATCTGACGCCCTTGCGGAGTGTGGGTCCGGATGCGGATGACATCGCCTGAACCGTGGCCGCGCCCTTCAGCCGCGCCTGCTGCGAATCGCGTTACTGTCTTTCGGCGTCATAGAATTTCGCCCCGCGGCATCGATCAGCTGCGCTCGCCCTGATGCTGATAACGCGAGCGTTAGCGTGCCCAGCTAATGCGTAATGGGTGATCGCCGATCCGGTCTAGCTGTGACGTGCTGGCCGCCTTGCTCCCCGCGCGCGCATCGTATCGATTTTCAGGTCGGCCTCGTTGATATGAATATCGATCCTCGACACTCGAGCGAACACGACCGTTGCCTTTCGTACATGCTGGCCCGATGCCTCGGTTGGGCTGCGCTGCAGTGCAGACTCGGCCCCGAGCAGGCCGGCCGTGACTCGGCATTCTTCCGCGAGCCGCCCTTGGTGCTACTCCAGCTCAGCGACAGGACATCTTCCAGCCCTGCTTAACACGCCAGCACTCGTGCACGGAAGAGATCGCCCCCTGGAAAGCAACATGGCTCATCTTCGCCAGTGCCATGATTTCGGGGGGATCTGTTGTGTCGTCAATCACGTCCTTCGGCAACTGGCCTCACTGGGATCTGCTGGGCAAGCTCTCTTTCGCTCACACGAGACGTGACGTCGGCGTCGGCCAGCTTGCTGTATGTCCTGTCATTCGCAGGCCAGTGCTGCAGTCTGCTTCTCAACATTGCGACCCAGGCCTGTCGACTGCCGAACGAGCTCGACTTTAGGCTCGCCCGGACGACATGGGCTTCGGTCTGCTCAAGCCCCGCTCTGGCTCGCTCTCGAATGTGGCAGCAACAACATCTGACGCGTTCATCAGCTGACCCCTCAGTGCGGCGAGGCCTTCGGCGAAGATAAACGCTGCCGACCGGCTCGCTTGAACGACGATGCTGGCGTACTGGCAATCGAGCTCAGGCGGCGCTCGCACCGGTACGGCGTCGGCATGGTAACAGCATCATTAGCCGAGGAAGGGCGGGCAGTAGCGCCGATCTGCCAGGCAACAAAATTGCCGGCTGTAATGCTTCTTTGCAGCGTCGGCGGGTAGCGCGCGTAACACCGGCATGGATCAGCGTTCTGACACGCCGTGATCGTGCATAAGCGCATCAGCCAGCGCTCCATGGTCGGCCTGAAGGCTGGCGCGATGGTCGACCATGTACCGATATCGTTCCGTCGGCCATGCCAGCGCCAGGCTCTCGGCGACCGATCAGGCCTTGTGGCCGAACAAATCCGCGGCGCATGAGCATCGCGCGCGGTCTACGCTAACTGGCTGGAAGCTGACAATCGAGACCAGCCATGGCGCCGGCGAAGTGCCAGGTTTTCACCAACCAGGTAACAAAGTAAGAGGGCGGCTGCCTTGTCTGCCGCCACGATGATCGAGTCGTGCCGAGCTGGGCTCGCGGCTTCAGCGCCGACCCGACAAGCAGTTGCTCTTACGTCACGGCGTATCACGGTTACGTGCCGGGTAGGTGATGCCGGCCGCGCCATGTATGGCCCCGTCGTCGTGAACCACGTGTGCGAGACCTTCACCCGGCATCGCTAATGGCCCGATCGCGTCTGATAACCGCGATCAGGCGCGCAATACTGCGCGCCGTGCGACGCTACCTGCTCTGCGGCAGCGCTCAGCGAGATAATGGCCCGTCAACGTCGTATTGATGCGATCGCGAAGGATTCAACAAGGGCCAGTTGGTCGCCATTGATCGAAACCTGGAGCGACGATCGAGTGATCGGCCCGCCTCCTCGGAGTTTCCGGGCACTGCGCTGTCTCTTGCGATCAGGGCCGCCGGACCGACCGCGCCGCAACGTAACTTCCGGCGTCTGCTCGCGGTCGTGATCGACCCATCCCAGACGCGCATTACATTGGCAGATCATCGAGAATCGTGCAGCCCGATAAGATGGGCGCGCAGCATCCCGCGCGTGTCAATTGGCGCTCGACGCTCGCTGACCGGTCACCGCAACCTCTGAGAATCTATTGCGTAAGCCCTTGGTCTGAAAACATGCGATAGGCTTCGAGCACGTCGCACGGCTAACTCACCGCCGTCAGCTGCAGCGTCGCGGTATCGAGATCGCGCAAAGGTCTGTGGCGATAGCGGCCCAGTTCGTTAACGTCGTCATTTAATCCGTTGAACGCGCCGGCTCATCTTGCTGACGCTGTCACCATCAGTTGCAACGACATTAATGTCATCAGTGGCGGGCGGCGGCTCAGCACCGAAACAGGCGGACGGCCCCTTCACCCGATGTCACAATCATTTCGGCGAGCACCATCTGCGGTGAAGCTCGCCATTAGCCAGTACCGCGCGCGGCGCTCTCTGTTCAAAACGCGCCGAGCGTATTACCCGGCGCGCCGAGGAGCAGTCGATATTTCCTCTCGCCGGTGAAGGCCGGATGCTGGAAGATTTATCGAGGTTGGCTCGCTCGCGGCCGCGGCGACAGGCCTCGTCGAAGCAGCCGCCGTCTGGTGGCACGCTGTCGGTGGCAGTTCAAGCGTTCCGTCTACGCGCGAACGCAGCGGGCAGAACTTGGCCCGCCACCATGTGCCAGCGGCGATCATAACCACCAGCGATCTGCGCGCTGACGCCGCTCGCCATCGCTGCGAAACCTGCAACAACACGCGCCGGATGCCCGAAGCGCGTATTAGTCAGCGGGCGATCTGCGACTAGGCATATTGCGGATAGCGACCGTCGGCATAGGGCAGCAAAGTCCCAGGCGGCGCAGCTCTCGAAGGCGATCCGAAAGGGCTTTCGGTCGCATATTGACAGATCTGATCAAGGAACGAAGAATTTGCTCCGAGATGATGTACGGAGTTATTGATGGGCGGACAAAAGCCTTGAACGCCTTGGCGGCGACGCCGTATGGCAAATCTGCCAGTATGACGGGGCGATCATTTCGCCCATCAACAGCGCAACTGTCGAGTCATTCGCGCGCGCTCCTTAGTCCGCGGATAGAAATTCGTGAACTGAGATCGTGTCGCGCCGTCGGCCGACGTCTGCGATCATATCCACGTTGACGTTGATATCGGCAAGCGAAGCCAAGTCGCGACCTCCACCCGACAGATGAAGATCGCCTCGTCCTTGGAAGGCCGTGACTGCTTGTTGTCTCCTTCGTCGCACAGTCTGCGGAGGAGCGCTTTGAGATCGATAATCGGAAACTATCGAGCTCGGCGATGCACATTACCATGCCGAAGCTCGACCAGCACCTGTTGCTAACATTGATATATATATTTGTTATCAGTTGCA
>ERZ1370068.8898-contig-7716_pt1 | contig 42686 bp, 55 predicted proteins | sample MGYA00561227_ERZ1370068 | MGnify/ENA primary metagenome ERZ1370068 (study PRJEB38410, sample SAMEA6850437) | metagenome | study: Metagenomic assessment of the ecological functions of the soil: analysis of the soil microbiota associated with the... | reverse complement strand
CGACTCGCGCTCGCCTTGAGCCGCCCTCTCGCCCGCTCCTCGAGCGCCCGGGCGACGAGCGAGCCTACGATCGCCGCGTGACCACGAGGAACGCGACCAGCGCGACCGCGTCCCCGGAGTCGGTGACGCGCAACGCGTGCAGCGGCTCGGTGAAGAAGTAGTTGATGCACAGCAGGCTGAGGACCGACGCGACCAGGCCGCTCCACAGGCCGCCGACCGCCGCGGCGATGACGACGCCGAGCAGGTAGATCGAGATCGCCCCGAGCTCCCTCCCGGCTGCAGGACGAGGCCGAGCCCCGTCGCGATGGCGGGCGCGAGCAGGGCGGTGCCCACCGACCGCACCTTCGAGGATCTCCGCAGCTTCCCGAGCACGCTCACACGCTCAACGCTACGGCTTGGCTACGGGCTCTTCACGCCCTGGGGGACGCTTTCACACGACGTTTACGCACGCGGGCGCACGCTCTGAGGGTGAGCACCCACCTGCGTCCCGAGACCACCGAGCAACCCCGGATCGGAGCTTCGGCTCCCCGAGGCCGCCCGACACCGCCGGCGCACGGCCTGCGGTCGCCCGGCGAGGGCGTCGAGCCCCTGCCGCCCGGAACGGTCATCGCGCTCAAGCGCGTGTTCCTCGGCCGGTCGCTCCCGACGGCGCAGCTGCAAACACGAGCGGCTCGGCAAGCCGACGGCGCTCGCCGTGTTCGCGACCGACAACCTGTCCTCCGTCGCCTACGCGACCGAGGAGATCCTGACGGCGTCGCGATCCCGGCGGTCGGCGTGCTCGCCTTCTCGCTCGTCATGCCGATCACGTTCGGGATCCTCGCGGTCCTCGGCGATCCTGCTGTTCTCGTACCGCCAGACGATCAAGGCGTACCCGAGCGCCGGCGGCGCGTACATCGTCACGAAGGACAACTTCGGCTGCTGCCCGCGCAGGTCGCCGGCGTCGCGCTGCTCACCGACTACGTCCTGACGGTCGTCGGTCTCGGTGGCGGCCGGCGTCGCGGCGATCACCTCGTGCCGCCCCGGGGCTGTACCCGTACCGCGTCGTCGCTCTCGGTCGCGTTCATCTGGCTCATCGCGTGGGGAACCTGCGCGGCGTCGCGCGAGTCCGACGCCTGTTCGCGGTCCCCACCTACTTCTTCATCGTGATGATGTTCGTGCTCCTCGGGATCGGGATGGTCGCGGCGCTCGCGGGCGACCTCCATCCGCCGCCAGTCCCGCCCGACGTCGGCCGCAGACGCACCGGCGCGATCGGCCTGTTCCTGATCCTGCACGCGCTTCGCGTCCGGCGGCGCTGCGGTCACCGGGGTCGAGGCGATCTCCGAACGGCGTGCCGGCGTTCAAGCCGCCCGAGTGGCTGAACGCGCGGACCGACGCTGATGTGGATGGGCAGCCTGCTGGGCGCGATGTTCCTCGGCATCTCGTTCCTCGCGATGAAGCTGCAGGTCGTCGCCGACCGAGACGCAAGACCGTCATCTCCGAGGTCGGCCGTGCGATCTTCGGCACGGCGCCGCTCGGGACATCGCGATGTTCCTGATGCTGCAGGTCGCGACGACGCTGATCCTGGTCCTCGCCGCGAACACGTCGTTCGCCGACTTCCCGCGCCTGGCGAACTTCCACGCCGAGGACCACTTCATGCCTCGCCAGCTCACGCACGCGGGCCAGCGCCTGGTGTTCTCGAACGGCATCATCGGTGCTCGCGCGTCGCCTCGACCGTGCTCGTGATCGCGTTCAGCGCCGACGTGACGCAAGCTGATCCCGCTCTACGCGATCGGCGTGTTCACGTCGTTCACCCTGTCGCAGGCCGGGATGGCCAAGCGCCACCTTCACGCTGCAGCGAGCCGGGCTGGCGCGTCGGGCTCGCGATCAACGGCCTGGGCGCGGTCGCGACCGCGCGTCGTCGCCGTCGTGATCGCGATCACGAAGTTCGTCGCACGGCGCCTGGGCGGTCGATGGTGCTCGTCCCCGTGATGGATTGTGGATCCTGGTCCGGACTGAACCGCCAGTACGATGCGCGACAGACGCCGAGCTCGACGTGGGCCTTGCGGCCGTCTCGATGCCAGGGCTGATCGCGGCGCGCCTGATCGCGGTGCTGTATCGTGGAGGCGCTCGACGCGAAGACGATGCATCGCCCTCCGGGTACGCGAAGACGATCCGCGCCGAGCGTCACCCTTACGCCGTCCACCTCGAGGAGCGATCCGCTGCCGATGAGCTCGAGACCGCCTGTCGGCATCCGCTGGGCGGCGCTCGGGATCGACGTCCCGCCGCGAAGTTGCTCCGCGGCCGAGGGCGACGCCGTCCGCTGCGATCGCGGCCTACGCCGACGAATCCCCCGGCGACGTGAACATCTTGCTTCCGGTGTCGCACGAGGCCTCGCCGGATGGAACGCCTGTCGAGGCCCGCCGCCGGCGCTCGCGCCTCGCCCGCGCGCTCGCACCGAACCCGCGCGGTCCGAGTGACGCTCGTACGCGACCACCCCGAGCGCGTGCACCCACCGATTGGCGAGCGGCGCCGACGGACGGCAGCGCCGCTCGCCTCGTCGCGAGCGGACCCACACGGCCGTCGTGCTGGTCGACCGACCGGACCGCGCGGCGACGCGCTGCCGCGCGATCGCGCTACGCACGGACCCTGGGCGCGAGCGACGTCGTCGCCGTCCACGCCGCCGCTCGACCCGCCCGCGCGGGAGTTGGCCGATTCGTGTGGATGGACCTAGCGCCTGCCCGATCCCGCTCGCACCTGGTCGAGTGCTGGGACCGCGACGTCGCCCGGTCGCGCTCGAGCAGGTACGTCCTGCGACCTGTCATGGCGACGGGCACCGAGGTCACCGTGGTGCCTGGCGCGGCGCGACTTCGCCCGCGTGACCCAGACGCCTGCTCCACGACCGCACGAGCCGGAGGATCGCGCACGCGCCCGGGGCGGTACGAGCACGTCGACGTGGCCGTCGTCCCCTACTTCTTCGGCATGGACGGGTCCGCCACGTGGAGCAGCCCGGCGTCGGCCGACGCCGTCGCTGCGACGCCCGACTAACCGCGCTACAGGTAGCCGGCCGTGCGCGTGATCATCATGGGCTGTGGCCGTGTCGGCATCCTGCTCGTCCCAGGAGCTCGTCGAAGGCCGGGCACGACGATCACCGTGGATCGACAAGAACGCCGGCGGCGTTCATCAGCGCCTGCCCGCCGGGCGTTCGAGGCCACGGACGATGGTGGGCCTCGGGTTCGACCGGGACGTCCTCGAGGACGCCGGGATCAAGGAGGCGGACGCGTTCCTCGCGCGTCTCGAGCGGCGACAACTCCGAACATCGTGTCGGCTCGATGTCGCGCGCGAGACGTTACCACGTCCCGAAGGTCGATCGCGCGGATCTACGACCCGATGCGCGCGGACATCTACGAGCAGCCTGAACATCCCCGACGGTCTGCCACCACGACCGTGGGGCGTCAAGCAGATCCATGCTGATGCTCATCCACCGGCCGAGAGGAGATCCAGGAGAGCCTCGGCGGCCGGCGACCTGTTCCGCGATGCGCGTCCGAGATGCCGCCGCACCTCGTCGGCAAGTCGGTCTCCGTCGCTCAACATGGACGGGCAAGATCCTCGTCGCCGGGCGTTCGACCGGGGCGGCGGCGGTTCATCCCCACCGCGTCGAGCACGCTCCAGGAAGGCGACTACCGCGGCCGTCATCGTGGCCAGAAGGACGGCACTCGGACCTGCTCGACGGAGCTCCTGATCCAGCCGATCGGGGAGCACCGACTGATGCGGGTCGCGATCAGCGGCGCGGGCGCGGTCGGACGGCACCTCGCCTCCGACCTGGCCGACCGCGGGCCACGACGGTCACCCGATCGAGCAGGACCCGGCGGTCGTGCGAGAAGCGTGCAGGAGTGGGCGCCGAAGGTCGACACGTGATTCGTGGACGACGCGTGCGAGCCCGTGGGTGCTCGAGAAGAGCCCAGCTTGAAGCACGGCCGACGTCGGTCGTCGCCGCGACCGGCGACGACGAGGACAACCTGCGTGACCGTCGCTGCTCGCGAAGCAGGAGTTCGCCGTGCCCCGCGTGCTCGCGCGTGAACCACCCCGACGAACGAGTGGCTGTTCACCGAGCAGTGGGGCGTGGACGCTGGCGGTCTCGCCGCCGCACATCCTCACGGCGATGGTGGAGGAAGAGGTCACGGTCGGCGACCTCGTCCGCCTGCTGCCGCTCGAGCGGGCGGGATCTCGACCGTCGAGCTGGACGATCCCGGCCGACTCGCCTGTCCGCCGGTCGCCCCTGTACCGAGCTGCGTCTGCCGCCAGACGCCACGATCGTGGCGATCATCCGCGAGACCACGTCGTGATCCCCCAACCTGAGACCGCGATCACCGACGGCGACGAGGTGCTCGCGCTCACGGTGCCGGAGTGCCGAGAGCCCTCGGTGCGGCGGTCCTCGGCGCAGGGTGACGCTCCCAGTCGCGAGGTTCGTCGTGGGCGGTTCGATTCCGGGCTCGGCAGGGTCAGTGGTCCTTGCCGTTCCTGCTGCCGTTGCCACCGGCGTTACCGTAGGCTCGTCGCTCTGGCCGTGACTTCTGTGGGACGCGGTCGCTGGAGGACCCTATCAGGAGAGTCGCCTGGAGCGCTCCGGCGGAGTCCTCCGGCGCCCTTCGCCCGTGCGGTGCGGCCTGCTGTTCTCCTGCAGATGCGCAGGCGACTTCCTGCAGGCCCTGGTTGTCCGGCTGGACGACGAGCAGCGCCTCGTGCCGGCAGATCGCGTGGTCGAGCCCGGTCAGGCCCTCCTGCAGGCCGAGAAGTCACGGCGCCGCTCCGAGGGCAGCGACTCGGTCTCACTCCACGGCGGGCTCATTCGATCTCGCGCGCGGTCGCGCCGGTCGGACCGGGCTTCAGCACGCCGGTCTCGCCGGTGGGCTCGCTCGCTACCCGTGGCTGCCCGTGGGGACCGGCGAGCGAGAACGCCATGCGGGCTCCCGCGGCGGCTGCACGGTGACGGGCTGCAGCCGACGCGAGCAGAACCGATCGGGCGATCACCGCTGACGACCGCGACGATCGATGGCCCGCGCACGCCCTCCACGCACGCTGGCGGGCCGCGCTGCCATACGGAAGGTATCGGCACGCGGGCTCGTGGCAGCCTAGCTTTGACCGGCCGTTCGGGGTCCCCGGTGCCGCCTACGCGCCTGAACTCGAAGCTCGGGTTCACCATCCGGCTTCCTCGCCACGCTGCTCGGCGAGCAGGCCTCGACCACGAGGCGGGTGCCGAGGCTGCAGCCCGCGGATCGTCCGGCGGCCCATCCACACCACCGTGACCTCGCCGGTCCCGTCGGACAGGATCGCCTCGAGCGACTCGTGGCCCTCGAGCGGCCGGACACCGTGATCCGGCGGACCACGCCCGGCGACGCTTGACTCGCAGACGCGCGCGGACGCCTCGGCGATCCGAACGCTGCCGGGGACGCTCTCGGCCCACGCGCGGATCTCCTCCGCGTAGCGCATGCTCGTCGCTCTCCGCCATCCGGCGGAAGAACCGCCGGAACGGGATCGAGGAGTCCCATCGGCTTGGCCCGCCCTGTCCCGAGTTCGGGGAAGCCTATCCCGCGCGCACCGAGGGCTCGGGCGACTCCACCATGAGCTCGACTTGCGCGACTCGACACCCAGACGGCCGCCGTGACCACCGCGAGCGCGACCACGACGACGATCACGCGGACCACCTCGTTGTCGGTCTGCTCGACGATCACCGGCGCGAACAGCAACGCGACCAGGTTCATCACCTTGATCAGCGGGTTGAGCGCCGGGCCGGCGGTGTCCTTGAACGGGTCGCCGACGGTGTCGCCGATCACCGCGGCCTTGTGGCCTCGGAGCCCTTGCCGCCGTAGTTGCCCTCCTCGATGAACTTCTTCGCGTTGTCCCAGCGCGCCGCCGGAGTTCGACGAGCATCACGGCGAGCAGCTGGCCGGTGAGGATCGACGCCGGCCAGGAACGCGCCGAGCGCCTCCGCGCCGAGGAAGAACCCGGCGATGATCGGCGACGAGGACGGCGAGCAGCCCGGCGTCGTCGTCAGCTCGCGGAGCGACGTCCTCGTGCAGATGTCGACGACCGCGCGCGTAGTCGGGCTTCTCCTCGTAGGTCATGATCCCCGGGTGGTCGCGGAACTGGTTCCGGACCTCGACGACCACCTGCATCGCGGCGCGGCCGACCGCCCGGATCGCGAGCGAGCGAGAACAGGAACGCGACGCAGCCGCCGATCAACAAGCCCGACGAGCACGCTCGGGTCGATCGACCCGGATCCCCGAGGAACGTGTACGCCGGCGTGTCGCGAGCGCACGCCTCGAACGAGCCGAACAGCGACGTCGCCGCGATCACCGCGGTCGCGATCGCCATGCCCTTCGTGATCGCCTTCGTCGAGTTGCCGATCGCGTCCAGGCCCGCCGAGGACCTCCGCGGGCCGTCCCTCGAACTCGCCCGACATCTCGGCGATGCCCTGCGCGTTGTCCGAGATCGGGACCGAACGTGTCCATCGACACGATGACGCCGACCGTGGTCAGCATCCCCATGCCGGTCAGCGAGATGAAGTAGAGCCGTCTCGAAGGCCGTGTCACCGAGGTACGAAGGCGCCGAGATGACGGCCGCCGATGATCAGCAGCGCCGACCAGACCGTCGACTCGAGGCCGATCGGAGAACCCGGACAGGATCGTGGTCGCGGGACCCGTCACGGTCGACTCCGCGATCTCCTGCACGGGCTTGAACTTCGTGTCGGTGAAGTACTGCGTCAGGATCTGGATCACGCGACGCGAGGATCAGGCCGATCAGCACGGCCGCGGCACGGCCGCCAGATCGTCCATGTGACCAGCGCTGATCGACGAAGACGGCCGCGGCCGAGATCGCGGCCGAGATGAAGAAGCCGCGGTTGATCGCGCGCATCCCGTGCTCCTCCTCGGAGCGGGGCGTCACGGCGAGGATCCCGACGATCGACGTCGATGACGCCGACCGCGCGCACGAACAGCGGGAACATCACGCCGGCGATCGCCCCGACCTCGCGTGCCGCTGAACGCCGCCGCGCCCAGGATCAGCGACGCGACCAGCGTGACCTCGTAGGACTCGAACAGGTCGGCCGCCATCCCGGCGCAGTCGCCGACGTTGTCGCCCACGTTGTCGGCGATCGTCGCGGCGTTGCGCGGGTCGTCCTCGGGGATGCCCTGCCTCGACCTTGCCCACCAGGTCGGCGCCGACGTCGGCGCGCCTTGGTGAAGATGCCGCCGCCGACCCGCATGAACATCGCGAGCAGCGCGCCGCCGAACCCGAAGCCGACCAGCACGGCTGGTCGCGTCGCCGCTGGTAGATCAGCAGGATCAGCGGTCGCGCCGAAGAGCCCGAGCCCGACGGTGAACATCCCCGCGACCCCGCCGGCGCGGAACGCGATCCGCATCGCTCGGCGCAGGCCCGACTCTCGAGCCGCGTTCGCGGTCGGACGTTGGCGCGGACCGCGAGCCACATCCCGACGTACCCGGTGATCGCGCTGAAGCGCGGCGCCGAGGATGAACGCGATCGAGCGGCCGAACCGCATGCGCGAACTCGCTGTGCGCGGCGTTCTCGGGCACCGGCAGCGCGAAGAACAGCAGGACGGCGATGCACCGCCATGAAGACCGCGACGGTGCGGAACTGGCGGCTCAGGTAGGCCTTCGCGCCGATCTGGATCGACCGGGCGATCTCCCGCATCTTCTCGCTGCCCTCGGGGGCAGCCAGCACCTCGCGGACCAGGTAGTAGGCGAACGCGCAGGGCGACGAGCGAGATGAGCAGGATCACCCACAACGCGTTGGTCTCGAACGACCCGAAGAGCGGCGTTGAGCGGACCGCCTTCCTGAGCCAGGACACCGTGCACACGTTAGCGACCTCCTCGGGTTTCGGGACGCCGGGACCCGGTTGGGGAGCCGGAGCCCGGCAAGTATAGGAGTCGCCCGTCAGCTGACCTGCGGCGGAACGGGTCCGGCGGCGGTTCCGCGCGCCGGCCGATCCGCCGCACGCAGGAGGAAGCCCGAGCAGCCCCCGTCGCGGCGGCCGCCAGGATGATCGCGACCGTCGCGGGCTCGACGAGACGGGACCGGGAGCGCCAGCTCGGCGACGAACAGCGAGACCGTGAACGGGATCCCGGCCACCGCCCCGGCCGCCAGGACGTGCCCACGCCGGACCCTCCGGGAGGCGTCCGAGCCCCCACCGGAGCGCCAGCAGCACCGCGACCGCGATCCCGAGCGGCTTGCCGACGATCCGGAGACGAGGATCCTGGAGCCCGAGCCGTCCCGGTGACGGCCTCGGCGATCGCGTGTCCGAGAGCCGGACCCCCGCGTTCGCGAGCGCGAAGAGCGGACGATCACGAAGCTCGACCAGGGCAGCAGCAGCGCCTCGGCCCGGGCCAGGGGCGAGACGGTCTCCTCGAGAGGCGAGCCAGATCCAGCCACTGCGCGGCGTCGGCGTCCGGCGGGACGGGTTCGTCCAGGGTGAGGTCGGCGACCCGGCGCGCCTCGTCGCGCACATGCCGCGGACGCTGGAACGCCACCGCGGGGTGAGGAACGCGAGCACGCACGCCCGCGAGCGTCGGCGCGATCCCGCCGAGCGTCGAGCGCCACCCACGACGCGACCCCAGGGCGACGTACACGAGCGGGGCGCGGACCCCGATCCGCCACAGCGACGCGTACGCCGACGAAGAGCACGAACCGCCACGCAGCAGCGGCACCGGGTCGACGTCGCTCGCGTAGGCGAACGCGACGATCCGATGCTCCCAGGTCGTCCACGATCGCGAGCGTGAGCAGGAACGCCTTCAGCCCGGCGGGCGCGTTCCGTGCGAGGGTGAGCACGGCCAGGACGAAGACGATGTCGGTCGGCATCGCGATGCCGGAAGCCGGCGGCGGCATCGGTGCCCGCGGTGAACGCGAGGTAGATCGCGGCGGGCAACGAGCATCCCGCCGATCGCGGCGACCACCGGCAGGGCCGCCCTTCGGAGGTCGCGCAGCTCGCCGCGTCACGAGCTCGCGCTTGATCTCCAGACCCACGACCAGGAAGAACACGGTCATCAGCCCGTCCGAGACCCATCCGCGGAGGTCGTCGGTCAGCGCCCGCGCGCCGACCCGGATCGTGAGTTCCGTTTCCCAGAAACGGCCGTGAGAATCTCCGAACGGCGCGTTCGCCCAGATGAGCGCGATCGCGGCGGCGGACACGACCAGGATCGCCGAGGAGCTCTCGGTCTGCAGGAAGGCCTGCAACGGCTGCATCACGTTGCGGGGAAGGCTCGGCTCGAACGCGACCAGCTCGGCCGCAGACCCTCGGAAGCGTCGGGATCGTCGTCGCGTTCGGTCCGGTCGGTCATGCGGAACCCTCTGCCGACCAGTCTTCCCGGCGCACCTTCAGAACTTCTCCATCTTACTTCTGTTGCGAGAGGCCCCGGGCACGAGTAGCCTTCGCGTCGTTTTGGCCACCAGTACCGAACCCCTCCGTGACCCCCAGCCGGGTGCAGCGTGGCGCGAAGAAGCGCCGCGTGCCGCTGGCGTTGCTGATCGTGCCCATCGTGCTCGTCGCGGATCGGCGTGGCGATCCCTGCTGGCGCTGCGGGGCGGTGCCGTCCCGATCATCGGCGGGGGCGACGAGCCCGCGCCGCCGTTCGACTTCATCGTCAAGCCCGCCACGGCGATCTCGACCGCGCCCGACGCGGACGAGGCCACGCTCTCGGCGAGCGCCGACCAGGTGGCGCAGGGGATCACGCCGGCGATCGACGACCTGTACACGAACGCCTTCCTCGACCCGAGCAACTGGCGCCACGACGACTACGACGAGGTCTTCGAGACGTTCGCGCCCGACTGCGGTCGCGACGGCGGAGCAGAGCGTGGAGACCCTCACGCTGGGCGCCACCGCGGGCGACATCTTCCAGACCGTCGACCCCGGCAAGAGCGAAGCTGTCGTACCAGGTGCTGTTCGACCCCGACGGCGCGCCGGAGACCGCCGTCGTGACCGTGATCTTCCGGGCGACCGCCGAACGCAAGGACGGCACCTACCTCGCGATCGAGAGCGAGGGCGAGTTCTTCCTCCGCCAGGTCAAAGGCCAAGAGGGATGGAAGATCACCGCGTTCGACGTGACGCGCGACGACCACGAGACCGCAGCCGCCGCCGTCACCCTCGGCCTCCACCTCCCCCTCCGCATGAGCACGCATCCCGCCCGCCGCCGAGCCGCGCTCCTGGTCGCCCTCGTGGGGGCCTGGGTCGCCGGCTCCGCCCTGGGCGCGACCCAGCCCGCCCGGCACGCATCGGCCGCCCCACTGTTCCAGCTCGAACCTGCTCACGCCGAGTACGTGCCGCTGCTCGACGGCAGCAAGCCGATCTACGTACTGGTGATCGGCTCGGACGCCCGGCCCGACCAGCCGATCGACAGCCAGCGGGCGGACTCGCCCACATCCTGTCCATCAACCCCGCCGAGCACAAGGCGTCGATCGTCGGGATCCCCGCGACTCGTACGTCGAGATCCCCGACCACGGGACGAACAAGATCAACGCCGCTCTGTTCTACGGAGGTCCCGAGCTGGTGGTCCAGACGGTCGAGCAGCTCACGGGGCTGAAGTTCGACTACTGGGCGATGACCGGGTTCGCGAGCTTCGAGCAGATGGTGGACGACGTCGACGGGCTGGTGGTCGACGTCCCGTTCGCGATGAGCGACGAGGACTCGAGGGCGTTCTTCGACCCCGGCGTGCAGCGGCTCGACGGCGACAACGCCCTGCCTTCGCGAGGAACCGGCACGACCTCCCCTCGGGCGACTTCGGCCGCTCGGAGAACCAGGGCCGGCTGATGGTCGCCGCGCTCGCCCAGCTCAAGAAGGAGTTCAACCAGGACCCGGCGCGGATGCTGGCGTGGGTGGCGTCGTTCGTGCGCAACGGCACGACCACGCTCTCGATGGACGAGGTGATCGACCTCGCCTTCACCGGGCACGGCGATCAACGCGAACAAGGTCGAGAACGTCGTCCTACCCGGCGGCGCGGGGATGGTCGGTGGCACTGTCCGTCGTGACGCTCAACCAGGAGTCGCTCGACGCGATCTCGAAGGACCTCGCCGACGACGGCCTGCTGAAGAAGGCGAACGTCCCGCCGTCGCCGAACGAGTCGCTGCTCGGCGGCTAGCGCCTCCGAACGCGCGATCGGGTCACCGCGTCACGACGTACACGACGTAGCCGGCGAAGAACGCGCCCTGGAGCAACAGCAGCGGCGCCGAGAACCGCCCCGGAACCGGATCGTCAGCCACAGCACCCCGCCCGCCACGAGCGCGATCAGCGCGGCCACCAGCGCCTCGTGCGCGAGGTACCAGGGCGTGAGCAGCAGCCCGACCGTGACCGGGAACGACGACTGGAAGACCATCGCGCCGGTCATGTTGCCGAGCGCCAGGGTGTCCTTGCCGCGCCGGACCCACAGCACGCTGTTGAACTTCTCGGGAGCTCGGTGGCGACGCGGCGCGACCAGCAGCGCGAAGCCGGATGGGACACGCCGAAGCTCTCGGCGATCGTGTCACCCCCGACACGAACATCTCTCGCGCCGCCGACGATCAGCAGGAGCGCGATGCCCGTCTGCACGAACATCGGCCAGTCCGGCGAGGCGCCCGACCACGGGGCGAGCGACCGTCGCACCCGCCGGAGCCATCCCCAGAGGTAGAGCGGATGGATCTCGCTGCGCGCCTCGTCCTCGAGCTCGCGCTCCGCCGGGCGCGCGGAAGTGGCGTCGCACGTAGAAGACGTAGCCGACGACCAGCACGACCGCGAGGGCGTAGTGCAGAGCCTTGACGTGCACGAGCCCGGCGCCGGCCGCCAGCGCGTACATGCACAGGAAGTAGCCGAGATCCTGACGCAGGACGCCCTGGTCCGCGTCCAGGTCGGTCGATCGCCGCCCGCCGCGCGCGAACACGAGCACCGCGGTGCCGACGACGAACATCGCGAGCGTCGTCAGCATGAACGGCGCCCCGAGGATCGCGCCGATGCCGATCTCCTCGCCGCCCGCCTGACCGGACACGATGGCGACCAGCGGCAGGATCGTCTCGGGAGCGCGGTGCCGACCGCGGCGAGCACGCCGCCGAGCCACGCCCTCGGACAGGCCGAACCCCTCGCCGATCCACTCGACCCCGTTGGTGAACAGCTCGGCGCCGCCGAGGATCACGAGCAGCGACGAGGCCGAGCAGCGACCCACTCCATCGGTCGGAGCATCGTGTCACACAGCCGCCACCCCGAGGACGCGGCTGTTACCCTCGTCCGAGAAGGGAGTAGTCCACAAGTGGATCCGCCGTCATGACGGCCGCGCGTCGCGGCCCGGCGGATCCCTCGCCCCCGGCGAGGACGAGACCTTCGGCCGAGAGGAAGGGCCGTGGGTCGCGAGCGCACCACCGCCGATCACCACTCGCGCCGGACGGCGTGACCGCCGGCCGGCCGCAGCCTCACCTCGCTGCTCACCGCGGTGGCCCTCACGATCCCGGCGATCGTGCTCCGCTTCTCGGACGCGTCCCTCGCGAACGCCGTGGAGGCGCTGCTGTTCGGGCTCGCGATCGTCGGCGCGGCCTTCATCCTGTCGTGGGCGGCCGAGGTCGCGCAGCTCGACATCTCGGCGGGTCTGGCCATCGCCGTCCTCGCGTTCATCGCGGTCCTGCCCGAGTACGCCGTCGACATGGTGCTCGCGTGGAAGGGCGGGAACGCGTTCGAGCAGTTCGGGGAGGCCGTGCAAGGCGCAGCGAACGACGACGCGGAGAGCGCGTGCTCGCTCGCCCTGGCCAACATGACGGGCGCGAACCGCCTGCTGATCGGCATCGGCTGGTCGATGGTCGTGTTCATCGCGGCGTACCGCTCGCGCAAGAGCCCACCGGTCCTGCACGAGGTGCGCCTCGATCGTCCGCACTCGGTGGAGGTGGCGTTCCTCGGGCTCGCGACCGTGTACTCGCTCACCCTGCCCCTGAAGTCGCAGATCACGTTGTTCGACTCGGTGATCCTCGTGTCGATCTTCGTCGCGTACACCTGGCGGATCTCGAAGGCCCCGGCCGAGGTGCCACACCTGCGTCGGCTCCCGCTCGCTGGATCGGGACGTTCCGGATCCCCAGACGGCGGGCCGAGCGTGATCGCCATGTTCGTGTTCGCCGCCGTCGTGATCCTGCTCTCCGCCGAGCACTTCGCCGAGGCGCTCGTCGCGACGGGCGAGCAGTTCAACATCAACGAGTTCCTCCTGATCCAGTGGCTCGCGCCGCTCGCGTCGGAGGCGCCCGAGCTGCTGATCGCCGGCCTGTACGCGTGGCGCCTGAACACCAACGCCGGCTCTCGGCACGCTCGTGTCCTCGAAGGTGAACCAATGGACGCTGCTGGTCGGCACCCTGCCGATCGTGTTCGCGATCGCGGCCGGCGGCCTGCACGGCCTCCCGGTCGACGCCCACCAGCGCGAGGAGCTGTTCCTCACGGCGGCGCAGTCGTTCTTCGCGCGTGGCCGTACCTGGTCACGCTGTCGATCAGCGTGCGAGAGGCCGTGGTTGCTGTTCGGGCTGTTCTGGGCGCAGTTCATCGTCGGCGCGATCGTCCCCGAGTCGTTCATGGGGATCGAGCGCGTCCTCGTGGGAGCGTGTACGTCGTGCTCGGGCTCGTGATCTTCACCCGCCAGCGGGGCCTGATCCGGCCCCTGCTCCGCGACGGCTTCAAGACCTCGTACCGAGACCTCAACCGACGCGAGATCGTCGGCGAGTAGCCGGCGGTCCCGGCGGGCACGGTTACCATCGCCGCGTGGACCCGCGGGCGTTCCTCGAGCGGCTGAGCGCGCGAGGACGAGCTCGTCCACGTGCGCGACCTCCCGGCGCGCGCGACCGAGCCCGGCGCGTTCCCCGCCGACGTCCCCGAGCTGATCCGCCAGCGGCTGGCGCTGGTCGGCGTCACCGGCCTGTACGAGCACCAGCGGGCGGCGTTCGAGGTCGCGCGCTCGGGCGCGCAACGTCGATCGTCGCGACGGGCACGGCCATCGGGCAAGACGCTCGTGTACAACCTCGCGTTCGCGACGGCGCGCGGTGCCCGACCCCAAGCGCGACGGCGCTGTACCTGTTCCCCACCAAGGCGCTGGCGCGCGACCAGCTCCGTCAGGTGCGCGAGCTCAAGCTGCCGCAGGTCCGGGCGGCGCGTCTACGACGGCGACACCCCGCGGGCCGAGCGGCCCGCTGATCCGCAAGAACGCGAACCTGGTCATGACGAACCCGGACATGCTCGCACGCCGGCACTCCTGCCCGACCATCGCCCGCTGGGCCGACTTCCTCCTGCGGCTGTCGCACGTCGTCGTCGACGAGACCCACGTGCTCCGCGGCGTCTTCGGGTCGCACGTCGCGCACATCGTGCTGCGGCGGCTCCGGCGGCTGGTCGCGCACTACGGCGGCGACCCGCGCTCGTGCTCGCGTGCGCGACCGTCGGCAACCCCGGTCGAGCTCGCCGAGCGCGCTCGTCGGGCGAGCCGTTCGAGGCCGTCGCCGACGACCGCTCGCCGAGCGGGGGCAAGACTCTTCGCGCTGTGGAACCCGCCGATCGTGGACGAGGAGTCCGGCGCGCGCAGGAGCGCGCTCACCGACACCTCGTTCCTGATGGCCCGGCTCGTCGGAGGAGGGTGTCGAAGTCGATCGGGTTCGCGCGGTCGCGCCGGGCGGCCGAGCTGCTGGCCGAGTTCACTCGGCGCGGAGCTCGACGCCGAGGCTCCGCGCCGCGGGTCAAGGCGTACCGCGCCGGGCTACCTGGCCGAGGATCGGCGCGAGCTCGAACGCAAGCTCGCCGGACGACGAGCTGATCGCGGTCGCCGCCGACGAACGCGCTCGAGCTCAGGATCGACATCGGGTCGCCTGGACGCGGCGCTGCTGGTCGGCTACCCGGGACGCGCGCCTCGATGTGGCAGCAGGCCGGGCGCGCCGGCCGCGCGTTCGGACGAGCTCGCTCGCGGTGCTGGTGGCGCAGGACGACCCGCTCGACCAGTACCTGGTCACCGCATCCCGCGGATCTGTTCGACAAGCCGTCGGAGGCGGCCGTGATCGACCCGACGAACCCGTACGTGCTGATCCCCACCTGCTGTGCGCGGCGCGCGAGCAGCCGCTCTCGGACGAGGAGGTCGCGACCTACTGGCCGGAGGCCGCCGAAACGGTCCTCGGGTCTGGGGCGACGCGGCGAGCTCCGGCGCCGCGGCTCCCTGTTGCACCACGCGCGGTCACGAGCCGCCCCACCGGAAAGTCGACATCCGCAGCACCGGCGGGCGGCGGTTCCAGATCGTGATCGAGGAGACGGGCGAGCTGCTCGGCACGGTCGACGGCTCCCGCGCCTACTGGCAGGTGCATCCCGGCGCGATCTACCTGCACCAGGGCGAGCAGTTCGAGGTGCGGGAGCTGGACCTCGAGGCGGGCGTCGCGGTCGTGACGCGTTCGGACCCCGACTACTACACGCAGTCGCGCGACACCACCGACATCGAGGTCGTGATCGAGCAGGAGCGCCGGCCGCTCTCCGCCGGCACCGAGACGTGCTACGGGACCGTTCGGCGTGACCAACCAGGTCGTGGCGTTCGCCCGCAAGCACGTCGCGACCGGCGAGGTGCTCGAGATCGTGCCGCTCGACCTCCCGCCCCTGCTGCTCGAGACCGCGGGCCGTGTGGTGGGGCATCACGCAGGCGGTGCTCGACCGGGCGCGGCTGCGGCCCTCGGCGATCCCGGGCGCCGCCCACGCGGCCGAGCACGCGGCGATCGGGCTGCTCCCGCTCGTCGCGACCTGCGACCGCTGGGACGTCGGCGGCGTCTCGACCGCGTACCATCCCGACACCGGGTCGTGCGCGATCTTCGTGTACGACGGGTACGAGGGCGGCGCGGGCATCGCCGAACGGGGGTTCGCCTCCGCGCGGCGATGGCTCGAGGCGACGCTCGAGACCGTGTCGAGCTGCCCGTGTCCGCACGGTTGCCCCTCGTGCGTGCAGTCGCCCAAGTGCGGGAACGGGAACGAGCCGCTGGACAAGGCGGGCGCCGTGGCGCTGCTGGAGGCGATGCTGGGTGAGGCGTCGACCGGAAGCGATCCGGACACAGGCGGTAGACCTGAGGACGTGGGATGACGCGAGAGGCCTACATCGCGGTGGTGGGACCGTCGGCGGGGACGCCGGCCGAGCTCGCGATCGGCGAGGCGGTGGGACGCTGGGATCGCCGAGGCGGGCGGGGTCCTGGTCTGCGGCGGCATGGGCGGCGTGATGGAGGCAGCGGCGGGCGGCTGTGCCGGACGCCGGCGGGCGTTCGGTGGGGATCCTCCCGAGCGACTCGCGGCTGGACGCCAACCCGTACGTCACGATCGCGGTCGCGACGGGGTTGGGCGAGGCGCGCAACGCGATCGTCGTGCGGACCGCCGACGTCGTGATCGCGGTGCACGGCGAGTTCGGGACGCTCTCGGAGATCGCGCTCGCCCTGAAGATGGGCAAGCCGGTCGTCGGCATCGGGACCTGGGAGCTCGGCAAGCAGGGCGAACCGGTCGATGCGATCGTGCGGGCCGCCGACGCTCCTCTCAGGACGCGGTGGTCAGGCGCTCCGGCTCGCCGGCCGCTGACCGACCACCCAGCGGGCCGTTCGAGGCGGGATGCCCCGCTGCCGGATCGCGGCCCTCGAGGCTACCGGCGCGACGAGGCGCTCACCGCGGAGCGGCGGCGGCCAGCACCGGGAACGCGACCGAGGCGCCGAGCCCTCGCGCACGCCGAAGCGTCGTCGTGGTGCGCCTTTCGAACGACGGATGGGATCGCGCGCCGACCCCACTCTACTCAGGGGCCCCCTAAGCTGACGGGGCGACGCCGAAGCCCGTTCCGGACCATCCTCGTTGGAGGCGCTCAGACGCCCCTCTGGAGCTCCTCGCGATCGTCGACGTCGCCCGGCGCCGGACCATCCCTTCCTCCGCGTGCGGTCGGGTTCGCCATCGGACACAGGGGACGCATGACCGACCACGAGGACCGACCAGAGCGCTCGCCCACCACGGCGAAGGACGCACGCTCCGACGCCGAGCTCGACGCGATCGCGGAGGCCGAGGTCGAGGTCTCCCGGTCTCGACCGACGCCGCGCTCCGCACCCCGCGCGCCAAGGGTCGGTTCGCGAGCGGCGATCGACGCGGTCCTGCCACGAGGACGGTTCGGCGACCAGCGGGACATCCTCGGCGGCGCCGGGCAGAACGTGATCGGCCTGGCGGCCGGCGTGCTCACCACGTTCGCCACCCAGGTGATCATGACGCGCGGGCTGGGGCCCGCGCTCTTCGGGGTCGTGACGCTGACCACGCAGTTCGCGTTCATCGCGAGCACGGCCACGCGGTTCGGGATGGACGTGGCGAACGTCCGCCTCGTGGCGATCCTGATCGGTCGCGGCGAGTCGGGCGGACGCGTGCCCGCTCGTTCGGACGAGCGCGATCATCGCGGGCGTCTTCTCGGTCGCGGTGGGCCTGGCGGTGGTCCTGCTCTCGGGCTGGCTCTCCGACCGCGTTCGTCTCCCCTCAGGTTCCACCAGCAGGGCGCCGTGGCGTTCGTCGCGGCGGGCGTCGCGATCCCGTTCGCGGCGCTCACGTGGGTCTACCTGGGCGGGACGCGCGGCCTCAAGATCATGCGGCACACCCTGTACATCTTCTGGATCGGCCAGCCGCTCGGGTGGATCGCGATCGCCGTCGTGGGCTGGTTCTTCGCCAAGACCGCCGGGGTGACCGCGTTCGCGTACGCGGCGTCCTGGGCGATCGCATGCGGATTCGCGTGGTGGGCGTGGGAACGCGAGACGCGGGGCTTCGACCGCGCGGACCGAGGGCGCCGGCATCCCCGAGGAACGCACGGGGGCGCTGATGAAGTTCGGGATGCTCCGAGCCCCGGCGACGCTGTTCGCGCAGCTGCTGTTCTGGATCGACACGTTCGTCCTGGCCGCGTACCGGAGCTCCGCCGAGGTCGGCGTCTACGGCGCCACCGTGCGGACGGGGCAATCGCTGCTGCTGTTCCTCACCTCGCTCTCGTTGGTGTTCAGCCCGTTCGTCGCCGACCTGCACTACCGCGGCGAGAAGGACAAGCTCGACGCGCTCTACAAGAACGTGACGCGGTGGGGTCTCGCCACGACGCTGCCGATCCTGCTCGCGCTCGCGATCTTGCCGGGGACGATCATGCGCGTGTACGGCCCGCGGTTCGTCGCCGGCGCCGACGCGCTCGAGGATCTTGATCATCGGCCTGATCGTGCCGGTGATCGTCGGCACGGTCGGGTTCATCCTGATCATGGTCGGTCGCACCGGCTGGGACCTGCTCGTCTACGTCGCCTCGTTCGCCGTCGCGGTCGGGATCGCCGTCTGGCTCGCGCCCACGTGCACGGCATGAAGGGGGCCGCGATCGCCGAGGCGGTGACGCTGACCCTGTCCGCGTTCGCGCGGCTGCTGCTGGTCAAGCGGTTCGTCGACATCTGGCCGTTCGACCGCTGGTTCCTGCGGTTGATCCCGCCGGCGTTGGCCGGCGCGGTCGTCATGGGGGCGGTGCACTCCGTCCTCGTCGGTCCGAAGTGGCTGATCGACCTGACGCTGTCGATCTCGGCCGGCACGCTCGCGTACGGCGTGGTCCTGGTCTGGATCGGGCTCAAGCCCGGGGAACGGGCGACGACGCTCGCCCTGGTCCGAAGGCTGCTCGGCCGCACGCCGAACCCGCCCGGACCGGCCACCGCCGGCTGACGGCAGGCGCGGGGACCTCCTCGACAGCGCCGGCCGGCGCGTGACGGTACCGTCGGCCCGGACCGACCACCCGAACGGAGCCAAACGAACGGAGGAGGGAGCCATGACCGACCCGGACCGGCTCGAACGCGGCCGAGACAAGCTCCGCGAGGTCCACGGCGAACGAGCGCTCGTCACGGTCGAGTCGCTCGGCGACCTGGGGCGGCTGATCGTGGAGGTGGCCTACGGCGAGGTCTACTCGCGACCCGGCCTCTCGCTGCGCGAACGCCAGATCCCGTCGGTCGCGGCGCTCGTCGCGACCGAGCCGCTCACTCGCAGCTCCCGGTCCACCTGCGTTCGTCGCTCAAGGCGGGCCTGACGCCCGAGGAGCTGCAGGAGGTGATCATCCAGACGGCCACGATCGCCGGCTTCCCGCCCGCGATGAACGCCTGGTCGACCCTGAAGACGATCGTCGCCGAGACCGAGGGCTGACGACGCCTCGGCTCTCGAGCCTCGCGGCAGCTCGAACCCGTATCTTCCAGCGGTGCGACGTCCGATCCTCGTCCCGCTCGCGGCCCTGCTCACCGTGGTCTCTCGCGGCCTGCGGCTACCAGCCCGAGATCGAGCAGCCCGGCGCGGCCACCGGCGGCTCCTCCGCGCCGCCGCCGGTCGCGACCACCGGCCCGGTCTCGACCACGCCGACCTTCACCGCGGACGGGTGCCCGGTCGACGAGCCCGCGTTCTGCGAGCAGGCGGCGTTCCTCGCCAACGCGCTGGTGCTGTCCGACGCGGACGCCGTCTTCGACCTCAGCCGCCGGGTGTCGATGGACTGCGCGGATCTCGAGCGCGACCTGTTCCCCCAGTGCGACCGACCAGGACACGCTCGAGGGCTACGTGGTCGGCGACCATCAGGGCCACCTCTTCGTGAACGGGCCCGCCGACTACCGCACGAACCCTCGGCTTCTTCGTCGAGGCCGTGGACGCGGAGTACTCGGACGAGCTCGGCGGCGCGCAGATGCAGATTCCTCGGCGTCTCCACGCTGCGGCAAGGGCGCGGACACGTCGTACCACCTCGTCTACCTCGTCGGGCTCGGCGACCCCGACAGCACGCTGCCCGCCGATCGCTTCCTGGGGACCTACGAGGCTCACGCAGGACGACGGCGACGTGGGCGATCGGGGCGACGTACGTCAGGCTCTTCACGGACTGGCAGCTCGTGCTGGACGATCCCTTGACCCAGATCGCCTGCGGCGACATCCAGCCGTGGGTCGGGGCGGCCCCGAACCTCAACCTCGCCGCAGTCGAGAGCCAACCCACGCCGATCCCCGGTACCGGCTCCACGTAAGGCCGGTCGCCTGCACAGCTCGCGGGCGACGTGTCATGCTCATCGGCGAGCGCCCACGGAGGGCGAGCTGCGGAAGGAGGCGGCGATGGCCGACTACGTGCTCCTGTACAGCGGCGGCAAGATGCCGGAGGGCAAGGAAGAGCAGGACGCGGTGATGGCCGCGTGGAACGCGTGGTTCGGCGAGCTCGGCGGCGCATCAGGGACGCGGGCAACCCGTTCACGCCGGCGGCCAAGAGCATCGGATCCGACGGCGCGGTCAGCGGCGGCTGGCGGGCAGCGGGCCACCGAGCGGCTACTCGATCGTGACGGCGGACTCGCTGGACGAGGCGGTCGAGAAGGCCAAGGAGCTCTCCGGTGCTCAAGGGCGGCGCCAGCATCACGGTCGTACGAGACCTTCGCGGTGATGTAGCGACCGCGGTCACGATCGCATCCGGGTCCTTCCGAAGACCGAGCTCTCGATCGACCCAGAACACCGCGAACGCGCCGTAGAGGATGACGGCTCACGGTCGGGGTCGATGAGCGCGGTCAGCGTCATCGCGAAGATAGATCGCACGGGGCGGGCAGATAGCTCCTCGCGATCCCCTTGACCGCCGCGGGGTCGTGGTCGGGACGGAGCAGCCGCCCACCGACCGAGGCGTAGAACCACATCAGCGTTGAACATCGCGGCGGTCGCGGTGAGGGTGATCCCGTAGGCGAGCGCCGCCGCGGTGGCCCTTCGTCCTGGATGTGTTCGGCGACGAGCCGCGTCGGGAACAGGATGAACGCGACGACGAGCAGGAACCCGACGTTGAGGAACAGGAAGACGCGGTCGGCGCGTTCGACCTGATCCATGAGCGCGTGGTGATTGACCCAGATGATGCCGATCGTGAGGAAGCTCACCGCGTAGGCCACGTACGAGGGCCATGATCCGAGGAGACGGTTCCCGAGGTCGCGCGTGTGCTCCCGATCTGCGTGTCGACGTTCAGGATCAGCAGGGTCGCGGCGATCGCGAAGACGCCGTCGGCGAAGCGTCTCCAGCCGGCCCGTCCTCACGACCGGTCCTCGGGCGGCCTGTCGGGCTCGAGCCTCCCAGCCCGAGATCGTCTCGATCTCGATCGCGACGACCGGGCCCGGCGGCGGCTCGCTCGCGTACCGCGGGTACTTGGCCGCGAGCGTCGGGGCGCGGCGCGCTCCTCAGAGGCATCGTCGACCACGCGGCCGGTCCCCGAGCTCGGACCCACCAGAGCGCGCGCCAGTCCTCGTCGTACCCGTCCACCACGAACTCCGCGGCGGGGTTCAGCCTTCGAGGTTCCAGGCGCTGCAGCCGCTCGGAGCGCTTCGGGCTTGCGGTCGACCGCCCAGTACGCCAGGACGTCCCCGGTCGCGTTCGACGAGCGCGAACACGAACGGCACGACGTGCGGTCGCGCTCGGGCGTGATCGATCGCGAGCCGCCCGACACGGGCCGAACGCAGCCGCGCGATCGCTTCCATCCCGGTCCATCGACCACACCCCTCGATCCGAACGGCCTCCAGGCTATCCTCGGGACCGTGTTCCCGGCCGTGACCGCGCGTGGGTGACTCGCCCGCGCGCACCGTTCGAACGGCTCGACTTCCTGTACACGCCGACCCGCGACGTCGCCGGCGATCTCGCCGTACTTCACGGAGGTCCTCGGGGGTCGCGCCCTGTTCGCGATCGACGCGATGGGCACGCGGGTCGCGGCCGTCGAGCTCACCGAGGGTCCGCCGCTCGTGCTCCTGACCGACCACGCGTCGAGGGCGAGCGCATCGATCCTGCTGTACCGCGTCGCGACGACCTGGACGCCGCGCTCGCGGACCTCGAGGCCCGCGGGTGGGAGCCCGCGCACCGGTTCGAGATCCCGCACGGCCCGTGCTGCTCGTTCACGACGCCGGGCGGCCACCGGATCGCGCTGTATCAGCTCACGCGCTCCCGAGGTGGCCGAGCACTTCGCCGGCCGCTTCGACTTCTGAACGCCGCGCCGGGCGTGTCAGCCAGGATCGACAGGATCACGACGGCGCCGCCGCCGGAGGCGTTCGCGGCCTCGGCGGTCCCGCCGTGCGCCTGCGCGACGGCGGCCACGATCGCGCAGGCCGAGACCGGTCCCGCCCTCCGGTCGGGACCTCGACGCGTCCGGGCGCGCGAACGGCCTCGAACGCGACCGGGAGGAACTCGGCCGGGAAGCCGGGCCCGTCGTCCCGAACCTCGAGCCGCAGGGACCCGTCGTCGCGCTCGGCGGCGACGCTCAGCCGGCCGCCGGCCGGGACGTAGCGCAGGCCGTTGTCGAGCAGGTTCCCGAGGGCCTGGCGCATGCGCAGCTCGTCCACGTCGGCCCGGAGCTCGCCGGGGACGTGGACGTCGATGCCGACGCCGCGTTCGGAGGCGCGCGCCGCGAACGAGTCGACGGTGTCCGCCCACCATCTCCGCGACGTCGACCGGCTCGCGCCGGATCGGCAGACGCCCGCGGTCCGAGCGCGCGAGCACGAGCAGGTCGTCGGCGAGCCGCGCGAGCCGATCCGCCTCCTCCGAGGCGCTACGGAGCGCGCGCTCCAGCTCCTCCGACCGTGCGCGAACGGCGCAGGGCGAGGTCGAGCTCGGCCTTCAGGTTCGACAGCGGCGTCCGGAGCTCGTGGCTCGCGTCGTCGACGAACCGCCGCTCGCGTTCGATCGCCTCCTCGAGCCGGTCCAGCATCGCGTTCAGCGTCTCGGCCAGAGCGCGAGCTCGTCGCCGGTGCCCGGGACCGGCAGCCGGCGCCCGGGTCGCCGGCCGAGATCGCGGCCGCCTCCGCGCGCATCGACTCGACCGGGCGGAGCGTCCACCCGACGAGCAGCCAGGTCACGCCGACGGCCAGGATCAGCGCGAGCGGTCCTCCGATCGCGAGCGCGGTCGCGAGCCGGCCGAGCGTCGTCCGCTGGTCGTCGAGCGACGCGCCCACGACGAGCACCCCCCGCCGTCGACCGGGACGGCGAGCATCCTCGCCGGCACGACCTCGCCCTCGATCGTCACGTCGCTCCCGTTCGGAGAACGTCGGCGCCCTGACACCGCCGGACGCGAACGCGGGTGCGCCCGCGATGCTGCTCGAGGACTCGACCACCGAGCCGTCGGGGCGATCAGCTGCGCGAACGCATCGTCGGGCTGGTCGGGCGGGAGCGATCCCGAGCTCCTCCACGACCAGGAGCTCGGCATCCGCCCGCGACCGCAGGGTCTCGTCGAGCGTCCGCCGGAGCTCGGTCTGCAGCCGCAGGTAGACGAAGACGCCGGTCGCCGACAGGACGACCGCCATCAGGACCGCCGAGACCAGCGTCACCCGGGTTCGGAGCCGCATCAGCCCGGCCCCGCGCGGAGCCGGTACCCCGCGCCGCGCACGGTCTCGATCTGGTCGCGTCCGAACGGACGATCGACCTTGTTGCGCAGGTAGCGGATGTAGACGTCGACGACGTTCGAGTCGCCCTCGTACGCGAAGTCCCACACGTGCTCGATCAGCTGCGTCCGCGTCAGGACCTCGCCGGGATGACGCATCAGGTACTCGAGGAGCGCGAACTCGCGCGCGGTGAGCTCGATCACGGTCCCGTCGCGCGCCACGCTCCTCGCGGCGGGATCGAGCTCGAGGTCCCCGACCCGCAGGACCGGCGGGTCGCTCGGCGGCGCCCGCGCCGCATCAGCGCGCGCAGGCGCGCCAGCAGCTCGGCGAACGAGAACGGCTTGGTCAGGTAGTCGTCGGCGCCGGCGTCGAGCCCCGCGACCCGGTCGGCCACCGCGTCGCGCGCCGTGAGCATGAGGACCGGGCTCCACCGGCCGGCCTCGCGCAGCTCTGCGGCTGACCTCGAACCCGTCGACGTCGGGCAGCATCAGGTCCAGGACGATCGCGTCGTACGGGTTCTCGGTCCCGAGCCAGAGCGCGTCCTCCCCGCGCCCGGCCACGTCGACCGCGTACCCCTCCTCCTCGAGCGCGCGCTTGAGCAGGCCGGCCATCTTGACCTCGTCCTCCACGACCAGCACCCGCATCGGACACAGCGTAGGCCCGATCGATGAGAGCCGGATGAGAGGGGGCGAGCGGCGGTTAGTGACGGCCCGAGTTCGCCGCGGCGAAGAAGCGTTCCCACTCGTCCAGCTTGTCCGGGAGGAACCAGCCCCGCGACCACCGGCCGTGCTCGTCGGCCTCCGCGAACTGCGCCACCAGGACGCTCATCCGCTCCTCGTGACGCTGCGCGGTGATCGTGAGGAACATCGTCACGTAGCGGTCGCCGGCGAGGATGTCCTCGATCTCCACCCGGATCGACCCCGCGGAGGCGGCGTCGAGCAACGCGAAGAAGCGCCGCACGCCGTCGCGACCCCGGAAGGTGCCGCTCGCCGGGGTGTGACCCGGCGCGTACCACACGACGTCGGGCGCGAACGCCTCCAGCATGAGCGGCAGGTCGCCGGCCATGAACGCGGCGACCGTCTGGCGCATCTTCGTCGCGTTGGGGTGTTCCATCCGAACCGCCTCAGGACCAGAACGCGTTGACCGCGTCCTGATCGCTCGCGAGCGCCCAGTACTCCGTCCAGCGGCCGTTCGATCCAGCGTGAGTGCCCCGGCCAGCAGCACGTCCATCCATCGCACGTCGCGGTACGCGGAGACACGCATGAAGCATCGAGGCGTGCCGGTCGTTGGCGAGTGATCTCGGCGGGCGTGACCTGAGGGTTCCGGCCGTCTCCTTCCGGACCCGGCGGAAGTAGTCGATCACCGCCTCGATCCCGACGTAGTCGCCGCTCATCGAGTGGTTCCCGCCCACGTGCCACAGGACGTCGTCGGCGAGGAAGGGGCGCATCGCGTCGTGGTCTCCCGAGTTGTAGACCTCGAGCGCGCCACTGGATCATCGAGACGTTGCGGTGTTCGAGCACCGTCCCTCCATACGGGGTAGGGCACGCACCGTACCCGCCGGGGCAAGCGCTGCACAGGGCCGCGAGGGCTACAGGAATCGGCGCATGTCCGATGAGAGATCGTTCATCGGACGCGGCGCCCGTGTTCTCGTCGAACGGGACAGATCAGGCGGCGTGGCGCTCCGAGCGCCCGAACGACCGCCGAACGATCGGAGCGGCCAGCGCACGGATCACACCCGGGAGCTGCCTGATCTGCTCGAGGGCTCGCTGGAAGGCCTCCCCGCTCGAGTCCGGAACGCACCAGGGCGAGCGCGTCGTACGGACCGCGGACGTCCTCGGCGAAGACGATCCCCGGGACCTCCCGGATCCGGCTCGCGATCCCACCGTTCTGGGTGTCCGTCTGCACCAGCACGTAGGCCGTCATCGGGTGGCTCCTTCCTCATCGGCCTCTGCATCGGTGGCTCACGATACGAGTATCGATGACATTTGGCAACCCCTGTCAGGATTACATCGCCCGCCAAAGTGCTATGCTGTGCCCGTGGATACGACGGTGGGCCTGCAGGGAACGGAAGAAGCAGCGGACGAGAGCCGAGCTCACGGACGCGCGCGTTCCGGCTGTTCGCCGAGCGTGGGTTCTGACGAGACGACGATCGAGGACATCGTCGAGCAGGTCGAGGTCTCGCCCCGCACGTTCTTCCGGTACTTCGACTCCAAGGAAGACGTCGTCATCGGGTTCTTCGACGACCTCGGTCTCGAGCTGCGGTCGATGCTCGCCGCCCGGCCCCCCAGGAGTCGTCGTTCACGGCGCTCCGAGGAGCTCTCGGTCCGCTGATCGATCTGTACGAGGAGCAGCAGGATCGCGTGGTGGCCGCGAAGCGCCTGGCGCACGAGACACCGTCCATCCGAGCGCGGCTGCTCGACAAGCACGCTCGATGGGAGAACGGCGTGACCGAGGAGCTCGTGACCCGGGCCGGCGGCGACCCTCGCAGGAGCCGCGGATGCGGCTGCTCGCCGCGGTCGCGCTCGCCGCGTTCTCGACCGCCGTGAGCGGTTGGTGCACCGACAGCGGCCGGGCGGACCTCCACGCCCTCGTCGACGACGCCCTCGCGGCCGTCGGGGTCGGGTTCGACCAGCAACAGCGGTAGGACCCCTCACACGCGGTTCGTTGTCGAAAGCGGCCACCCCCGTTCGTCGTAGGGATGACGGACGGACAAGGCCGAAAGGCCGGAAGGAGGTAGCGATGGCGGACTTCGTGCTGCTGTACAGCGGCGGGAGCATGCCCGAGACGGACGAGGACAAGGCTCGCGTCATGAAGGCCTGGGACGGCTGGTACTCGGAGCTCGGCGGGGCCATCAAGGACGGCGGCAACCCGTTCGCGCCGGCGGCCAAGGTGATCGGGAGCGACGGCAAGGTGGGCGATGTGTCCGGCTCGCCCTTCACCGGCTACACGATCCTCCAGGCGGACTCGCTGGACTCGGCGACCTCGCTCGCGAAGAGCTCGCCCGTCCTGCAGGGCGGAGGCAGCGTGACCGTGTACGAGGCCTTCGACGTCATGTAGCAAGGCCGAGCGTGGTCGCGGGGTTCGCTCCCGCGACCACCTCAGCACCACGCAGCCACGCTCGCACCTCGCGGTGACCCCGGTTCCGTGAGAAGCTCTTCCCGTCTCGCATCCACCCGCCCGGGTCGCCTAGGATGCTGCGTTCAGCTTCCGAGGAAGGGTTCCGATGCGTCGCGCGTCTGTCACCGGCATCGCGTTCGTCGCGGTCCGGTCGGCATCTCGGTGGTCCCGACGTCCACCTCGGCCGAGACCATCGGGGCCGAGGGGCCGGACCATCTGCTTCGGGACGCAGGCGGACATCGTCGGGACGCCGGGCGACGACGTCCTGGAGGGCACCCCGCGAGGGACGTCATCGCGGACTGGGTGGCGACTGACTCGATCGCCGGGGGCGGGGCGGCGACACGATCTGCGGCGGCACCGGCCAGGACGACCTCGTCGGCGGCGGCGGGAACGACATCGATGCTGGGTGGAGGCTCGGTCGACGTCGTGACGGGCGGCAGCCGGCAGACGACCTGATGTTCGGCAACGCGGGTGGCGACGCCATGACCGGCGGCTCGACGACGACGTCCTGGAAGGCGGGTCGGCGGCGACGTCGCTCCGCGGGCTCGGGGGCGACGATCGAGGCGTTCGGCGGTCGCGGGACCGACGACTGCGTCGCCGAGACCGAGGTCGACTGCGAGCGCTGACCGAACCCGCTAGGTCGCGCGCATGCGGTTGTTCCGCGCGTTGTGTTCGAGCTCGGCGAGGCCGAGCGCCTCGAGCAGCGGCGGCACGTACATCCCGAACCGGCCTCGGAGCCCCTTCTTGATGCCGTACCACCCGCCGACCGGGTTGTCGGGCGAACGACCCCACGCCTCCACGGTGCCCTCGGCGGCCGGCTTCTGTTCGTCCGCGCTGCCGAGCGGCACCCAGTCGCCGTTCGACTTCAGCATCGCGTGCAGGTCCTCGATGCACCGGAGCTGGTAGCCGAGCCGGGTCGTGCCCACCTGACACACGAGCGTCGGCGGATCGGCTCCCCGTCGCGCCACATCTGGTACTCGGAGGTCCCTGGCGGTGTCTTCAGCACCCAGGGGTCCTGCTCCGTGCCGCTGCCCTTCGCGCCCATCGCTCCTCCTTCCGAACGCGGCCGTCACCTCGAGCGCCGAGGGTACCCTGACCGGCGCCGCGCTCCTGCCGCTAGTCGAACAGCGCGTCGAACGCGAGCAGCGACTCACCCAGGCGACCCGCGATCGTCGTCGCGAGCCATCGGTGCAGCGCCGCGGCCAGCTCGGGATCGTCGGTCTCCATCCGCTCGATCGCGGTCTTGCTGAGCTTCAGGACCACGCTCGGCGTCTCGGCCACCACGTCGGCGGTCCGCGGCGTCCCCGAGTACATCGCGAGCTCGCCGACCATCACGCCGGGGCGCAGCGTCCGAAGGCGCATGCGGGTGCCCTCGGGCGTCACGGTCTCGACCCGCAACCTGCCGGACTCGAGCACGAACACGTCGTCGGGCGGCTCGTCCTGGCGGATCACGACGGCGCCGTCCTCCAGCGACCACGCGCTCGAGGTACGGCCGCAGGCCCGGCGGGCATGCCCGCGAGCGCGTCGCCGTCCAGGTCCGCCGCGCTCGGCGGCTCCGTCCTGCGAGCAGCCCCTCCTCGCACCGCTGCAGCCCGCGGTCCAGGTCGGGCTCGAACCGCACGAGCTCGCCCTCGTCCACGCCGCCGCGCGCCAGCTGCTTGCGCACGGGTTCGGACACGCCGGTCAGCACCAGCTCGAACCCGTGGGCCTGGGCGAGGCCGATCACCTTGACGAAGGCCACGACCGCCGAGGAGTCCACGCCCGGTCACGCGCCGCAGGTCGATCACCAGGAACCGCAGCGGGCCGGCCTCCACCCGCTTTCGGATCCGCTCGAGCAGGCCGTTGGCCGAGCCGAAGAACAGGAACCCGTTCACGCGCAGGATCTGGACGTCCCCGCCCATCTGGCCGCAAGGCCTCGCGCTCGGCCGGGCGGTCGGTCGACGTTGCTGTGGTAGGTCTCCCGAAGGCGACCTCGCGCACCAGCTCGATCCGGCCGTAGTTGACCGCGAACAGCACGACCGCGAGCACCAGGCCGAGCACCACGCCGGGCAGGAAACCCCGGCCCGATGATCACCGCCAAGATCACCGAGCACGACCCCGTACTCGAAGCGGCGGCAGCGACCTTGCGCTTGTCCCAGACCCACTCGACCATGAACGCGAGGCCGAGGAACACGAGCACGCCGCCCACGATCATGCGCGGGATCAGCTCGATCACCGAGGCGCCGAACACCACCGCCGGCCAGCGGCACGGTGCGCCGCGATCAGCCCGGCCACCCGCGCGTCGACGTTCATCCGTTCGGCGAGCGCCGTCAGGCTGAGCGCGTGGTACCCGGGGATCCCGCCCAGCGCGCCGGAGATCACGTTCAGCGCGCCGGCGTCGCGCAGCTCCTCGTTCGTGTTCAGGTCCCGGTGCAGCACGACCTCGGTCCCGCTGATGTTGAACAAGATCGCGATCGCCGCCACGAACACGGCCGTCGGCGATGCCGGCGTCCACTGCGCGAGCACCGCCGACCAGTCGGCGCCGCCGAGCGCGCGGAACGTCCACGGGCTGCCACAGCCGGGCCGACTCGAAGGGCCCGAGCAACCACCGCCCCGTCCTTCGCGGAATCGATCGACGAGCCTGTGACGAGCATGCCGACCGCGAACACCACGAGCCCGATCCCCAGCACCGACCGGGATGACCAGCGGCTGTCTTCACGCAGCCGGACCGGCGAGCAGCATGCATCAGCGCCGAAGGCGAAGGCGCGGGCACCCATGCTGAGCAGCTCCGTGCTCGCGCAGGAGTCGTCGAACGTGCGCAGGTGCGGCTGCACACCCGAGGCGACGTAGATGCCGCCCTTGAAGAGCAGCCATCCGGTGCCGGCGAGGAACCCGCCGACGACCGGGTACGGCACGAACCGGACCAGGTTGCCCAGCCGGAACGTCCCGAGCATCGCGAAGACGACGCCGCACAGGATCGTCACCACCAGGGTCGCGGCGATGACGGTGAGGAAGACGTCGGGAGGCTCGTACGTCCCCACGCCGGTGCGCCTGGGCGACCATCGCGAGGCTCTGCGCCTTCGACGCGGTAGTCGTCGCGACGAGGCCGCGAGCACCGCCACCGCCGCGTCCTGCACGCTGCCGACGACGCCCCGGGAGCCCGCTCTCCAGGCCAGGATCCCGAGCGTCAGGACGGCGGCCACGAGGTACAGGCCGATGCCGTCGGCCAGGCGACTCGCGAGGTAGCCGCCGAACACGAAGGCGGCGAACGCGATCGCGAGCACCGCCTCGACGGCGCCGATGATCACGCCCGGCGGCGAGTAACGGCGAGCCATCCCTTCGACCGTCGCTACCTCGGACACGTTCCTCCTCTCCCTATTCGAGCAGCGCGTCGAACTCCCGCAGGGTGTCTCGCAACCGTTCCGAGAGCGATCGCCGGCGAGCCAGCGGTGCAGCGCGCACGGCGAGCTCGGATCCTCGGCCTCGATCCGTCGATCGCGCGACGTGCTGAGCCGCAGGACCACGCTCGGCGTCTCGGCGGCCACGTCCGCGGTGCGCGTGGACGCCGGTGTACATCGCGACCTCGCCGACGACGACACCGGCCTGCACCGTCCGCAGTCGCATCCGGGTCCCGTCGGCGGTCACCATCTCCACGCTCAGCCGCCCCGACTCCACGACGAACACGTCGCGCGGGCGGCTCGTCCTGACGGATCAGGACGGCGCCCTCGGGGAGGTCCACACGCTCGAGGTAGGTGCGCAGCCCGGCCGGCATCCCGGCGAGCGCGTCGCCGTCCAGGTCCGCCGGCTCGGCCGCCTCGTCACGCAGGAGAGCCTCCTCGCACCGCTGGAGGCCGCGGTCCAGGTCCGGCTCGAACCGCACGAGCCTCGCCGGCGTCCACGCCGCCGCGCTCCAGCTGCTTGCGCACCGGCTCGGACACGCCGGTCAGCACCAGCTCGAACCCGTGGGTCTCGGCGAGGTCGCATCACCTTGACGAAGGCCACCACCGCCGAGGAGTCCACGCCCGGTCACCCGCCGGAGGTCGATCACCAGGAACCGCAGCGGCGCCGGCCTCCACGCGCTTGCGGATCCGCTCGAGCAGGCCGTTGGCCGAGCCGAAGAACACGAACCCGTTCACGCGCAGGATCTGGACGGCCCTCGCCCATCGGACCGCAGGGCCGCCCGCTCGGCGGGGGCCGGTCCACGTTGGAGTGGTAGGTCTCCCCGAACGCGACCTCGCGCACCAGCTCGATCCGCCCGTAGTTGACCGCGAACAGCACGACCGCGAGCACCAGGCCGACCACCACGCCGGGCAGGGAACCCCTTGCCGATGACCACCGCCAAGCATCACGAGCACGACCCCGTACTCGACCGGCGGCAGGACCTTGCCGCTTGTCCCAGACCCACTCGACCAGGAACGCGAGGCCCAGGAACACCAGCACGCCCCCGACGATCATGCGCGGGATCAGCTCGATCACCGAGGCGCCGAACACCACAGCGGCCAGCGGCACCATGAGCGGCGCGATCAGCCCGGCGACGCGGGCGTCCACGTTCATCCGTTCGGCGAGCGCCGTCAGGCTGAGCGCGTGGTAGCCGGGATCCCGCCCAGCGCGCCGGAGATCGACGTTCAGCGACCGCGGCGTTGCGCAGCTCCTCGTTCGTGTCCAGGTCACGGTGCAGGACGACCTCGGTCCCGCTGATGTTGAACAGGATCGCGATCACGGCCACGAACACCGCGGTGACGATCCCGCGCCCACTGGCCGAGCACCGCCGACCAGTCGGCGCCGGTGAGGCGCTCGGCAACGTCCACGGCTGCCACGTCTCGGAACGAGTCGAACGGTCCGAGCAGGAGCCAGTGGCCCGATCGCGCGCTCGTCGATCGACGAACCCGTGACCAGCATGCCGATCGCGAACAGCACCAGCCCCGATCGCGAGGACCACCGGGATCACCAGCGGCGACTTCACGAGTCGCGTCGCCACCAGCAGGATCAGGCCGAACGCGAACGCCGGCAGCCACAGCTTCAGCAGCTCGCCATGGAACAGGTCGCCGATCGGCGTGAGGTACGGCGACTCGTCCGAGGAGACGTAGATGCCGCTCTTGAGGAGCAACCACCCGGTGCCCGCAAGGAACCCTCCGACGACCGGGACCGGCAGGAACCGGAGCAGGTTGCCCGAGCGGGTCACCCCGAGCACGAGGAAGGCGACGCCGCACAGGACCGTGACGACCAGGGTCGCGGCGACGACGGTGAGGAACGCCCGCTCGATGCTCCCGAACGCGGTGACCGCGATCGTCGCGGCGACGATCGCGAGGACGGCGGCCGCCGCCGGCTGCAGGCCTCCGACCACCCCGCGGGAGCCGCCTGCGCCACGCGAGGATCGCGAGCGTCAGCGCGGCCGCCCCGAGATACAGGCTGATGCCGTCGGCGATGAAGTCGGCGAGGTAGCCGCCACCGAACACGAGCGCGGCGAACGAGATCGCCAGCACGGCCGCGACCGCGCCGATGATCCCGCCCGCGACGATCGTCACGGGCAGGCCGGCTGTCCGTCGTTCGGCCACGGCCCCTCCCTCATGCGGCAAGGACTGTAGGCGGAACGGCGGGCGAGCGCGCAGGCGCCTCGGTTCAGGTTGTCGACCGATGAGCCGTCGCCCCTGCCGGACCGGGCGATACCGGAAGCGGTATCGGCGCGCCGCGAACGCCCGTCTTCCTCCTACCGAATCCCTCGAACCTCGTACGCGGCGACCGGCTTGCCGAACCCCTTCAGCTCGACGTCCCCGACGGGCTCGGTGAGGACCGAGTCTCTCCACCGCCGAGAACACCCTCGGGCCGATCAGGGTCTGTCCCGCCGATGCGTGGGTGCTGAGCCGCGACGCGAGGTTCGCCACCGATCCGAGCGCCGCGTAGTCGTAGCGACCCTCGAAGCCGATCCGCCCCACGGTCGCGTACCCGGCCTCGATCCCGATCCCGAGTCCGAGCTCGGTGCCGCGCTTGCGCCACGCGCTCGACCAGCTCCGCGAACCGCTCCTGCGCGGCGAGCGCGAGCCGGATCGCCGCGAGCTCGTGATCGTCGACCGCCGACCGGGTCGTTGAAGAAGACCATGATGCCGTCGCCCGCGAAGTGCTCGAGCGTGCCGCCGTGTGCCGGGATCAGCTCGCCGATCGTCTCGTGATAGGGCCGGAGCACCTCGAACAGTTCCTCGGGCGCGGCCGTCTCGGCGAACGACGTGAAGCCACGCGAGATCGGAGAACAGGCACGTGATGTACGCGCGGTGGCCGGCGAGCAGCCGCTCGCCCTCCTCGGAGGAGATGAGCTCGGCGACCTGCGGACGGGAAGAAGCGAGACAGCTCGGTCCGCTGGCGCTCGACGGTGTCGAGCAGCCGCGCGTTCGCGATCGCGATGGCCGCCTGGTCGGCGAACGTCGTGACGAGCTCGACCTCCCGGTCGGCGAACAGCCCCGGGGCGCTCCGGCCGACGCCGACGACGCCGATGAGCGCGTCGTCCAGGAAGACCGGAACACCGAGCAGCGCCCGATAGCCGATGAGCGCTGCGCACCGAACGAGTAGTCGGCGTCGGCCAAGACATCGAGGATCTGCACCGCCTCCCGGCCAGTGCCGTCCGTCCGACGACGGTCGTCCGGTCACGCCGATGCGGATGTTCCACGGCGTAGTCGTAGCCCTCTGGGGTATCGAGGGCCTGCGAGACGATCACGAAGACGTCGCCCTCCGCGAGGTAGAGCTGGGCGTGCTCACCGCTGACACAGGCGCCTGGCCGCCGCGACGATCGCATCGAGCACGGGCTGGAGCCCCTCCGAGCGCGCCACCGCTCGAAGGACCTCGCCTACCGCCCGCTGCTGCTCGCGCAGGTTCTCGTTCTCCCGGACGAGCTCCTCGAAGCTCGAGCGGCTCACGGCCTCCCATCCGGCGGACTCTAGGGCATCCACCGGCGCGCAGGCGTCCGCTTGGCGTTGACCGAGCCTGCGGGCGGGTGCCAGGATGCGCAGCCGTAAAGGGGCGAGGCGGGCATGCTCGGTATCAGGTACCTCCGGTGGCGCGTGTTGCTGCAGACGTGTCTCATCGTGCTCGGTGTCGTCGCGGCCAAGCTCGCCATCTCGGCGTTCTCGCTCGAGTTCATCAGCATCAGCCCGCTGTTCACGAGCGTCCTGGCGGAGGCGTGTTCGTCCTGGGGTTGATCGTGGCCGGGACCCTGTCCGACTACAAGGAAGCGGAGCGCGTGCCGGCCGAGCTCACGGCCGCCCTCACGAACATCCACGATGACGCCGCCGCGTTCAAACAGGCCTTCCCCGACCTCGATCTCGAGCGGCTCGAGGACAACCTGGTCGGCATCGTCGGCGCCTTCCAGCACGACCTCGGGGACGATCGGTCCACCCAGGCGCTGGACGCGATCAACGAGCTCAACGTGTCCTTCCTGGAGTTCGACCGGATCGGCGTCCCGGCCACGTACACCTCTCGGCTGCGCGCCGAGCAGGGGGCGCTCCGGCGGAGCGTGCTCCGCGTGTACCACGTGCAGCGGACGGAGTTCCTCCCCTCCGCCTACCTCCTGATCCAGTCGATCGTGGCGATCATCATCACCGTGCTGGCGTTCATGGAGATCGAGCCGACCTACGAGGCCGTCATCATCCTGGGGTTCATCTCGTTCTTCTTCATCTCGCTGCTCTGGCTGCTCCGCATCATGGACCGTCCGTTCCACGTCGAGGAGCGCACGGACGACGACGTCAGCCTGTTCCTGCTCCGCAGCTTCGTGGACCGGCTCAACGGCTCGGCCACCTGAAGACGCGTCCTTCGAAGAGCACCTCACGCCGAGCAACGTTTCGGCCCTCCCGTGGATCCATCCTCGGGATGGACGAACCGCTCAGGCTCGTGGCTGAATCTGCCCTGGAGGAGGCGCAGGTCGTGGCGGAGCCGATCAGCTTCGAGGCCTTCTTCGACGCCGAGGCCCGAACGCTGTTCCGGCGCCTGTGCGCGGTCACCGGCAACTCGGCCGAGGCCGAGGAGATCATGCAGGACGCGTTCCTCGCGCTCTGGGAGCGGTGGGACCGGATCGACTCGATCCAGGACCCGACCGCCTACCTGTACCGGACCGCGATGAACGCGTTCCGCAAGCGGAGCCGGCGGGCGGCGCTCGCGGTTCGCCGGGCGATGTCGTTCGCGCCGGACCCGGCGCCGTTCGCCGAGATCGACGAACAGCAGGACGTCGTCGCGGCACTCGGCGAGCTCTCGCCCCGGCAACGAGCCGCCCTGGTCCTGACCGACGTCCTGGACTACTCGAGCGAGGAAGCCGGACGCGCCTCGGAGTCAGTGCCGGCACCGTGCGCGGACTGGCCTCGCGCGCACGCGACAACCTCCGTCGACGGGTGGGTGAGCACACATGAACGAGACACGGGATCTCCTCGAGCGCGTCGGCGACCGCTTCGCCTTCCCCGACCAGGCCTTCGAGCGGCTCGAGCGCCGCCGGGATCGGAGGCGGAGGAACCGACGGATCGCCGCCGGCGCGGCTGGGATCGCCGTCTTCGCCGCCCTCGTGTTCGCCCTGGCTCAGCGCGACCTGGTCCGACTCCGCTCCCCGACCCGGCGAGCCCCCACCGAGCCCGACCCCGACGATCGGCATCGAGCATTCGGGCAACCCGATCCTGCGCGCGAACGAGGTCGTCGTCGACGATTCCAACTCGATCGAGGCGGTCGATCCGAGACCCTCGCCCGTCGGACCCTCGTCACCTGCGAGGACCCCTGCGTCTTCTACTCGGGGGCGGCCGTCTCGGCCGACGACGGCTGGCTCGCGTACACGATCGAGACGTGCCTCGCCGTGGCGCCGTGCGAGCCGGACGCCGGCCTCTGGGTCGCGAACGATCTCGGGGAACGCCGTCAACTGATCCAGAGCTGCGATCCGGACCTGTGCTTCCCGCTGGTGTGGGCATGGTCGCCGACGAGCGCCACGCCTCGCGGTCGCAGGACCCGCCGGCGCTCCGTCGGGCCCGCGGTCGCTTGTTCCTGGTCGATCCCGCGACGGGTGGCCGAACCGGGATCGCGGATCCGGCCATGGACGTCGAGACGCTCGCGTGGTCCCCGACGGATCGTCGATCGCCTACGCCGATGCCGGGAACGTCTAGCATCGCTCGCCTCGACGGAGGAGCACCGACGCTGCTGGCGGCGGGGAGCGACCCGCGCTGGTCCCCGGACGGGAGCCGCTTGGCGCTCACGGTGCAGGGCGGGATCTCCATCGTGACCGCCGACGGGTCGGATGAGATCCGGATCGCGAACGGCGACGACGGCGGCGTGGTCGCCGGACGGCCTTCGCATCGTGACGAGTGTCGAGGGGGGTCGTCGGGTGGTTTCCACGAGGAGCTCTGGGTCGCGGCGGCGGACGGCTCCGGCGTCGCGATCAACATCCTGCCGCCTGGGTGTTGTTCGAACGGCATCGCGACACGACACGCTCATCTGGTCCCCGGACGGCACGCGGATGCGCGTTCGAGGGCGGTGCGGTTGGCAGGTTGGCGCGTCGTGAACGCCGACGGCACGGGGGTCTGGGTTCCATCGACGAGCTCGAGGTCGCGGCGTGGCGATCGGGGTAGCGCTATGACTCGCTCTCGGATCGCGGTGTTGATGCTCGCCCTCGTGCTCTCGGCGTGCACCTCGGTTCAGGACGATCAACCCGCGGCTACGACCGAACCTGATGAGGCGGGGTCGGCCTCACCTCGCCGCGGACCCGGGGTGGAGCCTCGTCGCCATCGGAGACGGGCTGGCCCACGCGAGCTCGTGCGATGGGTGCACGGATTTCGTCGAGCTCTACGGCGAGGCGATCACCGAAGCCAGCGGCATGCCGGTCGAGGTCGACAATCGCACTGCCATCCAGTTCTCGAACGTCCCCGCCGTGCAGGCGACGCAATTGCTCAACAACCTCCTCACCGACCAATCGATGCGGGATGCGATCGCCGGCGCCGACATCGTATTGGTCAACGTCGGCTTCAACGACACGCCCTGGAATCGGTACGACAACCCGTGCGGGGCCTCGAACTACACCGCGACCCTCATCCGGTGGCACGAGATCACGCCCGCGTGTACCGCTCGCGTGGTCGGTGAGTACAAGCAGACCTTGGACGAGATCTTCACCCAGATCGACGAACTCCGCGGCTGCTGGACCCCGAAGGGCAGGCCCACGACGTGTTCCGAGCGCGGCGGGAAGGACACGGCCCTGCGGCTCGCCACGGTCTACAGCGACTGGATCGGTTACGACGACACACCGGTGGCGGCGCTGGCTCCGAGCGAGCTCGCCGACGAGATGTTCGTCGACGCCCAGTGCTGGGTCGTGATGATGCACGGAGGACCGGTGCGCCGACCTCTTCCACGTGCTGAACGGCCCGAAGGGAACCAGGACGCCGGTCCGTACCTCGTGGAGGATCGCACCCACCTGAACCAGAGGGCCATCAGCTGGCCGCCGACACGCGCGTCAGGCTCGGACTCTCGCCGCTCTCCGGAACACTGCGCTAGAGCGGCGTGGACGCCGGTCGGACCACCACGCTCGCCCTCGAGAACTCAGGCGGTCGCGGTGCAAGACAGGGACGTTCACCGTGTATCACGCCAGGGACTGCGAGCCCAGCGTCTACGGGTCCGAGGGCTGCGCCATCACGTAGGGAACCGACCCGCGGGTGGATCTCGATCTCTCGAGGGGGTCCCACCCGGCGGGTCGAGATCAGGTTCGAACTACGCGCTGTCACACTGGACGGATGCCCCTGCCGGGTGTTCATGCGAGGGTGGAGGGCTCTGGATGGAACGGGCGGAAGCGACGTGGGAGGGTGTGGGCGACTGATGGCCGTCGAGCGGCACTCGTTCGAGGACTTCTTCGAGCTCGAACAAGAGCGCCTGCTCCGCCTGCTCTGGATGGTGACCGGCAGCTTGCGGGAGGCCGAGGACATCGTGCGGGAGGCGTTCCTGCGCGTCTGGGAGCGCTGGAACGAGGTCTCGGCGATGGAAAGCCCACCGGCTACCTGCACCACGCGGCGATGAAGCATCTTACCGGAACCGTTACCGCCGGGTGCAACTTGGGCTCCGCAAGGCGAGTGAGGGCTGATCGCCCGTCGACGCCTTCGGGTCGGCCGGGGACCGGGTCTCGGTTTCAAGCGCCCTGGGGAGGCTGACCCCCAACAGCGGGCCGCGCTCGTGCTGACCGACCTGTTGGGATATCCGGCCGGTGAGGCGGGGCGGATGCTCGCGGATCGAGGCTCGACGGTTCGCTCGTTGAGCTCGACGGCGCGGTCCGCACTGCGGGATTCGAAGGAGCTGGCCCATGAGTGGCACCCAGCGCACGTTGGGGCGCGAGCTCGAACGCCTCTCGTCGCCGCCGGAGGATCACGCTTCGACCAGCTCGTTCGCCGCCGGGACCGCAGGCGTCGCAACCAGCGGATCCAGGCCGGGGTCAGCTGCAGGCATCGACTCGCGATTGCCGTGGAAGCTGGCTCCGGCGTCCGCCACGCGACCCGTCCCGGCTGGCCCCGGGCCGGCCGATCCGCGCCGACGCCCGAGCTCCCGCCAGGGCAGCGGAGTTCGATCGTGTTCGAGGCCACGGGGAACCGGACTCGAGGTGGGACCTGGCTGCCCAGGACCCGGCGACAGGCGAGGTCGCGCGATGCGTTGAGACCGAGCAGGATGATCCTGACCCGCCCCCAGACGCCGAACGTTGTCGGGCTTCGCGTCGAGAGCGCCAGTGGTCACCCGACGGCCGCTGGCTCGCGTTCGAGGTCTCCAACGAGGCCTCAACGGCGGGCCCGCTGGGTTCCGTGCACTCCGACGGTCGGGGTCTGGGTCACGGAGCACGCTGGGTGAGCCCCGACAGCTGACCGCACACGTGCGAGACACCGCCGTCGGGATCCAGCTTGGCGTCGTCGAGGAGATGTGGGAGTGGTCGCCCGACGGCTACGCGTATCGCCTATGCGCAGACCGATGGCGGGACCGACGAGCTGCTCGTCATCGATCCCGCGGACGGCTCTCGTACGTCCCTCGGGACGGCGGACATACCCACGAACTGAGGGATGTCAGCCCGGGTGGGCACTGCAATGGTCGCCCGACGCGGCACCCGGATTACTGCCTCACGTCGACAGGCTCCGTCTCCGTGGTCGGCGTGGATGGAGGAACGGTCGTTGCTGGCGGACTCGTTCGTCACGGCATCGTCGAGAATCGCTTAGTCACCGGAACGGGACACGCATCCTGGTCCACGACCAGGGCCGATACCGGAATCAAGGTCATGAACGCCGATGGGTCGGATGCTCCATGTCGTGCTCAAGGGGTGAGGACGCCTGCTGCGAGACGGACGGACTGGGTCACCGAACGGGGACCGGATCGCTCATGCTACTCTCCACGGGTACCGCCAGGAGGGATCGGGATCTTCGATTCCGAGGTGTGGACGGTCTCGCCGGATGGTTCGAGACCCGATGCGAGAGTCTTCGACTCGAAGGGCTGCGACATCACGAACGCCGAGTTCCACTCCCGGTGCTGGGCTCCGAACGGGACGCAGGTCGCCTACCTCGGCGCTGCGGCGGATCGGTGGGGTCACGCCAACGCCTGGCTGGAACGGGTGAGGTGCTAACCCATCGACGAGCTCGTGTGCGGAGGAGCTGGAGGAGCGGCGGGCTCACCGGGGCGGACACCTCGCCCGCAGATGTCGGCCAGGGGTGCAGCATTAGGCGCTACACCGGTGCCGACGAGGGGACGTTGGTTCGCGCTGGCCGCCGTGCTCACGCTCGGAGCATGCACATCGGCGAGCGAGGCGGACGCTCCGCCTCCCGCCGCCCGGTTACGAAGCGCCTCGGGCGGCATTGACGGCACCGGAGCGGGCACCGACCACGAGCGGCACCGAGGGTTACGGCCTTCCCGACCCGAGGCGTTCGCTGCGACATCGGCGAGCGACCCGGTCTCGAAGAAGCGAAGGCGGCCCGGGAGTTCCGGCGGTGCGCGGGCGGGAATGGCCTCAGCGCCTCAACGGAGCCGGGATGTCGGCCACCGTGATGACCACCGAGCAGGCACGTGGAGCGGGGCGACGGGAGGACGGGTTCAGGTCTGACAGCCAGTTCGGCATCGCCGAGCGTCACCAGTCGGTGACCGCCGCGCAGGTGATGCAGATGGTCGAGGCCGGCGGCTCTCGCTCGACGCGCCGGCCTCCGACTACCTCCCGGCGAACTTCGACTTCGACACCAACGGCGCGACGATCGCGTCAGCTGCTCGACATGCACTCGCAGCCCGGATTGGTACACGCGACGACATGTTGGAGGCGAAGTGTCGACGCATCGACGCCGCGACTGGGAACTCGACCGAGGTCCTTGCGTTGGTCGGTCCCGATCGTCGCTCCCGTCGATGAGGAGTTCGCCGCCGCAGTATTCCAACTACAACCTGCCGGGGCTCGTGATGCAGGCACGTTCGCGGGCGGTCCCTCGTGGACGTGCTGCCCACGGCGTCCTCGCGCGTCGGCGGAACGGAGCGGCTCGTCTACCAGCCCGAAGAGGCCCCGAGCGCCCATGATGGCCATGCCGGACGGCGAGTCCGGGCAGCGCTCCCGAAGGGCGGCGGCTACCTCCCACTCCTCTCCGATGCGAGCTCGGCCGGTGCCGCGGGAGCGATCGGCATCGGACTCTCGATATCCCTCGCCCATGGTGGCGTGCGTTCTGCGGCGGCGAGCTCGTTTCGCGAGCCTCGATGACCGAGATGTACGAACGTTCGTCGACGCTCCCGGTTACGGACTCGGGCTGTTCAACCCGACGGATACCTACGCGCGTGTCGGTGGGAGCGCACCGGGAACTTCCGGATACGTGTCGTGGGCCGGGTGCCTGCTCGACGAAGGCGCGGTCATCGTCGTCCTGAGCGATGTCGAGTTCGACGATATCGGCGGCGATGGCCAGACCGCTGGTCGAGGCCGTGATCGCGGAGCTGACACTCGGCAGCCGGGCCGCGCGTCTGAAACAGCCGACCCGCTCGCGTGTCCTAATACATGTGGAGCCGGGAAGGAAGACGATGGTCGCCGAGATGGGAGCCGAGGCACCGAACCGTAGTCGGAGGCTCGGTGAGCTGTACGAGCGATCGCCCCGGGGAGGCTATCGGCTTGCCTTCCTCCTCACCGGCGACCCGATGCTTGCCGAAGACCTCGTGCAGGAGGCCTTCGTGCGATTCGTCAGCCGACTCGACCACCTCCGCGACCCTGGGGCGTTCGACGGCTACCTCCGGCGAACGAGTCGTGAATCTCTCGAAGAACGTCCACCGCCGGCGGGCCGTCGAGCGGTCCCCACCTCGAACGCCGGACGGCCGAGACTCCGCGAGGGCCAGCGCGATCAGACGTCTCGGAATTCGAGTCGATGCGCACGGCGTTGATGGCACTGCCCGAACGGCAGCGAGCGGCGCTCGTCCTCCGCTATTACGAAGCCCACCTGATGCCGAGATCGCCGAGCTGCTCCGTTGTCGGCGCGCGACCGTGCGCACACCTCGTGGCCCGCGGCCTGGAACGGCTACGCAAGGTCCCCGAGGTGATGACATGACCGATCGGGACGTTCGCGAGTTCTTCGAACGCTTGGCGGTGCTCGAGCCGTCCGGAGTTCGACGCCGAACCGCTCGTGCGCCGTGGGCACCGTCGGCTGGCGCAGGCTCGCCGGCGGTGCGCTCGCCGTGGCAGCCATCGTCGCCGCACTGGTTGGCGGCGCGTCGCTGCTCCGAACCGCACCGAGCACGCCTGCTGCGCCGACCGGCACCACCTCGGGCGAGCTGCCGCAGCTCGCGCCGTTCCGGATCGGAGGCGAGGTGCTGCAGCACGAGTGCTGCGACGGCGCGCTCGAGGCCGTCGATCCGAGATCCGCGGTCAAGGTCGCCACCTCCTCGACGCCGGTCGGGCAGGCGGCGTGGTCGCCCGACAGGACTCGCCTCGCGTACGACGTCCCGTGCTCGATGGTCGGTGGTGCCGGCGCGAACCAACAGCGCTTCGCTCCGTGCAGCGACGCGGCCAGCCGTTCGGCCGGTCTGCACGTGACGGACGCGTCGGGTGAGCGAACGCTTGTCGCCGTCGTACTCCGGCTCGGGGCAGTACTACCAGCCCTACGTGCGGCTCTACGCGTGGTCGTCAGACGGACACGCCTCGCCACACATCCTGCTGGGCGACGGGCTGTACGTCGCGCGAGCCGATGGCGTTCCCAAGCCCACCTCGCCTGGCGTCGCTGGGCGAGAGCGGGGCGCCACCGTCGTGGTCGCCGGACGGGTCGACGATGCAGCCTACGAGGCGGACGGCGCCGTTCCCGGTCGGCCACCAGCAGGGAGGGAGGTCAGTCGACCACGACTCGCCACCGAGGGATCACGCTCCCGCCTGGTCGCCGGACGGACGACGGTGGCGCTCCGGCACGCAGGGCGCGATCTTCGTCGTTCGCCCGGACGGGAGCAGACCTCACGCAGGTCGGTGACGGGTACGAAGCCTCGCCTGGTCGCCGACCGACCGGCGACCGGCTCGTGCACCAGCCGTCGAAGATCCGGTAACACCGCGGGCGGATTCACCGGAGGCAGCTCTGGGTCGTCGGCGCCGACGGCTCGAACCTCGATCGTCGATCGTCGCATTCCAGGCTGCTGCGCCGGGATCGTCGACGGCACGCTCACGTGGTCCGACGGTGGGCAAGCGCGTCGCGTTCCAGGCATCGCCGAGCGGAACGGCCGACCCCTGGCGGACCTGTCGCAGCCGGACGGTTCCGGGTGGATGGCGATCGATCGAGGATCATCCCGGACCTCGGGCTCACGCGGGCGCTGTCGTGGCGTCCGGTGCCTCGTGTACCATGCGGGCTACGCCTGAGGGAACGGCCGCGCTGAGCGAGCGTGCCCTCACTTCCTGCACCAGGCCGATATCGGGTGGATATCGGCCGCCTCCGCCAATGAACAGGGCCAGCCCCTACTCGATGTAGCCGAGACCGCGGAGGTGCTCCTCCATCTCGTCGGCCTCGGTGTCGCTGACCGCTGAGGTGTCGTCGCCGCTCGGCATGCCGGGGATCCTGGACGGCCGGTTTCGAAGCCTCGGCCTGTGACACCTTCGCGTCCGCGCCCACGACCTCGTGCAGCACGCGGCCGGTGTGCTCGATGCGTGGCGGGCGCGTCGAGCGCAGCCAGGATGCGTCGGCGCCATGTCCACCAGCATCGGCGGCTGCCAGTTGCCTTCACGTTGGGCCCGGCCGCGACGATCGCGCCCTCGGTCGGTAGCAATACGTAACTGG
>ERZ1370068.1736-contig-11662_pt1 | contig 42688 bp, 61 predicted proteins | sample MGYA00561227_ERZ1370068 | MGnify/ENA primary metagenome ERZ1370068 (study PRJEB38410, sample SAMEA6850437) | metagenome | study: Metagenomic assessment of the ecological functions of the soil: analysis of the soil microbiota associated with the... | reverse complement strand
CAGTTACGTATTGTCAGGAACTCCCGTGCTACATATCATCCCGTTCGATGGAAAGCGCCGGGGCCGTAAGCTTGGCGGTCGAGGTAGGCTCCTCCGGCGTCGGGGTTCCGTTCCGTCATCCTCATATTGAAGCGAGGGGACGGTCAGATCGACCCGCTCGCCCAATAGGGGTTCAGGCGGCGGTGGCGGGAATGGCTGCGCGCGGCGGGCCAGCCTCGAACTGCGACCGCGTATATCAGCATGACCTCGCGGCTGACACGATGACTTTGTCTGAGGCTAAGTAAATTCTGAAATCAGATAGGATCTGCAGTCCGACAAAGCCGCCTGTACGGTTTTCCCCGCTGACCACCCTACGGGCACCCGACGGAGGGTGCGCATGCCAGTTTCGCCGAGTGACAAGCTCAGCCTTGCTTAAGCCGCTGATTGGTGGTCGCGCTGGCAGAAGGCAACCCCAGGAATAGTGCCGGAAACCACTGAAGACTTGGAGAAGGTCCTTATCTCAGCATTCTGGCGTGGTGACATAACTGACGTAGTCCGACGAAAGGTTAAGAATAAGCAGTACAAGTGGCTACAGTTCTGCGACCGCAAAAAGAGAGTTCGAGGGGGCCGATATTCGCACCCTCTCTGTTTTTGGTTTTTATATTCCAACACTCAAAAGGGCGCTCGTCTCGTTGGACAGTCGACAACTGCAACGCCGCGTTTCTGGCTACGGCAGAAAAGTGGGTGATGATGGTTGAATGCGAGTTTTAATATCGCTCGGGGTAGATCCAAACGGCGCGCGATAACGGCTCGGCTCAAGCACCTACCCTTAGTGTTGGGGGATACCCGTTATGTAGATTTGTCGCGCGACCAATTCCTAGGCTGGATAAGAAAGCGTGATACCAGCGACCGACCTTCTGGGACGGTGAGGAAGCCGGTCGAAGAAACAGCTAGGACGCCGATCTGGTCGCCGAACTCGGATGGGGCAAGAAGCCGACAGTTCTCGTGTAAGGGAGCGCACCTCACCGTAGTGAGGTTCGAACGATAACCCAATCCCCCCGTCGGTTCAGAGACGTCGAACCTGACTCGCCGAAAGCGCGGACAAAAAGCGGTCGGAAAAATCAATCGAAGCCGAACGCCGCCTGAAGCCGCCGTGAACAGTGATCCCGCGTTATTAGCTCGGCTGAATACCCTGTCTGGAGAAGGAGCTGGCAGGAAACTCTGCGCCGCCTGTCATCCCGAGACAGAGCGCCACCCACATTCGCACCGCGCGGGTTTCGGTGCTGAAAAACACGCCACCAGGTAGCTTTGGCGGAATTTGTTGAATTTAAAATCCGACAATTAGCACCAAAAAACATTTTGCGCCAAAGATAGACCTGCATCAATTGTTCGCGTGCCAACAGGAAGGCACGCGATGTCCAACGATACACCTCGCAACGAAGCGTCCGACCCGAACAGTGAGTAGCTTAAATTCGGTCGCCCCCAGTCGCCTGAACAAGACCGACTTTAGAAAGATAGGCGCATGCGGAGCCGACCGACATAAGGCGGCCATCCTTCAAATCATCAAGACCAGCGATGACATCTCAGGAGATTGCGTCGCGAACCGGCATCCATGCCGCTGGTGCACGCCCCAGCGAACTGCTGCGACGGGTATGCATAATCGCCAACGGCAATCGCCAGAACAGCATAGTGTAAGTCATTACCGATCTACGAATTTAAGTTTAACCACAGAAAGCGCCCCCAGTATCTGCAAGACGCTTTAAGGAGCAATTTGCTGATGGAAAGTGGCATCAGCTGTCGAATATTGCTCGCAAGATCGACCGCGATAAAACTCACGCGTCGGACGCTCGATGCTACGTTGAAAAATCAGACCCACAGATGCAAGGCCGAAAAGAAAAAGGTCGGCCTAGACTTCGAGTATCGAATTTTTCAGGTTGGATAAAACGATCAGTTCCAGTGAGCTGATCAAGAAACTCACGCCCATCATCGCGGGGCTTAGAGCTGAAGGTAAGAAGAAACATGGTCACCATGTTCCCCGCAGACCGTGGCCGCTCTCGCTCACCGGCTCCAGAAACTCCTCGACGAATGGGCGGAAAGTGACCGCGCCCCGCCAATTAGGGACACGGCGGAAATCGGTTCACCTTCGGCAAGTCCGTAGCCATGGCGACGATGATGCCGCTATTCAAGAAGCGTAAAGACCAGCGGCTTTCACGCTGGAAAAGTCCGAAGTCCTGCCGTTGGACGCCGGGGTTCGCGGACCAGTTCCGGGCGACATGGAGCCATCGCCAACGGAGCAGGGGCCGCTCAATCCGCTCACGGGTCGGGCACCTGCGCGAGAAAGGCCGAGGTGCCGGGCTGCTTGGTGCCCTTCACTTGGTCGGTCGCGCAGTTCGGGGACAAGATGGTCCGCATGAACGGGCAGCACAGCTCTAACACCATGCTGTGCGCAGTCCTCAACGGCAGCGTTCCCGAACGGACGGCAAGGTGCATCCCCGACACCTACTGCGTGCCGGATCGCCGGCAAAGGGCTCGCCCTTCTGTTCCGGCAGTTTGATGACCGCAAGTCGGGGCGCACCCCGAGCGATCGTTGTGCTGCCGCCTATCAGGGCATCCACCCTGAACTCAAGGACGTGCTCCCGCCAGACCGCCAAGTTGGCGGCCGAAGGGATCAACTGGCATCACCGTTACGTCGAGGGCGTGCCTTCGCTGAGTGGCGACGATGTCTACAATCTCTTATGGCTACCACTGATCTGCGCACCTATTGTGCATTGGCTTGGCGAACTGTTCACGATCAAGACGCCGGAATTGAAGCGCCAGCCGATAGTGGCAGCGGTAGTTTGGCACGTTCGTCGCAGAACGAGACGGAGGCCCGCAAGTTTTGGGCTGACGTCGGCACGCGGCGGGAGCCGAGTTCGATGACAACGCACCGGCGACGTTGGCCTGATGCGTGGCTCAAGGCGGCGGCTGAAACTCGTGGCAGCCGCCGCGAGTTGAAACCCGGCAATTTCTACCAAGGTTGCCTTCAGAAGCTGCCTGAATGCCTACCGCGAGGCCAAGACCAATCTCGTCGATCAAGTTCGATGCTCGCAAAGGTCGCACAAGATCACCGAGCAAAATCGATCTTGAAGCATGCCCCCACCCCGGCTCTCTGGCTGCGGTCAGGTACGTCCGCCGGCTTGTGACCAGGGCGGGGTTGCGCGTTAATCGCCCGTCGCGACGGAAGGTTGCCTTCCATTCACACTTGCTGCAAGCGATGAGGACGATTTCGCGCGGTTCGTCGGCCAGCCGGTAGAACGTGCGCTGCTCGACCGCCACTGCGCTGCCGCGCGCCGTCTCGGTTTTCGCGCGCGCGGATCGGCGAGCACGTCGGCCCACCACTCCTCCGTCAGTCGGCTCCCGTGGTGCGACCAGAGCGGCTCGACCGCGTCACGGGCTCGCCATCGCGGCTACCAGCCTCGCAACGTCGGGCAGGGTCGCATCGAGCAGGACGAAGTTCGGCCCACTCATGACCACCGCAAATTTGAAATGGCGTCTACGTCGAGTACACCAGACAAAGAGCACGAGCGACGCCACTCCAGGCTCATCACCACCGTTATGACATGAAACCACAGCTTTCCAGCGCCGGAGCTTGCAGCTCGCGCATGTAGGGCGCGCTGCGGCCATTTCTCAAAACGACCTCTCCAGCTTCCTTACGTTATGCACTGTGAGATAGGCGATCCATGGCGGCGCAGCTGCAGCACCCCCGGCGAACCAACCCAAGCTGTTCGCCACCATGTTAAGCTGATCGAGCTTGATCCGACTTTGGGCCGCCAGCCCGATGAATGCCAGGACTGATACGGCCGCGCCACCGTTGATGAGCATGGCGGCCCTGAGAGCAGCGTTCCCCCGCCTTCGATCGCCGCCTCATTAACAGCGCGGTGAAATTCCGTAATCCTTTGTCAGCACTCGCGGTGCGCGTCCGCTGCATCATCTCATGCAGCCACTTTGGTTTTCGCCCGGGCGGCGTGACGCTCATCGTCCCCACTCCTCCTCCACCTTCCGCCTCACCGCTGGTGCAGCCTGGTTCTTCATCTTCAGCCAGTCGGACCAGCGGCTGCTCCTGACCGAACGCCATTTCTCCGCAGGGCCGATCACTCGCTCACCGAGGTCGGCGAGGGGATCTCGGTACGCCACCAGCTCCGAGGCGGCCACGCCTTCCTGAGGATCGCGACGTGCTCGTCGTTCGCCATGTGGCACCCGGCTTGATCTAGCCCCAATCTTCTTCGGGCGTCCTGGCTTCACCGCAGGCGCATCTGGGTTCTGGAACTTGAGCCAGTCGGGCAGCGGCCGGAGCGGAAGATTTCGAATGCTCGGTACGATGGGCCGCGACCGCGTACGGGAGCGGGCAAGGTGAAATGACCAAACCCGCTCGCCAGCACCGGACGGCCTTGGCTACTTCTCGCCTGAGCCAGCTCGGCTGAATGGCACACCTTCCTGGGTGGTGTCTTCTGCCTGCGGCGAGAAGGTGCGCAGACTACGTTCCGCGCTCGCCGGGGATGACAAGTGTGCCAGCTTCGCGCGCGCCGGGTACAAAGTACGGCGGCAAGAGCGAGCGGTCGGATGAAGCCCCGCTCCAGAGCACGGAGCAACGGACATGCGGTTAGATGATCACTTTGGGAGCGACTCGACGTTACAACGCAACGAGCGGGTCAAGTTGGCGGCGTCGTTCTGGAATAATACAGGAGCAGGCATGGTCATTGTCGGGATGGCTGGGGCATTTTTCTTAGATAAACCCCTGGCACTTGGGCCAAAATCGGTATTGCGATAGGCGGACTTGTGCTTGGCTGGTTTTGTTATTCAATCGCCAGCAACATTCTCACGTACTTGCACACACTGCCCGAGGAGCGTCGCTAAGCAGAGGGGCTGCATCAGATGAGCAGGCTCGCGGCCGCGAGGACAATCCCCGTGACGAATAATGCCATACAGGAGAACAGCAGAAAATCGTAGACGACGTTGCCCATGATTGCCCCCGTGCTGCGCCAAACGGCAGCGGCTTGCCCCCGACCCCAAGCGCATCCCCGTACCATGACCAAAACTGGCAGCGCCAGCCAGGATAGATGACTTAGGCGGCCGCTGTGGCGACGGCGCAACACTGATGGCCCATAGAAATGCCGCACGAAGCGGTGGAAGTGGGCGGTTTGGCGCGCGTCGGTTCGTGCCACATAGCAGTACGTTTCCACAACTCCGGCACGGCGCGCCGGGGCACGAAATCTCGAACCTGTTTGCATATCGATTTGTGGACACGCTCTGTGGTCTATTTTCAAGTCCCTGGTAAAATAATGGTTTATTGCCTGTCGGGCGGACACCCTTCCGCCATTAGATCGCAGCGGGCGCCTTCGATGAAAGATAAAATTATCGTTACGGCTGCTTTAGCCCCCAAACCAGTCCCCAAATAGAACGCAGAAAGAGCAGAATGCCGCTGGGTCACTGGGTCATAGAGGCTTCTAAGGCGCGCTCGCTTCAGGAAGGGTGGGCCTATATTCGCCCTGCGATGCCTGTTCTGCGCTTTCATCATGGTGCAGGAACTGGGCTGAGGGCAGGGCGATGAGCGATGCGCGGCGCAGCGAACGGCGCCGTCGCGTCTCGCCAAGCGCAAACCGCCCCCGGGGCGCGCGTAAAAGCCAACCGGAGCGCGGGAGGGGCGAATTACGTGGCTCGGAAGCCGTGATATCGCTCATTCGACGATACAGTGCCACATAATCACATGCGGTGAGATCGGAGCCGACGCCGCAAGCACATCCGCCTTCCCAACCCTCGACTGCGCAACCGTAGAGGCCGACCAGACGCCGAATGCGGTCGCGGCGACAATAGCCAAACCGATGATCTCGAGTTTACGCATTGGATTGTCCCTTCGTCCCGTGTGAAAGCGCCTTAACCTCACACAGAACCCACCCCCGCCTGTGATCGCTGTCACAAAATGGCGGAATCTCGCCGAACCGCGAGCACTGGCGAGCGGCAGGTGAGCACCGGCTCGCAAGCCGGGCGGAGCGGGACGCCGCTCTCTTGGCCGTGGCTGCAAATCACAAATGTCTGGCGGAAACGAACAAGCCGCGCGGAAGGGCCCCGACGACTAAGAGGCATGACAACGATCTTGCGCAAATACCATTCCGCCACCCGCCTGCCAGAAAACCACCAGCGGCCTCCGCTGAGTCAGCACGGGGCATCCTACGGGCATCCGCAGGGAGCCAGTGGAGGGGGCAGGGGTCGTTGAAACAAAAGCCCCGCCAGGTTAGCGGGGCTAGGTGGGTCATGTTTGTTGCCATGTAACGGCTTCTGCTTCTCCAAACGCAAGCCCACCACCCAAACGCCCAGCCGCACCGTTGGTTTCTTGATCATAGAAAAAGCCCCGCCAGGCGGCGGGGCTAAGTCAGTCATGTGGGCCGCCAAGAAACCAGGAGGAAACTCGGCCCACACCGAGACACTACCAGAGCTCGGGGCGCAATGTCGGGCAAAGAAAGGCCGCGGGGCGGCCTTTTTCTCTCGTGGATGGTCCTCACGAGGTCCACGCCCAAGGGCGAGGTGTAGGGGGCGAATACCCTCAGGGGACACTTCGTAAGCACCGATCCGAGGAGCACCGTGCCCTTACTCGGTTTCAATCGTGTTTCGTCGGAAGAGGAAATGGTTTCGTCGCTGGTCTAGGTGTGGTGTGAGCGCAACAGTGACGCCTGGGGCCTGAATTCGACTAGCGGCGTATAGACCATCCGCTGTACGAACAGTTGAGAGCGCGGTTTGAAGCCCCGCCACGTGCAGCAAGCCTTCCGGCGAGCGAACACCCTCTATGCTTTCGTTCGACGCGCAGCATTAGTTCTACAACGAGACTTTCTGCTGCGTTGATGAATTTGGTCAGAGGGTTGCCGCCATGACAAGGTCAGGATCACTGGCACTCTGGATAGCCGATCGCCCACAGCTCGCGGTCGTACATGGTCCAGAAGGTTCTCGACCGTGAGCAGCCGTCTGGCGCCGCCGCGGCGATCGATCCACTGGCGGATTTCGGCCGGGTAGCTCGCGTACATGCTCCCGGGTGCCGGCCGGAAGTTTGGGCGGTGGGGTACGGCTCGGCGGTGCGGGCGGCAGCTGAAACGCCAGGAACGCGCCCGGCGCGAAGCACAGCCGCTCCCTTGGGGACGAACCCGGTGATCATGCGTGGCGCAGGCCGACCAGCAGCCGCCGCGCATTTCGACTGGAGCGCCTTGTCTGCTCGAGCGCCCAGTGCGACGTTGTACTTGGCACGATCAGCCCGCCCATGCCGCCGTTCATCACCACCGGGCTCAGATGCCGGAGCGGGCGAGGGTTCCGCGCTGATGGCGTGAACGGCGCCGGTGGAGCGGCGCGGCGGCATCATACGTGCGCTGGTAGAGCGGCAGCCCGGCCTCCGGGTCTGCATACCTGGTCTGTAGGTGAGCCACCTCCTCCGGTCATCACACTGTTCTTGGGGTGGGACGGCCGCTGCGCGTTGGCGGCGGCGGTGACAGCAGCGGCGATAGCGCCGAGGCGGCGGCGCGCCTCACAGCAGCACCCACACCGCAGCGAAAAACCCTACAATCATCTTATGAATGTCTGCAGCTTGGGTGGGTGTCGCGATACAGATGGTGACGAGAAACGCCGGCGCAGCGAGAAATTTCATGGGGCCTCCCAGTGCCCCGTATCCCCCGCAGAAAAGGGGCGGTCGGATCGTGTCGGAATTGGGAAGCCGGACTAGGTCAGGTTGTCACAACTCCAAATGGGGGTGCGAGACGTACAACTCCTGCTGCCTGCGCTTCGCGTCGCAATGCTCTATCCCACCCGGGCTCAAGCTGATCGGCCGTGTCGCGCTTGATCGGCGAAGGTTTCGATGAGCGCCACTCTCATCGCCAGAATCGCGTGAACGCGTGGACGCCAAGCACAAGCCGGATCCGGCATTATGCCGTGACCGATGCGGCCGTGCACGACAGCCAGGAGCTGGATGGGCTGTTGGACAAGGGCAACACCTGCAATGATGTGTTCGCGGCAAAGGAATGCCGGCCCCGTGTCTTGCCTAATTCTTCTTGGCTGCGACGCATATCTAGGTAGAATATTTGTTGATCGCGCATATCAGCGCTCGTCAGGCGTTGGTCGAACTAAAATTAACATAATCGCTCAGCTCGACGCAGCGCCTGGTTTGCCGGAGGTTTCCCTTGCCTCTGACCCGTCGTTCTATACTTCGTACCGGCACGTTTGCCGCCGTTTCCTCCTTGTGTGGCCAAGTGCCCCGCGCCGCAACACCGGCGCGTGCGCAAAACTCCGAGCCCCAGTGGCGGCACGGTCTGTCGCTGTTCGGTGACCTCAAGTATCCGCCCGGTTTCAGCTATTTCGACTACGTCAATCCGCAGGCACCAAAAGGTGGGGGATACGCTTCGTGGCGCTCGGCACTTTCGACAACTTCAACCAGGCAATAGCCGGGGTCAGGGGCTTGCTGGCTGCGGATGCCCGTACGATTTGTGACACGTTGCTGGTGCCATCGCTCGACGAGGCGTCGACCCATTACGGGCTAATCGCGGAAGCGGTGAGTCACCCCCGAGCTTTGCGTCCACCTCGTTTCGCTTGCGCGCCGCCGCCCGGCACCACGACGGCAACCCGATCACGGTCGACGACGTGATCTATTCCTTCGAGGCCTACCGGAAATACAATCGCTTCATCGGCGCCTTTTATCGCCACGTCTTAAGGGTTGAGCAGAGCGGCGAGCGCGAGGTCACTTTCACTTTCGATGCCCCCGGCAATCGGGAAATGCCAGTGATCCTCGGGCAACTCAGAGTACTGCCAAAGCACTGGTGGGAAGGAAATGACGCGTCGGGGAAGAAGCGCGATGTCGGCGCAACCACGCTCGAGCCGCCGCTCGGCAATGGGGCCTACCGCATCAAGGAATTCGTTCCCGGCCGCTCGGTAGTTTACGAGCGTCTAAAAGACTATTGGGCCAAAGACCTCAACGTCAATATCGGGCGCGACAATTTCGACGGAATTCGCTACGAGTATTTTCGTGACTCAACCCTCGCACTGGAAGCCTTCAAGGCCGACCATGCGGACTGGCGCATCGAGAACAGTGCCAAGAACTGGGCTACGGCTTACGATTTTCCTGCGGTCAACGACAAGCGGGTCATCCTTGAGGATTTCCCCCAGCGCGATCGGGGGATCATGCGGGCCTTCGCCTTCAACACGCGGCGCGACAAGTTCAGGATGCGCGGGTGCGACGCGCGTTCAATTTCGCCTTTGACTTCGAAGGGATGAACAGGCAGTTCTTCTTCGGCCAATACAAGCGGGTGAACAGCTACTTTGAGGGCACCGAATTGGCGTGTTCCGAGCTGCCGCAGGGCGAGGAGCTTAAGATCCTAGAAGGATTGCGCGACAAGGTACCGCCCGAGGTCTTCACCACCCCGTATGCCAACCCGGTCGCCGGCACACCCGAGAACGTCCGCGCCAATTTGCGTGAGGGGATGCGGCTTTACGCGAGGCGGGCTACGAGGTACGCGATTACAAGCAAGTCAACATCCGCACCGGCGAGGTGCTGAGCGTCGAGATTCTCGGCCTAACGAGCGATCCTTCCGGAGCGGAACGCCTCATCCTCTTCTACAAGCCAGCACTTGTTCGTCTCGGTATCGACGTCAACGTGCGAAGCGTTGACGATGTGCAATACGAGAATCGTTTACGCGACTTCGATTTCGATATCATCATAGCCACATGGCCGCAGTCCCTATCGCCCGGAAACGAGCAACGCGACTTATGGAGTTCTCGGGCAGCCGATACGCAAGGCTCGCGCAACTATGTCGGCATCAGAATCCTGCAGTTGATGCCCTGATCGACCGCGTAATTTTTGCCAAGAGCCGTGCCGAGCTGGTAGCAGCCACCAGAGCGCTGGACCGTGTCTTGCTGTGGAACCACTACGTCGTGCCGCAATTCGCCGATGACAGGTTGCGCGCGGTACGCTGGGACCGCTTCGGCCGGCTGGATCCGTTGCCTGAGTATGGTGGCTCGGCTTTTCCAACCGTTTGGTGGTGGGATGCCAAAAGGGCTGCAAAAACCGGGGTTCTCGTCGCGGATCCATGATCGTATGTTAGGGGCTTGGCATCACGCTACACGCTAAAGGCCCCAACCCGAGATTAGCTCTGTGTCCGTGCGATGCTCTATCGGCGGGATTTTTTCCGGGTTCTTGCGAGATCAATTTGGGCTCCGGGCTGCGGCTCGCTTTAGAACCAATTCAACTACCCCACCGCCGGAGCCGGCAGCATTGGTCCACTTCAGCTGATCTCCGGTGACCGCAATCGTTCGCTTCTGGTCGGCACCTATCCAGTTCGGAAATGTACTGTGCTCGACCTTGATCAGGAGGTCTGTGCCCGCGAACGAATACGTACCAAAGGTCGCGATGCTACCGTGCACGACCGCCTTATTCTCCTCGGGAGTTCCCGTGGTGCGGTTGTTGGATACAAATTTCGGGAGGTCGCCGCGCGAATACAAATAGATAAAATGACCATCACTAGTGAAAACAATAAGTCCCTTTGGAGTGTCACCGAATGTCGGGATCCTGCTGCCGTCGAAGCGCACTGTGTCAGTCGAAACGAGCGTCCAAGTTCCAACGAGGTCTTTAGCGGACTGCCCGCTCGCAACTCCGGGAGCGGCAACTATCAGCACTGTCATTGCGCTTAGAGCAAGTGTGGTACGACGGTTCATCGTAATCCTCCTCTGACTGTCAGCGGAATGGGTGGCGCCGGGAGTACGCGCGTGGCGCGTTCCGAGCGGATGCTGATAAGCCCGCGCCCGCCGATGGCATGTTCGCTGTCATTGCCTCGAACGGAAAATTCGGCATCTCCGTTTTTTGAAGCAGCTAGAGGTAATGTTGACGTGGTCGACGACCTTCGCGCTACCCGGTTGAAGCTAGCAACGAGGCCCTCTTGCACTGGATCGGCGCTGGTCATGAAAACAATCGGTATCGTTGTCGTTGCGGCCTTAACGGCAAGCGCCGCTGCCGTGCCGAACGGCGTGACGATAACGGTCACGCGATGCTGGATCAGATCGGCCGCCAGCTCTGGGAGCCGATCCTTGTCAGTGTTCGCATAGCGGTATTCGATGGCCACGTTGTGACCTTCGGTGTAGCCAGCTTCGCTCAGGCCATTGCGGAATGCTGTCAGAAAAATGCCCGTGGGCTCAGCCGCGTAGAAATCGAGATAGCCCACCATCGGCATCGTCGGCCGCTGGGCCTGTCCGGGGAACGGCCACGCCGCCAGCGCCGCCGAGCAGCGTGATGAACTCGCGCCGCCTCATGTTGGACCTCCCCTCCAGAGTCGGTCTACCGCACGTTCAGCCTGCCACAGGGCGGCAGGCGAGTCTTATAGGGCGACCTGAATTGTTCTGAATGGAGGTGGCTATTGCCACCACGTCCTATCCCCCAATTGGGGGAGCCCAGCACGGTGCGCGTGCCGCTCGGCCGATGTCCGGTTCGGGTCAAAACCGGTAAGTCTCGAAGTGAGCAAATGTTTTCCGGTTTGCCCCCGAAAGCAGAACTCCGATCGGCGTGTTAAACTACTCTCCAACGGTGGCCCGCCAATGATGCGCGGAGAACAGCATGAGACGCATGATCGGTGTAATCACAGTCCTGATGATGTCTCAAGCCGCAGCAACAGCGGAGCCTCAACAAATCGATCTCGATGTGCCATCGACCACAGTGGCGGCGACCGTACAGATCAACGTTAAACCCTCTAAAGGCGCGGTCTTACTCTACACCGGGCCTAGCTACGACAAGCCGATCCGCTTCCCTGGGCCGTCAAGCACGCGGGTGCTGCCGACTTCATCACGGACGGTTCGCATTGAATTGGTCGAAGGGGCAAAGTCATTCCGCGTTAAAATCCTTGGGCGTATTGATGGCCTCGATGGATCGAAAATCGAACCTCCGTCGAGATGATCCTTCGTCGTGTCTGATGAGCGATGGTTGGTCGATGTCCGCTTTGGCGGGCTTTGCGGACTCAGGTCGGACATCGCGCCAAGTCCGCGAAGTGCCGGAGGAGACATCGCCACAGCGCTCTCCCCAATCTTTCTGACGGCTGGCGTAAGTTCGCCCACGCGCGCCCACGCTGTGAAACATCCCCGCGCCTTCCCCGATCCTCTCCGCTTGCTACCATCTATGGCGCTCATGGCATTCAAGCCGAGGATGCGAGAGCTGCGACTATCGAAATGAAAGAAACGTGGACGCTCGGCAGCTACGCCATCGGATACAGGGAGGACAACATCATGATACGCGCGGTTACGACTACCGTTGCGCTGCTCGCTGCCGGCTTCGCCGCCATTCAGCTTGCGCCGCAGGCCGTCGGCCAGACCGGCCCGGGCTGGGTCACGCTGACCGACGGCAAGACCATGGGCGACTGGAACAGCACAGGAGAGGCTAATTGGCGCATCGAGGACGGCGCACTCGTCGCCGACAAGGGCAAGGGCGGCCACCTCGTCACCAAGAACTCGTACAAGAACTTCCAGATCAACGCCGAGTTCTGGGCGGACGAGGAAGCCAACAGCGGCATCTTCATCCGATGCAAAGATCCCACTGCCATCGGCGCTAGGACCTGCTACGAGGTCAACATCTTCGACAAGCGCCCTGACCCGAGCTACGGCACCGGCTCGATCGTCTATTTCGCCGAAGTGAACCCGATGCCCAAGGCCGCCGGCAAGTGGAACACTTTCGAGATCACCGCCGATGGGCGGCATCTCGTCGTGGTGCTCAACGGGCAGAAAACCGTCGACATCCGGAACGGCATGTTCGAGGAGGGGCACTTCACGCTGCAATACGGCGCGGGCGTAATCAAATTCCGCAAGGTTGCGGTCAAGCCACTCTAGGACAAGGCCGGGTTCGGTGATGTCGCCGATGAGATGAGGAGGAAATGATGCAAACACGTCTTGGGATCAGCGGCGTCGTGCTCGTGTTGAGTGCAAGCGTCTCGGTGCAAACCGCGACGGCGTGCTCGAAGGAAGCCGTCGCGGGTGCAGTGGACATGGCTGCGAGAAGGCCATAACGGTAAAATAATACTATTCTTGTCATGATGCTTTGAACCCGGCGCATCTGGATCGCGTCCAACATGCAAGGCGAAGCTAGACGGCTACCCGGTCCCCCTGATCCCCAGCTGTCTTGAGAATTACGCCGGACTTGGACGAACTTGCCCCGCCTTCGGCGGGGTTTTCTTGTTGGCCAATGCTGGCCTTGCCCCCGGTCACTAGCCGATATGAGGCGCACAGTTTGAAAATCTCACGGCCGCACGCCAACGCCTGATGATCCTGTCGGGGATGCTTCCGCGTGCATGTTCCTGCTGGTTTTATCAGCGCCACGCTGCTCAACCGCTGAGGCGGCGCAAACGAGCCAATTCAAGTTGAGGACGCACGCGCGCAGCCGCCGAGTAGAAAGGCGCTGCTTCCATGTCCAACACCTGGTGAAAGGGGCAACCGTGGTTCGGGAAACTGCCGTGCAAGCTCAAGAAAGAGACCATGACCATGAACATCGCCATGGGGCCGGTCATGTTCACGCCCCAGCAAGTTTCGGCAGGGCCTTTGCCATCGGCATCGGCCTCAACGTGACGTTCGTTGCGGTGGAGTTCGTGTTCGGCGTGCTGGCGAACTCCGTATCTTTGCTGGCGGACGCGGGACACAACCTCTCCGATGTGTTGGGCTCTGGTCATTGCCTGGATCGCCAGCGTTCTGGTCAAGCGGCCTCCGTCGTCCCGCTATACCTATGGCCTGCGCAGTTCTTCGATCCTCGCGGCGCTGTTCAACGCCGTGTTCCTGCTTGTCGCCGTGGGTGCGATCGCGTGGGAGAGCGATCCTGCGGCTGTTTCATCCCGAACCGGTGGCCACTGGCACAGTCATGATCGTGGCCGCCGTCGGCATCCTCATCAATGGTGGGACCGCTTGGCTGTTCGCGTCAGGCCGCAAGGGCGACCTGAACATTCGCGGTGCGTTCCTGCACATGATCGCGGATGCCGCCGTGTCGGCAGGCGTGGTCGTGGCAGGTCTGGTCCATTCTTTTCACCGGCTGGGTGTGGCTCGATCCGCTGACCAGCCTTGTCATTGTCGGCGTGATCGTGTGGGGCACGTGGGGCCTGTTGCGGGACTCGCTGGCGATGTCGGTGAATGCGGTGCCGAGCACGATCGATCCCCAGGCGGTTCGACGATACCTCGAGACCTGCGCGGGTGTTTCGGCTGTCCATGATCTTCATATCTGGTCGATGAGCACCACCGAGAGCGCGCTGACCGCGCACCTTGTGTTTCCCGCTGGCCATCCCGGTGATGGATTCCTCATGCGTGCGGCGACCGAGCTCAGGCATCGGTTCAGAATCGGGCACACCACATTGCAGATTGAAATCAGCGAGAGTCGGCCTGCCACCTCGCGCCGGACGATGTGGTTTGAACGGTTGCCTGCCCGCGCTGACTGGCGAACGCGCGCAGGCCGCAGTCCCACGCCGAAGTAGCAACCGTGCCCAGTGGAAGAGTCCGCCGGCAGCGCCCACTATTACGGCGGGTTTGGCCCACACCATCCCGGCAAGTAGCGGGCGTCCTGACTTTTCGCCAATATGAGCGCCCGTTCGAGCGCGCCGGTGAAATCCTTCTCGATTTGACCGCGCTTCATGCGCCGGCGCAAAAAGTCCGCCCAAAGGAATTCGCTGAACGGGGTGATGTCCTTGGCGAAGCCCCCGGCCCGGCGCAACTCGCCGGCGAGACTGCGAAACGGATCATCCGAGAGATCGATGATGGAGCGAGGGATATCTTCGAATTCGCGCCGGCGCGCCCTAGCATCGTATGGATGCACCCAGGCGTGGTGATCGAGCACGATCCAGAATGCATCCGCCTGCAGCGTACTCAAATTCGCGACCACGCTGACGAGCACGTGCTCGAGGCCTTCCTTGTGAAGAGCCAAGGCAAGGTGATGATGATCGATGATGTAGTGCCGCTCTCGCGGACCCACGACAACCGGGATCATATGGCCGCCCAAAAACTTGCCGATCTTCTTGGCGACATGCGTCCGCAGATGGTCGCGCTTTTGGTTCACTTCCCGCATGCCGACGGTCATCTGGGTCGGGCGCAAGGCGGTTATCGGGATGGGCTGCAGAATGGGGTCGCGCACGACGATCATGACATTCTCCAAGATCACGGCCGCGAACAGTGGAGGCCTGTGTGAAAGCAGGAGTCGCCCGGCGGGCTCGACTGTTCTGTCAAGAGCAGGGGACTGAGCGAGCATAGCGGAACCGTCGCGCGGTTCGAACCCCGGACGCCACCGTGCAAGGCTCTCGCGCAGAGACTGCGGTCGTTCAAGGAATGAAAGGCGCGCGGAAATATGGCGCGCGAGGAAAATCGCCAGACCCTCCCGCGGGCTGGAACTTGTCAGGTCATTCGGGGTAAGATTCGGGTTGCCGACTGTGAGAGAAGAGCAATGCGTACGCTTATTGTTGTCTTCGTTTCTGTTGTTCTGTCAGGTCCCTCGGTCGCGGACAGCGTCCGGCACCTGAGCGTCCCGGAGCGCTTCTGGGGGACGTGGGCACCGAGCCCGGACCTTTGCCGCAACAAGAAGTCCATCTTCGTCGTCTCAGAAAAAGGTTACGTCACGTCGGAGGCGAGTTGTGCGATTCAATGGCTCACCGAAACCGCGGGCGCCAACGGGCCGATCTACTCTGCCCACATGCGTTGCACGAGCCTCACCGCGCCGGATGAGAAAACGGAGTTGAATCGCATTATCCTTCCGAAGGAAGGCGGCCAACTGTCGGCCGGTCCCGATTTCCAGGACCTCACCCACTACCAGCGGTGCCCGGCCAACTAACAGGGGGCGGCAACAGCCTCTCGATTGGAATTCCGGACGGCATTGAACCAAGTGGCCGCGTGTCGGCGATCGGCTCCGGTTCGGGAAGATAAAACCATCGCCGTTGAGCAAGGGCCAGCCATGGCTCGCGCAGGCGACAAATCTCCAGTAGTCGGGCGGCTGTCCCAAGAGTACGATTTACTCGAACGGCACGATTGTGCATGGGGCCCCGATGCCGCCGCCCCACGTCGCCATGCTGCGGGGGCCGCAGCGGTTTCGAACTCTCCGGAGCATTGATGCCCAACGCTCATCGACCTTGCTCTGCCGCGATCGCGTCCTGGGGACGACTGTGCGCCGCGGCGACCTTTGCCGTATTCATCACCGGATCCACCGCCCTCACGCAGAACGCTCGGGTCGAAGACCTGGTTTCGGCGGTGGTGCGGATCAAGACGCACATCAACCCGGAAGGGCGCACCGTCGAGGGCTTGGGCCGCGAGCGCGAAGGGTCCGGCATCATCATCGACAACGACGGCCTCGTGCTGACGATCGGTTATCTCATGGTGGAGGCCTATGCGGCGGAGGTCGTCGACAACAGCGGCCGCACCGTGCCGGCGAACGTGGTCGGCTACGACCACGAAAGCGGCTTCGGCCTGTTGCGGACGATGGAACCGCTCAAGCTCAAGCCGATGCCGCTTGGCAAGTCCGCGGACGTCAAGGAGCGCGATCCAGTGCTGGTCGCGAGCTTCGGCGGCGCCGACATGGTGGCCGGCGCCTACGTCGTCGCCAAGCGAGAGTTCGCCGGCAATTGGGAATACATGCTCGATGAGGCGCTGTTCACCGCGCCGCCGCATCCGGCCTGGAGCGGGGCGGCGCTGATCAATCGGGAAGGCAAGCTGGTCGGTGTCGGTTCGCTCATCGTGGGCGATGCCGCGGGCGGCAGCGATAAGACGCCCGGCAACATGTTCGTGCCGATCGACCGACTGTTGCCGATTCTCGGCGACCTCATCTCCGACGGCCGCGTCGCCGGACCCGGGCGGCCTTGGCTCGGCGTCAACACGGATGAGTTGCGCGGGCGTCTGTTCGTCAGCCGCGTGACGCCCGGCGGGCCGGCGGAGAAGGCAGGGCTCAAGCGCGGCGATGTGATCGTCGGCGTCAACGGGAGCCGCCCAAGAGCCTGGCCGATTTCTACCGAAAGGTCTGGGCCCAGGCGCCGCCGGCGCCACCGTTGCCGATCGATGTGCTGCAGGACAGCCAAGTGCGACGGGTGGAGGTCAAATCGATCAACCGGCTTGACCATCTCAAACTGAAAACGACCCTCTGAGCGGTCCACAAAGGGGGTGTGGAAACGCGACCGCTCAGCGCCGCCCGGGCCTTAAATCGCCCCTCTAAGCGTGGCGCGCCGGCAACAGCGGTGCGCAAACCCGGTGTTTAGCGCCCCGGTGGCACAAACCAGCCCCATTCCTGCCGCGATCGAACGGCGATATGCGCAGCGGGGATCGGTCGTGGCCAGTGATTTGGATTCGGCCGATCCGCGGCATTCATTATCAAGCTCCAGCCTCAGGCGGGTCTGGCTGGCGGCGCTGAATGCTCGCGGCGGGGATTCGATGGGGCGGCAGCTTGCAGGCATAGAATTGGGCGGTATCGCGCGTGTTGGCGCTGCAGCCGCTTGTCTTGCGCTTGCCCATTGCTCGGGCTCACTTTCCAACAAGGAGTATAGCCCGCGCGTCGTGGAGGAGGGCGAGCCGGTGCCGAAGGGCGGCGGCATGTACCGCGGTGGGCAAGCCCTACAACATCAACGGCCGCACCTATGTCCCGGCCGAAGATCCCTCCTATCGCGCTGAAGGGATCGCGTCCTGGTACGGTCGGGATTTTCATGGCCGGCTGACCGCCAATGGCGAAGTCTATGACATGCACAGCATCTCGGCCGCGCACACGACCCTGCCGCTGCCGAGCTATGTGCGAGTGACCAATCTGGAAAACGGTCGCTCCATCGTCGTACGGGTGAACGATCGTGGTCCGTACGCGCGCAGCCGCGTCATTGACCTCTCGATCGGAACGGCAAAGGCACTGGACTTCTACAGCCGGGGCTCGCACGCGTGCGGGTCGAATATGTCGGACGCGCCCCGGTCGAGGGCAGCGACGATCGACATGCTGATGGCGACGCTGCGCGAGGATCGCCGGCGCCGGCACCCTCGAAAGTCATGATCGCGGCCGCAAAGCCTTTCATCCCCAAGCCGGGTGACGGCAAGCGATCTCGCAGTTCACGCTCAGCAGTGCATCGAGTAGCCCTGCCAAGCCGGCGGTCGCGAACGAGGCCAGTGTCACCGACCGACCGAAGAGCAAACCGGCCGCCCGGCCGACCTACGCCTCGGCCGCCGAGACGAGGACCGAATCGCCGCCGCCGAGCGCCGCACCCGCGGTTGGCTTTGCGCCCATGCGCAATGAAGGGAACGCGCTGGGGCTCGATGAGCGGTCGCGGCCTTTATTGAGGGTTTCTGAGGCCGACGCACCGCCGTGCTTTCCGCCCGGTGGGAACACCCGAGGCCTTCACCAGTCCGTCAACGCGCCGGTGACGGCATTGCTTTCGACCGACGGAAATTGCTAAGCATGGCCGGGGCAGGAAGGGAGCGTGGACCTTGGCCACGCGGGTTTTGGCTGCGCGGGCTTAGGCCACGCACGGCTTGCCGCAGTCATGAAAATGCGTGTAGTTGGCACCTTGTTGCTCTTCGCCTTCGCGAAATGGGGCGTTGCCGCAATTCTTGCTTGCGCCATTGCTCTCAGCCGTCGCCGCCCCCAATCCGGTCTCGGGCCCCAAGCCGAGTGACGGCGGCTATCAGACGTCCGCTGCGCATGCCATCCTGATCGAGGCCGACAGCGGCAGCGTGCTGTTCGAGAAGAGCGCCGACGATCTCATTCCGCCCGCCAGCCTGTCCAAGTTGATGACAGCGGAGGTGGTGTTCAACGAGATCAAGCAGGGTCGGCTCAAGCCGACCGACGAGTTCATCGTCAGCACCAATGCCTGGCGCCGGGGCGGCGCTCCGTCGCGCACGTCGAGCATGTTTATTCCGATCCACAGCAAGGTTGCCGTGGATGATCTCCTGCATGGCGTCATCATCCAGTCGGCGAACGACGCCTGCTATCGCGCTTGCCGAAGGCATTTCCGGCAACGAGTCCGCATTCGCCGGAGCTGATGACAAAGCGGGCGCGCGAAATCGGCCTGGCCAAGTCGACCTTCGGCAACTCGAACGGCCTTCCCGATCCGAGGCAACTCATGACGGCGCGCGAGCTCGGCAAGCTGGCGCGCCACATCATCGAGACCTATCCCGAATACTACAAGTATTACGGCGAGCGCGAATTCACCTGGAACAAGATCCGCCAGTACAACCGCAATCCGCTGCTGGCGCTGACCATCGGCGCGGACGGCCTCAAGACCGGCTTCACCAAGGAAGCGGGCTATGGTCTCGTCGGCTCGGCGGTGCAGAACGGACTGCGCCTGATCGTCGTGGTCAACGGCCTGAAATCGGAGAAAGAGCGCGCCGACGAAGCGAAGAAGCTGCTGGAATGGGGTTTCCACAATTTTCAATCCGGATTGCTCTTCGCCGACGGGCAGGAAATCGCCCAGGCCAAGATCTATGGCGGTGCGACAGGGCACGTGCCGCTGGTTGCCGCCAAAGAGGTACGGCTGATGGTGCCGCGCGGCTCGCGCGAGAAGATCATCGCTCGGGTGGTCTATACCGGCCCGGTGCCGGCACCGGTTCAGCAAGGCCAGAAAATCGGCATGCTCAAGGTCTGGCGCGGCGAATTCCTGGTGCTCGAAGTCCCGCTGCAGCGCGGCCGAGAGCATCGGCACCGGCTCGATGTCGCAGCGCGCCTTCGACGCCGCCTCGGAACTCGTCGTCGGACTGTTCCGCGCCGGCTTCCAGCGGCTATAGTTGCATGACTGCAACATTGGTCGCCGCGTGCTGAGCGATGGCGAAGATCCTGGTCGTCATCGTTTCGCATGACGCGGAGCGCGGATGATATCGGCGCGAATGCGATCCGCGTGAAAGCGGTGTCCGAGCGCTCTGACAAGTTCGGCATGATGTGACGAGATGCGTGGACGCTTCATCACTTTCGAAGGCGGGGAAGGCACAGGCAAGTCGACCCATTCGATCCTGCTGTCGGATCGCCTTGAGGCGCTGGGCATCGACGTGGTGCTCACGCGCGAACCCGGCGGCTCGCCCGGCGCCGAAGTGATCCGCCACGTGCTGCTCTCGGGCGTGGCGAAGCCGCTTGGGGTCGAAGCCGAGGCGCTCCTGTTTGCCGCGGCTCGCGACGACCACGTGCGCACCACTATCGAGCCCGCGCTCGCGCGGGGGCATGGGTCATCTGCGACCGCTTCATCGATCTCGACCAGGGTGTATCAGGGCGCCCTCGGCAATCTCGACCCGAATTTGATCCGCGCCCTCGAGCGGGTAACCGTCGGGGAGCTCAAGCCTGACCTTACCTTCATTCTCGATGTGCCGGCGGAGGTCGGGCTGGCGCGGGCCCACAAGCGACGCGGCGAGGGCGCCGCGGACCGCTTCGAGGCGGAGTCGCGCGTCTTCCACGAGGCCTTACGCGACGCCTACCGGCGGCTCGCAACCGATGAGCCCGGCCGCTGCCTGCTGATCGACGCAACCGAACCGAAGTCCGCGGTCGCCGAGCGGATTTGGAAGATCGTGGGCGAACGACTTGATCCGGCGAGCGCGCCGGCGCAGCGCGCGGGCGCCGCATCGTGAGCGACGCCGATGCCGAGGAGCGTCGAGCCGCGGGCACCACGCGAGACCACCGTTCTTCATGGCCACGCCGAGGCCGAGCGCGCGCTGCTCGAAGCCTATCGGGGTCGGCGCTTCCACCACGCGTGGCTGATCGCGGGGCCTGCCGGCATCGGCAAGGCGACGCTCGCCTACCGCATGGCGCGCTTCGTCCTCGCCCATCCCGATCCACGCACGCCGGCGGTGCAGACGGCGACGTCGCTTCACGTCGATGCCGATCATCCGGTCGCCCGGCGCATCGCGGCACAGGCGCACGGCGACCTTCTGGTGCTGGAGCGCACGATCAACGAGAAGACCAACAAGCTGCGCCAGGACATCCAGGTCGATGACGTTCGCCGGACGGTAACGTTCTTCGGTTCGACCGCCGGGGAGGGAGGATGGCGGGTTGCGATCGTGGATGCGGTCGACGAACTCAACCGCGAAGGCGCCAACGCGCTGCTCAAAGTTCTGGAAGAGCCGCCGCGGCGCGCTGTGCTGTTGTTGGTCAGCCATTCAGCGGCCCGCGTTCTGCCGACCATCCGCTCCCGTTGCCGACTGCTGGCGCTTCGGCCGCTCTGGCCGCCGAGGTGGCCCGGCGGCTGCCGCAGCGGCGATCGGAGAAGACGCCGAGGCCGCCGACATCAAGGCCGCTGCGGCGGTCGCCGACGGCAGCGTGCGGCGCGCGCTGGCGCTGCTCGACGGCGAGGCGCTTGATCTGCGAAGTCGCATCACGACTTTGCTCGAGCGGCTGCCCGCGGTCGATCCGCGCGCGCTGCATGCGCTCGGCGATCGCCTCTACGGCACCGATCCGGCAACGCTTGCGGCCTTCGTCGACACCGTGAATGCGTGGCTGTCCGCACGGCTTGGCGAGCGGCGAACCGGATCGCGCCCGGCTCGCGCGCGTGGCTGAGGTCTGGGAGAGGGTCAACCTGCTCGGCGCGCGACGTCGAGACGCTTCAATCTCGAGCGCAAGCCATTGGTTTTCAACGTCTTCGGCTGGCTTGCCGAGGCGTCGCGCGGTTGATACCTAAGAACGCGTGATGGCCGGGCTCATCACCGCAAGTCGGTTCTTCCGATTAGCGTCATTTGCGTGCGGAATTCGGGCAAGCCCGGTTCGGTGCCTCGGAAATTCGGACGTGGCGCAGCGCTTTCGACGTCCTGATCAAGTATCGCGCGGAAAGACTGAATGGCTGACAAGCCCCGCTACTATCTCACCACCGCCATCGCCTATCCCAATGGCGCCGCCGCATATCGGCCACGCCTATGAGGCGATCGCGACCGATGCGATCGCCCGCTTCATGCGGCTCGACGGCTACGACGTGCTGTTCCTGACCGGCACCGACGAGCACGGCATCGAAGATGCTGCAGACCGCGGCGCAAGGAGAAGCTCACGCCGCAGCAGCTGGTCGAACGCAACGTGCCGCGCTTCCAGGCCATGGTCGAGCGGCTGAACTGCTCGAACGACGAGTTCATCCGCACCACCGAGGAGCGCCATCATCGCGCTTCGATCGGCGATCTGGCAGCGGATGGAAGCGGCAGGCGACATCTATCTCGACAAGTATTCCGGCTGGTACTCGGTGCGCGACGAAGCCTATTACGACGAGACGAGACCAGGCTCGACCGAAAAGGGCGAGCGGATCGGTCCGCAAGGCACGCCGGTCGAGTGGGTGGAGGAGGAGAGCTATTTCTTCAGGCTCTCGGCCTATCAGCACAAGCTGCTCGATCTTTATGCGCAAGCATCCCGATTACGTGCTGCCGAAGGAGCGACTCAACGAGGTCGATGAGCTTCGTCGAAGGCGGCCTGCAGGACCTCTCGATCTCGCGCACCACCTTCGACTGGGGCGTCAAGGTGCCGGGCAATCCGAAGCACGTCATGTATGTGTGGGTCGACGCGCTCACGAACTACATCACCGCCGTCGGCTATCCCGACACGGACAGCGCGAAATTCCGCCGCTACTGGCCCGCGGACCTGCACGTCATCGGCAAGGACATCGTGCGCTTCCACGCGGTCTATTGGCCGGCCTTCCTGATGTCGGCGGGCGTCGAGGTGCCGCGGCGGATCTTCTCGCACGGATTTCTGTTCAACCGCGGGGAGAAGATGTCGAAGTCGGTCGGCAACGTGATCGACCCGTTCGCGCTCGTCGACGCCTACGGCGTCGATCAGCTTCGCTATTTCTTCCTGCGCGAGGTCCCGTTCGGCCAGGACGGCAACTACAGCCACGAGGCGATCGTCAACCGCATCAACGCCGATCTCGCCAACGATCTCGGCAATCTGGCGCAGCGCTCGCTCTCGATGATCGCGCGTCAGCTCGGCGGCGTGTTGCCGAAGCCGGGCGCATTTTCCGCCGCCGACACGGCGATCCTGACGCTGGCCGACGGCATGATCGCCAAGGCGCGCGAGGCGATGAAGACGCAGCAGCTGCACCAGGTGCTCGACATCGTGTGGGCGGTGGTTGCCGAGGCGAACCGCTATTTCGCCGGCGAGGCGCCCTGGGCGCTCGCCAAGAGCGATCCGCCGCGTCAGGCGACCGTGCTCTACGTCACCGCCGAGGTCATCCGGCAGGTGGCGATCCTGGCCCAGCCGTTCATGCCGGGCTCGGCGGCCAAACTGCTCGATCTGCTCGCCGTTCCAGCCGGAGAACGGCAGTTCAACGAGCTCGGCGGGGGACGCCGGATCGCCGCCGGCAGCGCGCTGCCGCCACCCATGCCGGTCTTTCCCCGCTACGTGGACAGCGAAGCAAGCGCACAGACCTGATGCTGATCGACAGCCATTGCCATCTCGATTTTCCCGGACTTCGCCGGCGAGCTCGACGCCCTGATCGCGCGCGCGCGTGCAGCCGGACATCGCGCGCATGGTGACCATCTCGACGCGGGTGAAACGACACGGCGAGGTGCTCGCCATCGCCGAACGCTTTCCCGATGTCTATTGCTCGGTCGGCACCCATCCGCACCATGCCCACGAGGAGCTCGACGTTTCCGTAGACGACCTGATCGCGCGCACGCGCCATCCCAAGGTCGTCGCGATCGGAGAGGCCGGGCTCGACTACCACTACGATCTGAGCCCGCGTGAAGCGCAGGAGCAGGGCTTCCGCAACCACATTGCCGCCGCGCGCGCCACCGGCTTGCCGCTCGTCATTCATTCGCGCGACGCCGACGAGGACATGGCGCGGATCCTGGAGGAGGAAACCGGAAGGGCGCCTTCCCCGCCGTGCTGCATTGCTTCACCGGCGGCCGCGATCTTGCGCGGCGTGCGATCGCGCTCGGTCTCTTTATCTCGTTCACCGGGATCCTGACCTTCAAGAAATCCGATGACCTGCGCGCCATCGCGCGAAGCCTGCCCGCGGATCGCGTTCTGGTCGAGACCGACGCGCCTTACCTCGGCCCCGGCGCTATCGCGGCAAGCGCAACGAGCCGGCTTACGTGGTCGAGACGGCCAAGATGCTTGGCCGACACGCGGGCGGTATCGACTCGAGGAGATCGCCCGGCAGACCACCGAGAATTTCTTTCGCCTGTTCCGCAAGGTCCCCGGTCGCGAGCCGGCGCAGACACATCTACGCATCTGCGCCAGCTTGACCGCGAGCGGCGCATGACCATGAAGTTCACGATCCTCGGCTGCGGCTCCTCGGGTGGCGTTCCGCGTCCGCGCGCTCGGCTGGGGGCGTGCGATCCCGGCAATCCCAAGAACCGCCGGCGGCGGACGTCGCTCCTGGTGGAACGGCGGGAGCGGAGCCGGCGTCACCCGCGTGCTGGTCGATACCTCGCCTGACCTGCGCGAGCAGCTCCTCGACGCCGAGGTCGATTGGCTCGACGGGGTGCTCTTCACCCATGAACATGCCGACCACACCCACGGCATCGACGACTTGCGTGCGCTCTTTATCGCGCGGCGACGACCCGGTCGACGTCTACCTGGATGAGCCCACGTCAAAGTCGTTGCGCGCCCGCTTCGGCTATTGCTTCCAGTCCACGGGCTTCCAGTCGCCTCTGGGCATGCGAATACCCAGCCGATCGTGACCGAGCACCGGCTCGAGCCCGGCAAACCCGTCACCGTCAACGGGGAGGGCGGTCCGATCGCGATCCTCCCCATCCTGCAGGAGCACGGCGATATCTCTTCGCTGGGCTTCCGCTTCGGCGCCGCTGGCCTATTCCTGCGACCTGAGCGGCGCTGCCGCCAGCCAGCGTCGCGGCCGCTGGCGGGCCTCGACGTCTGGATCGTGGACGCGCTCCGCTACCGCCGCATCCCAGCCCATTTCAGCGTCGACGACGCCTTGGCGTGGATCGAGCGGCTCAAGCCCGGCTCGGGCGGTCCTGACCAATCTTCATTCCGATCTCGACTACGACGAGCTGCGCACAAGGCTGCCGTCCAATGTGGAGCCGGGTTCGACGGGCTTACGATCGAGGTGCCGACAGCACCGTTCTTCGAAGTCTTACCATAGGATCATCAGACAAGCACTTTGAGTGTTCGACACTTTTGCGCTTTCGCAGAGCGCGTTTCAGCCTGGAGATATTCACTTTCATCGGCCGGTCAGTGGCTTACGGCCAGATCTTCATCAAGCGCTGATGTCGGGCTCGCGCAACTCCGCCTCTCAACAAGCTGGGCGGGCATGGGCGCCGCGGGTCGCCGACCTGACTCTGGCGCCGTCGATCCCGCACAAACTGAGGTTTTGCGAGGCCTGTAAATTATTATTCCATAATATCTCTTATGCGAATGATGGAACCCGGAGGCCGCTTGCAGCGTTCGACCGAAAGTCCCCGTTGACGGATATCAAGGCGCCCTGACCCGGCGCGCGCTTTGATATTCACTTCCCCAGACGCATGAGGTAGCCCCGTGACCAGCAAAGTGAGAAAGCTCGAACCGCGAACCGCCCCGGCTCGGCTTGATACGCCGACCGACCTTCGTCCGGAGGCCGTCCGCGAGGTATCGGCCGCGCTCAATGCGCTGCTGGCCGATACGTTTGCGCTCTACGTCAAGACCAAGAACTTCCATTGGCATGTCAGCGGACCGCATTTCCGCGACTATCATCTCCTGCTCGACGAACAAGCCGAGCAGCTCGGAAGGCAGTATCGACATCCTGGCCGAGCGCGCCCGCAAGGTCGGCGGCACCACCATCCGCTCGATCGGACAGATCGCCAAGCTGCAGCGCGTCAAAGACAACGACAAGGACTACGTGGCGGCCATCGATATGCTTGAACGAGCTCATGAACGACAACAAGGCTCAAATCCAGCACATGCGCAAAGCCCACAAGCTCGCGGACGAGCACGAGGACGTGGCGACTGCCAGCCTGCTGGAGAATTTCATCGACGAGGCGGAGAAGCGCTGCTGGTTCCTGTTCGAGGCAAGCCGCCAGCCGAGCGTAGCGGGTCACTGATCGACGTCGGACGGACGAACGGACACAGGAGCGAGACAGACGACGGGTAGAGTCGTAGTCTAATCCGGCCCGTCTTCAGGGGCGTTGAGCCCAACCCTCGTCTGCCGTTCGATGCGCCCTTCCCGCGACATTGCCCGTGCTTCTTGAAATCATGGCGGCCCTGCGCACGCCGGGGACCGGCTGTCCTTGGGATCTCGAGCAGAACTTCGCTACCATCGCGCCCTTATACGATCGAGGAAGGCCTACGAGGTCGCCGACGCCATCGCGCGCGGCGATCTCACTGATTTGCGCGAGGAGCTCGGCGACCTCCTGCTGCAGGTCATTTTTCACGCCCGCATGGCGCAGGAGCAAGGCGCGTTCGAGTTTGCCGACGTTGTTGCAGACTCTGAGCGAAAAGCTCATCCGGCGCCATCCCCACGTGTTCGGCGAAGCGCGCGATCTCGCCCCCGAAGCGGTCAAGGATTTGTGGGAGCGCATCAAGCGTGAAGAGCGCGCACAGAAGCGACCCGGTGAGGGAGCGGAAGGCGCCCCTCGCCGGCGTTCCGATAGCGCTTCCTGCCGTCACCCGCGCCCTCAAATTGCAAGCCAAAGCCGGCAAGGTCGGCTTCGATTGGAACGACCCGCTCGCGGTGCTGGCCAAGATCCGGGAGGAAGCGGACGAGATCGAGGCCGAGATCGCAGCGGGAGATAAGGCGGCGGCGGCCGGCGAGGTCGGGGACCTCCTGTTCGCCGTGGTCAATCTTGCCCGCCATCTCGACGTCGATCCGGAGGCAACGTTGCGCGCAACAAATCGGAAGTTCGAGCGCCGCTTCGCCGCCATCGAACGGGCGCTGGAAGAACTGCGGCAAGACCCGCAGAGGAAGCGACCCTCGAGGAGATGGACGAACCTGTGGAACGAGGCCAAGGCGGCGGAAGCGTCCGTGAGGCGCCTTAGCGCCACTGGCAGTTTTCATCTCGCGGAAGGACCCAAAGCACCCTGTCCTCGCCGCGGGTGCTGGTGATAACATTCACCTTCCACCCGTCGCGACCAAACGGCGCTCAGCGATGATACCTCTGACGCAACTGTCCATTTGCCTGCTCGCCACCCTCCTGGGCGCGGCGCTCACCTCGCCGCTTGCTGCGCAGCAATGGCCGACGCGCGCGATCAGGATCGTGACCGGGACGCCCGCAGGCGGAAGCCCGGATTTCGTCAGCCGGCTGCTGGCGGAGAAACTCAGCGAACGGCTCGGCCAGGCAGTGGTGGTCGAAAATTCGGCGACAACGGGTGTAGCGGCGTGGAACGCGGTCGCAAAATCCCAACCTGACGGCTATCTGGTGAGCATGTTGACGGGTGCCTTTTCCGCGCGGGCGGCCGTTGCCAAATCGCTCCCTTACCATTCGATCAAGGACTTTACGTTCATCACACTGGTGTCCGGCTACCCTATGGTGGTCGCGACCGCGCCGAATTCACCGATCAAATCCTTTCGCCGACCTGATCGCGCGCGCTAAGGCGGCACCCTTCGACGTGACCTACGGGATGAACCTGCCTGGAAGCGTGCACCATTTGACCGGCGAATTGATCAACGTCGAAGCCGGGACCTCGCTTCGCGGCATTCCTTATCGCGGCAATACCCAGATCGTGCAGGACCTGTTGGGCGGCCGGCTCGATGTGATGATCGAGACCGGTACGATTGCATTCGCCCAGATCAGGGGCGGATTGCTGCGCGGTTTAGCGGTCTCCTCACGCGAGCGCTTCGTGCTGCAGCCCGACATCCCAGCCATCGGCGAGACCCTGCCGGGTTTCGAGGTTATGTCCTGGCTCGGCTTGCAGCTGCCTTCGCGGGATCCCTCGCCCGATCGTCGAGCGGCTTAATCATGAGGTCGCGGAAATCCTCAAGCTGCCGGACATTCGCGAAAAGCTCGCCGGCGTCGGCAACATACCGATGGCTTCCACGCCGGAACAGATGCAGGACTATATCGAGCGTGATGCGGCGCGCTGGAGCCGGGTGGTGGATATCAAAGGCATCGAAAAATATTAGAGACTGGTCGCCGCCGTTCGGGCACATGCGGGTCGCAGTGAAGCCTAAAGATCATTGCGCGCCGGCACGCGCAGATACTGCAAATCCACGAACCGTTCAGGTTGAGGCAACGGCGGGTTGATAGCACCGCCATCGCCCATGAATGCGATCACCTGCGCCAGACCTTTGAGATCGATCTCCGCCTGCTTGGGCACGACGCCTCTGTCCGGCTCGAAATAGAGCGCGAGCGTCTGGCGCGCGATTTGGTCCGACGAGCCGGTCAATTCTACGATTGCCATCGCCACCTCCTCGCGATTGGCGGGATCGCGGATGAACCGAAACGCCGCGGCGAGTCCGCGCACGAAACGCACAACCGCATCCTTGTTCGTCTGCGCCCACGTTCGCCGCGCCGCAATGACCTGGAATTGGAACGCCGCCACCGCATCCGTCGACACCCCGAGCCTGCGGTACCCCCGCCAATGGCGACGAAGTCCTCAGGCTGACCGAGTGGCACCGCGTCGCATTCTCCTCGCTTGAGGCATTCGAAACGCACCGGCGTGCCCACCAGTTCCTTGACGGAATAGTCGCCCTCGCCGAGCCCCTTGAGCGCTAGCAGCTTGCGCATGGAGATCGAGATCGTGTCGACCGGTAGCGAGAGGCCGAGCGTCTTGCCCTTGAGCTCGGCAAAACTCCGTATCTGCGGCTTCACGATCAGGCTGTAGACGGGGTTAGCCGTCTCGCCGGCGATGGCTGTCGCGTCCGAGCCTGAGAGCGCGGCGCGGATCAGGTAGGGCGTGGCGGTCTGGGTGACATCCACGGCGCCCTGGTCGAGTGCGGCGACCATCTTGTCGGTGCCGCCCGCGATCGGAACGAGTTCGAGCTTGATGCCTTCGCGGGCGAGGAAGCCCTTCTGCTGGGCGATGGACAGATAGAGCGCCGATACGCTCCGTACGGTCGAAGGGATTTGCCCGTAACGGAGCGTGACGGTATCAGCGGCGGAGGGCTGGATTGCGATGCACAGCCACGCCGCAATGATAACGTGGCGCATGATGTTGCTTGCCGTGGCGCTCACGATTTTCCCTGTCCTGAGCGATCCTGAATTGGACCTAATCCACCCCTGCCGCACGCAGATATTGCAAATCCACGAACCGCTCGGGCGAAGGTAACGGCGCCTTGATCGCGCCTGCTTCGCCCATCATCGCAATCACCTGCGCAAGGCCTTTGAGATCGATCTCAGCTTGCTTCGGGAGAACGCCGCGTTCGGGATCGAAGAATAGCGCCAGCGTCTGCTGCGCGATTGCCTCCGACGCGTTCGTGCTCTGCATTACCGTCCGCACAACACGGTCACGGTGGGCGGGATCGCGGATAAACCTAAACGCCGCAGCCAAGGCGCGCACGTAACGCACCATGGCCTCCGTGTTTGCTTCCGCCCAGGAGCGCCGCACCGCAGTCACCGTGTAGAGCAGTTCTGGCACCGCTTCGGTTGACGCGCCGAGCATGCGGAAGCCTTGTTCCATCGCGATCAGATCCTGTGGCTGTCCCAGTACGACCGCATCGCAGTCGCCACGGCGCAGGCACGCCCAGCGACCTGAGGTTCCCTCGATGGTGCGAAAGCCGAACTCGCCGCGCGCGAGGCCGTGCAGAGCCATGAGTTTGCGTATGGACAGCGTGATGGTGCCGTATTCGTCGGCCAGCCCGACCAGCTTGCCCTTGAGGTCGGAAAAACTCGTGATTTCTGGCTTCGCGATTACGCCGTAAATCGGATTGTTGAACTCCGCCGCGACCGCGACGGCATCGGAGCCGGCGAGCGCCGCCCGGATCAGAAACGGCGTGGCCACGTGGGTGAGATCGACGCTGTCGTTATGCAGCGCCGTGATCTGGTGGTCCGCTCCGCCGGGGATGGGCTGGAGGAATCTGCACGTTGAGCCCTTCGCGTGCAAAGAAGCCCTCCGCTCCGCGATCGCAACCGGCAGCGAGAAGATGCTCCGCGCGGCCGAATAGGCTTGGCCGTAGCGGAGATTCAGCGTCTGGCCCAGTGCTCCCGGTACGAAGGTCATGCACAGGAGCGATGCCAGAGCGGTGCCGGTGCCTGTTTTCAACAGCCGTGCCATTGCGTTCGGCACCTTCTCGACGCACTCGTCAGTGGGACGGAACCGCGGACGGGCTAAACTTGACACGCACCTTTTCAGCGTTCGCAGGGTCGACGCGAACCGTGATCGCGAGCGCGCCGTCATCGCGCAACACCTTTGTCATGACTTCGGTGTGGCGGTGGAGCCAGCTTACGCCCGCACCATCGGCCGCATCGATGACCAGATCAAGCGTCACCCGCCGCGCCGCGAGCCGCGCCTCGATCTCAGTCGGCGAGGCGGTCGATCCCCTCCCCGCTCAGCGCCGAGACCAGCACCGGATGTCGCTCGGCCGGCTGCCGTTCGGCACGATTGCGCAGGCTGATGCCGGCGTCGCGATCGAGCCGGTCGATCTTGTTCCACACCTCGACCAGCCGCGCACCGTCATGCGGCGCGATGCCGAGTTGGCTGAGAACCTGCTCGACATCGAGCGACTGTGCTTCGGCGTCCGCGTGCGAGACGTCGCGCACGTGCAGGATCAGGTCGGCCTCGATGACCTCTTCGAGCGTTGCGCGGAAGGCCGCGACCAGCATGGTCGGCAAGTCGGAAATGAAGCCGACGGTGTCGGACAGGATGATCCGCAAGCCTTGCGGCAGCTCGACTGCGCGCAGGGTCGGGTCGAGGGTTGCGAACAGCATGTCGGCGGAGAGCACGCTCGCCCGGCGTCATGCGATTGAACAGGGTCGATTTGCCGGCATTGGTGTAGCCGACCAGCGCCACGATCGGATACGGCACGCGCTTGCGGCTGTCGCGGTGGAGCTTGCGCGTGCGCTTGACCTTCTCGAGCTCGGCCTCGATGCGCGCGATGCGCTCCTCGATCATGCGCCGGTCCGACTCGATCTGGGTCTCGCCCGGGCCGCCGAGGAAGCCGAAGCCGCCGCGCTGGCGCTCGAGATGCGTCCAGGTACGCACCAGCCGGCTCTTCTGGTAGGTGAGATGCGCGAGCTCGACCTGCAGCGCGCCTTCACGCGTGCGCGCGCGCCGGCCGAAAATCTCCAGGATCAAGCCGGTGCGATCGACCACCTTGGCGCCCCAGGCCTTTTCGAGGTTGCGCTGCTGCACCGGCGAGAGCGCGCAATCCATCACCACGATTCCGGCCTCGTCGGCTTTGACCAAGCCGGCGATCTCCTCGACCTTGCCCTTGCCGATGAAGGTCGCGGGTCGGATGTCGCTGAGCGGCACGATGCCCGATGAGACCACGCTCAGGTCGATGGCGCGCGCGAGTCCCACTGCCTCGTCTAGCCTCGCTTCAGGAGAGCGCAACGCGACATTGGCGCGCGCATCCGTCGAGCGCGGCATGCGCCCCCGCAGATGCGGCTCAATCACAAGCGCGCGGCCCGTCTCCGAGCTCCTGTGCGAACTCAGACGGTCGCCGTGGCTATCGAACCGACGCGGTTCCAATCAGGCCTTGTCTCCGGCCGACGCTTCGTCGGCCCCTTCGAACAGCTGGATCGGGTGACCCGGCATGATCGTTGAGATGGCATGCTTGTAGACAAGTTGCGAGTGCCCGTCGCGTCGCAGTAGCACGCAGAAGTTATCGAACCAGGTCACCACGCCTTGCAGCTTCACTCCGTTCACCAGGAAGATCGTGAGCGGTGTCTTGTTCTTGCGGACATGATTGAGGAAGGTGTCTTGGAGATTTTGTGCGCGTTCGGCCGCCATTGTCATTGTTCCATTTTTTGGCTCACAGGCCCCTTCCCGCGAGCTTTATTGCCAGGTCGCTGTGCCCATTTTGTAGGCTTGCACACTCGACAGGACCCGGACTGGGCCATTACAGGGCACGTCCGCGGGCGGCGCAAGCACAAGTTGGGGGCAGAGGCTGCTCTGTCGGGGCAAATCGTGGCGTCAGGTCCGTTCGGCGTGGCGATGGAATTCGGCCCGCAGCGCGGTCGCGACCGAACCGGGCGCGCCGTTGCCCACCGGACGATCGTCGATCCGAACGACCGGCATCACGATCTGGCTGGCTGAGGTCAGGAAGGCCTCGCGCGCGGCTTGCGCCTCCGCGACCGTAAACGGCCGTTCCTCGAATTCCAGGCCCTGGGCCTTGATGACGCTCGATCAACACGCTCCTGGTGATGCCCCGTAAGATTCCGTTATCGGCTGGCCGGGTCACCACCTTGCCGCCTTTGGTGACGATCCAGGCATTGCTCGACGCCCCTTCGGTGACTTGGCCGTCCCGGTCCACGAACCATGCCTCCTTAGCTCCCCGCTCGCGCGCCGCCTGTTTGGCCAGCACATTGGGCAGAAGCGAGATCGATTTGATGTCGACGCGCTGCCACCGGTTGTCCGGGACGGTGATGATGGCGAGGCCTTCCGCGGCAGTCCGTTCGTTGCCCGCGAAGTCGATGCTGCGGGCGGTCACCACGACGCTGGGGTGCGTGCCGGGAGGCGGAAAGCCATGATCCCGCCGTGCCACCCCTCGGGTGATCTGCAGATAGATGATGCCATTGTGCACCCGGTTCCGGCGCATGCATTCGCGCATGATGATCGCGAGCGCGGTCTCCGACATCGGCATCGCGATGTCGAGCTCATCAAGCGAACGTCTGCAGCCGTGCCAAGTGGCGCCGCTGATCGATGACGCGGCCGCCTCTGACTTCGCAAACCTCGTAGACGCCATCCGAGAACTGGTAGCCGCGGTCCTCGATATGAACGGTCGCCGCATGCAGCGGCAGGTAGCGGCCATTCACATAGGCAATGCGCGACATTCAGAGGGCAGAGGACGGCGAACGGATGCCGGGAGGTGATTCATGCATGACGGCTCGGTTTCGCTTCTCCATCTCTGTCCCCTGTCGTCCGCTCTGGTCAGTCGATCCCCAGCGCCTTGAGCTTGCGGTGGAGCGCGGAGCGCTCCATGCCGACGAACTCGGCCGTGCGCGAAATGTTGCCGCCGAACCGGCTGATCTGCGCGACCAGATATTCGCGCTCGAACACTTCGCGCGCATCGCGCAGCGGCAATCCCATGAGGTGCTCGCCGCCGTCGCCGCCGGGCATAGAGGGCACCATGGAGCCCACATCCTGCGGCAGCATGTCGGCATTGATCACCGCCTCCGGATCGCCGCCGGCGAGGATCATCAGCCGCTCCACGTTGTTGCGCAGCTGGCGCACATTGCCCGGCCAGTCGTGCGACTGCAGCACGGCCATGGCGTCCTCGCCGATCAAGCGCTTCGGCAGGCCGGTTCCGAGCGAAATCTGTTCCATGAAATATTCAATGAGATGGGGAATGTCCTCGCGGCGCTCTGCCAACGGCGGCACGCGGATCGGCACGACCGAAAGCCGGTGATAGAGGTCTTCACGGAACTTGCCGGCGGCGATCTCGGCTTCGATGTTGCGGCCGGTCGACGAGATGATGCGCACGTCGACCTGAACCTTCTGGGTGCCGCCGACGCGCTGGAAGGTCTGCTCGACCAGGACCCGCAGGATCTTGTTCTGGGTCTCGCTCGGCATGTCGGCGATTTCGTCGATGAACAGCGTGCCGCCATGCGCCTCTTCGAGTGCACCGACCTTGCGCCCCTGCCCGTCCGGTCAGTTGCTCGACGCCGAACATCTCGAGTTCCATGCGTTCCGGCATCATCGCCGCTGCGTTGATTACGATGAACGGGCCATTGGCGCGCGCCGAATGGGCGTGGATCGCGCGCGCCGCCAGTTCCTTGCCGGCGCCGGCCGGCCCGACGATCAAGATGCGGCTGTTGGTGGGAGCGATTTTCTCCACCGTCTGGCGCAGCTGGTTCATCGACGACGACTTGCCCACCACCGCGGAAGGGCGCAAACTGCTTGAGTGCCTTGACCTCGCGCTTGAGCCGCGACGTTTCCAGCGCGCGCTGGGCAACCAGCACCAGCCGGTCGGCCTTGAACGGCTTCTCGATGAAGTCGTAGGCGCCCTGCTTGATGGCGGCCACGGCGGTTTCGATGTTGCCGTGACCAGAAATCATCACGATCGGCAATTCGGGATGCTGCCCCTTCATCGCATCGAGCAACTGCAGCCCGTCGAGCCGGCTGCCTTGCAGCCAGATGTCGAGGAATACGAGATTGGGCCTGCGGCTCGCGACATGCGCCAGCGCGTCGTCGCTGTCGCGCGCGGAGCGCGTGATAAAGCCTTCATCCTGCAGGATGCCGGAAACAAGCTCCCGGATATCCGCTTCGTCGTCGACAATGAGGATGTCATCTGCCATGGCTAGTTACGCATTCGTTGCAAGTTGAGGGGATTGAGACTGCCGCGTGGGCTGGGTGTCGCTGGCTGCCGCGGCTTCCGCCGCAAAGCGCAGCCGCATCCATGCTCCCCGCTGGCCCGGGATCTTGTCGGCGGCATCGCCGAGCTCGATGCAACCGCCATGGTCCTCCATGATACGGCCCACGATCGCGAGTCCGAGCCCGGTGCCCTTTTCCCGGGTCGTGACATAGGGCTCGAGCAGTCGGCTGCGGTTCTCTTTCGGCAAACCGATCCCGTTGTCGACCACGTCGATGACGATATCGCCGCCTTCGCGGCCCGCGAAAACATGGATGCGGCCGCGGCCGAGTTCGGCCGGCGGAACGGCGGTGACCGCTTCGGTCGCATTCTTGATGATGTTGGTGAGCGCTTGCGAGATGAGCCGGCGGTCGAACTGCGCCGGCATCGGGTCCTGCGGCGATCTCGACGTCGATATCGATATCGGCATTGCCGACGCGTTGCAGGAACACGACCTGGCGGACCGTATCGGCCACGTCCTCGGGCGTCATCACTGGCTTGGGCATGCGAGCAAAGCGCGAGAATTCGTCCACCATGCGTTTGATGTCGTCGACCTGGCGGACGATGGTGTCGGTGCATTGCTGGAAGATGCCCCCGTCATCCTTGATCACGCTGGCATACTTGCGCCGCAGCCGTTCGGCGGAGAGCTGGATCGGCGTGAGCGGGTTCTTGATCTCGTGTGCGATACGGCGCGCGACGTCGGCCCAGGCGGAGGTGCGCTGCGCGGCTCACGAGCTCGGTGATATCGTCGAGCGTCACCACATAGCCGCCTTCGGCCGCGCTCGACTGCTCGCTCGTGACGCGCACCGACAGATTGCGCTCGCGGCCGTTACGATTGATCGTCACCTGACCCTGCACCAGGCGCTGCAGCCCGGAGCGCGCGGCAGCGAAGATATCGGCAAGCTCGGGGACGATATCGGTCGAGCGGCCGTCCGAGCGCCTCAGCTTCCGAACTCGCCGATCAGTCGCTCGGCTGACCGGTTCAGGATGCTGATACGGCTCTCGGCGTCCACGCCGATGACGCCGGCGCTTGCTCCGGCCAGCACGGCCTCGGTGAAACGGCGGCGGCTGTCGATCAGGTCGCGCGCGCGCACGATGTCGTCGCGTTGCGTGCGCAGCTCCTGGGTCATCTTGTTGAAGGTCTCGCCGAGTTGCGCAAGATCGCCTTCCGGAACGTCGGGTCGGCACCTGAACGTAGAGATTGCCGGTGGACACGACCTGAGCAGCGCCGATCAGGCGTCGGATCGGCGCCACCAGGTAGTTGGCGAAATTCAACCCGATCCAGACCGCCGAGAGCAGCACGATAAGCGCAATCACCGTGTACATCAACGCGAACGCGATCTGAATGCCGATCCGGCGCGCCGAGAGATCGGCGTATTGCGCCACGCTGGCCTGTGTCCCTCGCAATTGCGCGAGCACGCGCGGGTCGAGCAGCCGCGCAATGTACAGATAGACGTCATTGTAACCGCGCAATTTTATGATCGAGGCAACGTGATTGGCATCGAGGAACATCGCCACTTGCGGCTCGGTGTCGTTGATGCCGGCGAGCACCTCGGCCGACGGCTTGACGAAAGCCTGGGTGACTTTCGTCTCGACCTCATCGACGACGTTGAGATCCTTGTCGAGCAGCACGATCGCCGGCAATCCGCGGATGGAGGCCTGGACCGCGAGGAACTGATGGAACTGCTCGCGCGACTGGTCGAACAAAGGCTTGCGCGCGCGCAAGCTCTATCGCGGTGGCGATGCTCTCGGCGCGCACGAATTGGACCTGTTCGCGCACATAAGCGTCGGCGACGATCAACGAGTTCTCGATGAGCGATTGCGTCTGTTGGGAGAACAGCCGGTCGAGGCCGCGGTCGAGCGTCACGCTTGCAACTACGGCTACCAGAACTGCCGGAACAGCAGCGATAACCGAGAACAAAGCAACGATGCGAACGTGAAGTCGCGCGCGCGGCGCGCCCGCGGCGCCTCGCCTGCACAACACCCCAGACCTCGCGCGCAATGACCACAATGAGAAGAAAGACCGTGACCGCGTTGGTCAGGAGGAGCGTGACCACGACCTCGTGAGTCGGCGGATCGGCGTGAGCCCGGCCAGCACGAGGAATGTGACCAGCGCCGACAGCAGCGCGAGCGCGACGGCCGCAAAGCCAAGCGTCCGCGGGATCCAGCTCGGCGCGGGCGCTGCGGCAGCGGTCGCCAGTTCGGCGGTGGCGGCCTGGCCGACGTCAGTCATCAATTGGTTCTCGTCCCAAACGGGAAGCCGTAACGGTGCGAAAAACCGCCCGCTTAGGCGCCCCCAGCTCATCGATGGTATTTTGCCACTGATGCTTTTATACAACAATGTTGCCGGATTGCGACAAATCCGGGGCGCGGCCTATCGAGCTGTGGCCATTCGGCACCAAGCCTGGCGATTCGAGGCCCGCGTCAATTAGCTGCTGCGGAAGACCTGAATATCGAGGTCGCGGATTTTCTTGCGCAGCGTGTTGCGGTTGACCCCGAGCAGGTCGGCGGCGCGGATCTGGTTGCCGCGGGTCGCCGCCAGCGTCACCGACAGCAACGGATGCTCGATCTCCCGCAGGACGCGGTGATAGAGCCCGGGCGGCGGCAATTCGTCGCCGAAACTCGCGAAATAGGACGCCAGATGGCGCTCGACGGCGGCCGAGAGCCCCTCCTCTGCCCGCGACTCGTCGTCACCTGACACCATGGCGGGCTGCGAGAGTTCGGCGTCGATCACCGCGGCCGAGATGGTCTCCTGCGGATAGAGCGCGGCGAGCCGGCGCGCGAGATTTTCGAGCTCGCGCACATTGCCGGGCCAGCGGTAGCCGCTTGAGCCGCTCGAGCGCCGCCTGATCGAGCTGCTTCGCCGGCAGACCTTCGCGCTCGACCTGGGTGAAGAAATGGCGGATCAGGTCAGGCACGTCCTCGATGCGTTCGCGCAGCGGCGGCAGCCGCAGCGGCACCACGTTGAGGCGGAAGAACAGGTCCTCGCGGAACAGCCCCTGCTGGATCAGGATGCGCAGGTCCTTGTTGGTGGCCGCGATGATGCGCACGTCGGCCTTGATCGGCGTGCGTCCGCCGACGGTGGTGTATTCGCCCTGCTGCAGCACCCGCAGAAGCCGGGTCTGCGCCTCCATCGGCATGTCGCCGATCTCGTCGAGGAACAGCGTGCCGCCCTCGGCCTGCTCGAAGCGGCCGGAACTGCGGCTATTGGCGCCGGTGAAGGCGCCCTTCTCGTGGCCGAACAGTTCGGACTCGATGAGGTCGCGCGGGATCGCCGCCATGTTGATGGCGACGAACGGACCGCTGCGGCGCTTGCCGTAATCGTGCAGCGCGCGCGCGACCAGCTCCTTGCCGGTGCCCGATCTCGCCGGTGATCATCACGGTGAGATCGGTCTGCATCAGGCGGGCGAGCACGCGGTAGATCTCCTGCATCGCCGGCGAGCGGCCGACGAGCGGGATGGAGTCGAAGTCCTCCGGCCTTGAGGCCGGGACGCGCGCGCTCCTTCGGCTCCGACAGCGCGCGGCCGACGATGCGCGATCAGCTCCTTGAGATCGAACGGCTTCGGCAGATATTCGTAGGCGCCGCGCTCGGAGGCGCGCACCGCGGTCATGAACGTGTTCTGCGCGCTCATGATGATCACCGGCAGCTCCGGCCGCAGCTTCTTGATGCGCGGCAAGAGGTCGAACGCATTCTCGTCCGGCATGACCACGTCGGTGATGACGAGATCGCCGTCTCCTTGGCTGACCCAGCGCCACAGCGTCGCGGCATTGCTGGTCGAGCGCACTTCATAGCCTGCGCGCGACAAGAGCTTGGTTGAGCACGGTGCGGATTGCCGCGTCGTCGTCGGCAACCAGTATGCTTCCAGCGGGCATTGGCATCCCTCGTTAGGTAGCGTCGCCCGGCTCGGCGTCGTCACCCAAGAAAATGGGCATGAGCACACGAAAGATGGTACGTCGCGGTTGCGACTCGCATTCGATGATCCCGCCGTGATCGCCGATGATCTTGGACACCAACGCAAGGCCGAGGCCTGATCCGGTCGGTTTCGTCGTCACGAACGGATCGAACAGATGGGGCAACAGGTCCTCGGGCACGCCAGGCCCATTGTCCTTCACGCAGAATTCGAGCGGCAGCGATACGCGCGTCTTGGCTGCCCGGAAGCGAGAGGCGCACGCCCGGCCGAAACGCGGTGGAGAGCTGGATTTCGCCGTCGGCGGCGTTCTCGCCGATCGCCTCGGCGGCGTTCTTCACGAGATTGAGAAACACCTGGATGAGCTGGTCGCGATTGGCGAGCACGGGCGGCAGCGACGGATCGTATTCCTCGACGAATTTGATGTGGCGCGCGACAGCCCGAATGCGTCAGCCGCTTGACGTGCTCGAGCACGACGTGGATGTTGACGGACTCGCGCTCGACCGGGCGCTCGTCGGTGAACACTTCCATGCGGTCGACGAGCTTGACGATGCGGTCGGCCTCGTCGCAGATCAGCCGTGTCAGGGTGCGATCCTCGTCGCCGACCGACTGTTCGAGCAGTTGCGCCGCGCCGCGGATGCCGGAGAGCGGATTCTTGATTTCGTGCGCCAGCATGGCCGCGAGCGCGGTCACCGAGCGCGCGGCGCCGCGATGGGTGAGCTGGCGGTCCATCTTGTCGGCGATCGTGCGTTCCTGCAGCATGACGACCACGTGGTCCGGTCGCTCCGGCAGCGGCGCCACGTGCAGGTCGACGAGGCGTTCGCCGGGATTACGCGGCGTGCCGAGATCGACCTTGTACTCGTTGACCGCCGCTCCGCGCGCGCGCACCTGGTCGATGAGCGCCAGCAAGGGGCTTCCGAACGGCACGAGGTCGCCCAGGCGATGACGGCGCAACAGCGGCAAGGAGGCTTCGAAGAACGATCTCGGCGGCGGCGTTGGCGTTGGCCATCGCGGCCATCGGCCGAAACCATGATGACGGGATGCGGCAACGCGTCGAGCACGGCATCCGCGGTGCCGGAAGGCAGCGTGGGCATGGGCTCGAGTCGACTCATGCCGCCATCCTCTGCCGGTCCCGCCGAACGCGTCATAGGCCTCGGCAAGATGGCGGTGAACGAGGCCGGGCTCGTCGGCGGTCAGCACCCGCTCGCGATGTGCCTTGAGCAGCCCTCGGATGCGCCCGCCGTCTCTGCCGCCGCGTTGAGTGCCCAGCCGAGATGCTTGCGCGCATGGCGCCGGCCGACGGCACGGCCGTGGTGCGACAGCATATCGTCGTAGAGCTGGCGGATGATCGCGAATTGCGTGGCGAGCTGGGGCGCGCTTCGCGCCGGCCGCCGGCCAGGCGGCGACCGATCTGACCCGGCAGCCACGGGCGCCCTTGCGCCGCGCGCCCGACCATCACCGCGTCGGCGCCCGAAGCCGCCAGCGCTGCGGCGGCGTCCTCGTAGGTGCAGATGTCGCCGTTCACCACGAGCGGAATCGAAACGCTCGTCCTTGACGGCACGCACCGCGTTCCAATCGGCCCGGCCCTTGTAGAACTGGCAGCGCGTTCGTCCGTGCACCGTGATCAGTCGCACGCCCGCGTCCTGCGCGCGGCGGGCAAGCTCCGGAGCGTTGATCGAGCGCTCATCCCACCCGAGCCGCATCTTGAGCGTCACCGGCACCGTCACCGCGCCGACGGTTGCGTCGATCAACGTCACGGCATGGTCGAGATCGCGCATCAGCGCGGAGCCCGATTGGCCCCGGTGACGTGCCGCGCCGGGCAGCCCATATTGATATCGATGATCGCCGGCGCCGGATGCCTCGGCGATGCGCGCGGCCTCTCCCATCCAGCGCGCTTCGCATCCTGCCAGTTGCACCACGTGGGTATCGAGGCCGCGCCCCTCCGGTCCGCAGCAGCGCCTCGGCACGGCCCTCGGCGAGCGCCGCGCTCGCGGTCATTTCGGAGACGACAAGCCCGGCACCAAGGCTGGCGGCCAATCGTCGAAACGGCGCGTCCGTCACGCCTGACATCGGCGCCAAAATCACCGGGCTTGGCAGCGTCAGGCTGCCAATGACGACCGGTTGCCGGGGTAAAAGCTCTTGGTAACACAGTGACTTGCAGTCCATGCACACGAAATAGGCGACATTCTGATACTGCATAGAGTTTAGCCAATCTCGCCGTATGCGCAAGTGTTGCACTGCAAAAATCCCGATGCGGGGACAGATTGTGACGGCCGGCAAAACCTGGGTTTGCGGCCTCGGCGGTACGGGTTAAAGCCATGGCGCAACATGGGGTTTCGGATTGCGGACATGACAGTCAAAGTCGCAGCCGTCGTAGTGGCAGCAGGCCGCGGGCTCCGAGCTGGCGGCGATTTGCCCAAGCAATACCGGCTCATTCTGGGCGAGCCGATGATCCGGCCGAGCCTCGCCGCGCTGGCGCGGCACAGCGGAATCTCGGCGGTCCAGCCGGTCATCCACGGCGATGATGCCGCGCTCTTCCAGGCGGCGGTTGCGGGCCTCGATCTCTTGCCGGCGGTCCATGGCGGCGCTTCCCGACAGGCTTCCGTTCGCGCCGGCCTCCAGGCATTGGAGCGTCATCGCCCGGACCTCGTGCTGGTGCACGATGCCGCGCGGCCGTTTGCGTCGGACGCCCTGATCACGCGGGCGATCGCGGCCGCGGGCACGAGTGGCGCGGCGGTGCCGGTGATCGCCGTCGCGGACACCGTCAAGACCGTCGACGCGACAGGCTGCGTGACCGGCACGATCGACCGAGGACACCTGCGCATGGTGCAGACCCCGCAGGCATTCGGCTTTGCCTCCTTCTCGATGCGCATCAGCGGGCCGCCGCCGCAGGGCGTGACGATTTCACCGACGACGCCGCGCTCGCCGAATGGGCGGGCCTCAAGGTCACCACGTTCGAGGGTGAGGCTGGGAACGTGAAGGTCACCACCAACGATGATTTCAGCCGCGCTGAAGCGGCCAAGCTTGCAGCCTTGAGCGATGTGCGCACCGGTTTCGGCTTCGATGTCCACCAATTCGGCGATGGCGATCACGTCATGCTCGGCGGCGTGCGCATCCCCCACGGGCGCGGATTGTCGGGCCATTCCGATGCCGACGTCGTCCTTCATGCGCTCGTGGACGCCATTCTCGGCGCGCTTTCCGAAGGAGACATCGGCGTGCATTTTCCTCCCACCGATGCACGATGGCGCGGCGCCTCCTCGGATCGCTTTTTCGCGTTCGCGGTCGACCGGGTTCGCGCGCGCGGGGGCGCATCGCCCATATCGACGTCACCATCGTCTGCGAGGCTCCGCGGATCGGCCCCCACCGGGATGCAGATGCGTACCCGCATCGCCGAGCTTGCCGGCATCCCCATCGAGCGGGTGGGCGTAAAGGCGACGACGAGCGAAAAAATGGGCTTCACCGGTCGCGGCGAAGGCATGGCCGCGTTCGCCAACGCGACCGTCCGTCTGCCGTGGAGCGATTAGATGGATCAGGAGCTGGTCGAGGAGGCACGAACGCTGCTCGATCTGTGTCGAACGAAGGGACTTAAGATCGCCGCCGCCGAATCGTGTACCGGCGGACTTCTGGCGGCGACGCTTACCGAGATCGCCGGCTCCTCCGACGTGTTCGAGCGTGGCTTCGTCACCTACAGCAATGAAGCCAAGCAGGCGATGGTTGGCGTCTCGCCAGCCACGCTTGCAAGTCACGGGGCCGTCAGCCGCCAGACCGCGGAAGCCATGGCCAAGGGCGCACTGACGCACGCGCCGGTCCACCTCACGGTTTCGATCACCGGGATCGCCGGACCGGGCGGCGCGGTGCCTGGCAAGCCCGTCGGGCTCGTGCATTTTGCCGCCGCATCTCGAACCGGCCGACTGATCGCGCACGAGCGCAATTACGGCGACATTGGCCGCGCGCATGTGCGCCGCGCCTCGGTGCTAGAGGCGCTCGCGATGCTGGGCGAACTCGCCGCAACGGAAACGACGCCAGCTCGTTGAAGCTGCGTTGCGCCACAAGATGAGCGGCAGGTCGAGTCCGATTTCTCCCACGGCGAGTTGGCGATGACCGACGCGTCAGTCGCGGCTCACTTCGCATAGACTCACGTCGGCGCGCCGCTCGAAGGCCGCGGAGAAACGGCGGAAGGCCGCGTCGAACATCGTCCCCATGAGCAGACCCAACGTCCGGCTCTTGAAATCATACGAGATGAAAAACTCGACGTCGCAGGCGTGATCCCCGGTCGCGTGAAAGGCCCAGCGGTTTTCCAGCCTGCTGAACGGCCCGTCGAGATACTCGACCAGGATCTGAAGGTTGGGTCGGTCGAGCGTGACCCGGCTGGTGAAGGTCTCGTGGATGAACTTGTAGGCAACCGTCATGTCCGCGACCAAGATCTCGACGCCTTCCGGCTCGGGAATACGCTGACGTACCTTGAGCGAGCGGCACAGCGGTACGAATTCCGGATAGCGCTCC
>ERZ1370068.7082-contig-6021_pt1 | contig 42691 bp, 62 predicted proteins | sample MGYA00561227_ERZ1370068 | MGnify/ENA primary metagenome ERZ1370068 (study PRJEB38410, sample SAMEA6850437) | metagenome | study: Metagenomic assessment of the ecological functions of the soil: analysis of the soil microbiota associated with the... | reverse complement strand
CCATTACGTATTGCTCGCGAATGCTACTGCGTCAGCGGATGTAGTCGCCGCGCAGCACCCGAACCATCGTGCGCGGTCCCGCAGGAGTCGCCGTTCATCCGGCGTCGAGGTCGAGCACCTGCAAGCACACCGCATCTGTGGGTTCCTGCGCGATCGCGACCGCCGTCGGCACGGGCAACAAGCTCTCGCAGAGAATGCAGCGTGGAGCAGCGCGTATCGCGCCCCGGGTTGTCGAAGGTCACGCAACGGCGTTCACGCATCTAAATCGCCAGCGCCATCTGGCCGCAATCGAGCACCAAAGGAGGCGTCTCGATGCTCCGGTTGCGCCCGGATGGCTTCGAGGCTCTGCGTTGCGGGCGCGAGCGAGCTGCTGAGGGCGAACCGTTCCAAGCGGAACGCCGCGCGTCTCGGCCGCAAAGCGACAGGCTTGGTCGCGGGTCGCGCCTCGCGAGAAGCAGCCCGGGAGGTCGGGGAAGTGGATCAAGAATTCGCTCCCCGCATCTTCCAGGACCACAGCCACGTACGGCATGGCACTCCCCTAAAGGCGGCTTGGCGACGGAGACGTTCACCGGAACATCTCGGTGGCCTTCGCCTGCTTCCATCAGCGTCTCGCAGCGCATCGCAGTTCCGGGCGACCAGATCGGAGAACCGCAGCGACTTCAGGCCGTGCCGGCGCCGCGGAGACACACCTCACCGCGTCGTGTCGCCAGCGTTCGGCGCTTCGCTCAACTGAAATCGTGGTATCGGGCGTCGCCCATGCGCTCCCGGCTGACGACGAGCGTATGCGCAGCCACACCATTTACTAGGCGAGGTGACTACAGCGCTGCAGATATACGCGCGTCACCTCCGCGCAGAAAATATCTTGCCTAACAGCGGCGACGGCGCGAGACTTCCGTTCCGCACGAGACCATGGTGGCCGCTCCCGGCCCGCACATCTTCCGCGACGTGCCTCGTACTCGACCGAACCGACTCGGGATGGCTCTGGCGAGACTTATCGATCTTAGCCGTCCGGTGCTCGTGACGCAGTAACAGATCGAGGTCGGAAACCCGGATACCCGAGTGAAGGCCAGCGGGGCCGGTCACGTTGCGGCGCACGCCGTTGCCCTGATTCGTCAGGCGATCCAGCAGCGCCCCGCGGAAGCTCTGACCATGTCGGGGCCGTCCGCCAGCAGTTGGGCTCGTACTTCGGCCCCGTCACACGGCTCGATGTCGATGATGAGGCAGCCGCGTGTTTGGACGGGGGTACGTGTACGGCTTGAGGCTCCTGGGACAGCACCGGCTCGCGCGACCGGCAGCCGAGAGGCAACCGCGCGCGATGGGTGCGCTGAGAAAATCAGGAGGCGGAAGGTCGACGTCATGCGTCACGGCGCTCGTCGCGCCTTTTGCGCAGCTGCCGTCGCGATGTAGTCGGGCGCGAGGCCGAGCATCTCGCGCACGTTCTCGAACGCGCTAGAGTCCCGAGCGCTCCAAAGGACTCGATCCACTTGCGGGCGTTTTGGTAGAGGAGACGTTCGGTGCGGTCGGTAGCGCGGCAGTGGTTCAGGAAGCAGCGCACCGCGTCCTCGAACACGGCGACCATGAGGGAGCGTTCGGGCTCGGGAAGCGCCGACCGTGGGGAGAGGAGTTGCGAAGCGATGAGCGTATCCGCCTGGAAGATTCCGTCGTGGGCCATGAGCCAGTCTCTCGCCGACCGCCTCACGATGGGGGCCGCGCTCGTTGCCTCTCAGAAAATGGGATGCGACCTAAGACTGGAGGGGTGAACCGCGAAGGGAATTGCTGCTTCGATGCTCCGGTAGCGTAAGGCGGGTGCGGGCAACGTCAACCCCTCCAGGCGAGATATCTCCGCGAGCAGCGCCGAACGTCAGCGTTCGCGGGCGGTCAAGCTCTGGTGCATCTCTTGAGTGAGCCGCTCGATCCGCGCACTCAGCTCCTGCGTGATGCGCGTCAGCTTGGTGTTCTCCTCGAGGAGCTGCATGCAGCTGCCCGGTGTGCTGCGCCGCTTGCTCCTGCCGCTCACCGTTCGCCGCCGCCAACTCCTCGCGGTGGCGAGCGTCGGCATCGGCGTGGGCCTTGTCGCGGTCGGCCTGACGCGTTTGCGCGAGCAGGATCAACGGGGCCGCGTAGGCCGCCTGGGTACTGAAGGCCAAGTTCAGGAGGATGAAGGGATAGAGGTCGAAGTGCGTCCATCCGATCGCGTTCGCGGCGATCCAGAGCGCGACCAGCACGGTCTGCGCGATCAGGAACGTCGGGGTGCCGAAGAAGCGCGCGAACGCCTCCGCCCGCAGGCCGAACCAATCGCCCCCGAACGCCGAGTGCAGGTGCGCGTGCGGCGCGTGAAAACGAAAGTAGTGTTGGCGTGCCGAGTTTCCCGCCGCGCCAGCCGTCGTCCCTGAGTTCTCCATGAATTTTCCCTCCATTGCCGCCACGATCCTCAGCGCTCGAGTGCGGCGGCGTCCTCACGATCGGCGACACCGCCGAGCCAGAGAAAGCCCGGTGCGATCCCGATGAAGATCGCCGCCGCTACGGCCCACGCCGTCGGGATCGTCGTGCTGCGCGCCAGCAACCCCAGCATCACCAAGCCGAGCGCACCACCGAGGGTGAAGGACATCCCTTGTACGGAGAGCACCGTCGCCCGCAGCTCGGAGCGGACGTGCTCGTTCATCCATGCGTTCTTGATCGGCTCTGAGGCCGCCACGCCGGCTTCGTACAGGAGCAGCCAACCGACGACTGGCGTGAACCTCGTCGCCGCCGCTGCAGCGGCGAGAAAGGCTCCGCGCCAGAGCGCAATCACGGCGAGGAGCCAGTCGCGTCGAACCCGCGGCGCCAGGAAAGCCGCCAGTGCCGCCCCGATCACGGCGGTGAGGTTCAGCAAGGCCCAGATCTTTCCGAGCATCCAGTAGCTCCCGCCCGCAAGCGCCTCCAGGCGTGGGGGCCAGCATCATCACCACCGGCATCATCGCGAGCGCGCCGAGGAGCGTCAGCACACAGATCGCCCGCATCACCCGGTGCCCGCGCACCGCACCGAGACCCGCGCCGACCATCGCGAAGAGACTCGGCCGGGTCGACGTCGACCTGACCCCGCGCGCATGGCGAGCGGCCGATCGTCGTACATCGTGAACGCTCCGACGAAGAGGGCGACGACGAAGATCGCGGCCGCCACCAACCACGGCACGCCGAGACCATAGCGATCGGCAAGCGCGCCGCAGACGAGACCGCCCGCGATCATGGTCGTCCGCGTCACCATGGCGGCGCGTGCGAACATGCGATCGGCGGCCGGAGATCGCCCTCAGCCCGTGCGCCGTCCACCGCCCACGCTTCGAGCGCGCCGGTCGCCAAGGTGAGCCCGATGGCATCGATGATCTCCGCCACGGCGCACCCCAGAACCCGTCCGCGAAGTAGTACAGCACGAACGCCACCGGCCGGATCGCGCACGAGAGCAGAAACGAGATCTTCCGGCCGTAGACGTCGGCGACGGCGCCCGTCGGGACCTCGAACGCAAACGTGCTGATCAGAAAGATCGCCAGAATGACGTTGATCTGGAAAGAGATCGAGACCGCGGCTCAGCAGGAACATCGGATAGATCGGATGCATGAACCACCCCGGGAAGCTCCAGAGCGCGACGATCAGGTAGTAGGTGCGCTCGGTCCTGGTGATCGCGGCAGGCGCAGCCATCCATCCCTTTGTGTCAGGCAGCCGGCGCCCGACGCAATTGAGTACCGTGGCCAGATAGTGTTGCGCGCGAGATCGAGCACGATGAGCGCCGTATGCATCGATCTCAAGACCGACGGGTCGTCATCAACGCCCGAGGACGGGCAGGGACGAGCAGGGACTCGACGGAGGTCGGAGACGTCAAGCCCCAGCAGAAACACACCTCGACGGGACGAGAGTGACACGCCGGGACGGCAACAGCCACACTTGAAACCGGCAACGCGCAAGCGTTCGTGGGTTCGAATCCCACCCCCTCCGCTCGGGAGAATCAGCGACTTCAGCTCGAAGCCTGACACTGGTACGCCCACGAAGGTCTCAAGTGGGACCACCGACATCTGCTGGCGACGGCGACCAGCCGACTGGTGCTCTTCGGCGGGCGTCTGATCCTCTCCCACAACGAGCTGCTCTATCCGTACCACATCGCCCGTCGACGTGACGTCTTGCCCGCGGAGTGGCTCCGGCGGTCAGTGTGGTAGCCTCTCGCGATGGCCACGAACCGGGTCGCGGAGAGGTCGCACCGCTGGCCGGGTATGCCGCGCCTGCAAAACCCGGGGGCTTCCTCGCCCCTTGCGACACGCGCCGCACCTACACCCCGGGCGCCCGAGCGTTGCTCGAGGAGACGGCTCGCGACGCAGAGCGGGCGCTGTGCTTGACGAAGTACATCGGCGACGGGGTCTTCGCCTTCTTCGAAGGCGACGGGCATCCGCAGCGGGCGATGCGGGCGGCGCGCGCGGTGCCTCGGAGCTCTCGAGCGATACAATCGGGCTCGGCCGGCCGCCGAGCCGGTGGCGGTGGGGATGGCCCTGCACACCGGACCGGCACTCGTCGGCACGATCGGCGCAGAACAAAAGCGTGAATATACGGCGATCTCCGACGCGGTGAATCTCGCCACGCGTCTCGAGGAACTCAACAAGTTCTATGAGGCCAGCATCGTCGCGTCGGAAGCGGTGATCCAGGCGGTCGAACTGCCGCTTCGCGACGGGTTCATCGGCCCCGAGGTCGCGCCCATCCGCGGGCACGATGCGCAGATCGCCGTGCGCTACCTCCCGGTCCGGTTTGTTTCCGTCCGACGACACCAACCGAAGGGGAACTAGTTGTCCGTGTTTTGTCCGTGAACACCAGTCGGTCCGAGTCGTCAACGGTCGGTTCGTCGTTGCGCCGAGGCTCGGTAGAATCGACCCCTGCCGGACCGAGCCGACCGCTGTTGCTGCAGCTTGCGCGCGACTTGAAAAACCGGCAGGGCGCGAGCCCTCGTGGGTTCGAATCCCACCCCTTCGGTCTTTCTCGGAAAGGACGACGCTCGCCGTGAACAAGCCGTCGGAGCTCTGCGTGCCCGCACTCGAGAATCCGTAGCCGGGATCCCCGCCGTCCCAGCGATCGAGCACGCGCTCAGAGCTTGAGCACGCGGAGCGCGTTCTCGCGCAGAAACTTGGGCCACACGTGGTCGCGGAACGGCACGTGCGGCATCTCGGCGAAGATGCGCTCGAGGGTGAGGCCCATCGGGAAGTAGCCCGCGTAGAGGATCTTGTCGGCGCCGCGGGTGTTCGCGAAATCCACGATCTCCCGCGGGTAGTAGCGCGGCGCGAACGCGCTCGTCGAGTAGTAGAGGTTCGGGTACTTCAGCATGAGCTTCACCATGAGGTCGGTCCACGGCTCGCAGCCGTGGCGCGTCACGAAGCGCAGCTCGGGGAAGAACCAGCACACCTCGTCGATGAGCGCGACGTCCTGGCAGCGCCATCGGCACGCGCGGTCCGGCACGCCGGCGCACACGAAGATCGGGATGTCGAGGTCCACGCACGTCGCGTAGACGCGGGTAGAACTTCTTGTCGTTGATCGGGACCTGCGGGACACAGCCGGCGGGGAAGGCCGTCGCGGCCTTCACGCCGTGGACCTCGACGGCCTTCCGGAGCTCGCGCACGCCCTCCATGCCGAGGTTGGGATCGACGGCGTAGGAGCCGATGAAACGGTCCGGGTGCTCGCGCAGGGCCCGGGCCCCGAGCGGGTTGCCGAAGCGCAGGCTGATCATCGCCTGCGCGACGCCATGCTTGTCCATCTCGTCGAGGGCGATGCCGAGGTAGTCGTCGGAGTCGCGCACGGTGGGAACGGCCTTGAACATGTACTCGGCCGGGAACTTGAAGAGCTCGCGGCTTTCGGCGTCCATGAGCAACGGCTTCATGAAATCGTACCAGGTCCCGCGATCGTCCGTGGGAAGCTCGAGCATGAGGTCGATGACGCCGATTCCAGAGGGCATGGGCATGGGGTTCTCCTCGCTCAGCGCGCCGTCGCTTCGCAGCGCATCGCTCGCTCATACCACGCGCGGCAGTCGCGCGAAGGCGCGGGAGTCGGCATACGTTGCTCGCGTGACGACGTTCGTCCAGTGCTGGCGAGCGCGAGCCCCGTTGGTTCAGCATGCCGCCGCCATCGCTGGCATCGGCGACGAGGTCCTCGGCAACCTTCCCGCCGGCTCGTTCGAGCACGCCCTCGACGATCGGAAGAACCCACTGGATTTGTCGGAAGCGACGTCGGGAGTGTAGTTTCGCCGCGCGATGGCCTCCCTGAGCGCGATCCTCGCGGGCGTCGACGCGATGGTTCCGGAAGCTGCGTGCTCGCGCCGCCGAGGCGGAGGCGCTGCGCCGCCTGCCAGACGTCACCCTCGACGAGGCCGCCGCGTGCGGATTTCTCGGCATGCTGACGCCGATACGTTGGGGAGGAAGCGGGTCCGACGTCGCGACCTTCTCGAACGCGACCCGCCGCCTCGCGACGGCGTGCCCGTCGAGCGCGTGGACGCCTCGTTCCTGGCGCTGCACGCCTGGCTGCTCTGCCGGTTCGAGCCGCGTTTGCAGGAGGAGATCTTCGCCGCGGACCGGCGCCGCGGACGCCCGCGCGCTGCTCGCGCCGACCGGCACGGTCGAACGCGTCGACGACGGGTTTCGGCTCAGCGGCCGCTGGGAATGGGCCACCGGCATCATGCACGCCGAGTGGGTCATGGTCGCCGCGATGGAGGCGGAGCGCGGGCCGCGCTTCTGCGTCGTGCCGCGCGCCGACGTCGAGGTCGAGGACGTCTGGCACGTCGCCGGCATGGCCGCGACGGGCTCGAACGCGATCGTCGCCCGCGACGTCTTCGTGCCCGCCCACCGCACGCTCGAGATCCGCCGCATCCACACCGGCGAGACGCCGGGCGAGGCGCTCCACGCCGGTACGAACGTCGGCTGGCCAATGGCGGCGACGCTCGTGCTCGTCGCGGCGACGCCGGCGCTCGGCGCGGCCGAGGGCGCGCTCGACGCCTTCACCGAGCGCATGCGGGAGAAGGTCCAGGCCTACAGCGGCCAGAAGCACGCCGAGATTCCGGCGACGCACTTTCGGCTCGGTGAAGGCATCGCGACGGCGAACGCCGCGCGGCTCGTCTGGCGCGACGCGATCGCGACCCTCGACCGCATCGGCCCGCTCGGCGCCGCCGCGCCGAGCGAGGAACGGGCGGCGATCCGGCTCGCGGCGGCGCACGTCGTCCGGCTCGCGAATACGGTGGCCGACGGTCTCGCGCGGCCGCCGGCGCGAGCTCGTCATTCCTCGCGTCGCCGCTTCAGCGCCATCTGCGCGACCTCCAGATGATGCGCGGCCACGTCATGTTCGATTGGGACCGCGCCGCACAGATCGCGGGCAAGATCGGGCTCGGCGTGTCGCCCGGCCCGGCGGACATGCTCTGATACGGTCTCGCCTCAGAGCGTCGACGGCACGCAGAGCTCGTCTTCCTTGAGCGTGTCGAGGCGCTCCCGTCCGAATTGGCCGGCGACGAAGATGCCCGCGACGGGGGTTGATAGTCATCTTTAGCAGCGTTTTTGCGAGAGCCAGTTGACGTATCGCCCCTTACCGGCCGTTCACACCCGTACTGCCGTTTGTCACAGCGCACCGATCGATAGTGCTGCCGCCGCGGAACCGGTACGGTGACCGCCGGACGCGATTGCGGCTCCCGGATGCCAACTCGCGATCGTTGCCGGGCGCGACGCCGTGAACTGCGGGGTCTCAGTGTCGGTCGGCGCGCAGCGTGGTCGTAATCTCGTCGAGGACCCTGCTCTCGTCGTGGGCGACGACGTCGCCCATTCCGAGAAGCCACGCCAGCCCCCGCCCGACGCCTCGGCGACCCGCCGGCACGTGGCGACGAGACCCTTGATGCGCTCGATGCGCTCGTGTTCCGGCAGCACCGAGAATCCGACTCGCATCACCTCCATCGCCGTCTCGAACAGCGCGTCCGGCGGGCGCCGCTCGAGCCATTCGACGACTTTGTCGTACGCCGCCGATCCCGGCGTCACGCCGCGCGATGCCGCGAGCTCGAGCACGGTCTTCCGCTCGGCCTCGGTGACGCTTCCCCGGCCCAAGCGACCTGCACGAGAGGCGCGAGCAGGATCGCGGGACCGGTTTCCTGATCGAGTCCGAGGTCGGCGACGCGGCGCAGGAGCTCGGCATCGTCGATGCGTAGCTTGGCAGCGAGTGCCGTCGCGATCTCGCCCAACTGCGCCCGTGCCCGCATCTTCTCGAGCAGCTTCGCGTCCTCGCGACGGAAGTGGTCGGCTTCGGCGCCGCGTTCACGGTCCTTCAGAAGGTCTTTCATTCCGTCCTCGCTTGCGGGACGCGCCCGCGCTGAACGACCTCAGTATAGAGTCTTTCTGCCGTTTGGGAATTCTCCTAGGTAGGTGGCGGGAGTACTCCATGGCGCAAGTAGCCGCTGCATCTACTTTCTCCTACGTGATCTTCCTCCAAGGTGCGGTTCAATTCCCCCCGCCTCCACGTTCCATCCCCTTACGCGGCGTTCGCCGGCATCGGCTGTGCGAGAGGACAGTCGAAGCGGACCGTAGTGCCGATACCCGGAACCGACTCGACCGCCAAACTTCCGCCGACTGCGAGAGCACGTTCCTCCATGCCCACGAGGCCGAGCGCGCCAGGTCGTGTTCGGGCTGGATCGAAGCCGCGTCCGTCGTCTCGAGCCTCGAGGTACAAACGAGCGTTGGCGACGGTAACCGTGACCTGAATGCCGTGCGCGTCGCTATGGCGCGTGGCATTGGTCAGTGCCTCCTGCGCGACGCGGTAGATCGCGATCTCCGTTTCCTCGTCGAGGCGTGGCAACGCGACCGGCAGCGCGAGCGTGATCGACGTTTCGGATGCCGCGAAGCCGGCAACCAGTGAGCGCAGACTTCCCTCCAGCCCGAGCTCGGGGAGCTGGAGAGGGCGCAGCTCGCCGGCCAGACTGCGCAGGTGATCGACCAGCTTGCCCAGGTAGCGCACCACGCGGGTGAGATCGGCGCTGGCGGGCGCGTCGGCGCCGAGGCGGGTCCGGGCTGCCTCGACGAGAATGCCGATCCCGGTGAGCTCCTGACAGACGTCGTCGTGGGAGATCGAGGCCGAGGCGCTTGCGCTCCTCCTCGCGGACGCGCACCTGTCCATGCGCCAGGTCGCGCAGCTTCTCTTCGCTGGCGCGCAACGCTTCTTCGATGCGGCGGCGTTCGGTGATGTCCCGGCTGATGCCGCGGATGCCGACGACCTGGTCATGGACGTCACGGACGACCGACGTAACGGCATCGAACCAGCGGGGCTCACTGTGCAGGGCGCCTGGACGAACCTGAACCGTGTACGATGTCGGGCTCGCCCCGGCGGCGACGATGCGTCCCAGCGCTGCGGTGTTCGCCGGGTGGTCCGTCAGCACCGCGCGCAGGGGAGGCCGACCACAGTCGCTGCGTGCTTGCCCAGGTAACGGGCGGCGGCCTCGTTCACGTAGGTGAATCGCCAGTCGAGATCTGCGGTCCAGATGAGGTCGGTCGCGTTCTCGGCGAGGTCGCGATAGGCGTCGCGCGAAACCTGCAACTCGCGGGTGCGCTCGAGCTCGCGCCGTTGGTGCATGAACGCCGTCCGGAAGCTGCGAAACGAGCCTTCGGCCATCGCCACGCAGCCCAGAACCCCGATGACTCCGCCGGCGAGCGTCTGCAGCTTGGTGAGTTGGAGTCCCCCCACGGCCCCGTGAGCAGCCATGGACCGAAGGTGCCGGCAAAGAGTGCGAGCGCGACGTGCCACCGCCAGACGAAGAGGAGCGAGGCGACGACGCTCAGAGCGAAGAGCATCATCGCGATCACCGGCTCACGGCCGCCGAGGTGCATGTGGAAGACGGTGGACGAGAGTCCCAACCCGATACAGGTCAGGAGCACGACCGGCTGCAACGATCGCCGTCTCCGGGTGGCGACGCACGAGGCCCAGACTCGCGGCGACCAACACGATCTGACCCACGGCGAGCCAGAGCCCCAGGTGCGCGCGGCCGCGGATTCAAAGGCGAGGACGATCGTGAAGAGTCAGCGTCGCGCCGAGCCAGCCGAGCGCGAAGAACGGCAACTCGATCGGCGATCAGCCGCCGGTGCGCCAACACGACAGCGCGGGCGAGCCCAATGTCAGGCGTCGTGTCCATGGGGAGGTCTGAGAGGTCGAATAGGCCACGGCACCCACGATTCGTCAACGATTCCAGGTACGACGGCATTCGCCTCGGGAGTGCGGGCGCGTGAGCTCGACGCACAAGATCCGCCAGGGCCGAAGGTGTCCACCCGATGTGGCGAGATGGAGGCGAGCCCATTTTGACGCGTGCGGCGCGCGTGCCACCCCGGTGTCGATAGCGACTACGACGGGCGCCATCCCGTAAACATCGTCAACTTTTCTCGCGGTCGGGATCCACCGCACGCGCGTGTGCAGCGGCTATGACCAGTCGAGCCTCGCCAGTGAGGCGCTTCTCCCGGGAGCGTGAGCGGCGCGGTGGGCGAGGGCGGTGCGGAGCGACCTACCCAGGGCGGTCATCGCGCCCGCATACGCGGCAGGCGAACTCGAGCGTCAAGTGTGCGGGTATGTGCGGTCCGCTCAACTACTTGACGTGAGCTGATTGTTCAGCAGTCGGATTTTTTCATTTGTGCGCCAGAGCGGAGCGCGCTTTTGATCGCGACAATACTGGCGCAGAATAAATTTCGGAACACCGCTTTGTGGCTATGAAATTAGTTGACCTGTCTCCGTCTAGGATGAAACACCTAGCAAATGGCGGGGCAAGCGCAGTATCCCGGGTTTTTCCGAAATGATTATCATCCTATTTCCTAGGAGACTGGATGCGTACCGACAGCGTTCCCGAATCGATGTCCTTGGAGATCGCCCGTTGCCGCGGTTCTCCTTTCAATGGTGGCTCTCGGGGTCTTGTTGCTCAACGCCTGGCCGGACGTCGTGACCCGCGGCCTCGATGGCGCACTGACCTCATCGTTGCCGCGCACTTCGTCCTCGCATGGACCTACCTGAGGATCGTTTCCGATCCCCGCATGCGCTTGGTCCCGTGGATCGCGGGCCGTGGCTCGACACCGCCTTCGCGGCGGCTCCTGCCTCGCGCGACCGCAGGCTCGCGCAGTCCGTTCTTCGCCTTCACCGCCTTCGCGATCATCGCGGCCGCGTTCGACGGGCATCCGCGGCGCGCACCTGCAAGTCGCCTCGTGTGCGTCGCCTTCTACGTCGGTCCTGGTGCTGCTCGATCAGCACGCGAAGACCAACCTGGTGGTGATGCGCGCCGTCTACCTCGCGATCTTGAGCTACTTGGTGACGCGTTTGGCGCTACGCCGGTCCCGCATCGAGGCGGATCTCCGGAGCGTCGAGGCGGCGACGCAGCGCGAACACTTTGCACGCGAGATCCACGACGGCTGTGCCCAGCTGCTGGCCGCACTCGACGTGCAACTCGAGGCGAATCGCACGTTGATTCGCGGAGGCCGCGGGCGCCGAGGCGCTGACGGATCTGGCGCGACTCCGCGAAACCGTCCAGCGCGAGCAGCAAGATCTTCGCGCTTTTGCCCGGCGTCTCGCGGAGAACGACCCGAGCCCGACGTCATCGGTGCCGGGAGCGTGCGCGACGCGCTTTCGTCTGGATCTCCAGTGCGAGGGATCGGCGGACGTTGTGACGCACCTCCTCGCCATGGTCCGCGAGGCGCTACGCAACGTCGAGCGTCATGCCCACGCCGCCTCGGCCACCGTGCGGGCGCGAACGAACGGGACCGAGATCAGCGTCGACATTCAGGACGACGGGGTGGGTTCGCCCCCGATTCGAGGCCGCCGTGGACGATCGCCAGCCGGTCGCGGAGCTCGGCGGACTCTCTGCGAGTGCGGCGCGTGATCTCGGGCGCGTAGCTTCCATCTCCTTGCCGAAGGTCTGAGAGCAGTTGAGTTCGTCCCCGCTACGCGTCCTGATCGTCGACGACCATGAGCTCTTCCGGGCCAGTCTGGCGTCCCTGCTCCGGCTCAGGGCGGACATCGAGGAAGTGACGGAGCTGGGGACGCTCGCCGAGCTCGAGGCGCGCATCGCCGAGATCCGACCCTGACATCCTCCTGCTGGATCTGCAGCTCGGAGCGGTCGGCGATCCCCGACATCCCTCGCTTCACCGAGCCGTGGCCAAGGTCATCGTGGTGACCGCGAGCGAGCGCGTGGACGACGTGCTCGCCGCGGTGCGGGCAGGGGCCCGTGGCGGCCTTCTCAGAGCTCGCCCGGTCGAGACACTCGCTCGAAGCGATCCGCGCGGTCGCGGACGGACACGTCTTGCTTGCCGCCGTGGCTGCAGGCATCGCCTCGTGGGAGAGCTCCGCCATCCGAGCGACGACCTGTTGACCACTCCGGGAGCGGGAGATCGTAGTGTCTGGTAGCGCGCGGTCTTCGTAATCAGCGAGGTCGCCGCCCGGCTCTTCATCAGCATCGTGACGGTGAAGAGTCACCTCAGCCATGTTTTCCAGAAGCTCGGCGTGCGCGATCGGGCCGATCTCGTGCTCTACGCCGTCCGCGCTGGCCTGATCGACGTTCACGAGCCCGAAGTTGTGAGCGCGCGAGATGACATCCGAGAAGGGAACCCATCAATGAAGGCAAGGGCACTTGTACGCGTCGTCGTTACTGAGGTGTTCATCGGATTCCTGTTGGCCACGAACCTCGCCCGCGACCCACGCACAACCGGCGCCCGGTCCAGCGAGCGCGGCGCCGGCCGCCGCCGATCTCCGATCGTCCCGCTCGGGCATGCGAGCGGGAAGGTCTCTTCCCAGCACCGACCCCGACCTCGGCCCCCGCGCTCGGGCCGAGATCCGGCCAAAGTGGTGGTGGTCGTCTACAGCGACTTTCAATGCCCAGTCTGCGCGCGCGTGACCGATGCTACCCATCAGATCCCCAGGAATGGCCCGGCGAGGTGCGCGTCGAGTTCCATCAGCATGCGCTCGCATGCACGCCAACGCAGAGAATGCGCGGCGGTCGCCGCGCTCGCGGCGCAACGACAGGAAAGTTCTGGGAGATGCACGACGTGCTCTTCGCGCACCAGTCGGCGCTCGATCCGGAGAGTCTCCTCAGCTACGCGCGCAACCATCGGGCTCGACGTCGCGCGCTTTCAGAAGGACTACGCCGATCCTCCGCTGCGTACGCGTGTGCGCGCGAAGGCGCCGTGGCCGACCGGCTCGGCGCGACCGGTACGCCGGCGTTCTTCGTGAACGGCTTGAAGAGCGTCGGATGGGGCAGCTGGGACGGATTCCGCTCGAACGTCGCGCGTGAGCTCGACGTCGTGAACGGCATGCTCGCCAGATGGCGCCAAGCTCGCCGACGTCTACGCTCTGCGAGCCAAGGAGCAAGCGAAGGACGCGGCTTCCTTCAGCGAAAGTGTTCCGAGCGGCGGACTGTCGGGCCTCTTGCGCGCGCCGGCGCCGCATCGACGTCGAAGAAGCACCGCTGACGTCCCGCAAGCGGGCGTCTAGCACCCGCCGTACGCGGTATTTGTCGCGTCGCTGGCAACGCGGTCGTCGGCGGCGCGCACGCTCCGACGTTCTCGTCGACGGATGCGCGTGTGCGACGGAGGCGGCCGCGAGCTCGTCGAGATGAGACCGCGTCGCGCATCGCGGCGCAGCTTCCTGGCGCCGGCGGCCTTGGGCGAACGCTCCACGAGGCGAATCGTTCCGCACTCTTCGGCGGCACCGGTGAGCAACCCGTCGCCGTCAGGTGATCGCCGTAACCCTTGCGAGCGAAGGCAATTTCCATCCGCGCGGCGAATGGTCAGCGCGGGGGACTGGGGTCATCCACGACCATCAACGTTCCGCGAGCTCGCACCCAACGATAGGAGGGGATCTCACCATGGCCAGCACCCTTGAATCGAGCCCGAGCACTTCGATGGACAACGCGCGTGACGAACGCCCGACGCCCCATGCGTCGCTGGCGTCAACTTGCCGCGGTCGCCGCGGTCTTCGTGTGGCTGCTCGGCGCGCCAGCGACGTTTCGACCGTCCACGCGGCGGGCTGCACGCTCGACGGGCAGGTGCCGACGACCTGCCTGGCCAGAAGGACGCTCGATCAGTTCTGCAACCATGGCGCGTGCGGCGGCGGCATCTCCTACACAGCTGGAACTTCGACGACACCGAACTGGAACGGCAACAATACCGGCGACTGCCTGCGCGCTCTACGACACCGACAACGACGGGTTCGCGAACCGGGCTGTTGTGCGTGACGGTCAGGCCGGCCCGGCGCAGCAGGCGGGCAACCCCAAAGTGCTACACCTGCGCTCGACGACGCACCGGACCGCTGCAACGCCTCCGTGCTGGTCGCGTGCACGTCCGCGTGCGCTGTCACGCCTCTCGTCGCCGATCCGTTCGCCGGTGCCCGGGTCATAGACTCCAACCAGTGCGGCGGCACCGAACTGCGAGACCAAGGACACCCAAGACCACCTGCTGCATCACGGCGCGGCGACACCGGCGGCGGCTTCCATGCATCGATACCTGCTCCTATCCGTCGCAGCAGCCGAACTCGGCGCCCTCCGATTGCATCAGTCAACCCGCCGTCGTGTCAGACCAACGCCGACTGCGTCGACGCCAACCCTGCACGGTCGACGCCTGCAGCCAGACGCTCGGCGACTGCGTGCACACCGCCGGGCAACGCCGGCACGCAGTGCCGCCAGTCGGCTGGACTCTGCGACGACGCCGAGGCCTGTACGGGACGCAGTCCCGAGTGTCCCGACGACCTCCTGCACGCCCGCGGGCACGCTCTGCCGCGGCTCGACCGACGCCTGCGACGAGGCCGAGACGTGCACCGGCGTCGAGCGCCAACTGCCCGGCCGACGGTGTGCAGCCGGCCGGCACTCTCGTGCCGAGCCGATACGCGGCCAATGTGACGTCGCCGAGAACCTGCGACGGCAGCTCGAAAGCCTGCCCCGCGGACGGCGTTCGTGCCCAACAACACCCCTGCAGCGACAGCAATGCGTGCACGAGCGGCGACGTGTGCCTCGCCGGCGTCTGTACGCCCGGCGGCGCGACCGAGCTGCAGCCGACTCCAATGGGTGCACCGACGACGGCTGCGACCACGCTCGACCGGCTGCACGCACGTCAACAACAGCGACCCGTGTAGCGACGGCAGCGCCTGCACCGACGGACGACGCCTGCGGCGGCGGCATCCGTGCGTCGGCGGCGCCGGCGCCCGATTGCAGCGACAACAACGTCTGCACCGACGACAGCTGCGATCCCGCGACCGGCTGCGTCAATGGCAACAACACCGATCCCTGCAGCGACAGCAACGAGGTGTACGACGCCGGACGTCTGCAGCTGGCGGCAGCCTGCGTCAGCGGTCCAGCGCCCAACTGCGACGACAGCAATGCCTGTACGACCGATTCGTGCGACCCGGCGAACGGATGTCAGCACGACTTCCTCCCCAACTGTCAGCCCTGCGTCACGGACGCGGATTGCCAGAACGGCACGCGTCTGCGACGGCATCGAGCTATGCGTCGCCGGCAAGATGCCAATCAGGCAGCTCGCCGAACTGCGACGACTCGAATGGGTGCACGGACGACGGCTGCGATCCGATCACCGGATGTACGCATCTCGACAACAACGACGCGTGCGACGACGGGAACGCGTGCACGACGGCCGACGCCTGCAGCGGCGGCGGCTGCGTCGGCGGCCCGCCGCCGGATTGCAACAACAACAACGTCTGCACTACCGACGGGTGCGATCCTGGACGGCGGTGCACGCGACCAACAACGGCAATCCCTGCAGCGACGACAACGCCTGTACCACCGCCGACACGTGCAGCGGCGGGTCGTGCATCGGCGGCGCCGCCCCCGATTGCGACGACAACAACCCCTGCACGGCCGACAGCTGCGACCCCGTGATCGGGCTGCGTCCACAGCAACACGACGGATCCCTGTGACGACGGCAACGCGCTGCACCGAGAACGACGCTTGCGCGTGGCGGCCTCTGCCAGTCCGGTACCGACAAGGATTGCAGCGACGCCAACGGCTGCACCGACGACAGCTGCAGCGCGCCGTCCGGCACCTGCCAGTCACGTCGACAACGTGGCGACGTGCGACGATCTCGACAACTGCACCTTGAACGACGTCTGCTCCGGCGGGCGTGCCAGGCGGGCGACCCGAAGGACTGCGACGATCAAGAACGGCTGCACGACCGACAGCTGCGATGCGCCGCTCGGCACCTGCATCAACGATCCCAATACCAATCCCTGCGACGACGGCAGCGCCTGCACCGAGAACGACGTCGTGCGGGAACAGCGTCTGCGCCGGCTCGACGACCGATTGCAACGACGGCAACGTCTGCACCGACGACGGGCTGCGACCGTGCAGACGGGTTGCACCCACGTGAACAACAGCGACGCCGTGCAGCGACGGCAACGCGTGCACGACGATCGACGCCTGCGCCGGCGGCATCTGCGTCGGCGGCCCGGCGCCCGAACTGCAACGACAACAACGTCTGCACCGACGACAGCCTGCAATGCCCTGACGCGGCTGCGTCACACGGCAACAACACCGCGCCCTGCAGCGACAGTAACGAATGCACCGACGCCGGACGTCTGCACGTGGCGGCAGCTTGCGTGAGCGGTGCGGCGCCCAACTGCAACGACAGCAACGCCTGCACGACGGACTCGTGCGACCCGGCGACCGGATGTCAGCACGACTTCCTCCGAACTGCCAGCCGTGCACCACGAACGCGGATTGCCAGAACACCACCGGTCTGCGACGGCATCGAGCAATGTGTCGCCGGTCAGTGTCAGTCCGGCGCGTCTCCGGACTGCAACGACCAGAATGCCTGCACGGACGACGGCTGCAATGCGGTCACGGGCTGCACGCATCCTGAACAACAACGACGCCCGCGACGACGCCAACGCCTGCACGACGGCCGACGCGTGCAACGGCGGCGCGTGCGCCGGTGGCCCGCCGCTCAACTGCAACAACAACAACGTCTGCACGACCGACTCCTGCAATCCGGCGTCGGGCTGCATCCACACCAACAACACCAACCCGTGTCAGCGACGGCAGCGAGTGCACCAACGGCGACGTCTGCCATAACGGCAGCTGCACGGCGGGACGACGATCACGTGCAACGACTTCAACACCTGCACGAGTGATTCCTGCGATCCCGGCGCCGTCGGTGGCTGCGTGTTCAGCAACAACACGGATCCCTGCACGGACGGCAATCCGTGCACGGCGCCCGACCAATGCCTGAACGGCACGTGCGGCTCGCAACCGCGCGATTGCGCCGACACGGAAGCCTGCTCGGTCGACACCTGCGACAACCAGGGCGGCGACTTCCTCTGCGTCCACACGAACTGCTGCTCGCTGGCCGGTCAAGCCGTGCCCCGGACCCGTCGTGCTGTTCACCGTGCGGCAACGGGCGTCGTCGACACGGCCCTCGGAGAGAACCTGCGATCCGCCCGACCCGACGCTCATTCCGGGCACCGAAAACAGCGACAAGCCGCAGCCCAAGTGCCGGCCGGACTGCACCTTCTGCGGCGACAAAGTGGTGGATCCGTCGGAGGGCTCTCAGAGTGAGAGTTGTGATGACGGCAACCAGGTGTCCGGCTGTGACCCCGTGCATCCACAGAAGCAACCCTCGACGGGTGTCAGCTCAACTGCACGGTTCCCCAGTGCCAGGATCCCGCGAAGATCCTGCTGACGGACAGCCTCGATCGGCTCGACCTGCACACGCGGCTCACGACCTTCGACGTGCTCGACTTCCGCGACAAGGATCTGATCGTCGAGTTGACCGATCGTTCCGGCGTCGTTCTGTACCGCGTCTCCCTCGAGGCCGGGTCGATCGTCGGGGATCCGCTCTCCGGCAAATTCAAATATGCCGACAGGGACCGCGAAGCTCGCCGGCGGCGTCGCGAAGCTGAAGACGACGCATCACCTGGGATCCTATCGCCTCACGATTCGCACCTACGGCGACATGAACCTGGCGCAGGCGGCGATGGGCACCAACATCTACCTGCAGAATGCCGCGTCCACGCAGGAGTGGACGCTGATCGCCGAGGATTGGGAGCGGACGAAGAAGGGCTGGAGGTTTACGGGGCGTTGAGACGCCTGAGCGCGACGGGTCGTGGGGCGAACCGTGAAGGCGCGCAACGGCAAGGGGGCGAGTCGCGAAGGCTCGCCCCCTTCCCATTCCCAGCAGGCCGAGCCCCGGATCGAGAGCGGTGTGTCCCTCACCCATGACAGTGACCATCCGGGAAAGTTCATCCGCGTCGTGCTCGCGGACGACCAGGGTCTCTTCCGGCAAGGTCTGACGCTCTTGTTGAAGGCGCAACCCGACGTCGCGGAGGTGCTGGCGGTCGAGACGCTCGCCGACCTCGCGAGCATTCTCCCGACGTTTCGTCCCGACGTGCTGTTGCTCGATCTGGTGCTCGAGCGGACGTGCGCTCGCCGACATCCCGACGCTCGCCGCCGCGACGCGCGTCATCGTCGTGACTGCCAGCGACGATACCGACCAGAGTGCTGGAGGCCGTCCGCGCGGGCGCGTCCGGAGTGGTCTTCAAGCGGGCGGAGGTCGAGACGCTGATGGCGGCCGTGCGATCGGTGCTCGACGGATTCGTGTGGCTTCCGCCGGCGGTGCAGGCGCGGTTGACGGTGGACACGCGCGGCGACGTGGAAGGCCGGTTGACCGAGCGCGAAGTCCAGGTGGTTCGACTCGTCGCGCTCGGGTCGCGCAACGCCGAGGTGGCGGAGCAACTCTTCATCAGCGAGCAAACCGTCAAGACCCACCTCACCAGTATTCTCAAGAAGCTGGCGATCCGCGGACGGTCCGAGCTCGTGCTGTACGCCGCCCGCGCAGGATTGATCGGCATCAACGACCATCGGCTCTGAGCGCAGGCTCCGTGTACGGCAACCTGGTCGACGCCGACGGTTGCTCCGGTGCGTGCGAGCTCGAGTGCCCGCCGGCCCCGCTGGCGGGCTGTCGCGGCCCGGTGGCGCCCGGAAAGTCGCTGCTCCTGCTGAAGCGCCACGTGCCGGATACGGGAGACAGTCTCAGCTGGAAGTGGGCGAAAGGGGATACGACACCGCTCGCAGACTTCGGTGACCCGAGCGGGTCAGATGCGTATCGGCTCTGCATCTACGACGCGACGGGTGTCCGCGTCGGCGCCGACTGCCCCCGCCGGCGCCTCGTGCGGAACCCTGCCGTGCTGGGATCTCAACGCGAGCGGGTTCAAGTACAAGGACAAAGCGGGCACCCTGGACGGCATCGTGCAGGTGCAGCTCAAAGCGGAACGACTCCGGGCCGCGCGTCTATCCTCGTGAAGGGCAAGGGAGCAGCGCTCCGGCTGCCGCCTCACGGCGACGCTCGCGTCGCCTGTCACCGTGCAGCTCCGTCGCCCGAACGGCCCGTGAGGTTTCGAGCAGACGCGAAGCCGCTCCGTCTATTGGACCAGTTTCCCCGGCACGTAGCCGGTGAGCGCCGCCACGTACTGCGCGCGGAAGAGCGCGTCGACGTCCTGCGCATGCGTCGCGTCCTTTAGTCCGCGTATCGCGTCCACCGAGTCGAAGCTGATTGTCCGACAGCCAGCGCGTCGAGCCCGTCGCGCAACGCCGCGAGGTGCTGGCGGCCCGTGCCGCAACAGTGCGGACGCCGTCGTGACCACGTCGGCGCCCGGCGAGCAGGTACTTGACGACCTCGACGTCAGGTTTCCACGCCTCGGCTCGCGGCGAGCGAGCACGCCACGGCGCCGCGACAGCAGCGCAATCCACACCAGCGACAGCGGCAACCCGCCGGCCGTCGACAGCGGCAAGCGCATCTGGTGACGCGCAAACGTCTCGAGGTCGATGTCGGGCGCGATAGAAGCGGTTGAAGAGCACCGAGACCATCGACGCCGGCGCGCACCAGTTCGGCGGCTACGTTGCGGCAAGACGCTGAAGTACGGCGCCAGCTTGATCGGAGATGGGAATCCGCACGGCGCGCGCGCACCTGCCGGACGATCTCGATGCATCGCTGCTCAACCTCGGCGCCGCTGACACCGGTATCGATCGGGATCGAGTAGACATTGAGTTCGATCGCCGCCGCGCCGGCCTGCTCTAGGTCGCATGCGTACTCGATCCACCCCTCGGCTGGTCGTTCCGTTCAGGCTGGCGATCACCGGAATCTTCAAGCGCCTCGGTCGCGCGGCGGCAGCGTATCCAGATGACCAGATACGCCGCCGTCGTAGCCGGGCAGCTCGGGAAAGTACGAGCCGGCTTCGGCCTGGCTGTTCGAGCCATGCTCGGTCAACTGGGCGTAGGCGGTGTCTTCTGCCCGGATCTGCTCCTCGAAGAGCGACGACATCACCACGGCGGCGGCGCCGGCATCCTCGAGCCGCCGCATGCCGTCGAACGTGGCGGTGAGCGGCGATGCCGCGGCGACGATCGGGTGGGCGAGCGGCAGGCCGAGATACCGGGAAGTGAGTGTCATGATGCGGGATCCTGCCAATGAGGATGGAAGCGGCTGCCGTCGCGCGGCGCCAGGTCCTCGTATAGTCGGTAGCGCTCCTCAACGCCGACCTGAGCCTGTTCGAGCATCCGTTTCGCGGCGTCCGGATTGCGTCTGCGTCAGCGACTTGAAGCGGACCTCGTTGTAGCGGTACTCCTCGAGCGGAATGCGCGGCCGCGGCGAGTCGAGGCGGAACGGGTTCATGCCTCGTTCCCGCATCGTCGGATCGTAGCGGAACAGCGGCCAGTAGCCGGAGGCCACGGCGCGCGCCGCCTGCTTCATACCGTGGCGCATATCAGTGCCGTGCGCGATGCACTGGGAATACGCCAGGATCAGCGCCGGACCGTCGATAGGCCTCGGCTTCGCGCATCGCGACGAGCGCCTGCTCGTTGTTGGCGCCCATCGCGATCTGCGCGACGTAGACGTTGCCGTAGGCGATGGCCATCATCGCCAGGTCCTTGCGCGGCGTAGTCTTGCCGGCCGCCGCGAACTTGGCCGACGCGCCGAGCGGTGTCGCCTTCGACGCCTGGCCGCCGGTGTTCGAGTAGACCTCGGTGTCGAGCACCAGGATATTGACGTTCTTGCCCGACGGACGAGCACGTGATCGAGACCGCCGTAGTCGATGTCGTAGGCCCAGCCGTCGCCGCCCACGATCCACACCGAGCGGCGCACCAGGAAGTCCGCCAGCGCCATCAGGTTGACGGCGTCGGGATCGGTTGCGCCCTCGAGGGCGGCCTTCAGCGCCGCAACGCGTTCGCGCTGCACTCGGAAATCCGACTCGGTGACTTGCGGCGCCTGTAGGATCGCCGTCACGAGGTCGCTGCCGAGGCGCGCGGCGTGCGCCTGCGCCAGCATCCGCGCCTGCGCGCACCTGGCTGTCGATGGCGATGCGGTAGCCGAGGCCGAACTCGGCGTTGTCCTCGAACAGCGAGTTCGCCCACGCCGGCCCGCGCCCGTCGGCATTCTTCGGCCCACGGCGTCGTGCGGCAGGTTGCCGCCGTAGATCGACGAGCAGCCGGTCGCGTTGGCGATCTGCAGCCGATCGCCGAACAGCTGCGACAGCAGCTTCAGATACGGCGTTTCGCCGCAGCCGGCACAGGCGCCCGAGAACTCGAACAGGGGCTCGAGGAACTGCACGCCGCGCACGTTGGCGAAGTTGACGCGCGTGCGATCGGCCCACGGCAGCGTCTCGAAGAACTGGATGCTCTCGCGCCCGGCATCGAGATGCTGCGAGCCGGTCCTTCATGTTGATCGCCTTGACGGACGCGTCCTCCGGGCTGTGCGGCGGGACAGTTCTCCACGCAGAGCGCCGCAGCCCGTGCAGTCTTCGACGTAGACCTGCTAGCGTGAAGCGCGAGTCGGGGTAGCCGCGCGCATTGATCGGCGCCGCCTTGAACGCCGCCGGCGCGCCTTCGAGCCGGCTCTGATCGTAGTACTTGAGCGGATGACGCTGTGCGGGCATACGATCGCGCACTGGCCGCATTGGATGCAGAGGTCGGGCTCCCAGATCGGCACTTCGGTCGCGATGTTGCGCTTCTCATAGCGTGTCGTGCCGGTCGGAAACGTCCCGTCGACCGGCAGCGCGCTCACCGGCAGCGCGTCGCCGCGGAGCGCGAGGATCTCGGCGGTGACGTCGCGCACGAAGGCCGGTGCCGAGTCGGGTACGAGGCGCGGGCGTTCCCGGTGCCCATCGGCTGCCGCCGGGATGCTGACCTCGATGCAGGTTTTCGAGGGCACTGTCGATCGCCGCGAAGTTCCTCTTCACGACCTCCTTGCCCTTTCGGGCATACGTGCGCTCCGTCTCCTGCTTGATCGCGGCAATCGCCTCGTCTCGCGGCATCACGCCAGACAGCGCGAAGAAGCAGGTCTGCAGGATCGTGTTCACGCGCGAGCCGAGGCCCAGGCCCGACGGCCACCTTCGACGCATCGATCACGTAGAGCTTGAGCTGGCGGTCGACGCATCTGTTGTTGCACTTCTCGCGGCAGCTCGTCCCACACTTCGTCGACGGCATACGGACTGTTGATCAGCACAGTGGCGCCCGGTACGGCGGCCGCGAGAGTATCGAGCTTGAACAGGAAATCGAACTTGTGCACACCGATGAAGCTCGCCGACTTCAAGCAGGTACGGCGCGCGGATGGGCCGCGGCCCGAAGCGCAGGTGCGAGATGGTGTAGGAGCCGGACTTCTTCGAGTCGTAGACGAAGTAGCCCTGCGCGTGGCGGCCGGCAGGCGACGCCAGAATCTTGGTCGAGTTCTTGTTGGCGCCCACGGTGCCGTCCGCACCCAGGCCGAAGAACAACGCGCGCACGATTTCCGGCGGCTCGATGTCGACGTTCGCCTCCAGGTCGAGGCTGGTGTGCGACACATCGTCGATGATCCCGACGGTGAAGCCGCGCTTCGGGGCCGGCTTCTTCAGTTCGTCGAAGACCGCCTTGGCCATCGCGGGATCGAAGTCCTTCGACGACAAGCCGTAGCGGCCACCGACGATCGTCGGCATCGCTTTGACGGTGCCCGACGCGACGGCCTCCGCGAACGTCGTGACGACATCCAGGTAGAGCGGTTCTCCGACGCTGCCGGATTCCTTCGTGCGGTCGAGCACGGCGATGCGGCGTGATCGTAGATGGCAGCGCGGCGAGGAAGCGAGCCGCGTCCCACGGACGGTAGAGGAGCACCTGCAGGACGCCGACGCGTTCGCCGCGCGTGTTGAGCCAGGCCGCCGTCTCGTCGAGCACCTCGAACGCCGAACCGATCACGACCGCCACGCGATCGGCTTCGGCATGTCCGGAGTAGCGGAAGAGCTGATAGTGACGGCCGGTCAGCGCGCCGACGCGATCCATGGCCCGCTGCACGATCTCCGGCATGCGCGCATAGTACGGATTGCTGGCCTCGCGTGCCTGGAAGAACGTGTCGGGGTTGTGCGAGGTGCCCCTGATTACCGGATGCTCGGGTGACAAGGCGTGCACCCGGTGCGCGCGCACCCGTTCATCGTCGATCGCCGCCCGGATCTGATCGTCGGCAATCACACTGACCGTGTTCTCTTCGTGTGAGGTCCGGAAGCCATCGAAGAAAAACAGCACCGGCACTCTGGCTTCGAGCGTCGCGACCTGCGCGATCAGTGCGAGGTCGTGCGACTCCTGCACCGAGGCCGCAGCTGAGCAGCGCGAAGCCGGTCATGCGCGCGCTCATCACGTCGGCGTGATCGCCAAAGATCGAGAGCGCCTGCGTGGCGATCGAGCGCGCCGCGACATGGAAGACGCAGGGCGTCAGCTCGCCGGCGATCTTGTACATGTTGGGCAGCATCAGCAGCAGGCCCTGCGAGGCCGTGAAGGTCGTGGTCAGCGCACCGCTCTGCAGGGCGCCGTGCACCGCACCGGCGGCGCCGCCTTCCGATTGCATCTGCTGGATGATCGGCACCTGGCCCCAGATGTTCTTGAGGCCCTGCGCCGCCCATGTATCGGCCAGCTCCGGCATCGTGGACGAGGGAGTGATCGGGAAAACGGCGCAGACCTCGTTGACCCGATACGCAATGTGGGCGGCAGCCGTGTTGCCGTCCATGACGACCAACTTCGCGGACATGGCGGGCTCCTACGTGCGGACGACAAAACGGGCGGGCACACGTTCCGCGGTGCCGGCCGCCGTCGAGCCCGCTCTCCGGCGTCATGTCGATCGCATGACACGGACATTGTTCGAAACAGGCCGCGCAGCCAGTGCAGAGCTCGAGCTCAACGCGATAGAAGCGGCCTTTGCCGAGCTTGACGATCGCCTGCTCGGGACACGCCGCGTAGCAGTTGTCGCACTCGAAGCAATTGCCGCACGACAGGCAGCGCGCTCGCCTCGTAGCGCGCCTCGCGTCTCCGACAGGCCCGAGACGATCTCGTCGAAGCCCGGTCCGCTGCGCGTACCGGCAGTTCCGGCGTGCTCGCGCGCTGGCCGCATCGAGGAACACCGTCAGGTTCAACTGTTCGAACGGAATCAGCGGATGCTGCGGCGGCTTCTCGTAGACGCTGCCGCGCAGCCACGCGTCGATGTGGCGCGCCGCCTTCTTGCCGTGGCCGACCGCGGTCGTCATGGTCCGCGCGCCGCCGATCATGTCGCCGCCAGCGAAGATGCCGTCGGCCGCGCGCATCGAGCGCGTCGACTTCGACGACATTGCCGCGGCCGATCTGCACATCCGGGCACGCTTCTTCAGAAACTCGACGTCGGAATGCTGGCCGACGGCCAGCACCAGCGAATCGGTCTTGAGCGTCTGGAACTGTCCGGTGCCGACGCAGCCGGTGCCGTCCGGCAGCATCTCCATCTGCTCGACGACGATCTCGTCTTCGCCGAACTGCTTCACCGTGGAGAGCCACTTGATCTTCACGCCTTCGGCGAAGGCTTCCATCGCTTCGTACGGATGCGCCTCCATCTGCGCCTTGTCGAAGCGGAAGATGATCACGGCTTCTTCGGCGCCGAGCCGCTTGGCGATGCGTGCCGCGTCCATCGCGGTGTTGCCGCCGCCGACGATGCCGACGACGCGTCCGAGCGACTGGCGCGCGATCCTGCTCGACGCGCTCCATCAGCGTGACGGCGTCGATGATCTTGCCGCCGTCCATGGCCGGAATGTCGAGGTGGTTGGCGACCTGCGCGCCGATCGCGAGGAACACCGCGTCGAACTTGCCGGCCGCCTTCTCGGCGAGCACGTCGGTCACGCGAGCGTTGCGCACGATCCGTCACGCCCATCGCTTCGATGCGCGCGATCTCGCTTGCCGAGCCCCTCGCGCGGCAGGCGGTAGGCCGGAATGCCGTAGTGCATCATGCCGCCCGGCTCGGGGTTGGCATCGCGGATCTCGACATCGTGGCCGAGCCGTCGCAGCTGATACGCGCACGACAAGCCCGCCGGTCCGGCGCCGACCACCAGCACGCGCTTGCCGGTCGGACGGCCCGTGCGCGATCGTCCAGCCCTTCTCGTTGGCGAGATCGCCGAGGAACCGATCGAGCGAATGGATCGAGCACTGCCTGGTCGAGCGAACTCCGGTTGCAGGCGCTTTCGCAGGGGTGATAGCACGCGCGCCCGTGCGTGCCCGGCAGCGGGTTCTCCTTCCATGTATTTCCGCCACGCGCCCTCGTAGTCGCCCGCTTGCGCGAGCGCCGAGCCAGGCCTGGATGTTCTCGCCGGCCGGACAGGCGTGATTGCACGGCGGAAGGTGGTCGACGTAGACCGGCCGCTGCCAGCGGCGCGCGCCGGCGCCGCGGCCGATGGTCTCTTTGTAGGCCGGGGTCAGATCCTTTGGAACGAGGCTCATGCGCGCTCCCTCGATTGCGTCGAACGAGATCGCCATGCGCGCCAAGGCGCGGACCATCTGCTTCAGTGCCCAGGCTACCCGGCTGGTGAGCGGCGCGATCGCTGATTCAGGCCGGTGGTTGATGGGCATCTTTACCCGCGCTTTCGAGCCGGTCCGTTGACCCTAGTTGAAGTCGCACGTTCGGCGTTTCCTGCCGTTTGCCCACACGCAAGTCGATAGTCAACTGTAGCGGGTTTTCGCTGGGCCGGGTTGACAGGGTGCCCGCTGCCTGAAGTGCCTGTACTGCCGTTTCGCCACAGATTCGGCCACGACGGCTTTTACTGCGCCATCCAATCTTGTGGCGTATGGGCGACTCCGTCTTTGATGGTCCATCATGCAGCACTGGCCGCAGCGCGCCAGGTCCGTCAGCGGACCGATCGCGAACGATCCATCAGGTCAGCGCGCTTGCCGACTCCCTACTGTCCCGATTCTGATCGGCGAGACCAAGCATTCTCGGCGGGGCGCGCGGTTGCAGCCACGATCGCCGCGCCATCGCTTCCGGGAGCCCCGCCTGATCGAGGCGAGATCGATCTCGCCGGGGCGTCGTTGGTCCGTGGAAGTGATAGATCGCGTCCGGCCATGGTGAAGGCGCGTCGGTTCCCATGACGACCGGCACACCAGCCTCCGTAGAGCCGGCGGACGTTGCGCTGGCTGTGGTGGAGCCCGTCCAACAGCGTGCGCTGCGTCCACGGGTAGCCGCGAGCGACGTCCACAGTGTTGTTGCCAGAGCAGTTCTCCGGTGAAGCGCTCCGATAGTCCCGCGCACTCTAGCGAGGGAGAGTGAATGGGAGACTGACACTCTACGCCAGTGACATAAAGGCCACCGGCTAAGCTGTTTGCGGGCTAGGAGGCACCGCCGCTTGCGCTTCTTGCTGCGTCCAGGGATCCGGCTTCACGCTCGTGGCCAGCGGCGCTGAGGCCGTTGGTGCGCACCCAGCGGCCCGCCTGCTTTCATTGCCAATAAGCATCGTGGTCGAATGAGCGCCGACGTCGCCGCCGTAACCTCCGAACGCTTTCAGCAGGCGATCGGATGTCTCCCTTGCTTCCAGTGACGAAGGTCCAGCCGTCGCCGGCGCCAAAGGCGGTAGCAAACGTCCGGAGCCGCTCCGGCCGGTCAACCGTGGGGTCGATGCTCACCGAGATGAGGCCAGATGTCGCGTCTCGACTCTGTCGGCCAGCTCCCGCTGTATCGCGCGCACTGGCCATCGCGAGCGGTGGGCAGACGATCGTCGTGCATGACGTAGAAGATGAAGCTGATGGCGACCTCGTCTTACCCTTGAGAAGATCGGAACGAAATCGCAGGCTGCGACCGTACTGGTCATAGATGAGCACGTTCGGGAATCGTCGGGCTGAAAGTCACGTCGGCGTCGATACGCGAGGGCGCGGGAGCGCACCCGCTCGCGACCGTCCGCGCCGCGGCCCACAACGAGACTCCAGTGTGCTGAGGCGGCGCAGGAGGCAGGCGACGAAGGGAAGCGCTCAGCATGTAACGTTTTGTCGGCATCGTTGTCCAGCCTTCCGGTGTCGCGCGCAGCACGCACCACACGCGCAGCGCTGAACGCGGTTGCCGTTGAGCCTCGGGCGCAAGGTGCCTCACCCACCTTCGCCAGCCAGCCCGTCACCTGCCTGAACTCTTCCGAGCCGGGTCCAGTGCGACGATATAAGCGCCGGGAGCGCCGATGTGGCGCCCGCGGCCGAGACCGGATGCGGGGCGATCAATCCGCTGTCGAAGTCGGAGATCCTCGAGCGCCGCCACGAAGGTCGAGCGGGTGAGGCCTCGCCCGGTGCGCTTCAACGCATGCGCCAGCACCTTGAGCCGAAAGCCGAGCGCAGCAAGGTTGCCACGCCATGTACGTGGAGGGCAGAGTGATGATACGCATCGGCGAGCTTTGCGGTACTCCTCGAGGGCGGCTTGGCGTCTGATCCGGAACGGCGAGACTTGGCAGCGCGATGAAGGTGCGATCCATCAAGACCTGCGGCAGGCGCGAGGTCTCGTTCGTCGCGAGCGATCCTGGCACGAGCAGGGCCGAGTTCCATTCGGATTGCCGCCAGCTCCGTCGCGATCTCCACCATGTGCTCACCACCCGTCGCGCAGCAGCGCGCGGATCGCCGGATCGAGCGCTTCAGTTCGCCGCACGATGCCTGGCCCCTGCGTCGAGGCCTTCGCGATCGAGATTCACGGTCGGCGACGCGCCAACCGACCTCGGTAGCGCCAGTCCCGGATTCTCTCGTGACGACGTTGACGCGGCACCGCTTCTGCCGAATGGACGATGGCAAGCGACGGCCGATGTGCGCTAATCCGTTGCAGTAGCCGGCCGCGATGGTGCGGGTGCCGTCGACGAGGGCGCGGGCCTGCTGCTCGACGCCGGAAAGAAGATAAGAACGCCACGGCGGCCGGCGCCCGAGAGCTCCGGGAAGATCGTGAGTGGCCCGGTGAACGGGACGCCCCGGTCGCTCAGCGATGCGACAACCGCTCCCGTTGTTACGGTGCCCGCAAGGGAGACCGCCCACCGTCGCGAAACTGGCGCCGCATCCTGCAGGAACGTGTCGACGCTCCTCTTCGTGCGTGTCGGACGCAATGCCGCCGATCTGCGCCACGCTCGGCTCGAGCTTTCGTCCGTAGATCCCTCCCTGCGCATTCCGGCGCATCGAAGTACGCCGCCAGCACGCGCCTTCGCGGCGTCTCCAGCCTTGCGCGAATGGACCTGCGGCGGGGACCACCGTGCCGAGCGCGGATCTCGAATCAGGAGCTTGCCGGACGTACGACGTCCGTCGACAGATGTTTGAGGATACTGCGTCAACGCGTCGATGTCGGTGTGTGACATCTGCGGAAGCGGGGCATTGCCGCATGCAGCGGATTGCCCGCCGGATCGATACCCAGGAGACGGCGCGCACCAGCAGCCGCTCCGTGTACGGTGGGTGCGTCCTGCCGCTTGGATGGCTGACGCCGTAGGGCGGTCAGCGCGCACACGTGATGTCCGACGTCACGACGGCGCCTTCCGTTTTGCCACGCGCGTCGCTGCCATGACAGTTTGCGCAAGCCGGCAGCACGGCCGATGCCTCGATCGGCGGCGTGCCGACGCGCCTTGATCGTCGTCGCCAGCCCGAAGTAGATGTCCTTGCCGCGACGCTCTCCTCGAATGTCAGCTCGTCGCTGCGTTCCGGCTGCATGGCCCTCGGCATTGTGGCCTGCCGATACCAGCAGCGCCAGGGTGAGAGGAAGCTGAGCGCGAGCCACGGCCTCGCGTTCGATGCCGTCCGGTCCTCGGCCGCAAACATGCGCGCTACCTCGCGCCATCACCCTTGTCGTCGAGCACGCTCTCGACAACGCGGATGAAGCGGGCGGTGTCGGCGAGGCTGAGGCCTTCTTCCACAGACCGGTCGCGTCGTTGCCGATGATCATTAGGTTTTGTGCGCCTCGGGATTCCTCCGCTCACTTGGCTTTTGTGAGGGGCGACGTCCACCGTTCTCGCGTGCCGCCGAGGAAGAACCAGCCCGGCCGGGCTTCGACCTTCTCCGCGTACGCGCGCAACCGATCGACTGTGTCCGTGGACAGGATGACGCTGAGCGAGATGATGTGAGCGTCCTTACCGAATGATCGCCAAGCCACGCCTGGATCTTCGCCAGACTCCGGTTCATGACCGGACAGGCGCCGGTGCAGGACGTGAAGAAGGGGATGACGATGAGCCGTGCGGCCCTTGATGAGGTCGCTGTAGAAGCGCGTATTGCCGTATGGTTGACCAGTACGACATCGATGAAATAGGCACCGCCATGGCCCAGCAAAGCGTCCGACTGAACAGCAGCCGATTGCGCGAGCGCGGCCGACGGCCATATCTGTTCGGGCCTCGACACAGCATAAGCGTCAGCGCTAGCACGAAGACGACCGCCGGAGGTACGAACGGACGCGCACGCATCCTGCCTGCTGACGTGCAGATCGGTGAGACGAATCCATATTCGTAAGGCGAAACCCAGAACAGGGCGTCACTGGCGGTGTGATTGTGAATGACGTCGTGAACGTGGGACGCAGGCGGGCCAGGTAGGCCGCGTGCGGTAAAGCGCACTTTCACATCCACCCATCAGGCGCGTCTAATAAGAGCGAGCCTCACTCGTTCGTCTCCCACGCGGCCAGCTGTTCGACGCCGTTTGGGGCGCAGTTCTTGTCGTCGAGCCCCTGCGCGCTCATTGTGTGTACCGGCTCGTCTCGTTCACTCTCTTGCCAGGTCGGACGATTTCATCATGCGCTGGGGCACACTCGCAGGCGCATGACGACATCGCCTTCTCCTGGGGCGACGACCTGCGGAAACCGCCTCCGCAGCTCGAGCTGCTTGAGATACGGGCCGATCGGATCGCGCATATCGATTCCGGCTACCGGCTCCGCAGTCACTTCCACGGCCAGCCTCCTGTTCACGCTCACGCCGCGCAGCGGAGGGCGGCGCCTGTGACGCGGCACCGCAGGGGCGGCATCGCCGATTGCGGCGGGCCGCACGTCGGCACTGATCTGATCGATCTGGAGGCCGAGCGCGATCTCGTTCCGGGGCTGCACGCTCGCCCGAGATCCCTTCCAACCAACGCCGCCTGATCTCTTGGGCCGGCCTCGCGACCGATGCGCACCAGCCGCCTGCGGCTTCGCGCGCAGCACATCACGACGATCGGCAGCGCGTTCGCCTGGGCGGTGCCGGAGGCGGCCGTGAACAGCGACGGCCTGGCGCCGCTCGATGTCCTGCGTGCGATGAACCGGCGCGATATGTGATCGCTTTCGCCGGAGGCGAGCCAGGATTCTGGGCCAGCCCGCTGGCTCCGCACGTCGGCGCGCGCCGTTCGTCTTCCGGCACGGTCGGCAGCGAGGAGCGATTCGCTGTGCGAGCCGCCCATCGCCGCACAGCCTCGACCGGAGGACTACGGCCTCCAGCGGGATCGTTCCCACCAGGCCATCTTTACGGTACATCGCTCGGCGTATCCCGGTCACCGACTCGCTGTCAGCGCAGCTTCACAACACTGCGTATCGGGCGCTGGGGCGTGCCGGCGCTCTTCGTGCCGTTCAGGCGAGGAGCATTTCGCCCGCTTCTGGCGCGACATGATCGACTGCGACCGGCGCTCAGGCGGCTCGGCGTGTCAATCAAGGGCCTCACGGTCGTGTCGCCGCACAAGGAGATGGCGCTCAAAACCGGGCCTCGTGCGAGCGCCATGGTTCGACGCGCCGGGTCCGCGAACATCGTTGTCAGAGACGGGCGCGGGGTGGCGTTCCGGACACCACGGATCCCCGAGGGACGTTGTCGTGGCATTGCGCGAGCGCGGGATCGCCATCAGGCGCCTGAAGACGGCCGTCATCGGGTGTGGTGGTGCAGGCCGCGAAAGCCGTCGCTGGCGGCGCTCGACCTACCGCTGGCGCTGACGTCACGCTGGTCAACCGGAGCCTCGACCGCGGCATCGCGCGCACAACGGCGGCTTCAGCTGCCGTTCACGCCAGCTCGCCGGGTTCTCGGCGCGCGACTATTCGACGGTCGTCAATGCTACGCCCGTCGGCCGGGATGGCGAATCGCTGCCGTTCGACCTCGCGCAGAGTGCGCAAGGGCGGCTCGGTCGTTGACCTGGCGTACGGTCGTGAAGAGACACCGTTGATCCGCCGGGCACACGCGCTTTGGGCCTCACGTCCGTCGACGGCCTCGAGGTGTGCCTCATTCAAGGTCCGCCAGCAGTTCCGAATCATGACGGGGCTCGACATGCCCGCGCCGGCATCAGCGGAACGGCGAGAGGTTCGCCCGAAGTCTCTGTTCCGCGTCCCGTTGCGGAACGCCTGGGACACGAGATGCCATTCTGCGGAGACGGAGACCCGCGGCGCACCTGCAATACGCGCGACGCGACGAGCAGTTGGATCCCGGGCAAGGGCCGCACGAGGGTCGATCCGTCGCCGCTGCTGGGTGACTGGATCAACACAAATGGCACTACGACCGGCATAGCCCGCGTGGCGATCTCGCGTGACCGAGACAGCGTGAGCATCTCCATCTGGCCGGCCGAGATGCCCTCGCGTGCCGACCCTCGATACCGGGCGACCGCCGACGTCGTGTACTCGAACGGCCCGACCGCGACGGCGGCAATGGCTCTCTCCGCGAGCTACAAGGACGAGTCCCTGGACACGCAGCTCGAGGGCGAACCTGAGCTTGGGCCTGCTTGTCATCGCCACCTGCCACACGTTCAGGAACGGTGGAGGACGATCGAACTACTTTTCGCGCGAGGATTTCTTTCACTACGCAGGAGAGCCCTCGATCTAGGACGCTGCGCCCGGACGACGCCCGGGGCGGTCACGCGCACCGGCGGCCGGTGATGGCCGGTACGAAACCGGATATGGAAAGCACACGACATGGACTCGCTCAGGACGCTCGAGGCGATGAACGGAGCCGCTGACGAGGCGCGCGCGCCCGGTCGAGTCGATGCCACTACGTTCATAGGGTCGTGGACGTCGACCAGCCGGGATACGCAGGGCATCGCGGGGCTGCGGATTCGCGAGGAGGGAGGCCAGCTGTTCCGTGCGCGCGTTCGGCGCGCGTGCGTCCCCTTCACACTGTGACTGGGGCGAAGGCGCCCAAGCCGAGGTCTTCGCCGACGATCCTCGTTCTGACGCGAGCCTATGCCTTTCACCGCACCGTTCGATCTCGGCTTCAAAGAGACGCCCAGATGCAGGCCAAGGTCGAGGAAGGCGTGCTTGTCGTCGCGAACTTCAATCGATCTCAAGGATGGCAGCGGGCGCGCGAATTTCTTTTCGCGTGAGTTTTCCTTCTGGCGGCCGACCGAGCGCGATCACGATGCCTGGACGGAGGCGCGGCCATGAGCGCTGGCGAGTTGCCCGCGGCGTCACCGCAACACCCTCCCGACGAGCGCAGCGCCCATGTTCGGCCTCGATCTGACGCCCCAACAGCAGGCGCTGACCGGCCGCAGTTCGCGACGCTGGCCGCTCGCTGCAGTTCGCGCCGCGCGCGGCGCCACTACGACCAGACCGCCACGTTTCCTGCCAGACGACTTCGACGATCTTTTCAAGGCCGGCTCCGAACGCGCCGACTGTGCCCAAGGAGCACGGCGGTCTTGGCCTAGGGCCCCATCGGAGGCGACGCGTTCACGCTCTGGATGATCACCAAGGAGATCGCCAAAATCGGATTTGTCGCTCGCCCGCTGCTGGGAAGGGCACGCCAATTCCCCTCGCGATTCTCGATGGCATGGCCACCGAGGAGCAGAAGGCGCGGTGGTGGTTCGACGGGAGGTCGTCGCGCGAGGCGACAAATGGGGTGGCCTGGAGCGGGGGCCGCAGGCGCGCGCCCCGGGCGAGGTCATGCCGTACGGCACTGGTGGTGACGAAGGTCGATGGCGGCTATGTGGTCAACGGGACCAAGGTGTTCGCGACGAGTGCGACCGCGGCACAGTGGGCCATCCCGCTGCGAACCTCGACGGCCCGGGGCGGCGTTCCGTCACGCGTCCGGGCCGATCGACTCGCAGCGCCTGCTGTGCTGCGATTCGGCCGGATCCGAGCGTCACCGCCGACGGCTCGTGGTGGAACCCGATCGGGGATGCGGGCGACCGATAGCGCTATCGCGTCCGCTTCGTGCAGACCTTCGCCATCCCGGACGCGAACTCGATCGGCTATCCTGGCCAGTACATCAAAGAGGCCTGGCAGACCTGCTTTGTCCACACACTACGCTGCGACGTTCGTCGGCGCGTCGGAAGCGGCGTACGAGCTCGCGCGCTCCTCGACCACGTCCCTTGCCCGGAAGAAGACGGCAGACCCAGTTGCGTCCAGCATCACATCGCGGCGATGTCGATCAACATCGAGACCGCCCACCTGTGGCAGCGCGGCGTCGCACGCCTGTGGGAGTCCGGGCAGCGGGGAGCGGGCGCAGCTCGCGGGCAGCCGAGCTGCGTCACGTCATCGAGGCATCTCGCCGAGGACGTTGTAAAGCGCCGCATCCGCGCGTGCGGCGCGCGGTCGCTGAACCGTCCGAGCGCGCTCGAACGCATCTATCGCGACCTTTCGTTTTACGTCCGGCACGGCGCGCGACGATCACATTCTGGCGGCGATCGGCGGGTCATTGCTCGGGGCAGAACCAGCGACTCCATCGTTCTACGCGCCCTGAACGCCGGCGCGCCTTCGAGTGGTGCCGCGACCGGTCGCTCTCCAGCGTCGGGAAGGCCGGATCTACGACCTCGGGATCTGGTCGCTCGCGTGCGGCTGCTTCCTCTTCTATCGCGCCCTTTTCGGCGTTGGCGAGAGGGGGCGACGAGATCGGGGTCTGCTCGGTATGGACGTTCCTGCATCCCCCGCGGAGATGCCTCCCGGCGATCGGCTTCGCCACAGCCACCGTGACGACCCCGCCGTCGTGACGTCGCTTTGGCTGGTGGCGCTACCGCGCCTTCACGGTCGGCTCGTGGCGGCTGCCATGGCAGGCGCGGCGGCGCTGCGGTCGTCGCCGGCCTCGCCTGGCGGCCGCCATCACTCCACGACCACGCTGATGTTCACATTCAAAGGCGTATCGATTGTGCTCGCTGCTGCTCGCCATGCGCGGCGGCGTGCTCGATGCTGGCTCCTTTGCTCGATCTCGTGTTCGCGCACGACCAGTTCGGTGGTTCGCCTGGATGGGGGTTCGCGCGCTCCGTCTGCGCCGTGACGGTCAGCGCCTTCCTTAGCAAACCACAACAGCTCAGCTGGGAGCCTCGCGGCGACGGCGGGGACGTATCTCTTTGGCTACGTGGTCCGCCTCCACTGCGCCAGCACGATCGCCAAGTCACCTGATAGTGAGACCTCCCGCCGCTATTTTCGTCGAAGAGCAGCTCGTGGCGATGACGGCGCTAGTGGCTCTGCCGCTGGTGCTGGCCCGCGTGGGGACACGGGGATCGCCCCGCACATGCGTCAGCGGGCTCACGACGTTTCTGGCGACGCCTGCCTGTCTGGCCAGCGCTCGGCATTGTGGCGCGTTGTACGCCGCGCTCTGTTGCTGCGGCACGCCTTCATCTATCTCGGATCGCCGTGAGAATACCTTCTGCCAATCACGGTCAATCCGGTGCCCGCGAGCCTGCTGGCGGGCGTCTTCGCCGGGTTTGCCTTGACCGCGCTTTTCCGGCGCGCTCCACTCCAGCACGCACGAGCTCTGCGGGCGCGGTGGCACGATTCTCCCCGCCATTCTGGTCCTCTCGCCGGCACATCATGCGCTCGAGGCCTTTTGCGGCCTGGAGGCGTGCATCGCGGCCGCTCGTGGCCGCTCAACGCGCCGTCGGCGCACTCGAGACCGGCGGACGGACAGCTGAGATTCCACTGGAAAGCATGTCGTCGGCTTCGGCGAAAGCCATCGCGGCGCCGCTGCCCGCGCCCGGCAGTCGGGCGTCCCCCGATCTGGCGGCGCACGTCGCGCTCTGCAAGCGATGCGGAGGCCTGCGGGATCGAGTCGCTCCCTGACCGCGCGTTCGGCTTCCATCGGCCAGAATCCGATCGCGCTGGCCGCGGCACTCGGGGTGCTCACCGAGCGCGTCAGGTTACATGGTGGCCGTCCGATCGGGCGTCAGCTCGCCAACCCTCCGTCGTCCAGCAGATCCAACACCGTTTCGGTGCTGACTCCAGGAGCGCATCTGCCTGAACATCGTCGCGGGACACACGCCCGGAAGAGCTGGCAGTACTACGGCGACTTCCCTGGCGCACTGCGAGGCGATATGAGCGCACGGACGAGTTCCTCACACCATCTGCCGCCGCTTCTGGAGCGGCGAGGAGTCCAATCACGTTTACCGGCCGGCACTACGCGATCGAGAACGGCCGGTTGGGCCACGCCGTTCGTCTCGGATGAGCGAGCCTCGCCTGAGATCTTCCTCGAGTGGCAGCTCGTCGAGTGCCGAAGCGCTGGCCGTCAAGCGCGCCGACTGCCTCTGGCGGCTGCCTCGACACGCCCGGAACGACTGGCGCCGCGCATCGCGCCGATCGTCGACACCGGCTACCGAAGTGGGCCTGCTCGTCACCGATGATTGCGCGACCGACGAGAGGGGCAGCCGTGGACGCGGCCGACGCGATGGTCGAACGTCTGGGCGCCGCGCCGCAGCAGGCACAGCGCGATTTCGCGCGGCGCTCCGCGACTCCGTCGCGTTCCGGAGCACCCTACGACCTCGCCAGCGCCGCCGAGTCACGGGTGGCTCGGCCCCTACTTTGTGGAGCCCGGGGCTGTCCCGTATCTCGGGTGCCCCTGCCATCGCGCTCGTCGGATCGGCAGATGACCTGTGGCGACAGCGATGATCGACTACGCGCGGGTCGGCATCACTCTCAGTTCCTGTTCACGCCCGACATCGACCAGATGACGTTCTTCAGTGAGGCCATCCTCCCGTTGGTGAGGGCCAGGGAACGGAGACGCGCGGCGAGTCCGGCTCCGGAGGCCCTGCATGTGAGCACGCCGCATCGGGCGGTGCGGAATCAGGATCCTCGATCATGCTGCGCTTCCACTGGCGGTTGCCACAGGGCGGGAGAGCGGGCCAACGCATCGCGCGCGTACCAGTCGAGCTCGCCGACACCGGTCTGCCCGACCTTGACGTACAAGTGCCGTTCTCCAGGGCGGCCGAACAATGCGGCATCGATTCTTCGCTCATCGACTTCGCCTGTCGAAGCCGGATCCTGTCCCGCTGGCGGCGACGCTCGGGATGGCGACGACGAAGATGCGCATCATCGCGCACAGGTCCGGCTGTGCCCCACGTCCTTCGTCCAGCAGATGGGCACGCTCTCCAGCCTGATCGGCGGCCGCTACTCCCTGAACATCGTCGCCGGTCACTCGCCCGCCGAGCAGCGCGGGTACGGCGATACGCGCTGCACGCACAACGAAGCGTTACGAGCGGACGGAGGAGTACCTCAACGTGTGTCCACGCCTTCTGGAAAGACGGCCGTGATATGTCAGCTTCCGCGGGAAGTACTACGAGATCGAGCACGGCCGGGTGAACACGCCGTTCACGATCGACCAACAGAACGCGTTCCCTGAGATCTACATCGCCGGGAACTCCCCCAGCGGCCAGGCGCCTCAGCATCTCGCAGGGATCCTGGCTGCATGCGGCCGCCCGATCTGCCGGAGAAGTGCGGCGGCGGACGTCGGTCCGGTGCCGAAGAGCGGCAAAGAGGTCGGGCTTCGCTTATCGAGTCGTGTCGGAGGGCCGAAACGCGCAGCGAAGGCGGTCGACGCGGCGCACGCGCTGCGGCGGGATCTGCAGGGGACGCAGTTCGACGACAAGGGCACCGAACGCGAGTTCATCAAAACGCGGCGACTCGCTCTGGATGAAGGCCGTTCACGAAAATGGCCAGCAAGGAGTGGCTGAGCCCCGTTCTGTGGACGGGCGCCGTGCGCTCCACGGGAGCCGCCACCATCGCGCTCGTCGGCGCGCCCCAGGACATCGCACGTCGGCCATCCTCGACTACCGCACGCGCCGGCGCGTGTCGCAGTTCATTCTCTCCGGCTGGCCGAAGCTCGACGAAATGCGCTTCTTCGGCTCGCACATCCTGCCGCTGGTTCGGGAACGGGAGCGGGAGCGGCACACCCTGGCGCCCGCGATCGCGACGGTGCAGTGGGACGCATGAGCGGCCAAGGACCGATCGTCTCAGTGATCGTCCCGACGTTCAATCGCGCGAAATACCTGCCCGACGCGCTCGACGGCGCATCTTTTGCGGCAGGGGCATCGACGGCCTGGGGCGATCGTGGTCGACGACGGATCGACTGGATGAGACCGAGGCCGTCGTGGCGTCCAACGCGCCGGCTCTGCCGTTCACTACGTGCGGCACAGCGACATCGGAGGTGCGGCTGGCTGCGCGAGAAACGCCGGCGTCAGCGGCTTTCGCCGCCGAGGCCGATTCATTTCGTTCCTGGATTCAGACGATGTCTGGATGGCCGGCAAGACTTGAAGAACCGAGATTGGCGGTATTGCGACGAGCACCCGGCCGTCGACGCGGTTTATCTCGGACAGTGAGCGTTGGAGGAAAACAAACTGGTGTGCTCGTCCTGGCTGGCGGATCAGGGAGTCTCTTCGTTGTCCGGCGAGACAACCGGACACCTCTGCCGCCAATTCCACGCCCGAGAGCAGGTAAGATCTTCGCCACCTGCTCGCTCATCATCGAGACGGGACGCGCTCGAGCGCCTCGGCCATCCACCGTCCTGACACCTCATTGGAGACGCACGAAGACATGAGAACTTCGCCATGCGCATGTACCACGGCTGCTCCATTCTGGTCGTGCCGAAGGCCGATGGCCCAGGTCAGACGTTTCGATGACGGTTCGCGCGTTGGCCGGCCGTTGCCTGGTACGGAGTACCCACCCGCGGTCAAACGCGAGCGATGGCAGACCGGCGGTATCACGCATCTACGAAAGGCCCTGCGCTTACGCGGTTGGCCGGCGATCGACGCGCTGCCGTTCATTCATCCAGGCCGCGAGACGCGACGCGGCTCGCGACTTCGCCGATGTAACCCGACCGGATGGCGCGCGCGCTGGTCTCGCGTCCGCTGGTCGGTCTCCGAGCTGAGGCATCGCCGCATTCGGGAGCGCCGCCACGACCGCGATGCATGGTCTCCTGCCCGAACTGGGGACGCGCGCTGCTCAGGCACCTCAGAGCCTCGCGAGTGCGACGTCAGATGTCGGCGGCGGCGGAAGCGCGTGCCCCTGCGGAGTGGCGTGTCGTGAAGCGCCACATCCCACCGGGACGTTGGCCTCCTGACCGGTGGTTCACGCTGCGAAGTGTGCCTGAACCTGGACCGAGAGCCGGAGCGATGGGCACGCATGCGGGAAGCGCTTCGCGAAGCTACGGGATTTCCGGACGTGGGTGAGGTTCAGCGCGATCGACGGCGAGCGCATCGACGTCCCATCGCGCTGGCAAGGGACGGTAGGTGCATATGGCTGCCATCAGGCGCAATCTCGCCGTCGTCAAGCAGGCACGCGAGGGGCAGGGATGGCCCGACGTCTTTGCTCTTCGAGGACGATGTCGTCTTCGATTGACAGCTTGAACGCGAAGCTGTCGGGATTCAGCGGCCCAGCTCCCAACTCGACTGGGACATGTTGTTCTTCGGCGGGATGCATCGCGAAGCACCTCTCTTCCGGTGTGCGAGAACGTCTGCTCAAGCTGGCCGGCTCCACGTCGACGTACGCCTATGCCGTCCGCAGCACGGTGTACTCCTGCGTTTCGCGAAACCCATGCCGAGAGCCGGGGCCGATAGACGTCCGCAACAAGCAACTTCAGGAGAAGTTCAGCTGCTATTGCTTCTTTCCGCACCATGGCATGGGTAGACGGCGGCCCGTCGGACACCCAGGGTCGACCGGTCAACCCCTGGTGGCTGCGCGACTCGCTGATTCTCGGCGGCGCCCTGATCGATGACCTGCAGGCGCGTACGCTGATCGTGATTCCGCATGCCGACGGTCGAACGCCGAGCTTGACCCGTCGCAACCTTGCGTCACGGCAGGGGCGTATCGCCGCCATCTGAAGCACGCCACGATCGTGATCGTCGACCAGGGCGCGGCCCTCGACCGTGCGCTCGTGCCTCCAGCCTGCGAGCACGTGTCTCTCGGCCACGACGGCGACTTCGACGCAGCCCAGTGCTTCAACGAGGGCATCGCGCGGTTCGGCCGTCACAAGCGACTTCTATGTCTGCGCGGACCGGGACATCGTCCCGACCTGGGACATCCGCGCGCATCTTCTCTCAAGTGTCTCGAGCACGATCTCGCGAGCCTGCCCGCGAGGTGATCGATCTGACGGAAGGACTCCGCGCGTCGTGGTGAGCCAGAAGCCCCACGCGGGGACGGCCTACGCGCCCCGGCCGCGCCACGGTCTCTGCGCGGAAGGGTGCGTCGTCACGAGGGACGGGTTTCAGAGGAGTGGCGGCTGGCACCAGGCTGGTGCCAGGGGTGGCCGCACGCCGCCCTCGCTGCGCGACGGTCGGCCGGGTTGTCACTCTTCGACTCACCGGCGTTCAGGCATGCGACTGTTCTGCGCGGCGCAGACGAGCGAGCGGCCTGAGCGGCGTGTGCTGAGGACGACGCTGGTGGTGTCGTCGATGCGTGGCGGCGGTGCCGAGCGCGTCCTGTCGCGCATGGCGAACTACTGGGCAGAGAAAGGGCTGGCCCATCACGGCACTTACGCTGTTTCACGGTCCCGAGTCGCCGAGCTATGCGCTCGATCTCGGGTCAGACATCACGACATGCGATTTTCGAAGCGCGCTCGCCATCCGATTCCGAACGCGGGCGTCCTACGAGCGCTGAAGGCGACGCTTCGATCGCTGTTCGCCTCCCGAGCGCCGTACGCTCCTGTTCGATCTCGATCTGATCGTGGCCTTGAGACACGCCCTCCAGAGGACCAAGCCCGACGTCGTGATCTCGTTCATCGATGCCACGAGCGTGCGCGTGCTTCTCGCTGTCGAGGCGCTCCGGTGTTCCAGTAATCGTGTCAGGGCGGGCGATCCGCGCCGCAACGTGCTGAGCGAAGGCACGAGGCGACTGCGGAAGCGTCTCTATCCGAAGGCGGCCCACCACTCGTCGCGCAGACCGACGAGATGGCCGCGTTCTTCGCAGCCGAGATGGGCGATCGTGGCCAGGTCATCCACAACCCCGTGGTACGCCCGGCGATGGCGACGGGGCGGAACGGAAACGAGGAAGCGCCCCGACGCCGCTGCACCTCGTGCCTCCGCGATGGGCCGGCTGGTGGAAGAAAGGGGTTCCCGCTCCTCATCCGTGCGTTCGCGCAGCTCGCGTCGAGGCATCCGTCGTGGTCGCTCGAGATCTGGGGGATCGGCCCACTGCTCCCCGTGCTCGAGCGGCTTGCGCGTAACCTGGGGCTGAACGGGCGCGTGAGACTGCCGGGATTCACGCTGCGCCCCGCGGACGTGTTGGCGCGTGGCGATCTGTTCGCCCTGCCCTCGATCTCCGAAGGGTTCCCCCAACGCGCTGTGCGAGGCGATGGCGTCAGGACTTCCGGTCGTGAGCTTCGACTGCTCGAGCGGGATCCGGCAGATCATCGAAACGACATCGACGGTGTGATCGTGGAGACGGCCAACGTGGGATCGCTCGCTGCCTCGCTCGATCGCCTGATGTCGAGACCAGGAGGAGCGTGCGCGCCTGAGCGCCCGCGCGGTCGAAGTCGCCGACCGGTTCGCGATCGACAAGACGATGGCGCAGTGGGAGGCGCTTGCGTACGACGTGTGTGCGACGAGCCCGTGTGTGGGGGCCGATAGAACAGCCATGCGCGTGGCGACACCGCCCACCATGGTGATGCGACCGGTGACGGACTGATCGACGGGCATCAAGTGCTGTCGAGTGAGGCGACCATGCAGAGGACGAGCAGACTTTCGATGTTCCTGCCGCGACGATGCTGTGCCTGGCGGCGAGCCGTGTGGCTGCACAGCCCGTATGCAGTCGCACGATCAAAGCCGACTGTGGTGGCGTTGGATCAGGGCGTTCTACAGCAACCGCCTCGGTGCGATTCAGGCTGGCGGCATGATCTTCGCGCTGCGTCAGGATGTCGTCTCGATCGATGGGGCGGGAAGCCATTGGCCGCGGGCAAGGTGATGTTGCGCCCAGACAAGCGGCCGCGGCCGATGGTGCTCAGGATGAACGTGGACGACTGCCTCGAGATTCGGTTTCAGAATCTCCTGTGTCGGCTGCCGTCGGTCTTCAACGCCAATACGGGGAACCAGCGCTACCCCGTGCAGGCGGCGGCCGCCACGGCCTACACGCCGAACCAGAACTCGCTGATCCTCCAGGACTCGCAGACCGTGTTCGACGATCTGGCGGGCCAGCCGGCCACCCGGGTGGCGGGCGTCCATGTGATGGGGCTCGAGCTGGTGCGCGCGGAGTCGCCGCCCGGAACGCCGGTCGCAGGTGTGGCCGCGGATGGCTCGTGGGTCGGCGCCAACGACGTGAGCGCGGCGAATCCGTTGCAGCGCGCCAGCGGCCTCGTGGGGCCGGACGAGCGGATGACGTACACGTTCGTGGCGAAGGCGGAAGGGGCATTCCTCCTCTACAGCACGGCGGGCAACGTGGGCCTGCAGCTCCGGATTCGGCGGGCAGCTTATGCAGGGAGCTCTTCGGCTCGGTGACGGTGCAACCGCGGACCGCCGAATAGTACCGGAGCCAGGTGACGAAAGTCGATCTGGATCTCGCCTCCAGCGGCACGACGGCGGACAGGCACTTCATCATCGACTACGACAAAGGTCTACCCGTCGGGACATCCCCGCGCCGGCCAGCCGATCCTGAAGATGCTCGACGCGAACAACGAGATCGTCTCGTCGGACCTGACCGCCATCATCACGGGACCGAATCACGGGCGCTTCGACTGTGCCAGTTGCCCCGGCGCGAGCTCGCGACAACTGTCCGGGTCTTCGCGGCAACCCCTCCTATCCCGAACGGTCGCAGCCGTTCCGCGAGTTCGCGATTCACTATCACGACGACTTCGTCGGCACGCAGGCGTTCGCTCCGTTCAGGAAGCACGGCGATGGCAATGACGACGCCATGACCTATACGCTGCAGGGGAGCCGCGACTTCTTTGCCATCAACTACGGCATGGCGGGCATCGGCGCGGAAGTATGGGCGAACCGCATCAAGGTGGGACCGATGCACGACTGCGCGACCTGCCGGTTCGAGGAGTTCTTCCTGAGCTCGTGGGCGGTGGGCGATCCGGCCATGGTGGTGGACATTCCCGCCAACGCGGTTGATCCGGCGACGAACCAGATCAAGATCGGGCCGAAGGCTACCAAGGCGCTCTATCCGGACGACCCGAGCGAACGTCTATCACAGCTACATGGGCGATCACGTGAGGTTTCAGATCCTGCACGCCGGCACCAACATCAGCCACGTGCATCACCTGCACGCGCACCAGTGGCTGCACACGCCAGAACGACGACAAGAGCAGCTACCGCGACAGCCAGATGATGAGCCCGGCG